>ERZ869909.1811-NODE-1811-length-16136-cov-32.399340_pt1 | contig 16136 bp, 17 predicted proteins | sample MGYA00520892_ERZ869909 | MGnify/ENA primary metagenome ERZ869909 (study PRJEB32215, sample SAMEA104723947) | bioreactor metagenome | biome: bioreactor; feature: anaerobic bioreactor; material: water | place: China | collected 2015-03-12 ...
AATCCCGGCAACTCGGGCGGCGCGCTCGTCGACATGTCGGGCAAGCTCGTCGGCATCAACACCATGATCTTCTCCCAGTCCGGCGGATCGCAAGGCATCGGCTTTGCGATCCCCTCGAACCTCGTCAGGCTCTATGTCGAAGGCGCCGTCGAGGGCCGGAAGATCGAGCGCCCCTGGCTCGGCGCGCGCCTCGAGACCGTCACGCGCGATATGGCCGAGGCGCTGGGGCTCTCGCGTGTCGCCGGTGCCGTGGTCGCACGTGTGTCCGATCGCGGTCCGGCCGCGGAAGCCGGGCTCCAGGCGGGCGACGTCATCGTGCATGTCGACGGCTTCGAGGTCGCCGATGCCCGCGCCGTGCAGTATCGCCTGACGACGCGCGGCGTGGGCAGCACCGTGCGCCTCGATGTCATCCGCAAAGGCCAGCCGCAAACCGTCGAGCTTCCGCTCGTCGCCGCGCCTGAGCCCGGTCGCGACGATGTCCGCAATCTTGCAGGCCGTCATCCCCTCGATGGCGCGCGCGTCTCGAACATTCTGCCGGGCGTCGCCGACGAGCTTGGAATCGACGAGCTTGCGGGCGTGGTCGTCGTGTCCGTGCGCCGGGGGTCGACGGCGGCGCGCCTCGGGTTTCAGCCGGGCGACGTGATCGTCGAGATCGGCCAGGCGCCGGTCGCCAGCGTGAGCGATCTCGAAGCCCTCCTGTCGCGGCGTCAGCGCATGTGGCTGGTCGCCGTACGCCGGGCCGATCAGGTCTTCAACCTTCAGGTGCCGGGATAGGCTGCCCGCGTCCCCCCTTTGTCATCCCGGCCAAGTGAGGCGAAAGCCGAGCGTAGAGCCGGGACCCAGGAAAAGCTCCTATCGCGAAATATCGCGTCTTCGACGAGCCTTGCGCTGGGTCCCGGATAAGGCTTCGGCTTCCGCCTTCGCCTTTCCGGGATGACAACGGAAAGGCGGCGACGGCCAGGACACAACAGCGCATTGCTTCAATCCCGAACGGAAACTCTCTAACATCCCTCCATGAGCAATCTCTTCGAAGCGGCCGGGCTGGAGAAGGGCGCGCCGCGCCCGCTCGCGGACCGTCTGCGCCCCACGAAACTGTCCGAAGTCGCGGGCCAGCCGCATCTGGTCGGGCCCGACGGCACGCTGACGCGCTTTCTCGCGGCCGGCCGCCTGCCCAGCCTCGTCCTGTGGGGACCGCCGGGCTGCGGCAAGACGACGATCGCGCGTCTGCTGGCCCATGAGACCAATCTGGAATTCGAACAGCTCTCCGCGATCTTCTCCGGCGTCGCGGAGCTTCGCAAAGCCTTCGACCGCGCCAAGGCGCGCCGCGAGCAGGGACGCGGCACGCTGCTGTTCATCGATGAGATCCACCGCTTCAACCGCTCCCAGCAGGACAGCTTCCTGCCGTATATGGAAGACGGCACCATCACGCTGGTCGGCGCCACCACCGAGAACCCGTCGTTCGAGATCAACGCCGCCGTGCTCTCGCGCGCCTCCGTGCTCACGCTGAACCGTCTCGACGACGACGCGCTCGAAGACCTGATCAAACGCGCCGAAGCGGAGGAGGGGCGGGAGCTGCCCCTCGATGCCGATGCGCGCGATGCGATCAAGTCCATGGCCGATGGTGACGGCCGCTCGATCCTCAACCTCGCCGAGGAAGTCCTCGCGACGGTGAAACCCGGCGCGACGCCGCTCGACCGCGAAGCGCTCGTCAAACTCGTGCAGCGCCGCGCGCCGCTCTACGACAAGAGCCGCGAAGGCCACTACAACCTGATCTCGGCGCTGCATAAGGCCGTACGCGGCTCCGATCCCGACGCCGCGCTCTACTACTTCTGCCGGATGCTCGACGGCGGCGAGGATCGTCTGTTCCTCGCGCGGCGCATCGTGCGCATGGCGGTCGAGGACATCGGCCTCGCCGATCCTCAGGCGCTCGTCGTCGCCAATGCCGCCAAGGAGGCCTATGACTTCCTCGGCAGTCCCGAAGGGGAGTTGGCACTTGCCGAAGCCGTGATCTACGTCGCGACCGCGCCGAAATCTAACGCGAATTATGTGGCCTACAAAGCGGCCATGCGCGCCGCCAAGGAGCACGGCAGCCTTGCTCCGCCCAAGATCATCCTCAACGCGCCGACCAAGCTGATGGAAGAGGAAGGCTACGGCGACGGCTACCTCTACGATCACGACCAGCCCGACGCCTTCTCAGGTCAGAACTATTTCCCGGACGAGTTCAAGCGTCGGCCGAAGTTCTACGATCCCCCCGAACGCGGCTTCGAACGTGAACTCGCAAAGCGTCTGTCCTATTGGGACAGCCTGCGCAAGAAGCGCGGCGGGGAGGGTTAGGCCGTTCCCTGTTCCGCGAGAGACAGCATCCGCTCCCGGACGGGCGCATGATCCGCTTCCTGATGGACATCAGTCACGGGCCGAGATAACAATTGCGCTCGTGTGGGAGGCGCCCATGGCCCGGATAGTTTTCGCGATCGCCACTGCACTTTTCGCCATTACATCCTTGCTCGCCACCACGGCGGAAGCGTGCATCTCTTGCGAGTACACGCCCGAGGTCGTGAACACGCCGAACCCGAACGCCCGGGGCAAGCTGCCGAAGCGCCATCAGGCCAAGCAGAAGCAGCGTTCGCCCGCCAAGAGCCAGGCCGCCAGGAAAACCCAGCCCAGCAAGGCGAAAGCCCAGCAGGCCAAATCCGCGCCCGCTCCAGTCCGTGCCCCCGGGGTCGCGAAGGCGGAGCCCGACCCCAGGAGCGAGCCCGCACCCGAGGCACAGGCCGAGAAGGTCGAGACCGGCCCGCGCCTGACCGGCAGCTCCGCGCTGATGCAACAGGCGATCCCGCGCGAGGAAGAGCCCGAGCCCGTTGCGGCCGCCGAGGCGGAGCACCTCTGCAAGAAGTTCGTCCCGGCCATCGGCTCGACGGTCTCCGTCCCCTGCGAATAAACCATCGAGTGAGGAGGGGCCGCCGGCTCTCTTTTTCCCGTGCCACGGCTTGCACGGAGACCCCGAGGACGATCTGGTCAAGCCCCGCCCCGCCGTCCTATAGTCCGCCACGCGGCCGAAGCGGCGGGGAACCGAGGCGGCGAGGCGAGGGGTAGGGGAAAGCGTTCCATGATTGAGTTCAACGATCTCTGGCGCGGACATCCGATCAACCAGAGTGTGCAGTCGCCCTGCATCGCGCCCCACAACCTCACCAATATGGAGGGGAGGGCGATCCTGCGCGGGTTCCCGGTCTTTTCCAATCAGTGCGCGATCCGCATGGGCGTCGCGCTCCGCCAGGCCGGCGTTCAGCCGGCCCAGCTTTCGGGCATCACGCACTGCGGCGTCCATTCCCGCTCCGACATGCACTTCATCAACGCGACGCAGCTCGCCAACGGGATCGCCCGCGCCGGCATCGCGGGCCTCGGCCCGCGGGAGCGCTATGCCGCCGCCGAGGCCGCCGAGTTCTATCCGAAGATCTTCGGCCGCACGGGCATCATCTACATCCAGGACTACTGGCGCCGCTCCACCGACAAGGGCCGCCCCACCGGCGACCATATCGACGTCTGGAACGGCTACCGCTCGTCCGCCAAGTGGCTGATGGAGTGGTTCTCCTGGCTCGGCTATTACTCCAACTATGCCGAGGCCGGGGAGATCTGGTTCTGGGAAGTGAAATAGGCCGCATCGGCCGCGCGCTGAGGAGGGCACATGCGCTATCTCGTCTCCATGATTTTTGCTCTCGCCGGCCTTACGGTCGCCGTGCTTTATCTGAGCTCGGAAGTCGCCAACTGGGTCGTCGCCCAGCAGTCGTTCGACAGTCCGGACACGGCGGGCAGCATGCATATGCTGGCCTTCGTCGCCACCAACTTCGCCGCTCTCGTCGTCGGATGGATCATCGGATGGATCGTGGCGAGCCCCTTTGCGCGCGACGCCGGCTGAAGAGGGCCGGCAAAAAATCCAGAAAGGCGCCGGCAAGACCATGACGGATCGCTCAAACGAGCGCGTCGAGACGATCGAGGTCGCGGAGCGCGAGGCCGGCATGCGCCTCGACCGCTGGTTCCGCACGCATTTTCCCGAGATCAATCACGGCTATTTGCAGAAGCTCCTGCGCTCCGGCCAGGTGCGGGTGGATGCGCGCCGCGTCGAGGCCAGCGAGCGGCTGGAAGCCGGCGCCCGCGTGCGCGTTCCGAAGGCAGCCCGCACGCCGCGCGAAGGCGGCCAGGGCGCGAGCGGCAAGCCGGCCGCCACATCCGCCTCCAAGGCCGACCGCGACCTGATCGAGAGCATGATCCTCTACGAGGACGACGACGTGCTCGTGCTCGACAAGCCGTTCGGCATCGCGGTGCAGGGCGGCACAGGCACGCGCCGCCACATCGACGGCATTCTCGCCGGCATGGCCGACCGCTTCGGTGACCGGCCGCGCCTCGTCCATCGCCTCGACCGCGACACGACGGGCGTGCTGCTCGTCGCCAAGCACCGCGCGGCGGCCGCCAGGCTGGGGCGCACGTTCCAGACCCGCTCGGCGGCAAAGACCTACTGGGCCCTGGTCAAGGGCGTGCCGAAGCCCCCGCAGGGAAAGATCGAGGTGCCTCTCGTCAAGGCCGCCGGCCCCGAGGGCGACCGCGTGCGCCGCGCGCGGCCGGGCGAGCAGAAAGAGGCGATGCACGCGACGACGCACTATTCCGTCGTCGACCGCGCGGCCCACAAGGCGTCCTGGGTTTCGCTGAAGCCGGTCACGGGGCGTCAGCATCAGCTGCGTGCGCATATGGAGCTGATCGGCAACACGATCGTCGGCGACAACAAGTACGACGGCGGCATGGATCTCCCGGCCGAGAACATCGCGCCGAAGCTGCATCTCCACGCCCGCCGCCTCGTCATTCCGCACCCGACCGGCCAGGGCAAGATCGACGTCACCGCGCCGCTTCCCCCGCACATGCAGGAGACGTGGGATCTGCTCGGCTTCGACGTGCGCCGCTTCGACAAGGACGACGGTTGAGACCATGGCGGCAGCTCCAGCATCGACGAAGCTCGTCATCTTCGATTGCGACGGCACGCTGGTCGACAGCCAGCACATGATCGTGGCGGCGATGACCGATGCGTTCGCCTCGCAAGGCCTTGTGGCGCCCGCGCGCGAAAGTGTCGTCGGCGTCGTCGGTCTCTCGCTCGATTGGGCCATCGCACGCCTTGTGCCCGACGGGAGCGATCCTGCGCTGATCGAGCGTCTGTCGGAGGCTTACAAGGAGGCCTTCCGCGCGCGCCGTCTCGGCCCCGACCATGCCGAGCCGCTCTACGACGGCGTGCGCGAGGCGCTGGACCGCTTGGCCGCACGCGGCGATGTCGCGCTCGGCATCGCCACCGGCAAGTCGCGCCGCGGGCTCGACGCGGTGCTGGAGCGCGAAGGCATCGCTCGCTACTTCCAGACGATCCAGACCGCGGACACGCACCCCTCGAAACCGCATCCGTCGATGATCTTTGCGGCCATGAGCGAGGCCGTGACCGATCCTCTCGATACGGTGATGATCGGCGACACGACGTTCGATATCGAGATGGCGCTGGGTGCGGGCACGTCCTCCATCGGCGTCGCGTGGGGCTATCATCCGGCGGACGCGCTGCGGGCGGCCGGCGCCCACCACGTCTCCGCCGATTGTGCCGAGCTCGAGCGGACCCTCGACCGGCTGATGTTCGAACGGCAGGCGGGATGACGAGAGACGATCGGAACGGCGCGAACGGCAGCGCCAACGGAAAAAGTCAAGGCAGAGCGCCGATCGCGATGACGGCCAAGGACGCGTTGCGGGCACCGCTGCCGAAGCGCTTCTACAAGGATGTCTCGATAGCGCCGCACGATGAGGGGTTCGCGATCCTGCTCGACGGCCGCCCCGTGCGCACGCCTGCTAAGCGCCAGCTCGTCCTCGGCGTCGAAGCGCTCGCCGAAGCGGTGGCCGCGGAATGGGAGGCGCAGGGCGAGCGCATCGACCCGGCCGCCATGCCGCTCACGCGTCTCGCCAATACGGCGCTCGATGCGGTCGCCGACAAGATGGAAGGCGTCGCAAGCGACATTGCAGCCTTCGCCGCGAGTGATCTTCTTTGCTATCGCGCCGAGGCACCCGAGGCCCTAGTCCGCCGCCAGGCCGACGCCTGGGATCCGCTTCTCGCCTGGGCGAAGAGCGCGCTCGGCGCCGATCTCGCGGTTCGATCCGGGCTCATGCCGATCGAGCAGCCGCCGCAGGCCATCGCGTCCGTGCGGCGCGCGCTTGATCGCCTCGACGCGCTGAGCCTCGCGGCCACGCACGTGCTCACCACGTTGACCGGATCGGCCATTCTGGCTCTCGCCCATGTCGAGGGACGGCTCTCGCTCGAAGAGGCGTGGAGCGCCGCGACGGTGGACGAACGCTGGCAGAGCGAGCAATGGGGCCGCGATGCGGAAGCGGAAGAGAAAGCGGCCCAACGGTTGGCGGAAGCTACGGCCGCGGCTCGCTGTCTTCGTCTTCTACGGTCTCGATGATGAGCGTCGGCCCGCGCGGCGTTTCCGGCTGCGGCTGGACGAAGTGCGCGAGCTTGAGCACGCAGAGCGCGAGCAGCGCCGCAACGATGGCGAGCACGTAATTGCCCGTGCCGGACGCGACACCGAGCGCGCCCGCCATCCACATGCCGGCCCCGGTCGTGAGGCCGCGCACGGTGTTCCGGCCCTGGATGATCACGCCGGCGGCGAGGAACGCCACGCCCGCCGTCACCGCCTCGATGATACGGATCGGATCGGCGTTGGCGTCCGACTGGTTTTGACGGACCGTCTCGTAGATCTCGAACGTGATGACGGTGAACACGGCCGCTGCGAGCGCGATGAGCATGTAGGTCCTGAGACCGGCCGGCCGGGACTGCTCCTCGCGATCCCATCCGAGGAGGCCCGCAAGCACTGCTGCGAGCAACAGCCGAAAGCCCACCTCGAGGTGAGCCAGGACACCGGACGAATGCAGCAGCTCGAGCGAGGTCACGGCTTGATTCCCCCAACGAACGAGTCAGCGAGCCCTGAGACTAGAACGAATTATCCTATAACGGAAAGACAAACGCGTGTGAGTGGGACGTCACCGGTTCGGCTCGTGCGGGGTCGTATCGGTGCCGGTCAGTTATTGTCGCGCCGGGGCACGGTGATGTCGACGCCCGGAGCCTGGATGCGTGTTCCACTCTCGTTGGTGTCGACGGACGTGCCAGGAGCATTGACGGTCGTGCCCCTGTCGTCGCTTTCGACGCGCGTACCCGGAGCGTCCACACGCGTGTCTGCGCCGCCCGTTACGGTGGCGGGCCCCCGATCCTGCGCGATGACGATCATGCCGACCAGAATGACGGCGATGGCGGCAACGGCAATCAAAAGCGTCGGGCGGGACATGCACGGCTCCTCGATGACATGGGTGGCTGCATAACGGCCGACATATGGAAAGGTTCCCACCGGGCGCGGCGAGCCTCAAAACCGGTCGGACGTTAAGTCTTCATTCATGATATCGGCGCCAAATGCGGAAGAGTTCCGAAAGGACAGGAGAGCCCGTCCGATGCTGCCCATCCCCGCTCCCTTCGCGCGCCAGACCCGGCATGCGCGCCGCTCCGTGACGATGGCGCTGGGCGTGCTCCTCCTGTGCGGCGGGCTCGGGAACGTCCAGGCCGGGGCCGCCGACCTCGTCGTCGCCTACGACCAGTCGCAGCTCCTTCGTCTGCCCCGCACCGTATCGAGCGTCATCATCGGCAACCCGTCGATCGCGGATGTGACCGTTCAGGGCGGCAATCTTCTCGTCGTGACGGGAAAGACGTTCGGCATCACGAACATCATCGCACTCGACGGCGAGCGCAACATCATCCAGGACCAGCGGGTGATCGTGACGCGCGATGAGGTCCGCACCGTGAACCTGAACAAGGGCGGGGAGCGTCAGTCCTATAGCTGCACGCCCAACTGCTCGCCGATGCTCACCATTGGCGACGAGAAGGACTACTTCTCCACGATTTCGTCCCACGCCCAGGCGAAGACCAAGATCTCTGAAGGGACGAGCGGGAACAGCGGCGTGGAGGGCCAGTAGGCGCAGCGCCTCCCGCACAAGCTCCAACGCTCTCAGCGATAATGCGGGGCGCCGCGCGCGCCGGTCAGGCGTCCGCGGCGTGCTTCGGCGTGCACATTGAGCGCTTCCCGCCGGCGCGGATGAAGGCGATGATTTCCATCACCGTCGGATGATCGCGGAACTCCTGCGCCACGTCGTCCACCCGCTCGAGCAGCGTGCCTTCCTCCGCAAACAGCAGCCGGTAGGCCCGGCGCAGGTCGTGGATCTGGCTCGCGGAGAACCCGCGCCGCTTGAGCCCGACGATGTTGAGGCCCGAGAGGTACGCGCGGTTGCCGAGCGCCATGCCGTAGGGGATGAGATCCTGCTCGAGCCCGCTCATGCCGCCCAGGAACGCGTGGTCGCCGACGCGCGCGAACTGGATCACGGCCGCACCGCCGCCCAGGATCGCGAAGTCGCCGACCTCGACGTGGCCCGCGAGCATGACGTTGTTGGAGAAGATCACGTTGTTCCCGACGTGGCAGTCGTGGCCCACGTGCGAGTTGGCGAGGAACGCGCAGCCGTTGCCGACCGTCGTCGTCATGCCGCCGCCCTCGGTGCCGGGGTTGATGGTCACGCCCTCGCGGATCATGCAGTCCGTGCCGATGCTCAGCGTCGAGGGCTCGCCCTTGTATTTGAGGTCCTGCGGCTTGTGGCCGATGGAGGCGAATGGGAAGATCTCGGTGCGCGCGCCGATGGTCGTGCGCCCGGCGACGACCGCATGGCTGTGCAGCACCACACCCTCCCCGAGCGTGACGTCGCGTCCGACCACCGAGAACGGGCCGATCGAGACGCCGTCGGCGAGCGTTGCGCCGTCCTCGACGATCGCCGTCGGATGAATGTGCGTCTCAGCCATTCTTGCTCGCCGCGAATGCACGGGCGTCGGCTGTGTCGGCGAGCATCGCGCTGATCTCGGCTTCCGCGACGGTCTGCCCGTCGACTTTGGCTTCACCGTAGAAGCGCCACACGCGTCCGCGGTTGCGGATCTTGCGCACGTGGTAGTGGAGCTGGTCGCCCGGCAGCACGGGCTTGCGGAACTTGCACTTGTCGATGCCCATGAAATAGACGAGCTCGGTCTTGTAGTCCTCGCCGAGGCTGTGCACGCAAAGTGCGCCGGCCGTCTGCGCAAGGCCCTCGATGATGAGAACGCCCGGCATCACCGGATACTGCGGGAAGTGACCCTGGAAGAACGGCTCGTTGATGGTGACGTTCTTGACGCCCACGCACGTCTCGTCGCCGTTGATGTCGTAGATGCGGTCGAGGAGGAGGAAAGGGTAGCGGTGCGGCAAGAGCTTCAGGATCTTGCCGATATCCGCCGTCTTCGGCAGAGCTTGCTTGGTCGCGTCGTCCATCCCCATCTCACTCCGTCTTACTCCGGCCCTTTCGGGGCCGAAAGGAACAGGATCAATTCAATTCTCAACTGCCGTCCGCATCGTCGTCGCCCGAGCGACGGGCAAGGCGCTGGACGGCGGCAACTTCGCGGGCCCATTGCCGGAAGGGGCGCGCGGGGGTTCCGGCAAGCACCGCTCCCGGCGGCACATCGCCCTTCGGGTGGGAGCCGCCGGCAATCTGCGCGCCGGTTCCGATCTTGATGTGCCCGATTGCGCCGGACTGGCCACCCATGACCACGAAATCGCCGAGCTCCGTCGAGCCTGAAATCCCGACCTGCCCGACGATGACGCAATGCCGTCCGATCACCGCGTTGTGCCCGATCTGAACGAGATTATCAATTTTTGTGCCTTCACCGATGATGGTATCCTTAAGCGCACCCCGGTCGACGGCCGAGTTGGCGCCGATTTCGACGTCGTCCTGGATGATGACGCGCCCCACCTGCGGCACTTTGAGGTGCCCGGTCCGGCCCATCGCGAAGCCGAAGCCGTCCTGGCCGATCCGGACGCCCGCGTGCAGGATGACGCGGTTCCCGATCAGCGCATGGATGACGGAGGCGAGGGGGCCGATGTAGCAGTCCCGCCCGATGGTCACCCTGTAGCCCACGACGGCGCCCGCAGCGATCCGTGTGCCCCGCCCGATGCGGGCCTCGGGGCCGATGATCGCGCCGGGTTCGATCACGGCGCCGTCTTCGATCACCGCCGAGCGCGCGATGCGCTCGTCCGTGCCGCCCTCCGCCGCCTTGCTGTGGAGAGCCTCCGGGTAGAACAGGCCGAGCGCCTTGGCGAAGGCCTGATAGGGGGCGGGCGTCGCGAGCGCGACGGTGCCGGCCGGGACGCGCGCGAGAAACCGCGGGTCGACGAGGCAGGCGCCCGCCTGGGTCGTGAGAAGCTGCGGCAGGTACTTGCGGTTCTCGAAGAACGACAGCTGGCCGGGTCCGGCTTCCGACAGCGGCACGACGCCGTCCACGATCCGGTCCGCGAGGCTCGCCTCCCCCTGCACCTCCGCACCGGTCGCCGCCGCCACGTCCGCCAGCGTGAACGGCCCGGCTTTGCGGAAGAAACCGGGATGGTTCATGGGCGAGGCTCCCGAAGGTGAGCTGGATCCGTAGGCGCGGTAGAGAAAGCGTGTCCCTGGGGCCGAGGCCCCGGGAAACCGCCGCGCCCCTCTCTTAAAGCGTGCCGCGCGTCCGGTCCAGACCGCCCCTGTCGCGTTCCCGCGAGATCGCACGCGCCCGGTGGAATGGCTTCAATTCGGGCGCGAAAAATTCTACCTTCATACCGCTCTGGGAAACACGGGGAACGCACAGCATGCCCGCTTTCATCGACCTCTTCCTCGGCTTCGGCCTCTGGAACTGGTTCATCGCCGGCCTCGTCCTGATGGCGCTCGAAGCCGCGATCCCGGGCGTCCAGTTTCTCTGGTTCGGCCTCTCGGCCATCGTGGTCGGCCTCATTCTGACGCTGCTGACCTGGGCCGGCGTCGGCGAGGCCATGACCTTGCCCTGGCAACTCGTGCTGTTCGCGACCGTTTCGGTCGCGACCGTGTTCGCCGTGCGGTTCTTCTCGGACCACCAGGCCGTGGACCGGACGGAGCTCACCCTCAACCAGCGCGCGGCCCAGTACATCGGCCGCATCGTCGTCGTCGAGGAGGAGATCCGCGGCGGCCGCGGCCGCGTGCGCGTTGGCGACACGCTCTGGGCTGCCTCCGGTGCCGACATCCCGCAAGGCACGCGCGTGCGCGTCACGGGAGCCGAGGGCACCGTGCTCGTCGTCGAGCCCGCCTGAGGCCGCTCCGCACCGCCATCGTCCGCCAGCCCCCCTCCCGCCCTCGGCCGCACCGACATGCGGCACCGCGCGAATGCTTAAGCGCGCGTTAACCGCCCGTTCCCTACTGTCAGCCAGACCGAGTTGCGGTCAGGTGTGCGTTCGCGTGCGGGTCTTTTTCCTCATGAGGGCGCCCCTGTGGCGGTGGTCTGGCGGCTAGGCTTGATCGTCTTCGGCTTTGCGGCGGCAACGCTCGTGGCCGCGTTGAGCCATGCGCCGACGGCCGGCGCTCAGGAGCTGAACGCGGCAACGCGAGGGGCAGCGGGATCGGCCCGCAGCGTCACCGCGCCGGCCGCCGATCCCATCGACGCTTATGAGACCGCCCCGCCCGCCGGAATGCGCGGCGCAATCGGCGACGACACGGAAACCGACGGCGACCCGCTCGACAGAGACCCGCTGTCCGACGACGAGACCGGAGACGCGCCGTGGGGAGACGCCAGCGAGCGCGAGCCGGCCCAGCCGGTCGACGGCCTGACACCGGCCGACGGCCGCTTCGACCTCGGCGAGCCCGAGCCCTGGAACGACGGCGCGTATACGGGAGACGATACCCGTCCCGCCGAGGATCTCGACGTCTTCAACACGCCCCCCGCCGGCCACGATCCCTTGCTGTTTCAGATCGAGGACATCGACCCCGTCGAGACCGATCGGCGCCCGGCCCGCTTCGCGCGCATCGAGCCCTACGATCCGGTCGGCATCCGCATCGGCAGCTTCGTGCTGTTCCCCGAGGCGGAACTGGGCGGGCTCTATACCAGCAACGTGCTGAGCTCGCCGCAGCCCCGGTCGGACATCGCGGGCGAGCTCAGGACGGAAGCCCGCCTCGTCTCGAACTGGAACGCGCACGCGGTCGAGCTGCGCGGCACGACGTTCTCGACCTATCACGACGACTATCCCTCCGAGGACGACCGCGCCTGGAGCGCGGAAGCGCGTGGCCGCCTCGACATCAGCCGGCGCACGAACCTGCAGGGCCTCGTCGCGCGCAGCGTCGGCCAGGAGGATCGCACCGCCATCGACGCCAATGTGGTCGGCGAGCGCGCCGAGGTGAGAAGCGATGAAGCGAGACTCGCGTTCAACCACCGTTTCAACCGGCTCTCCGTGGAGCTGAGAGGCTCCGTCTCCGACACGACCTACACGATGCCCCACGATGGCGGCAGCATCGCCGATCGCGACACCTTGGAAACGCGCGAGGCCGTGCGCGCGAGCTGGGAATTGAAGCCCACGCTTGCCGTGTTTGCGGAGGGGGAGCTCAATCAGCGCGATAAGAAGGCCGCCCCGGATGACGGCATCCGCCGCGACTCGGACGGGATCCGCACGCGCGTCGGTCTCGACTTCGGAGCGACCGGCGCCATCCTGCGCGGTCAGGCGAGCGTGGGCTATGGCCGCCAGACGCCGCGCGACGGCCGCCTCGCATCCGTCGATGCGTTCCTGTTCGACGCAAACCTCGCCTGGCGGCCGAGCGAGATCACGTCGTTGATGCTCACCGCATCGAGCGACATCTACGACACGACGACCGACGGCTCGGGGGGCGTCGTATCTCACCAGGTCGGCATCGAGGGGCGCCACGCCTTCCGCCGCCATCTGATCGGCTCCGCCGGGCTCGCCTACACGCACTACGACTTCCATCGGACCCCGATCCGGGAAAGCGCCGTGACGGCCTTCGTCGGCGCCGAATATTACGCAAGCCCGGAGCTGGTCCTCTTCGCGCGCTACCAGCACCTCAGCTTTGCCTCAAATGACGTGAACGGTGACTACGAGACGGACGAGGTACGCATTGGCGTCCGCGTGCGCAGATAGCGCGAGACGGGGCGGGCGGCGACCCCTTTTATGCTCGCGGCGAGCGTTGCACGCCGGCGGCCGGCGTCTACTCTTGTTTCCGACTGATTCGCGCGATTGAATCGCTCTAAACGCCAGCACCGAGCGCAGGGAGCCTGCCATGTCAGACCGCACCCAATTCGCCGTCGGCCACAACCACAAGGTGGCGATGCCGAAGGTCATGAAAAAATCCCTTCAGGTCGTGATTGCCGCCCTGCTGACAGCGGGCGTCGTGTTGTTCGTGATGATGGTGAACGGCTTCCTCGTCGGCCGTGGCGGCTCGATGGGCGGCCTCGACGTCTGGCTCTCGTTCATCGCGCGCAGCGACATCATCGGCACGATCATCCTCACCGCGCTGGTGACGATCGCCTTCATGTACTGGCAGCGCGACCGCGAACGCCGCTAATTCGTTCACCGACGAAGACCCGGAACCAATCAGGCGCGTGCGAACGGATGTTCGCTCGCGCTTTTTTGCGTGCACGTGCGGTCTGCAGCAGCACGTTCGCCGATCCGTCTCGCCGCCTCCGAACTTGAACGGACTCCAGAGTCATTCAGGTCCTGATCGGACCAGACCGCCCCCTCACCCGCTCGCCCAAAAGAAAACGCCCGGAAGGCAGTGAGCCTCCGGGCGTTTCTGTCGTCCGGGATGTCCCTTTAGAAGTTGGTCGAGGCGCCGAAGCGGAAGAACTGCTCTTCGTCGTAGCTCTCTTTCGAGAGGGCCTTGGCGAAGTCCATGCGGATCGGGCCGACCGGCGAGTTCCACATGATGCTCGCACCGATGGAGGAGCGGATCGTAGCGTCGTCCGCGAGATCGATCAGACCGGCCTGATCGAGACGCTTGGCGCGCTCGTTGGCGTTGAACAGCGAGCCCGCGTCGGCGAAGACCGCAGCCGAGAGGCCGAGATCGTCGGGCACGAAGGGCAGCGGGAAGCGAACCTCCGCCGTACCGGCCCAGTACGTCCGGCCGCCGAGCGCATCCTCGCGCGGTGTCGACATGTCGCGCGGGCCGAAGCCGGCGCGGTCGAAGCCGCGGATCGTCTCGCCGCCGCGATAGTAGAGGTCGGTCAGGCGGATATCGTCCCCGCCCCAGCCCTCGATGTGGCCACCGATCAGGCGGCCGACGAAGGTGATCTTCTCGGTGATCGGATAGTACGCACGGCCTTCCGCGTTGACGCGCACGTACTGCACGTCGCCGCCGAGACCCGCCATGTCGGTCGCCACCTGCAGGTAGTAGCCGCTGGTCGGCGTGCGCGGATGGTTGCGCTTGTCGTAGGTGAGCGAGGTACCGATCGACGAGGTGAGAGACCCGTCGCCGAGATCCGCAACCTCGTCGCGAACCACGAGCGAAACCTGATCGCCCCAGCGCTCGTCCACATCCATCGAGCTGTAGTCGATGGTGTAGCCCGTCTGCATCCACAGGTTTTCCGAGAGCGGGAAGCCGAGACGGACGGTGCCGCCCGTGCGCTTCGACTCGTAGCCCGTCTCACGAGCGTAATCGAGCTCCTTGTGGAAGAGGTCGAAGCCGGCCGAGAGGTTGCGATCCAGGAAGCGCGGCTCGGTGAACGACAGGTCGACCTGCATGCGCTCCATGGAGCCCGCGAGCCTGAGGCGCAGGAACTGGCCGTTGCCGAGCAGGTTGCGCTCGCTGATGCTCACGTCGCCGATCACGCCTTCGGAGGTCGAGTAGCCGGCACCGAACGAGAGTTCGCCCGTCGACTGTTCTTCGAGCTCCACGTCGAGGACGACGCGATCCGGCGACGAGCCGGGACGGCGCTTGATGTCGACCTTCTTGAAGAACCCGAGCGCTTCGAGGCGCTTCTTTGCGCGATCGACCAGCAGCGGGTTGAACGCGTCACCCTCGGCCAGGCGGAACTCGCGGCGGATCACGTGATCCTTCGTGCGCATGTTGCCGACCACGTTGATGCGCTCGATGTAAACGCGCGGCCCCTCGTCGATCATGTAGGTGAGGGCGATGGTGCGCGAGGCCGGGTCCGGCGTGGCGCGGGGGCGCACGCGGGCGAAGGCATAGCCCTGCTCGGCGATGAGCAGCGTCAGCCGTTCCGTGCTCTTCTCGATGTCCTGGCCGTTGTAGATGTCGCCCTGGCGGGTCAGCACCTCGCCGGCCAGATAATGAGGATTGACCTCGGGGAGCGAGCTCTCGATCGTGACGTCGCCGAACGCGTAGCGCTCGCCTTCGTCGATCGCGAAGTTCAGGTAGAAGCCCGAGCCACCACGGTCGAGCTCGGCGTTGGCGGCCACGACCCGCACGTCCGCATAGCCGTTCTTGAGGTAGAACTGGCGCAGAAGCTCGCGGTCGAGGTTCATGCGGTCGGGATCGTAGATGCTCGTTCCCTTGAGGAAGTCGAACCAGCCGGCCTGCGTCGTGGAGATGATGTCGCGAAGCTGCGCGTCCGAGAACGCGTAGTTGCCGACGAAGTTGATCCCCTGGACCTTCGTTGCGCCGCCTTCGTTGATCTCGAACACGAGGTTCACGCGGCTCTGCTCGAGCTCGATGATCTTCGGCTCCACCCAGGCGGTGTAGCGGCCCTGGCGGCGGTAGACGTCGAGGATGCGCTGCACGTCGGCCTGCACCCGCGCGCGGGTGTAGACGGAGCGCGGCTTCAGGTGAACTTCGGACCGGAGCGTGTCGGTGTCGACCTCGCTGTTGCCCTCGAAGGCCACCTGATTGATGACGGGATTTTCGACCACGTAGACCACGACGGCGTCGCCCTGGCGGTCGATGGAGATGTCCGCGAACAGGCCCGTGGCGAACAGCGCCTGGATCGAGCGGTCGGCCTTGCCGGCGTCGTAGGCTTCGCCGACCGAGAACTGGAGATAGGAGCGAACCGTTTCCGGTTCGACGCGGCGATTACCCTCAACCCGGATATCGCGAATGGTTTGCGCATGGGCCGGAGCGGAAAACGCCACGATGTCGATGGTCAGCGCCGCCGGGACCGCAAGTGCGAGCCACAGCATAAAGCGCACGCCATGACGAGGCATGCTCCTCAGTTGAACCCAGATCCGTGACTGCTTCATGTGCGGATCTGCCTCGCCTTCATGCCGATC
>ERZ869909.1812-NODE-1812-length-16127-cov-4.846916_pt1 | contig 16127 bp, 16 predicted proteins | sample MGYA00520892_ERZ869909 | MGnify/ENA primary metagenome ERZ869909 (study PRJEB32215, sample SAMEA104723947) | bioreactor metagenome | biome: bioreactor; feature: anaerobic bioreactor; material: water | place: China | collected 2015-03-12 ...
TCAAAGCCCTTCACGCCGGTGGCCACATCGCCATCAGCGATCCCCTGCACTTCCAGCTCGTGCAGGCCGCAGAAATCGGCGATCTGCTTGAAGCTGAGCGTGGTATTGTCCACCAGCCAAACGGCCGTGGCCTTTGCCATCAGGGGTTTTGCCATCGGATCGGTCCTTCACTCTGCCTTCGGGATGGGCATGGGCAATCGCCCGCCGGGGATACCGGCCGCGGCGAGGCCGCGCATCCTCGATTTCGGGGAATGGCCGCTATATAAGGTGCGCAGCGGCGCAAGAAAAGAGAAAACATGCGATCCTTGAACAAAGCGCGCCGGCGCGGCGTGTTGCTGCGGCTGGCGCTGGTGCTGGCGGCGGGGCTTCTGGCGCTGGCGCCGCTGCGCGACGGTTCGCAGCGGCAGGAAACAGCAGGGCAGGGTGGTGCAGCAACAAGCGCCGGCGCCTTCGATAATTATCTGCTGGCGCTGAGCTGGATGCCCGGGCTCTGCGCCGCCGGAACCCTGCGCGCCGATGATCCGCGCTGCGGCGGGGCGGATGCGGTGCCGGGCTGGCAGGTGCACGGGCTCTGGCCGCAGCATCGCGGCGGAAGCTGGCCGGAATATTGCCGCAGCCCCTATCCCGATCCCTCCCGCAGCCAGACCGCGCGCGAGGCCGCGCTTTTCGGCACGTCCGGCGCCGCCTGGCATCAATGGAACAAGCATGGCAGCTGCACCGGGCTGAGCGCCGAGGCCTATTTTGCGCTGACACGTCAAGCGGTTGCGGTGCTTTCGCTGCCCGATCCGCTGGGGTTTGCCGGTGGCCATGGCCAGTTTGCCCCCGCCGCGCTGACTGCGGCCATGGTGGCACAAAACCCCGGCCATTCGACACAGAGCATGATCACCACCTGCCGCGCGGGGCTTTTGCAGGAACTCCGGCTCTGCCTGACCCGCGATCTGGAGCCGAGACCCTGCGATCAGGAGTTGCTGGTGCGCGCGTGCAGCCGCAATGCGCTGCGGCTGCAACGGCGGCGCCGGGCCGGTGCCAAAAGCCAACGGGGCCGCCGTAGCAGCCCCGTTGATCAATCCCCGGCCGGTTTCTTCGGTCAGAAATCCTGCCAGGAGGCACCGCCTCCGGCAGCCCGGGCCGCGCGGGGTGCGGCGGCGCGTTGAGCCGCGCTGACCGTGGGCGGCGCGGCCTGCCAGGCGGTCGGCGCGGCGGTGGCGCGCTGCGATCGGGTGCGGAATCGGCTGAGCACCTGCACCAGTTCCTCGGATTTCTGCCGCAGCGAGGCGCCGGCGGCGGTGGTTTCCTCGGCCACCGCGGCATTCTGCTGGGTCACCTGGTCAAGCTGGTTCACACCGGCATTGATCTCCTCAAGGCCGCCGGATTGCTCGCGCGTTGCCTGCGCGATCTCGGTCATCAGCGATTGCACTTCGGCGGCGCGGCGCAGAATGTCTTCCAACCGCTCGCCGGTGCGCCCGACAAGCGCGCTGCCGGTTTCCACCTGTGCCGTGCTTTCCGAAATCAACCCCTTGATCTCCCGCGCCGATTCCGAGGCCCGCTGGGCCAGCCCGCGCACCTCGGAGGCCACCACCGCAAAGCCCCGGCCGGCTTCGCCGGCGCGGGCTGCCTCGACGCCGGCGTTGAGCGCCAGAAGGTTGGTCTGGAAAGCGATATCGTCGATCACGCCGATGATGCGGTTCATCTGTTCGGCACTCTTTTCGATGGATCGCATGGCGGTGATCGCCTCGCGTACCACCGCAGCACCGGCCTCGGCCTGATCGCGATTCGAGCGCCCGGCCTCCTCGGCCTGTGCGGCGCGCGCGGTGGTCGAACGCACGCTTTCGGTGAGCTGGTTGAGCGCCGCGGCGGATTGCTCCAGCGTTGCGGCCTGGGTCTCGGCGCGCGAGGAGAGATCCTGCGAGGCCTGGTTGATCTCGCTCGCGCCGCTCTGCACGCCGGTTGCCACCTCAGCCACCTGGCCCACGGTCGTGCCCAGGGTTTCCAGAACGCTGTTGAAGCTTTCGCGCAGCGCCTCGTATTCGGCGGGGAAGGGATCGTTGGCGGGGCTGGCGATCGGCGTTGTCAGATCGCCCTCGGCCAGACGCTCCAGCCCGGCGGAAATGTCGCGCACCACACGTGCCTGCACGCGGGCGGTATCCTCCGCACGACGCGCCGCCGCCTGCTGTTCGGCCAGCTGCTCGCGCCGGCGGGTCTGGGCGGCGCCCAGCGAATCGCGGAAGGCCAGCAGGTTGCGGGCGATCTCGCCGATGGCATCGGAAAGCCGGGTATGGGGCACATCGGTGGCGTAATCCTCGCCGGCGATCTGCTTCATCGCGGCGTTGAGCTCATCGACCGGGCGCAGCGCGCGCGGGATCATCAGCAGCGTGAGCAGCCCGGCCAGCAGGATCAGCGCCCCGGCGGCCATCGCGCCGCTGCGGATCGCCTCGTTGATCACCGCGCTGAGCTCGGCCTCGGCGATGCCCACTTCCAGCGCGCCGGTCACCTGGCCGTTGCCATCGACGATGGGAAAATGCCGGGCCAGAACCGGCGTGCCCATGATCGACACCGTGCTGCCGGCCACCTCGCCGCGCATCAGCGCCGCATGGGCCGGCCCGTCGCGCTCCAGCGTGGTGCCGGCGGCGCGGCGGTTGTTGCTGGCGAAGCTGCTGGTCACGCGGGTGAATTCGCCGCGCTGGCGGTCCAGCCGCAGGACCGAGGCGATGCCATCGGTCTGCGCCACCACGCCATCCACGGTCTCGCTGCCGCTGATCGCGGGGATGGAATCCCAGCGGGCGCGTTGCACATGGCCGTTGGGCAGGCTGGTATAGCTGAACCCGGCTTCGCTGTAATCATTGGCGAAATCGAAAGCCAGGACGCGCTGGATCACGCTTTGCGACACCTCGATCCGCGCCATCAGCGCCTTGCGTTGCATCGAGATCAGCAGCGAGGACAGCACGACCGCCAGCACCAGAACGGTTGCCAGCGTCAGAAACAGGATCTTCGTCTTCAGCGTGAGCGACTTGAGCATTGAAATTCCTCCAGTGTGGCGCGGCAGGCGCACCATACCTCCCAAAATGCAATGCGAAGCTTAACGAATCGCTCTGCTCGGGCGTGAGTTGCTGCATTTTGCGAGGCGTCTCGCTGTTGTGGCGGCGATTCCGGTCGGGCTATGCGCGCGAGAGTTGCAAAGTGAGAGTTGCGTGCGGGCCTTCTCCGGGGCATCACGCCGGGCGGGGCGCTTGAAACCGCTGGCCGGTTGCAGCACTCTGCCCTCCGGCCCCGGCACCGGGTCGCCCGAAACCCCGGAACCTGCCGAATGATCACCTCCCCGTCTGCTCTCCTTGCGCGCCTGGCCGGGGATTGGCTGCTGCTGTTCCTGCTGGCCGTATTTCCGCTGGCCTTCTGGTTTGCGCCGGTAGCGGGTGACGACCTGCCGGGGCTGGTGGACTGGAAAACCGTGGCGGCGCTGGCTGGGCTGATGGTGTTGAGCCGCGGGCTGGAGCTTTGTGGGTTGATCGACCGACTGGGGCGCTGGGTGCTGATGCGGCTGCGCAGCCTGCGAGGCCTCGCGCTGGCATTGGTGCTGTTCGCGGCACTGCTGTCGGCGGTGGTGACCATTGATGTGGCGCTGTTCGTCACCGTGCCGCTGACACTGGCGCTGGCGCGGCTGGTGGTGCTGCCGGTGGGGCGGCTGGTGATCTTTCAGGCGCTGGCGGTGAATGCGGGCTCGGCGGGCTCACCGGTCGGCAATCCGCAAAACCTGTTTCTGTGGCAGGCATCGGGCATGGGGTTCTGGCAATTCACATTGGAGCTGTTGCCGATCGCGGGGTTGATGCTGGCGCTGGTGCTGGCATTGGTGCCGCTGGGGTTTCGCCGCGAGGCACTGGCGCTGCCCGAAGCCGGCACCTCGCGGGCGCTGGATCGCGGGTTGATGGTGCTGTCGCTGGCTGCCTATCCGCTGTTTCTCTGGGCGGTGAATGCCGGTTTCGCGCTGGCCGGGGCGGGGACGATCATGGCGCTTTTCGCGCTGGCCTTCCGGCGCGTGCTGCTGGGCATTTCCTGGGCGCTGCTCCTGGTGTTCGTGCTGATGTTCATCAATCTGGGGTTGCTGGGACAGGTGCCCGTGGTGGCAGCGCTGATCGGCGGGCATCTGCAGGGCGCGGGCGCGGCCTATCTGCTGGGGGCCGGGCTGTCGCAGGTCATGTCGAACGTGCCGGCGGCGATCTTTCTGGCCGGTTTCACCGAGGATTGGCGGGCGCTGTCCTGGGGAGTGAATGTCGGCGGCTTCGGGCTGGCCATCGGCTCGCTGGCCAATCTCATCGCGCTGCGGCTGGCGCCGGCGCCGGGGCTGTGGCGCGCGTTCCATCTGTGGTCGGTGCCGGTGTTTCTGGCCTCGCTCGCGGCCGGATGGCTGCTGCTGGACCTGATGGCCCCCTGAGGCGCCGCGCCTGACCCGCCGGGCAGCGGCATCTTGGCGCTTGAACGGGCCGCGCCGCCGGCCTATCCCATCCGCCATGTCGCCGAGCAAACCCCTGATGAACCGCCTGACCGCCGCGCTGCTGGCGCTGGCGCTGGTGTTTCTGGGTTTTGGTCATCGGCAGGCCCCGGCAATGCCCGCCGATCCGCTGCTGGCCGCCTATCTGCAAAGCGGCGGCGCGCTTGATGAACTTTGCGTTCAGACCGAAGACGGCGCGCCCGGTGCGGCGCTTGATTGCCCGGTCTGCATGCTGGCGCAGGCCATGGTGCTTGCCCCTGAAGCGAGCGGCGCGACGCTGGTGCAGCGCTTCACGCGCCTTGATCTGCCATGCGCCGGCGATCGGGTTTTGCGCGCCCATACGCCGCGCGCCCCGCCGGCCCGCGGCCCGCCTGAAACCCTTGTCTGAAGCCTGACCCCGGCCGCATCCGTGCGCCGGCTTTTGCCACTTCATTCAAGGGGTCAAACCCCATGTCTTTCCAGAATGCGTGGCCCCGGCCGCCCCATATGCCGCGTTTGCGCGCCGGCTTGGCCGGCCGCGCCGCATACGTTCCGCTATCCCTCAACCACCCTTCATGAACAGGAGCGAAACCATGAAGAAGACCCTTCTGAGCCTTGCCGCCCTGGCGCTTTCGGCCCCCGCGGCCCTGGCCCATGCCACATTCGAGCAGCGCGAGGTCATCCAGAACCAGACGCAGCGCATGGTGCTGCGCGTGCCCCATGGCTGCGGCGCCGAGGCGACGCTGCGTCTGCGCATCGCCTTCCCTGATGGGGTGGTTGCCGTGCAGCCGATGGTCAAGGCTGGCTGGGAACTCAGCACCGTCACCGGCCCGCTGTCGCAGCCCTATCACAGCCACGGCACCGAGATCACCGAAGGCGTGCGCGAGATCACCTGGGAGGGCGATCTGCCTTCGGAATTCTACGATGAATTCGTCTTCCGTGCCCGATTCACCGATGCGCTGCCGGCCGGCGAGATGGTCTATATCCCGGTGGTGCAGGAATGCGCGAATGGCGCCGAGCGCTGGATCGAGATCCCGGCCGAGGGGCAATCTGCTCGCGATTTGGCCTATCCGGCACCCGGCGTGATGGTCAATGCGCCAGCCGGCCATGGTCATGGTCATGGGCATGGTCACGGGCATGGCCACGGCAACTGATGCCGGATGATCCCGCCGGGCCGGTCTTCAGCCCGGCGGGCCTACCGAGGAAGAGTTTGATGCGCGCTGTAGCTCTCTCGCTGCTGATCCTGATGTTGCTGCCCCTGCAGGCGCTGGCCCATGCGCAGCTTCGTGGCGCCGAGCCGCCGGCCGGCGCGCTGCGCGCCACCGCCCCGGCCGAACTGGTGCTCAGCTTCAACGAGCCCATCGCGCCCTTGCAGGCGCGCTGGTTTGCCCCCGATGGCAGCGCCGTGGATGTCGAAAGCCGCGCCGTGGGCCCGGATCTGATCATCACCCCGCCGGCGGCTCTGCGCGAGGGCACGCAGGCGCTGTCTTGGCGCGTGGTCTCGGATGACGGCCACCCGGTCGGCGGCACGCATGTGTTTTCCATCGGTTTTCATTCAGGCACGCCGGAAACCGCGGCGGCGGCGATCAACCCCGCTGCCGGTTTCGCGGCGCTGGCGCGTGGGCTGCTGACACTGGCGCTGGTCATGGGGGTTGGCGGCATGCTCTGGGCGGAGCTGTCGCAACGGCCGGCGCCAAGCGCCATCCGACTGGCGCTGGCGGCGGTTGCGCCGGCAAGCCTGCTCCTGCTGGCCGCTCAGGCGATCGATCTGGCGGGTGAAGGGCCGGGCTCGCTGCTGCAACCGGCAGTCTGGGCGCTGGCTGTCGCCAGTCCTTTCGCGCTGACCGCCGGGCTGGCCATGCTGGCGGCGGCACTGGCGGCGAGCGGGCGCGGCTGGACGCTGCGGGTGGCCTGGGTGCTGGCGGCGGCCTCCTTCGCCTCGGCCGGACATGCCGCGCGGGCCGAGCCGGTGGCGCTGATGGCGGCGCTGGTCTTCGTGCATGCGCTGGCGTTGATATTCTGGGCCGGGGCGCTGCCGGGACTGATCGCAGCCTTGCGCGCGCCCGATGCGGCGGCGCTGATGGTGCGGTTTTCACGCCGCGCGGTGCCGATGGTGGCGCTGCTGGTGCTGAGCGGTGCGGCGCTGGCCTGGCGGCAGGTCGAAACGCCGGGCGCACTTTGGGGCACTGCCTATGGTTGGGTGCTGATGGCCAAGCTGGCGCTGGTGGCGCTGGTGCTGGCACTGGCCGCGCGCCATCGGCTTCGCCTGACCCCGGCGCTGGCGATCGACCCCGCCACCACGCGCCCGGCCTTTGCCCGCTCGCTGCGCCGGGAACTGCTGTTGATGCTGGCGATTCTGGCGCTGACTGCCGGCTTTCGCCTGACCCCGCCGCCACGCGCCATGGCGGAACCGCCGCAAACCCGGGTGGAGCTGCATCTGCACGGGCGCGATGCCATGGCCGACATAACCCTGATCCCCGGGCGCCCGGGGCAGAACCGGCTGGAGATCACGCCGCTTGATGGCGATTTCCAGCCCTTCGTGCCGCTGGAGCTGGTGCTCTTCCTGTCGATCCCCGCTGCGGGGCTGGAGCGGATGGAACTGCGCGCCAGCCCGGATGACGACGGGCTCTGGCATGCCGGGCCGGTGCATCTGCCGCAACCCGGCCCCTGGGATGTGGTGGCCGATATCCTGATCACCGATTTCCGCAAGGCGCTGATCGGCGGCGAATTCATGCTGCTGCCCTGAAGCCGGTTTCATCCCGCAGGGGCATGATCGACGATCGCAGGTGGATTGCTGCCTGTCCGCGCGGCTTTCAATTCGAAGCTGCGCGACGAACCCCGGAACGAGACGCTGTTCTTCGGTTTCGGCAACGCCTGCAGTGTCGTGTCCGAATGGGGGGGCGAGTGCAACGCCGCAAGGTCTCGTTCGGAGCTCAGTCAACAAACCCCTGCGGCCCATGCCGCCCAACGCGCCGCAATGGGCGATCAGTTCCACGACATGAAGCGCGCCGCCGATCGCCAATTGCGCATTCCGCGCAAACGGGCACTCGTTACGCGTCGGTTCTGGTTGAAGCTGGACGAAAGTCGGAGGTCAGCGGCTGGCCGCGAGAGCCGGGGGCATTTGCCTCTGGTCGCGCAGGACACGGCTGAGCCAGTCGAATTGCAGGCGCATCACAGGATGCGCCTCAACGCGTTCCGGGGCGTCGCTGATCGGCACCAGAAGGCTGCGGTCCGGGTACAGTATCAGCGCATACGGGCCGGCCTGTGCCGTGCGTGCGAGGCCCAGGCAGTTCTCGATCCTGCCGCGATCCACAAAACTGGCGGCATCGATGACCAGCGCCGCATTGCGCGGAACGCCGTGCCCCAGCCCCAGCAACACCTCGATGCCATGGGCACGCAGCCGGGAGATGCGCCCCATCGCCTCACTCAGGTCGCCGGCCAGGTAGATGACGGTATCGGGCGGGCCGTCGAGCGCCGGCATCCCCAAGGAAGCCGGATCGCTGCCGCAAGTGCCCGGCATTGGGCGGGCCGCCGTGGGCGTGTAGCCGGTCGCGAGATTGGCCCAACGCCACGGCAGCAATGCGGAGAGGGATGACAGATGCATGGAGCCTCCATTGCGTTCTGCCCCCTGCGTGATGCCACACGCCCGGGGTGGTTGCTGGTTCAGCGCCGCCGCAGCCGCGAGCCTGTCAGGTCATTCGGGGCCAGATCGAACACTGCGCGTGCCTTGGCGGTCAGGCCGAAACGGCCGATATATTCGATCAGCGCCTCTTCAAGGATCACCACGCGATTGTCCGGCGCGGGGCCCTCAAGCGTGGATTCGGGGTTGGTTTCGGGGTTGGTGTCGGGGCGGTGGCCCGCTTTGCCGACCTTCTGGCTGCCGTGCCAATCTGACCGTGTTTGCATCTGCATGAGTGTGCCCCTTGTTTGCCCCATGTCGCCGTGAAGCAGCCGAAGTCGCTGATTCCATCTCCGGCTGGTCACCTTCTGGTTGATCCGGCCCGTCCTGGGTCGGTGCTCCTTGCGGGGCACACGCACGCCGGCGCGAGCCCCCAAATGTGAGGGCGAGGATAGGTTTGAAGGCCGGATGCAGCCATCAGACTTCGGTATGAGACCGACTTTCGTGCGATCCTCATACACTTCTGGGCGGCATAGGCTTTGAGTTGTTCGCGAGCTGAGGCCGGAGGGGCGCGGGGGCGTGACCAGAGGTGTCGAGGGCTTTGTCGGGTTTATGTTAAGCAACCCTGAGGAGAGCCCTTGATTTATTCTCTGCCCCGCGAAAACATTAACACCTTCTTTACCTTTTCGTCTGCGGACCCGGTACGAAGCCAAACATGCTCGTGTTGGAACAATTGATTAAAATTACGGAGTGAAACATGGGGACTGAAAGCAATCTGCATCGCAGCAAGTCGAGGTTGAGCCGGGCACGGTTCGGGCTTCGCGCATCGGCCATCGCCATCGGCGCGGCGCTCATTGTCGTGCCATCGGCCTATATGGCGCCGGTCAAGGCGCAGGGGCTGCTCGGTGGGCTGGGTGGTGGCCTTGGTGGGGTTGTCGATACCGTCGGCGGTGTCGTCGGCGGTGTCGCTGATACGGTTGGCGGCGTGACCGACGGGCTTGGCCTGGGTGGCGTCGTCGATGTCGGCAGCGGCAGCAGCGGTTCCGGCCTTGACGCCACCGTCGGTGGTGGCCTCGGCGACCTCGGCGGCTCGCTGGGCACTGTCGGCGAGACCCTGGGTGGCGTGACCGACGGGCTGGGCCTGGGCGGTGTCGTGGATGTCGGCAGCGGCTCGTCCGGGGGCGGCACCTCGGTCGGTCTGCTGGGGGGCGGCGGTTCCTCGGGCACCAGCGGCACCTCGGGCACGTCCGGCACTTCGGGCACCAATGGGACGTCTGGCACTTCGGGTACCAATGGCACCTCGGGGACCAGCGGCACCTCGGGCACGTCCGGCACTTCGGGCACCAATGGGACCTCTGGAACCTCGGGCACCAATGGCACCTCGGGGACCAGCGGAACCAGCGGCACGTCCGGCACCAGCGGCACCTCGGGCACCAGCGGCACGTCCGGCACCAGTGGCACCTCGGGCACCAGTGGCACCTCGGGCACCAGTGGCACCTCGGGTTCCTTCGCAAGCCCGTCCAGCCAGGCTTCCGCTCAGATGCGCTGCACCCGCGATGGCAACAGCCGCGTGTTCAACGGCTTCCCGGTGATCGATCGCAACGGCGTCCAGATCGGCGTCGTGCATGACGCGCAGGTCAATTCCTCGCTGCAGATCCAGGCGATCCGCTTCGAGACCACGCCCAATGTCATGGGCGCCTCGCGCTGCGTGTTCCTGACGCAGATCAACGCAACGCCGACCACTGCCGGCATCCGGGTGCCGATGACCATGGGCAACCTGATCCAGAGCATCGCCGCCAACTGAGCAGGCCTGCATCATCAAGCCCCGGGGGAGCGTCCGCGCTCCCCCCGTTTGTGCCTTCAGTTCCCGCCATGTGATCGGATGATCCGAATGCGCCGCCGTTTTGCCGATTCTCCTCCCCTCTCCAGCGGCTTGGCCGGCCTTGCGACCATCATCATCCTGTTCGTCACCTGGCCACGCGGCATCGTGGCGACGCCGCTGGCCGAATTTCACCTGTTCATCGCGCTGATCTTCGTCGTCATGGCGGCAGTCGATCTGCTCTTGCACAAGAGCGCGCGCCAGGCCGGGCTGGCGCTTCAGGCGGCCCTTACCCGGCCCTGGCGCCTTGATGCCACGCTCGGCAACAAACTTCTGGCGACCTCGGTGGCGGCGGGAGCGGTGTGGCTGCTGTATCAGCATGCCGCGATCTATCAGGACGACTGGTATACGCGGTTCACCGGCCCGGTGCGCGATTACTTCGCGCTGATATTCGCCGGCCTGCTGGCCTATGTCGTGCTGGTGGATCGGCTGATGATCGAGCGCGAGGACGATCTGGCGCGCGCCGGTGCCTGGCTGCGCGGCCTGGGCCGCAATAGTGGCCGGGAAGGGCAGGGCGGCGGCATCGGCGGGTTTCGCAATGTCATGTTGGCGACGCTGATCAAGGCCTTCTTCCTGCCGCTGATGTATTGTTTCGCGCTCGATGACTGGATGTTCTTCTATACCAACGCGATCTCGCTGGGCAGCTTTACCGAGGTCTACGAGTTCCTCTATCGGATGGCGTTTTTCGTCGATGTGCTCTTTGCGGTGATCGGCTACGGGATTGCCTCGCGGCTGCTCAATTCGCATGTGCGCTGGCCGGAACAGACGCTGGGCGGCTGGCTGGTCTGCATCATCTGCTATACGCCCTTCTGGCAGATCGTCGGGCGCAGCTACTTCGATTTCGGCAGCGAAGTGGTCTGGGGCAATGTCTTCATGCGCGACTCGCCGCTCTATATCGCCTGGGGCTCGGTCATTCTGGGGCTGATGGCGGTCTATATGCTCAGCACCGTCGCCTTCGGCAACCGGTTTTCCAACCTGACCTATCGCGGCACGCTGTGGCGTGGCCCCTATGCGCTGACCCGCCATCCCGCCTATATCAGCAAGAACCTGACGATGTGGATGATCAACCTGCCGTTCATCGCCACCAGTTTCGACGAGGCGATGGGCAATGTCATCGCGCTGCTCGGGGTCAATGCGCTCTATTTCGCGCGGGCGCGCTACGAGGAGCGCTGCTGCCGCCAGGCCGCCGATTACCGGCTCTATGAACGGATCGTGCGCCGGTATGGCATCATCGGCAGGCTCAGGCGGCTGTTGCGCCGGTTCCGTCCACGCCATCCGGGGCGGTCGGACGTGCCGCTGCGCCGGGCGCGCTGAGCTCTCGCCCGATCCGGCAACCGCGCGGCCGAAATCCCCGGAAGGCGCCGGAATCACAACCAAATCAGGCAATAAACCGCCGTAAGACCTAGGTATGAAGGGGGCTGTTTAAGCAATAAGGCGAATGGATTGGCCGCGTCCGCAAGCGCATTCTGGGCTCACCCGGCAGAACTCGCACATGTTCACCCCAGAGCCGGCAGTCTTTCTCGGGCAGATCACTCCGGTCCGGAAAGGCGAATGAAACCCTCGGGAAGAGAGCGTCTCGGGGTGACGGGTGACGAAAGCCGGCCGCACCGTCTTTCGCCTTCCGCTACCCCGAGGCGTCTCCCTCCGAAGCGCGGACGGAAGATGACGATGGCCCAGCATGATCCCAGCTACACCGACCACCATCTGTCGAGGCAGGCTCCGTCCGCGCTGACGTCCTTCATGCGGGGGCTCAGGCTGCTGGTCGGATTGGAAGAATCCGATACCCGGCCGCGAATGCGGCATTCCTCGCTTTCCGACCGGCTGTTCGCCGAGGATCTGGAGCGTAGCGCCGATCCCTATGCTCGTCAGGTAGCGCGCAGTTTCGATCTGCTCGATCCGGTGGACTGCGCCGATGTTCGTTGCCGTCTGGTTGATCACGAGGCGGGCGATCTGGCGGCGCATGCCTATTGGTTGCACCAGCGTATGCGGCTGCGCGTGCTGGGCGAGCCCTGCGCCCAGGCGCTGCAGGCTCCCGGTTCGGCGAGCGAGCGCGAGCTGCTGCTGGTCAATATTGATGTCTATCGCAGCCTCGACGATGCCGTGCCGGCACTGGTCAGCCTGCGGCGGCAGTTCCCCAAACTGGCGGTTGTCATTGCCTCGACGCGGTTCCACCGCCATGATTTCGGTTCGGACCGCGCCGCGCTGGCCGACGCTTCGGTGCGCCTGCCCGCGTCACGCGCAACCATCGAGATCGCCATCAGCCACGCGCTTTCGGCGGCCGGCAAACGGCGCCTCATCCTGTGATCTTCGTGCAAGAACAAAGCCTGGCGCCGGCACCCCGGCATGGACCGGCGCCCTATGGCCTGCTATACAGACCCCGATACTCGTGACCGCTGATTTCGCGCGGAGATGACCTTCTGATACGGATAATTGCAATCCTGTTGGCGCTGGGTGCTGCGGCTGGCCCGTCATTGGCGAGCGCCAGCGATCGCTCTGCGCCTGCGATGCGGCTGGGCACCAGCCCGGCACAGATGATAGTCACTGACAGCAGCCGCGACCCTGCGGTTCTGCGCTCGGTCCAGCACAATGCTGCCAGCGGTGTCTCGCCCGCCCCGCGTGCCCCGATGTGGCGCCATCTTGATGTCATCGAAGCGCTGGAAGCCAGCGGCTATGCGGTGCTGAGCGTGCGAGAGACGCTTCTGAACCGGGTGCGCATCCGCGCCCGCAACGCGCTGCATCTGCGTGAGATCGTCATCAGCCGCGCCTCCGGAAGCATCCTGCGCGATGTCGTGCTGGAGACCTATGTTGCAACCCCGGACGAGATGGACAGAAGGCTTCGGGCGATTCCGGGGCTGCAACTTCCGGAAGGTGCGATTGACCGCGGTTTGTTGCCGTGAGTAGAATGGACGTCTGGAAGGGAAGCTTTGGCTGCCTGCCGCATGAAATCTGAACCCGGATCAAAGGCTCGGCCGTGACGCAAATCATCCGCTCACGGGCATCTCTGATCGCACTTCTGTGCATTGTCCTTGGCGTTCAGATTCTGAGCACTTCGTTCTTTCTCTATACCATTCTGGCCGATCTGCTGTTGCTGCAATGGTTCGTCATTCCCTGGGGCCTTCAGGAGGTTCTGGAGATCGTCTCGGCGCTGGGCATGTTGCTGGGGGTGGTGGTCAGCTCAGCCCTGCTCTATCTGCTGGCCACGCGCATGAGCCGGTTGGACGGGCAGATGCGGGCGGTCGCCGGAGAGTTCCAGCAGTTCATCGAACAGCAGTTCGATCAATGGCAGCTCACTCCGACCGAGCGGCATGTGGCGATCTTCGTCATGAAGGGTTTCAGCAATGCCGAGATCGCCCGGCTGCGCGGCACCACGGAATCAACCGTGAAATCGCAGCTCACCTCGATCTTTCGCAAGACCGGCCTGACCAGCCGCCAGCAACTCACAACCCACCTGATCGAGGATATTCTGGATTCGATCAGTTTGTCGGCATGAGCTGCAAGATGCCTGGCTGGTGCTGCCGCGATATGTTCATCTTGTCGCCCATCGGGCCTAAACCGGGGGTATAAGCCGCCAGTCTCTGCCTGCGGGTGGCTGTATCGGTGCCCCGTCAGGCGATAGTCGGATTGTTCGGGCGCCAGCAGGCGTGAACAACGAATCGAGGAGATGACAATGCGGTTTCGGTGCGGATCGGTCATTCTTGCAACTGGTTTCATGCTGGGCGCCACCGGGGCGATGCCCGTGGCGGCACAGTCCGCCGATGCAACCGTCGTGCTGCTGGCTCAGGCGACCATGACCCCGGGCGAAGTGGCGTTGAGCCTGGAGTCGGATGGCTACATCCTGTTTGAAACGCGCCGCACGCTCCTGGGCCGTGTGATGATGCGCGCGGAGCGTGGATCGCAATTGCGCGAGGTGGTCATTGACCCGCGCACCGGCGAGGTTCTGCGCGATCTGATATCTGATCGTGGGGTGGGTTCGTCGCGCGGCCAGCCCGCTGATGGGACACCTGGCCGTGGCCTCGGTGCCGGCGTTGGTGTCGGCGTCGGTGTCGGTGTCGGTGGCGGGGTCGGAGGCGGCGTTGGTGGCCCGCCCGCCGGGACGCCGGCCGAAGGGGCCGGATTGGGTCGCGGTGATGAACGCTCGGGTGGTCGGGCCGGAGATGCGGTTTCGGGCGGTGGCGGCTCAAGTGCCACCGGCGGCGTCGGTGGCGGCTTCAGCGGAGGGTTTGGCGGCAGCGTCGGTGGTGGCATCGGGGGCGGTATTGGCGGCGTTGGTGGCGGGCTCGGCATTGGTGGCGATGCGGGGATCAGTGGCGGCATCGGAATCGGAGGTGGGCAGGGTGGCAATGCCGGACGAGGGCGCGATTGAGCGCCGCCGCATGCGGGCACGCACAATGCCGTTGATGGAATGGCGCCTGGGCGCGGCCCTGAGCAGGCTACGCGCTCTTGCGGCAATGCGCCGAGAAGGCATCACCATTTTGGTTGTGATGGTGATGCAATTCATCCTGGCGAGCGTGTTCCTGACCGACTTCGTCGTGGATATCGCCGGGCTCCGATCCGTGCCGCCGAGCTATACTTTCCGCGAGGTGATGCAGATCGTGGCCTGGCTGGGCCTTGGGCTGGGGCTTGTGCTCAACGGCGTGCTGCTGTCGCGCATGGTCGCGCGTGGCGTTCATCTTGAAAGAACCGTGCAGCTGGCGCGCGGCGCATTCTTTGACCTGCTGGATGAGCGTTTCGTGGGTTGGAGCCTGACTCCGGCCGAGCGCGAAGTGGCGCTGCTGGTCATCAAGGGCTATTCCAACAGCGAGATCGGAGAGATCCTCGGCAAGGCCGAAGGCACGGTGAAGGCGCAGTGCAACGCCGTTTTTCGCAAGGCCGATGTCAATGGCCGGGTGCAGTTTGTCTGCAGTCTGATCGACGAACTGCTGGATGACAAACTTGTCGACTGATCGCCCGGCATAGGCCCTGGGCCGAGCCCGGGCGGGATCTGTGGCCGGCTTTCGATCCATTCCGGAATTCACCGTCAATCGCCATATGGTTGTGTGTCTGGCGGATGTGCGGCTTTGCGACGAGCGGCATCGTTGCAGAATTGCGGCCTGAGCCTTCCGGCATCAACAGTGGGGCGGGCCAGGATCAGGTGGCGGCGGGTGAGCGCGGCGGCCTCTTGGTCTCCGAGGTGAATTCAAGGACCAGTCGGGCGCGGGGGCGCCCAACTGGCCAGCCGGTGCGCGATCAGCGGGGCAAAAGCACGCTATTGACGACGTGAATCACGCCGTTGGACTGGTTAACATCGCTGATCGTGACCCGCCCGGCATTCCCGGACTGGTCGTAGATCCACAGGCTGCGCCCCCGGACCTGCGCGCTCAGCGGCGCACCAGAGAGCGTCTGCATATGGAAGAAACCGTCGCTGCTGTTGCGCGCCCGGCGCATGATCTCGGCGCCCGAGAGGTTGCCAGCAACGACATGTGAGGTCAGGATGCGCTGCAGCATCGCGCGGTTCTCGGGCTGCAGGAGCGTCTCGACCGTGCCCGGCGGCAGCGCCTCGAAGGCGGCGTTGACGGGGGCGAAGACGGTCATCGGCCCCTCGCCCTGCAGCGCATCGACGAGGCCTGCGGCCTGAACCGCGGCGACCAGCGTGGTGTGGTCGGCCGAGTTCACGGCATTCTCGACGATGTTGCGGTCGGCAAACATTGGCGCGCCGCCGACCATCGGGTTTTCCATCGCCAGCGCCGGGGTCAGACCGATCGCGAAGGCAAAGGCAGCGGTTCGCATGGTGGTGAACATGGCAGTCTCCTTGTGGTGCCGGAACCTGACGGCCCGGATCGGTGGGTGCGGCATGCGGGGCGGCCGGGGGAGCCCGGCCCGTTCGGCCGCGGTTTCACGAACGCGTTTCGGCGCCCATGTCACCCATGACGAGCGCGGGTGGCGGAAAGTTTCAGGGCGGGTGGAAAATCTTCGGCGCAGTCTTTGCGACCGCACCGGTTCCTGGGGCACCGGCAGGCGTCGGTTGTTAGACCGGGGCTGAGGTCAAGAAATGCGTCAAGACATCGTCGCCTTGCCGCCGCGCGGCGCGGGGGCTAAGCCTGACCCATGCTTATCCTCGAAAACATCATCAGCGACCGTGGGTCGAAATATGCGGTTTCGGGCGGACCCTGCGGGTCCGAGGAGGAGGC
>ERZ869909.1813-NODE-1813-length-16115-cov-92.617783_pt1 | contig 16115 bp, 15 predicted proteins | sample MGYA00520892_ERZ869909 | MGnify/ENA primary metagenome ERZ869909 (study PRJEB32215, sample SAMEA104723947) | bioreactor metagenome | biome: bioreactor; feature: anaerobic bioreactor; material: water | place: China | collected 2015-03-12 ...
GGGAACCATGGTCGAACGGGCAAACCGAGGGGCAGATCAATCGACTTAAAACTCTCAAACGCCAGATGTATGGACGCACCAACATCGACTTGCTCAGAGCCCGGCTCATTGCAGCGTCCTGACAGCGAGGCACCCAAAGCTGCACCAAAACTGAGTCAGAGCCAGTTTTGAATGCAGATTGACACCCTAAGTTCAGGTTGCGAAAAAACCGTGCCATGCCTACGCTCAAGACTGACAACCATTTAAGGACCATGGCGGCGAGGCAGAAAGCCGACAGAAACAGGTCGGCGCAGCGGTGGTAGTGGGCGGCGATGCGCCGCCAGTCCTTTAGTCGGCCGCAAATGTTCTCGATCCGGCGGCGTTCCTTGTAGAAACTGGTGACGCAGTCAATGGGCGTCTTGTGCGCCTTACGGCCCAGAAGACATGCAGGATTTCCCGCTCGATCAGGGCGTTGCGGAACCAGTCGGCATTGTAGCTATGGTCGGCGAGCAGCGCCTTCGCCTTCGGCTGAAAGCCCAACATCACCCGCGCGCCCCACTTCCTGCTCCAGCCGACCCAGCGGTTTTGGAGGGTCTTCGGTAGGCCGTAGGCACGTCCCGCCAGCATCAGCCATTGGGGTTGAAAAAAACCATGGCAGGTCATCGCGAGATTGTTCAGAGCTGACCCGACTATGTCGCCAAATGCGTTGCGCGGTCAGGTTTCCTCGATTTCGCAAACCACATCACCCGGTGCAATTTCCGCCCCATCGGCACCGACATAGCCTGTAAAGGTCCCGGAAATTTCCGCCTCTATCGGCAGGAAAGACTTCATGACCTCTACCAGTGCCAGCGTGTCTCCGATAGCGACAGTATCACCGCTGATCTTGAAAGGTGGCGAGTCCGGGTCTGGGCGGTGGAAAAGGACGCCCGGGAGGGGCGAGTTGATCTGAGCCATGGCAGCTTGCCTTTCAGTTGTTTGAATCAAAGCTTGCGTTCAAGCACACGATCGAATGCCGCAAGGAATATTTCGGCATCAGGTTGCGAGAACACGAGGGGTGGCCGAATCTTCAGCACATTCGCAGCCTTGGCACAGCCTGATATCAAAACGCCCTCTTCACGAAGGCCATTAACCAGCGCGTTGGCCGTATTCGTGTCAGGCACCTTCGTCTGAGCGTCCGAAACCAGATCGATGCCTATAAACAGACCCGCTCCGCGCACATCGCCAGCGATACCGTGGCGCTCCATCTGCGTCCGCAGACCCGAACGCAGATAGTCACCGATCTTGCGCGCATTCTCAACCAGACCGTCACGTTCAATTACATCCAGCACTGCGGTCGCGGCGGCTATCGCCACGGCATTGCCGCCGAATGTATTGAAGTAACGTGACTTTCGCCCAAAATCCTCGACGATGTCGGAGTGCATGGCAACGCCGGCTACTGGATAGCCATTGCCCATCGGCTTGCCCATCGTCACCAAGTCGGGCACGACGTCATGGCGCTGGAAACCCCAAAGCGCATCCCCCGTGCGCCCGAAGCCCGACTGAACTTCGTCGGCGATATACAATGCACCGGCCGCATGTGCGGCGTCGACTGCACCTTTCAAAAACCCGCGAGGGCCATCGAACACGCCGTCGCTTGCAAAGATACCGTCACATATGAACAGCGCCGGCTTGAATCCGTGGCGCTTGAGATCAGCAAAGGCTGAGGCAACGGACTCGGCGAAACGCCCTGCCATTGCATCACCCTCACGATAGGCATCGGGCGCTGGAACGGTGCGCACATGCGCGCCCAGATCGACGCCGGCGCCGAGGGATGGCGAAAACTCCGACACGGCCTGCGTGATCCCGTGATAGGCGGTTTCGGTCACGACGATCCCGCGCCCGCCCGTAAAGGCCTGCGCAATTCGGATCGCGAGATCGTTCGCATCAGACCCGGTGCACGTAAACATCATATGACCCAGCGAGTCAGGCATCGTCGCCAGCAATCTTTCGGCGTAATCAAGGATCGCGCCATGGATGTAGCGTGTATTCGTCGCCAGGATGGCCGATTGACGCGAGATCGCCTCGACCACAGTCGGATGGCAATGACCGATCGAGGTGACGTTGTTGTAGGCGTCCAGAAAGGCCTTGCCGTCGGCGTCATAAAGCCAGACCCCCTCGCCACGCACAAGGTGAAGCGGCTTTTCGTAAAACAGCCTGTAGGCCGGTCCGAGCACACGCTTGCGCCGCGCAATCATCGCCGCGGTTTGCGGGTCAAGTTCGGCGGCGCCTTCACGAAAGGCATTTACCATGCCCCCATCAGTATTCATGTGTTTACTCCATGTCGCAGGCGCGCATCAGTGCGCGCGTGACCTGTTGTCTGGGCAGCTTGGCAAAATGCGCCATCGCGGCGCGCGCGGGCCCGTTGTTGCGCAGAATGTAAGCTGCGTTTTCGGGGTAGCGCGAAGCGCGCCAGGTTGTGATGATGATCGAGGTGATCAGTCGCCCCACGATCAGATCGCGAAGCAAGGCGACCTCCTGCACTTGTAGCGGAGTTACTGCATGATAGGCAGCCACCATGCGGCAGATCGCGCCCACCGGATCTTCGGAATCTGCCAAATATGAGGCGGCCACCGCCACGTCGATCGCCAGATGCGTTTCCACCATGTCGCCGAAATCAAGCATTCCGACGATCCGCTCACGGTCTGAAGGATCGACGAGCAGGTTGTGATGGTTCAAGTCGTTATGGACGATCTGCCTGCGCAGCGCCGCGAGAGGCGTGGCAACATGATTGACGAAGTAGTCGAGCTCGTCGCGGACCATCTGACCCACGGCATCGTCTGCAAGTGCTCCGGTAAGTGGACGCAGGCGCGGCACGTTGGTGATGTCCCACAACAGCGCATGCCTGGCACCCGGATGATCGAAAGCTGAAATGGCCCGCCCGAGCCGCGCCAGGATTGCGCCGATTTCCGTGTGCATCTTGTGCGTGATTGTTACCTGATGCATGGGTATACCATCGATCCAGCTGAGCACCCTTGAAACGCTTCTCCGCCCGTCCGGAAGCGCAAGGGTCACCTCATGGCATGCATTCAATGCGGGAACGCTTCTTGGCACCGGCAGACCAGGATCAGTCTTTTCGACCCAGCGCAGCGCCTCGGTCTGAAAATTGGTATTCTGTGGGTCTTCATGCGGGTTTGAAAGCTTGAAGATATACCCTGACCCTGACGGAGCTTCGATGCGGAAATTCTGATCGCGCTCGCAGGCGATCTCTTTCGCGTGTCCCACGATCCCCCAATGTTCGCGCACAAAGCTCTCAGCAGAACTTGGCGTGATTTTCGGAGGTCGGCTTGCAAGGAGCCCGGCAAGAAGCGGATCGCCCTGGAGAGCCGTATCGTCAAGACTGTGTATGTCAGACACGTTCGAGAACCTCTGGAACTGTTTTCGCATCGATCTCCGCGCGCATCACTCCTGCTTCGGCACGATCGATCTGCCGAAATCTCAGCACCTCACCCGGCTTTGCCTGCGCGAGCTTCCAGAATGCGGCGCTCGCCACAGTGAAGGGGTTGATGAAACCACCCGTGCTCGGCGAGTCGTTGACCAGGATGATCGGCGTTTGTCCGGCAAGGTTCACCGCACCCATCGGATACCCGTGATCAATGATGTTCGACGGGTCTTGTCCGTGATCGGGCTTCTTGTTCAACGCCTTTTCGGAAAAGGAGAATTCCGGACCCGTCAGACGAATCCCGGTGCGGCTGCTCTTGGCCTGAATTGACCAGTCGGCGGCAAAGAACAGGTCGACACTTTCCTTGCCCAGCCAATCGTCATTCGGTCCGGCGAGAGCCTCGATCGTCCATCTGCCTTCGGTGGTGATCGTCGGGCGGGCAGATGCCTGCACGGTAAAGCGCGTGGAGGCATCGCTGTCACCCAGCGGCAGGGTCTGCCCTTCCTCCACAGCACGCCCGCCGACGCCGGCCTGATGAAAGACGGCGCGCGAGCCCATGACCGGGATCGTGGCGACACCCCCAGAAAAGGCGATGTATGCCCGCGCTCCACTTCGAGCAAACCCCAGGCAAAGGATTTGACCCGCGTTGGCGGCGATCGTTGTGAACATCGGTATCGGAGTGCCATCGAGCGTGGGACTCATGTCAGCGCCCGTCACCGATAACATGCAGTCGCTCACGATCCTTAGCGTCGGTCCGACAAACTGACACTCCAGTGCCGCCGTGTCACGGTGGTTGCCAACCAGAATATTTGCCTGACGGAACGACCAGATATCAAACGGGCCCGAGATCGGGAAACCCTGCTCCAGAAAACCAAGCCTGCCCGGAAGTTCCTGGACACATGTTTGCAGGCCTGGCTTGAGGATGGTGATGCGTCTGCTCATGCTGATGCCTCCTGCGCCTTGGCCCAGTCAAGATAGCGATCCACCGAGAAGACCTGGTAATCGATGATGTCGTGCTCAAAGCTGCCCTCGGCGACACGCGCTTCGATTTCGCGATACTCGTCCATTTCTACCGGAGCAAAACGGACACGATCACCGGCACGAAAAAGCGCAAGGCTGTCCTTGAAATCACGCAGACGCTGGGTGCCGTCATAGGTCGGCGCAGGCGTATGCCCGATGAGTTGGTAGCCACCCGGGGTGGCGTCCGGATAGATACAAGTCAGGGCGCCGCCGATTCCTATGGCGCCCTTGGGCGTATCCGTCCGTGGCGGATCATATTTCGGCGCGATGATACGCGAGCCCGGTCGAAGTGGCAGGAGCGAACACAGACCTGGCCAGAACCCAAGGGCCGCCACCCAGTATTCTGTCGTCGAATGGCACCGCTTAAGCGCGGCAAGATCGGGAATGCCGTTCAATTCGCGGACAAGCTCAGGATCCGGGGTCTTGTCGGGGTATTTCTTGCGGTAATCTGATATGCAGGCCGTTGTCTTCGGATCAAAATACAGCACCGGGATCGTGATAAGGCGGCTAGCCAAGCTGCCAGTCACTCCCCGACCCAGCTCGGAATAGAGTGTCTCGATCTCGGTGCAGAGATCTTCGTATGAGATGATGTCAGAGTCATAATTGACCTGAAAAGACGCAAGCTCCGGGATCAAGTCAACAACACCGCGAATCTCGGATTGGCGAACCGTCGAAACCAGACGGTGCACGATGAAGTTGATTGAGAAATCCATCCCATCGCCGAGTTCAACCTCGATTGCGCGGTCCCCGCCCGGGTAGAAGCGCAAAGATTCATGCAGCATTTCGCGGGTCTCCTCTTGGTGTCAGACCAGAATCCCTGGCGCTCAAATCTCTGGTACAGACGTTGATTGTGATATATAATATATCAAATCTGGTCAACGCGAATTCCGTATGGTTTCCATGCAAGCATTCGACTAATGCATGAGGGATCGAGGGCATGCCAATGAAGAAAATCGAACATCAGTCGCTTACGGGCCAAGCATACAACGCCATCCGCGAGGGTTTGCAGGAGGGTGTTTTTCAGCCGATGGAGCCACTTATCATCCGGACAATGGCGTCGGAATATGGTATCTCGGCTACGCCGATCAGGGAGGCGCTTCAGCGTCTGGTAGCCGAGCGGCTGCTGGTTGTTCTGCCGAACCGCTCGATCGTCGTGCCGCGTATGACGCAACAACGATTCCGTGAACTGATGCCGATACGCGCTGCGTTGGAAGGTATGGCCGCAGAGCTTGCGGTGCCGAATTTCACCGATGCGGATATCAAGGCACTTGAAAGACTGGTCGCGCGCGCCGATGCTGCAGCCAGGGCACGAGATGCGAGAACCTATCTGACCCTCAACCGGGAATTTCATTTCACCATCTACGAGAAGGCCGGAAACCCCGAGTTGTCGCAGTTGATCAGCGGATTCTGGCTCAAGGTCGGGCCGGTTTTCACGGGTCTTTTCGACGACGACTACTTTCAGGATCATGCGAATGATGAGCACCAGAACATCCTTGCTGCGATCAAGGCAGGTGACCCGACGGCAGCCGGAAAGTTCATGCGGCAGGACATACAGATTGCCGCTCAGGCCCTTTTGCCCCTGATGGCTGAAACTGACGATATTCACTGAGCCTCCTGTCATTTCGCCAATCTGCTTCGAGCCTGGCGCCGCGATCTGGGTTCGTTGCACTGCGTCATGTCTTGTTCAGGCGCACGAACAGCAACCAGAAAACGCCGCTAAGCAACGGCAAGGTCAGGATCAGAACTATCGACGAAAGCGAAAAGATGATCGGCACCTGACTTTGTTGCGCCGCTGCCTGCACCCAGTTCCAGACCGGCAGAGTTTCCGAGGTGCCGCGCAGGAAAATGGTTCGCATTACCTCATTGAAAGACATCAGGAAGCCAAAAAGTCCGGCGCTGAAGATCCCCGGCATAAGCAGAGGAAACTCGATGTCGCGAAAGACTTGCCAGTCTGACGCACCGATGTCGCGGCCCGCTTCGATCAGTGTTTGATCGAAGCGCAACGTGACCACGAGCACAATGAGTAGAGCAAACGGAAATCCCCATACATAATGTCCGAGCGCGATAGACCAGAACCCCAGATTGAGGCCCAGCACCGATTGGCTGAAGATGAAGATCGCGGCCCCCATCGACATCCCGGGCACAAAGAGCGGTAGAACGAAGACCAACAGCATCGGAACAGGCCGCGACATGCGCGGCACCGCGCGACCGATCACCGTTGCCGTGACAGCGCAGACCGCACCCACGATCAGGCCGATAATAACACTGGCCAGCAGTGGCATATGCCAGGCAGAACTGGCAAAGAGTGCTCGATAGTGCTGAAAAGAAAAATCGCCGGGAATGCCCGAGAGCGGATCTCGCGATACAGACAACAGAACCAGCCAGATCAGCGGGAAGTAGATCAGCATAAGCATCGAAAGCCCGAGCCATTTGCCAAGCCCTTTCCAGAATGGACTGTAGCTGGGCTCGAAGCGTTTTTGGTCGGATGCGGCGACGGTTGTCTGGCTCATCATCAATCCCCCGGTCAGTTCCATGCAAGCCTTACACCGCCCAGGCGGCGCAGGATCAGGGTCATCAGACCTAGAATTATGAGCAACAGCCCGATCACGAATGCAGACAGCGCTGCAACCACGGGGTAGCGCAACGCCGTGTAGGCACTCTCGATCGAACTTGAGAGCAGGTTCACGAAACCGCCCCCCAGCATGCCCGGTTCGACCCATGCGGCCAGTGCCGGCCCGAGCGTGAAGATGAAGCCCGCCATGACGCCCGGAAATGACAGAGGAACGATTACCCGCCAGAGTGTCTGCGCCGGTGTTGCACCAAGATCGCTGGACGCCTCTAGGAGTGAGTCATCGATCAAGGTCATGGAAATGTAGATTGGCAGGACCATCGGTGGAAACAGGGCAGGCAGCATGGCAAAATGCACGGAGAACTCGCTATAAAGAAGCCAGTTGACCGGTTCGTCCGTTATACCGATCGACATCAGGATCGTATTGACCAACCCATTCTGGCCCAGGATCGCCCGCCAGACGATGGTGCGCGATGAAAGATCAAGAAAGAAGGGAATAGTCAGAAGTGCAAGCAGGATGGCACGCCCCACCTTTGTGGTCGTGCCTTTCGCAAGCCAGAGAGCGAATGGGAAGCCGACGATGAGCAGGACAAGGGTCACAGTCAGCGCGATGCGTAGCGTTCGCAACGTCACCTCCCAGCGACCTGATGAGAACAGGCCGGCCCAAGTGGAAAGAGTCGGTTCATAGACCGTCTGGAAGAATTGCGTGCTGAAGAAACTGTAAACGAACAGGATGATCAGTGGCACGATCACAAGAACGAACCACGCCGCACAGATTGCCCAGAACACCGCTACGGAAAACGACAGATTGTGCAAACTGCGCCGTAGCAGGCCGGTGCCCCAGCGCGCCTGTGCCAATCCATTTTCCGGTCCGACCTTCATTGCCATCTCTGTTTCCGTGTTTCCACACCGTTGCCAAGGCAAGAGTGATTGCCCGACGCAAGGTGAAGTGGCCCCGAACAGCGTGCCGCGGGACCACTCCTTGCAGGTGATGCCTTATGCGTTGAGGAAGCGCTGCCAGTGTTCCTCAATGTCCGACGAGTGCTGTGGGGTGGTGGTGGAGGTGAAGGGCTTTTCGTATTTGCGGTTGACCTTTGCCTCGGTTTCCTGAAGTTCGGCGATCTGTTCTGCGCTCCAGCCGTTCGCTTCGGCATAAGCAACGCCCAGGTCCATGTTCGGCCCTGCATAGCCACGGTCACGTGCCTGAAGCGCCCGATATTCGCCATCGAGGAAGTAGTTCAGAACCTTGTAGATTGCATCCACATTGTCGCGCTGCATGGCCGGCGCAGCCACATATGCACCGTGGCCCCATTTGAAATAGCCCTCGACGGTATAGGCGTAGCGCGTGGCATCCGGACCAAGCACGAGGTTCGCTTCGCGGACTGCGGGCTCCCAGCAGTTGATGACATCGACTTCCCGATTGGTAAGAAGTTGAATCTGCTCCTCGAACGCACCGTAGAGAGTTCGGAACTGGCCAGCGCGTTTGCGTTCAATCAGGAAGTCTGCAACAAGGCGCGCCTCATCGGGTGTCATGTCAGCGACATTTTCGATTTCAGCCTGACCGCTCTCTTTCAGATAGAGTGCCGCCGACGGCATGGAGTAGCTCCAGGCGTTACCGTAGGCCACTCGTCCACGCGTCTCTTCGTCCTCGAACATCAGCGACCAGGAAAGTTCCTCTTCGGAATCCGGCGCAATGCCGAGACGGTCGGGGAAATAGCCGAAACTGTCGGCATTGCCGATCACGGGCACACCCCATTGACGCCCATCATCGCCGGTTACGATCGCGGTGCGCTTCCATTCGTTAGCCGTGCGATCCCAAAGCGCCAACTCGGGATGCGCCTCATCAATCTCGGCATAGAACCCGCGTGGCCCGAGGATGTTCTGGGTTCCACCTTCGAAAATATAGATATCGGTAGTCTCGCCAAGGTTAGTGGCCATGATGTCGCGCATGAACACGCCAACATCATTAGAAGTGCCGCTCAACTGGCCGCGCACACCAATGCTGGCCTCCATGGCCCCCCAATCGGTCGGCGCAGCGGTCGGCACGCCATAGGCGCGCACCACAGGCACGGTTTGTGCCGAGGCAGAGCGAATTGTGAGGCCAGCTGCACCGCCAAGGGCTGCGGTCCCAGCAATTGCGCTGATGCCTTGCAGCAGACTGCGGCGGGTCAGTTCGACCTGTTCGGTGATGGAAAACTTATCCTTCATCGTAGTCTCTCTTGTTGTTCGTTTTGCGAGGGTTGTGGGTAGTTCAAGCTGTATTTCCGGGAAAAATCACCGCGTCCGAGGCTTTCCAGCCGATCTTGTCGAACGGCTGATCTTCATCCGGCGCGCCATGCCAGCTTCGGAGCCGGAAATCGCCGGCAGATGTTTTGACCACGAGATCGGTGTATTTCCCGCGATAGACTTTGTTTGCCAGTGTCGCCTCCAACCCGTTCTCCCGACGGATGCCGGAATTGACACGTTCGGCACGAACGGCGAGGTTGATGGGATCCCCCGGCTTTATTGCATCCGAGGCCAGCGTTCCCTGAACGACTGCGCCGCCATGCAATTCCACCTGGCCAATCATCCCGTCGCGGTTGAGAAGCTTCCCGTCAAGAATGTTCTCGTATCCCATGAAATCCGCGGCAAAGCGGGTCACAGGGCGATCAAAAAGATCCAGCGGCGCACCACTCTGCTCCACCTGCCCATTACGCATCAGAACAACCCTGTCACTCATGGTCAGGGCTTCTTCTTGTGAATGGGTAATGTAGACGAAAGTCATGCCCAGCTTGCGCTGAAGATCCATCAATTCAAGCTGCATGTCCTGACGCAGCCTTTCATCCAGTGCTCCAAGTGGTTCGTCGAGCAGCAGAACCGACGGTTTCGTTACCACCGCCCGCGCGAGCGCAACACGTTGGCGCTCACCACCAGAGAGCTGATTGATGGAGCGATCCGCCTTTGCACGAAGCTGGACCATATCCAGCGCATCGAGGGCCTCAATGAGCGCATCCTGTTTCGAATTTCCGCGTATTTTCAGACCATAGGCAACATTCTCGACCACTGACATATGTGGAAACAGCGCGTAGTTCTGAAATACCGTGGTGCAGCTTCGCTTGGCCGGCGGAAGGTTGGCGACATCCACATCGCCGATACGCAAGCGCTTGACCGAATATGGTGTCTCAAGACCAGATATCACGCGCAGCATGGTTGTCTTGCCCGACCCGCTTGAGCCGAGGATGGTCAGAAATTCTCCTTTTCGCGCCGAAAGCGACACATTGGAGAGCGCAACAACTTGTCCATACTTATGGACGACATCTTGGGCTTCCAGCATCAGTTCGGTGTCGTTGTCCTTCATCTGAACTCCTCGGAGGGGCATTCGTTATTTTTTGCGCAGCACGGCGGACTCTAGGGACAGCAGCTGCAGCGCCAGAGACAGGGCAGTATCGAGTGCATCGCGCGACAGCCGCGAGGGGTCTTGCAGGCCATCCGCGGGAAGAGTGCCGTCAAGCGCCTCCAACCCGGCGTTGCGGCGCAGGTGACGACCGGGTGCGCGCAGGGCTTCGATCACGATCTGCCGCGCAGCACTGACCAAGCCTCCCCCGCGATTTCCGCTCTCGAGAAGTTCCGCAACCGCTGTCAGGCCGGCGCCAGCTCCGTCAATCGAGCCGCCCATGCGCGCCGATCGAACAGAGGCAAGCGCGCGCGACAGTTTTCCGAACAAGTCTGGATTGCCGGGGTTCTCCCCAACCAAAAGCTCGACCCAGCACCCCAATATGCGAGCGTGGCGCCGTTGTGCGTGCTCACGATCCAGTGCCAGATAGCGGTTGCGCTGGATCTCGGCTTCAATCTCGTTCAGGCGCATTGCAACCGCGACTGGATCGCCGCCGGGTTTGGTCAGAGTAATGCGCCTTCCTGATCGACGGAAACTTTCGGCAAAGCCCAGCATTTCAGGCGTCAGCGTTTCAAGTGTCTGCCCGGTCTCTTCGCTCACCATGCCGGCGCCGGTCGCGCAGGCCAGATCACGCAGGATTTCGGCTGCGCGTGGCCCTTTGTCGGTCGGCGTTATCGCAGCGATACGTAAGACCCCAGCCTTCCGATTGCGCTCCAGCAACTGTCTGGCCGATCCCTCCAGACCGCGCGCGGCAATCACCAGCGCCTTGTCGCTGCGTGCAAATCCCTCAATTACCGGCGCCAGGCGACGAAAATCCGAGATTATATCATTTGCAACAAGCAGATAAACTCGGTCCATATGGCCCATCTCGCCCGACAGGAGCGGCTCCATGTCGGCCGTGAAGCCCTCGATATGTTCCAGCCGAAGCTCCCGATCAGTGGTCCGGGTCAGTTCCACATGCCCGTCGGGCCCTGCAAGGCGCAACGCCTCGTGCAAGTGGCACTGCATCGAGGCATCAAGACCCGCTGCAAGCAACACAGCCTCGAAATCCGCGTTAACGCGCGTAACAGCCGCGAAATGGACGCCGATCTCGTCGCGCAATGCAGCAACGTCTCGGATCAACTGTGTCGGATGCACGCCAGCAGCAACCATCCGAAGCCCTGCGCGATAGGCGGCTTCGGCCATTACGGCAAGCCGGGCGGTCCCGTCCCCCATATCTCGCTCAGCGGCGACCATTGCCTCGCGAAACAGGACCTCAGGCGCCGCATTTCCGGTGAAGCGACGCGCGATGTCAGTGCCGCTCGTGGCCCGACGCGCTCCCGAGCCGACCGAATAAAGCGCCGCGCGACCATTGGGACCGAGCGAGAGCGCGATGGCTTGCATGGCCGGAGCCAACTGCGCCATGACGCTCTTTCGCAGGGCATCGCCCGATAGGGTGCGGATAGCGTTCATGATCGGCTCAAGACACCCTCTGCACGCAACGCGTCATGAACAGCGCGCGCAACTGTGACGGCATTGGGGGTATCCGAATGAACACAGATGCTTTCGGCAACGACGCGCACATCCTTGCCGGAAATTGATCGCGTCAGACCCTCGCGCACTGCGCGCAGCACCTTTTGGGCCACCTGCTCCGGTGCAACTGCGGGATGGCCACGGGAAATGATCTGGCGCCCGTCATCGTCATAGTCCAGATCGGCATAGAACTCGCAGGAAAACGCTATCCCGCGGCGCGCAAAGACTTCGGACATGCAGCAGTCCGAATATGCGATCACCGGCAGGCCGAGTATTTCAGCGGCATCGGCGATGCCCTCGGCAATTGGCTCTTCGTTCTGGGCCATGCCGAACAGTGCGCCGTGTGGTTTGATATGTGAAAGAGACACGCCTTCGGCTTCTGCGAAAGCCTTCAGCGCACCGCTTTGATACAGCACCAGTGCCGATACCTCATCACGGCGCATTTTCATCGCTCGCCGCCCAAAGCCTTCGCGATCAGGAAGGCCAGGATGAGCACCGATCGCCACGCCAGCCGCCTTTGCCTTACGGACGGTGTCGCGCATCACGACAGGATCTGAGGCATGAAACCCGCAGGCAATGTTGGCATGCGTAACAAAGGGCATGCACACGGCATCATCGCCAAACGAATAGATGCCGAAAGCCTCACCCATGTCGCAGTTGATCGTTACCATGCCAAGTCCGTTATTTGATATATGATGTAGCGTATATCACACTGAATCACATTAAGCTGTCAACCCCGCAGGCAACAAGTGCCGATGCAGCAGAGTCGTTTCAGTTCAACAAGAACTTACTTGCGTGAAGTGCCGAGGTTTCCAGAGTAATCCAAGACAATGAGGGGCAAGGAAGCGCCCCGACCACGCAGGGCGCGCAGTCGAGACGATACATTGCTACCCGGGAAGGTTAGCTGTGCCCGTTGGGTCGGACGAGCGGTTCACCTTCCTGTTGTGCCACACTTGGATATTCAGCCCATGCGCCGGAGCACCCCAAGCTGCTGACCACGCTCAATCAACCGCTTCATGCGGCGGCGTGCGTTCTTGACGGTCTCGAAGCGCCCATTGGCATCACAGGGATAGAAATTCCGCGTGCGAGAACCCGCCAGTATAATGGTGTTGTAGGCGAGAAGGTCCCTGAAGAGCGCATCAACCTGCGTTTTGGGCATTCTCGACAGCTGCCTCATGGACGGGAGCTTTTTCGGGCGCGGCGGCAGAAACTCGATCCAGTTGTCCGGATGAACGTTCTCGGGTTCGGTGGGTTCGGTCCAGCGCAGCTTGATCGGCGCCATCGCGTAGGCCTCAGGATGCTTCCGTATCTGCGCGACGAGAGCGGAGCGCGTGGTTTCCGGCATCCGAGGATAGGAGACCTGCTTGTCCAGGTAGGCATCGATTTTCTTGGAAAGGCTCATTCTATTTCTCCTTCTGGGTTTTGATGTCTTGGGCCCGGGATGATCATGTTTGCGGTGGTTCACCCGCCCACCGTTCGCGCGGCGGACCACCCGGACCGCTCTGATTTTGTTGACTTTTGATGGCCCGTTGGTCGCTTGTTCGGCCGGACCAGCCGGACCAATGCGCTGGCCCGCGCCGGTTTGTCGTGTTTCAGGCGCCTTCATTCGGCGGCGAGGCAGGATCGATGCCGGCGCGCCAGACGGCATGGCAGCGCGGGCGCCCGGGAATCCGGCGCGGCATGTGCCATTTCAGGCCACTCTCATTGGTCGCCAGCAACTGCCGGGACTGAAGCTGCCGTCCGACATCAAGAAGATCCTGTCCGCGGTGAATCTCTGCCCAGGCGTCAGACGTGAAATAGTAGCGATTCTGGTCAAGCCATCCCGCGAAGCCCTGCGGCAACACCGCGTTCGCGGTGTCCAGCGGGACGAGCCGGTTCTGGTTGGTGCGGACATAATCGGCGAGCCGCCGGATCGTCGCCGAAACTTCGTCACCCGTCGCCAGGTCACGGCCCAGAACCCAGAGCCTCAGCGCTTCGATCGCGGCATCCGTTGCCTCTCCATGTTCCCAGCCGGTGATCTTGAGCTTGGTAGCAAGCTCTCCGGCGAACCTCCTGCCCGGCCTTCGCCATCTTGCCGGCGCCGGACATGTGTTCAGCCAATGACACCTCCCCCGACGAGAGAACCGCCAGCCGCCACTTCAGGTCCTGAAGCGTGATAGACGAGGTCAGGCGCGACCTGCCCTGACCATTCGCCAGGGCGTAGGCGGTGTTGCCGACGCTGCGGCCATCCGCTTCTCCGATCTCGTCCAGCGCCAGCATGCGGCCCGAATGGCTCGCGGCAATCGCTTCGAGCGCATTTTTCGTCCCGTTCCAGGTGCGCAGAGTCGCGGTCTTACCCCAGACCGAATTGGCCAACCGAAGCAGCGTAGACTTGCCCGAGGAGGAAGCGCCGCGAAGATGCAGGCCGCCGCCTTCCATGCCCAGCGGCTCCAGGAGGGGCCCACTGAAAGCCTGCGAAACAGCCGTGATCATCAGCGGATTACCCGAGCAAAGTGCGGCGACTTTGCTCCTCCAGTGCCCAAGCGTGCCGCTGACATGATCGTTACCGTCCAGAAAGGCGGCAAGGTAAGGCCGGGGAAGAACCTTGGCGTCACCGACCACCGAACCATCCCCGAGCACGAAGGCCGAGAAGCTGGCGTCGGTCCAGCCCAAGCTGCTGACGAGCCGAGGGTTCCAACTCCGCAGAAGCTCGATCAAACCTTCGCGGCTCTGCTTGTTGCCCGAAACAAGCAAGCCGCACTGCACCAGTTGCTTTATGACCGCACCGGTCCCGGCATGAAGATCGCCGTCCGGCAGAGCCAGATGGCGCATCACCAGGTCCTTGTCCAGGAAACGCGCCACCGTGCCCATAATGAACCATCGCACTCCTATTGACAGGATTTTTGTTTTAGAATCAACGCTATGACAAAATTAGGCACCAGAATTTCGCGCCTGTAGGTATACCTACAGGGGGGTGTGGGCAGTGACTTCGGCGTCGATAGAGCTTCTGATGCAGGACTGACTCGCCCTCGTCGTGGAAAAGCCGCTTCGCCGATCTGCTGACGCAGATCGTCTCATTCAATCTCAAATGGTATGGTGGGATAGATGAGGGGTCGACTTTCCAGCGTCGCGGCAAGTCATTGATAAACATGCCAAAAATATGAGAAATGGCGGAGACGATGGGATTCGAACCCACGAGACCCTTCCGGGCCTACTCCCTTAGCAGGGGAGCGCCTTCGACCACTCGGCCACGTCTCCACTTGCGGCAATAACCGGGTTTCGTGGGGCGATACAAGAGCAAATTCGATCATTGAACGAATTGGAGAGGTGGTTCGGTTGATCTGCACAGTTGCCGGGCGTTTTCTAAGTGGTTTTCCGTCTCGGTTACGCCGCTACCGCCGCGGGCATCGGCTGGTTGAAGTAGGCTTGATCGGGAGGTCTTCCCGTCAAGCGAAGAATTCGGGCGGTGGCTGTTGTAGAAGCCAGGATATCGGCCGATCCCGGCGCGGGCTTCTGAGGCGCTGGCAAAGGCCCGCAGATAGACCTCCTCGTATTTGATGGTCCGCCATAGCCTCTCGACGAAGACGTTGTCGCGCCAGGGTCCTTTACCATCCATGCTGATCCTGATCTCGCGGGCGGCCAGCACCTTGATGAAGTCGATGGACGTGAACTGGCTGCCCTGAGGAGTCGTTTGCATCAGGCGGTCAGCGCCAGGCCCACGCCGCCAACCGCTGCCACGATGACAACCGCCCAGGGCGGGGCCTTCCACGCCATCAGCAGGACGAAACAGGCGAGTGCCAGCGCGAAGTCCCGCATGTCGCCGATCGCGCTGATGAACACGGGCGTGTAAAGCGCGGCACCAAGAATGCCGACGACCGCGGCATTCGCACCCTGCATCAACGATTGCGCCGACGCCATGCTGCGGAAGCTGTCCCAGAAGGGCAGCACACCCACCAGCAACAGAAAGCCGGGCAGGAATACGGCCAGCAAGGCCAAGGTCGCACCCAGGATACCATTCGGCGCCGGCCCCAGCACAGCACCCAGATACGCGGCGAAGGTGAAGAGCGGCCCTGGCACCGCCTGCGCTGCGCCGTAACCGGCAAGGAACTCGTCCGGCGTGGCCCAACCAGGCTGCACAACCTCGGCCTGCAGAAGCGGGAGGACGACATGGCCGCCCCCGAACACTACTGTTGCGAGTCTGACACTTCCTACCTGTTTCCCCTGATTTCGTCCAAGGCGTCGAGCGCGCGGCGTTCGGTGGCGAG
>ERZ869909.1814-NODE-1814-length-16107-cov-95.897629_pt1 | contig 16107 bp, 13 predicted proteins | sample MGYA00520892_ERZ869909 | MGnify/ENA primary metagenome ERZ869909 (study PRJEB32215, sample SAMEA104723947) | bioreactor metagenome | biome: bioreactor; feature: anaerobic bioreactor; material: water | place: China | collected 2015-03-12 ...
CCCCGCCGCTGCTCTCTGTACCGGCCGCATCCGCGCCCTGAAGGAATCCGCCTACCGGCAGTAACGGCGACCGGCGGTAAGCCAGCGTCCTGACAGCCACACCGAAGAGGGCCCGCCATTGGCGGGCCCGCTTGCGTGGTGGACCTGGAACGCCTTCTTCATCGTGAAGGCAGCGGGCCTGGCCTTCCCAGCAGATACCCCTGCGCCTTGCCTATGCCGATCTCCCGCAGGGTGGCCAACTCCTCTTGTGTCTCGACTCCCTCTGCCACCAGCCGACTCCCCGTCTCCGACGCAAAGCCAATCAGGGCCGCCGCCAGGGCACGATTTTCATCGCGCCGGTCGATCTCGTGAGTCAGCGAGCGGTCGAGCTTGATGACGTCTGGCGCGAGCCTGAGGATATGGCGAAAGCTGGCATAGCCGGCCCCCGCATCGTCGATGGCCAGGCGCAGCCCGCGGTCTCTCATGCTGGCGAGCGAGTCGAAGAGGCCCGCGTAGTCATCGACGACATCATGCTCGGTGACCTCGAGCATCAACCGGTCGAGCGGATATGCCCCGAACATGTCGTCAAGACGCCCGGATAATATCGTTGCCGGTGACGCATTGAGCGACAGGTAGGCCGTGGCAGGAATGTCTGCCAATGAAGCCAGCGCCAGTTCGATGGCGGCCAATTCAAGCTCTTCCCTCAACCCCACCGTGGCGGCTTACTCGAACCACTGGTCGGGGCCTCGGTTCGGCTCGGCGGTAAATCGCGTCAGTGCCTCGTAACCGGCGATGCGCTGGCCGATGAGGTCGTGCATGGGCTGGAAGATCACGTGGAACCGACGCTGGTCGAGAACGTCGCGAATCCTCTCCTCGATGGCATGCTGACGCTGCCTGTGCTCACGCTGGCGCTCCAACTGCCTTGCGGCAAAGTCGGCGAAGACCCGCATCATGCCGAGGTCACGCTCGTTGAGGGTCTCATCGGGCCTGCGGTCGAAGCAGCACAGGGTGCCGTAGACGCTGCCGTCCCGGAGGCGAATGGGCACGCTGAGATGGGCCCCGATCGGCATCTCCCGGGTCGCCGGCAACGTCAGCGCCTCGGGATTCTGACAGGCATCGGGGATGAGCTCGGGCAGCCTGCCGTCAACGACCCGCTGGCAGTAGCTCTCGTCTCGGGGGTCCGCTGCGCCCACCCTCAGGCGCGGCGCCCCGGCCTCCTCGTTCACGTAGCGAAACACCCGCCGATCATTGTCGAATTCGGAGATAAAGGCCACCTCCATACCCAGATGGGAGCGAATGGCATGCAGCGCCTCCAGCAGTGCCCGCTCGGTGGATACCTCGCGCCCCTCTTCTTCGCCAAGCGCCATGTTCAGCAGCGGCAATACCGGGGGTTGGGGTGTGGCCAACTTGCCCATGATGATCCCTCCAGACACAGCGCAGGTCTCTTACAGGGTGTCACATCGAGCCCGGGCGTCAACCTCCGATCCGGCAGCGAGCCAGCGTATACAAAGTTCACATTTGTCGCGCCGCATGACGCGAGGTCATATCCGAAAAATTTCTCTAAATCAATCAAGGAGATCTCGGCAATGGCGCCGAATTTTCCTGCCACAGCAGGGGCTGTATAAATTGACATACATCAAGTACCAACACCCACCCTCAATTACCATTGAAAAATAGATGGGTATGTCATCAGGGGGTAATCGATCATGTCAGAGGAAAGATCCGAGGCAATGGAGAGGCCGGATAGCCATCAAGTTACACGGGATCAGGCCGTCGCGGCGTTCACCGTCATGCAGAAGAGCCATGGCGCCCAGGAGGCTCAGGCCTCTGCCATTGCCGATATTCTGGGTCTGAAGGAGCCCCTTCCCGAGCCGCATGAAGAAGCGCTCAAGGCCGTCGCCGATATCATCGATGGCGCCTCGCTGGATGATGTCGCCGAACTCAAGAAGGCGCTGATCAACTGGCGGCAGTTCGAGCAGGGTCGTCCCGTGTCACGGGATGAGGAGCTGGTCAGGAACTGGCGCACCGCGCCCTACCCCTACAAGAACCGTCTCACGCGCAAGTCCTATGAGAAGCAGAAGTACTACCTGCAGGTCGAGCTGCTGAAGCTCCAGGCCTGGATCAAGCAGAACGGCCAGCGCGTGGTGATCTTCTTCGAGGGCCGCGATGCCGCCGGCAAGGGCGGCACCATCAAGCGCTTCATGGAGCACCTGAACCCCCGCGGATCGCGCGTGGTGGCGCTGGATAAGCCGACCGAGGAGGAGCGTGGGCAGTGGTACTTTCAGCGCTACATCGAGCACCTGCCCACCCAGGGGGAGCTGGTGCTGTTCGACCGCTCCTGGTACAACCGCGCCGGAGTAGAGCGTGTCATGGGCTTCTGCAACGATCAGGAGTACACAGACTTCATGCGCCAGGTGCCGGAACTGGAGCGCCACCTGGTCAACAGCGGCATCCATATCATCAAGTTCTGGTTTTCGGTCAGCCGGGAGGAGCAGCAGCGACGCTTCAAGGAACGTGAGCTCCATCCCCTCAAGCGCTGGAAACTCAGCCCGGTCGACCTCGCCTCGTTGGAGAAATGGGACGACTACACCACGGCCAAGGAGGCGATGTTCTTCCACACCGACCACTCCGAATGCCCGTGGATCGTAATCAAGTCCGACTGCAAGAAGCGCGCCCGGCTGAATGCGATGCGTTACGTGCTCAATGCCTTCGAATACGACGGCAAGGATACCGCCAATATCGGGGTCGTCGATTCCCTGATCGTCAACCGTGCGGAGTTCTCCCGCTACTCATGAAGGGGCCTGCTGACCGTCATGAAGGGATGTGCTGGACTCCGCCGCTAGGCGGCCGAGTCCATCAGGCTGCGCAGCCGCTCGGCCAGGGGGAGGAGCTTGAACGGCTTGGTGACCACGGCCGTGGCGCCGGCCTCGGCCGCCAGGCGTCGGGTCTCGGCGTCGTCCGCCGCGGTCAGCATCAGCACGGGCAGCGTGTCGCCGCCCGGCATGGCACGCAGCCTTGCCACCACCGCATGGCCGTCCATGCCGGGCATCGAGACATCCACCAGCACCAGATGCGGCTGCTCACGCGCGAAAGCCTCGAGCCCCGAGGGCCCATCCTCGGCTTCCGCCACCCGAAACCCCTGACGCCCCAGCCCCGCCGCCAGCAGCAGGCGAATGGTCGGATCATCGTCGATCACCAGTACCCGGTGAAGCGCCGCCTCATTCATCGCTGATTCCTCCTCCCGTATGGGCTCCACCCTAGCCCGAGCGGCCCCCCGGGAATGTGAACAATCGTCAACGACTTCCCTCCCCCCCTGCCATGAGGTTTCATTGACACACCGTCGCTTCTCCAGCAGGTCCGCCATGTCATCCCCCGAGCCCCCGAACGCCGCCATTTCGCCACGCGATGCCGAGCGCGACCGGCTGGCCATCGAGGCCGCCGGGCTCGGCGTCTGGGAGCTGGACCTCGCGAGCGGCCGCGTCACCTGGAACACCCAGATGTACGGGCTCTATGGGCTACCCGCCAGCGAGAAGACACCGAGCTTCGAGACCTGGCTCTCCCATGTGCACCCGGAAGACCAGCCGCGAGTGGAGGAGGCCTTCCAGCGCCTCCTCGCCCACCCCGCCCCGCTGAGCGTTGAGTTTCGCATCCTCACACGTGACGGCAAGGTGCGCTATCTCAGAAGTGTCACCCGCAGTGTTCAGGGAGGCGATGGCCAGGCCAGCCGGCTGGTGGGCGTCAACGAGGACGTGACCGATCAGGCGGCCTATCGACTGCAGTCGCAGGCCAAGAGCCGGGAGCTCGCAACCTTCTTCGATATCTCGCTCGGACTGCAATGCATCACGACCCTCGAGGCGCGTTTCCTGGTCGTCAACAACGCCTGGCAGCGAGTGCTGGGACGCAGCGAAGTCGAGCTGGTCGGCGCCAGCTTCCTGGATCTCGTGCATCCCGAGGACCTCCCGGCCACCCTGGAGGCCATGGAGGCGCTCGACGAGGGGCGCGAGGTCTCGGGCTTCATCAACCGCTTTCGCCACCGTGACGGCAGCTTTCGGCACATCGAGTGGCGCTCCACCGCCAAGGATGGGCTGATCTACGCCTCGGCCAACGATGTCACTTCCCGCCTCGCGCTGGAGCGGCAATTGGCCGAGGAGAAGGGTTTCCTGCAGCTGATCATCGACAGCCTGCCGAGCCCCGTGTTCGCCAAGGACTGGCACGGTCGCCATGTACTGGCCAACGAGAACGTGGCTCGGCTGTTCGGCACTACCAAGGAAGCCATGGTGGGGCAGGCCGACCATGAGATGCTGGCCTGCACCGAAGAGGCGGACGCCTTCCTGCGCGATGACCGGGAGGTGATGACGACTGGGCGGCCCAAGTTCATTCTCGAGGAGCCGCTGACCGACGCTCGCGGCGAGCGGCGCTGGTTCCAGACCGTCAAGGTGCCGCTGCTGCTCGACAGGCCGCCGGAGGAGCGCCTGGTGGTAGGGATCGCCACCGATATCACCGAGCGCAAGCGGATCGAGCAGTGCCTGGAGAAGCAGGAGCGCCTCTACCGAAGCCTGGTGGAGTCGCAGCAGGATCTGATCGTGCGGGTCGATCGCGATAACCGCTTCGTCTACGTCAACGACGCCTACTGCCGCACCTTCGGCAAGCAGCGGGACGAGCTGCTCGGCCAGACCTTCACGCCGCTGGTGCACGAGGAGGACCTGCCCGCGACGCTGGCCGCCCTGGAGACGCTCAATCGCCCGCCCCATCGCGCCTACATGGAGCAGCGCGCCATGACCCGTGACGGCTGGCGCTGGCTGGCCTGGGAGGACAGCGCGATTCTCGATGATGCCGGCGAGGTGGTCGAAATCCAGGGGGTCGGCCGGGACATCACGGCGCTCAAGCAGGCCCAGCAGGACGCCCTCGCCTCCAGCCGGGCCAAGGGGCAGTTCCTGGCCAACATGAGCCACGAGATTCGCACCCCGCTCAATGCCATCATCGGCTTCGGCGAGCTGCTCTCGCGAAGCCCGCTGACCGGCGAGCAGCAGGAGTGGCTCGACAAGCTCACCCTCTCCTCGCACCTGCTGCTGAGCATCGTCAACGATGTGCTGGACTTCTCGAAGGTCGAGGCCGGCAAGCTGGAGCTCGAGTCCAGGCCCTTCACCCCGCAGCAGCTGCTTGCCCAGCAGGAGGCGCTGTTCGGCCATGCAGCCAAGGAGAAGGGCTTGCGCTTCCGGGTGCGTCAGGACGGCGACGCCCCCGAGGCCCTGCTGGGCGATCCGCTGCGGCTGGGTCAGGTACTCACCAACCTGGTCGGCAACGCCATCAAGTTCACCGAGCGGGGCGAGGTGGCGCTCGAGCTCCATGTCGAGGTCATGGACCGCACGCGCTGCCGCCTGATCTGCCACGTCAGCGACACGGGCATCGGCATCAGCGCCGCCCAACAGGCACGACTCTTCAACGCCTTTACCCAGGCGGACACCTCCACCTCCCGGCGCTACGGGGGGACTGGCCTGGGGCTGGCGATCAGCCAGCGCCTCGTGCAACAGATGGGCGGCACGCTGGCGCTCCGCTCACAGCCGGGCAAGGGCAGCCGTTTTACGGTCAGCCTGCCGCTCGAGATCAGCGCGACGCCCCTCCCCGACCCATCCCGAACCAGGTCCCCGGAGCTTCACCGCCTGCGGGGCATGAGGGTCTTGCTGGCCGAGGACAATCCCATCAATCAGGCGCTGACTCGGCGCCTGCTGGAGGATCTGGGGATCGTGGTGAGCCTTGCCGCCAACGGCCAGGAGGCCGTCGAGCAGCTGCAGCAGCAGAGCGTTGACCTGGTGCTGATGGACCTGCAGATGCCGGTGATGGACGGCCTGGAAGCCGCACGGCGTATTCGGCGAGACCACGCGGCACTGCCCATCATCGCCCTCTCTGCCGCCGTGCTCACCGAGGAGCGCCAGCAGGCCTTGGGGGCGGGCATGAACGAGCATCTGGCCAAGCCGATTCAGCAACAGCAGCTGACCGCCACCCTGCTGCGGTGGCTGACGGAGACCGGCGCGGCCTCGCCGGCTGCCAGCGGCACACCCGACACCGACACCTATAGCGACACCCAGCATGACGTTACCTGGCTGGAGCGGCTGGAGGTCGAGGGCTTCGATACCCGAGCCGGGCTCGACGCCGCCGCCGGCGATCCCGAACTCTACCGCAGGGTCCTCGAGCTCTTCGCCGACCGGCTACACCAGCAGGCGACCCGGCCATGGGGTGAGGCCGTGCATGCTCCCGGGGACCTGGAGACACTCAGGCGAGAGCTGCATACGCTGAAGGGTTCGGCAGCCTCGGTAGGCGCCGTTGATCTGGCCGACCATGTCCACCAGGTGGAGGGCTACCTGACCCATTACCACCACGTGCGTCAGAGCGATATCGACCAGCTGATTCAGCTGCTCGATTGGACGTCGATGGCACTGGCCAAGGCGCTGACGCCGTAGGCTTCGCCGTAAGCGCTCGCGGGGCGACCATCGGACAGCGCCCCCCCCTGGCCACGCTCCACTTCAGCCCGCTATCGAGAGTCCTGCAGCGAGTCGCTCAGCAACCGCTCGAAGTCCACCACCGGCTGGGGCCGACCGAACAGGTAGCCCTGGAAGCACCGGCATCCGTGTGCCATCAGCCACTCACGCTGGGCCACGGTCTCCACCCCCTCGGCGATGACCTCCAGATCGAGACTCTTCGCCAGGCCAATGGTGCTCGCAACGATGGAGGCGCTGGCCGGGTCCTCGAGCAGATCGCGCACGAAGGACTGATCGATCTTTAGCTGGTCAAGCGGCAGGCGGTTGAGATAGGAGAGTGACGAGAAGCCGGTGCCGAAATCGTCCAGGGCGAACCGGACCCCCAGGGCCTTGAGAGCCAGCATCTTCTGCCGTGCCTCATCCTGTCGCTCGAGGAACAGCCCCTCGGTCATCTCCAGCTTGAGGCGCGCGGGTGGCGCCCCGGTTTTCACCAGGGTGTCACGGATGTGTTCGACGGCGTCGGCTTCGTGGAAGTGCTGGGCGCTGATATTGACCGCAAGCGTCAGGCCGCGGGTCTCGGGCCGCGCCGCCCAGGCCACCAGCTGCCGGCAGGCCGTCTCCAGCACCCAGCGATCGATGGCGATGATCTGGCGGTTCTCCTCCGCCAGCGGAATGAACTCCGCCGGGGAGACCATGCCCCGCTCGGGGTGCTCCCAGCGCAGCAGCACCTCGGCACCCAGGATGCGCCCCTCGCTGTCCACCTGCGGCTGGTAGTAGGGTCGAAACTGCCCGAGCGGCAGGGCATGGCGCAGGTCCACCTCCAGCCGCAGGCGCTGATGCAGCCGAGCCTGCAGCAGCGGGTCGAAGAAGCAGAAGCGATTGCGTCCGCCCCGCTTGGCCTGCTGCAGCGCCATATCCGCCTGGGAGAGCAGCGCCTGGGAACTCGCCTCCCGGTAGCGAAACAGGGTGATCCCGAGACTCGCCGTCATCTGGAGCGAATGAGAGGCGCCGGGCAGCGCCAACTGCAGGGCACCGAGCAGCTTGGTGGCGATGCGCTCGGCGATATAGGCGGCGTGGGCCTGGTCGGGCCCCAGCTCCTCCAGCAGCACCGCGAACTCGTCGCCGCCAAGCCTGGACAGGACATCGCTCTCGCGCAGCTGGTGGCGCAGCTCGTGGGTGATCCGCTGCAGCAGCTGATCGCCCTGCTGGTGGCCCATGAGATCGTTGACCCGCCTGAAGTGGTCGAGGTCGATCAGCAGCACTGCCGCGTAGTAGTCGCCCGGGTGCGACTCGCTTGCCAGGCCCGCCAGCCGGTCGAGCAGCTGGCGCCGGTTGGGCAGGCCAGTCAAGGGGTCGAAGAAGGCCAACTGACGCGCCTCCTCCTCGGCCGCCTTCTGCTGCGAGATATCACTGAAGGAGCCGACGTAATGGGTCACTCGCCCCTGCGTGTCGCGCACCGCACTGATGGTCAGCCGCTCGGGATAGACCTCGCCGCAGCGCCGCCGATTCCAGACCTCGCCCTCCCAGCTGCCCGTCTGCTCGATGCTTTGCCACATCTGACGGTAAAAGGCCTCATCGTGCTGCCCCGAGGAGAGCAGGCTCGGTGGGCGCCCCACCACCTCCGCTTCCGTATAGCCTGTGATCCGGGTGAAGGCGCGGTTGGTCCGCAGAATATGCCCCGAGGCATCGGTGATCAGCATGCCCTGCTGCCCTTCGAAGGCGGTGGCGGCGATCCTGCTCGACTCCTCGAGGCCTTGGCGGGTCAGGTAGTGGCGCAGGGCGGCGGCACCCAGCAGGCCGACCAACAGCCAGGCGGCACCGAGCAGCCAGAGCCGCTGCCACCACCCCTCCAGCAGCACCGCCACCGACTCGCCGGCGACCACCACATACGGCCGCCCCTCCACCGCTGCCGCGACGTAGAGCCGCTCCACCCCATCCACCGGAGAGATCAGCCGGGCTCGAGCCCCGCCGGAGGCATCGGCCAGCAACGCCAGTCCCTCCGGATGGGTGAATAGCTCGCCGATCTCCAGGCAGTCATGATCCTCCTGGCAGCCGGGGCGACGGGTGACCACCCTCGCCTCGTTGTCGAACAGCGCCAGGCTCTCCCCGCGACTCATCGCCAGGCGCGAAAGGGCCTCGTCGAATACCTGGGGCGTCAGCATGATCGCGGCGAAGCTGGCGTTCAGCACGCCGGCATCGGCCAGGCGGCGAACATGCATGATGCGATAGTCGTGGGCGAAGGCGGACCAGTAGAGGCCCGACACCCACTCCTCGAGCGTCGGCTGCTCCCGGAAGATGCGGTAGTGGGGCAGGCCTCCGAGGTCATAGCCGCGGGGAAAGAGGGGCGACGAGGTGACCACGACCCGTCCCCAGGCATCGAAGAGCCCCAGCTGGTCCAGGAAGTGGAAGCGGTCGCGGCGCTCGGCGAGCACCCCCTCAAGGCGCTCATAGTCGGGGTCCACAGCGTCGGCGCGCAGGGCCAGCAGCGACGACTGATTGAGTTCGGCCAGGCCCTCCAGCGCCATGTCGCTGAGCATGAAGGTGGCCTCAATCCACTGGGCGGCCAGCTGGGCCCGACCGGTGGCACGCTCCCCCCCTTCCGAGATGGCCTGGCGGTACTCGTGCAGCTGGTAGCCCGCCAGCACCAGGGCCAACGTCAGCATCAGGGCGACGTAGGCGACGACGGCGCGGCGGCGATAGGACGCGAGGGTGACGACCCTCTGGCTGAGTGACTCGATGGCCGGCTCCTCGCGCGATGTTTATCAGAAATTTCAGGATAACAGCTTCACGCCGCACTGCACCGCCCGGCCCGCGCTGAACTGTGAACAATCCTTACCGCCCTGGCACCAGCGCAAGTCGCTCCTCGTCATGGTGCGGCTCCAGCCGGTAGCCATGCTGGTAGACGCTGCGCAGCCGCCAGCCGTGGCGGCCATCCAGTTCGAGCTTGCGACGCAGCCGGCTGACGTGGGTATCCACGGTGCGGGTGGTAACATCGCCGCGGATGCCCCAGATAAGCTCCAGCAGCTGCCGCCGGGAGAAGAGCTCGCCGACATGCTCCATGAAGAGGCCGGCCAGGGCGTACTCGCGGTCGGTCAGGGCGATCGGCTGCTCCTCCAGCAAGACGCTGCGCCGCTCCTCGTCGACCCGGTAGGGTCCGACCGTCTGGGCACTCGCCTGGGCCTGGCGCGTAAAGCGTCGCGTCAGCGCCTGGATACGCGCGCGCAACTCGTCCGGGCGCAGGGGCTTGGGCAGGAAGTCATCGGCCCCCGCCTCCAGGGCCGCGACCACGTCCTGTTCGGAGCGGGCGGCGGTGATCATCAGCACCGGCACCTCCCAGCCCAGCTGGCGACGCAGCTGGGGCACGAAGGCCAGCCCGCTGACCTCCGGCAACCGCCAGTCGATGATAAAGAGGTCGAAGCGCTCCCCCTTCAGGGCGCGCTGCAGCTCGGCCACGCTGGCGAAGCCGCTGACGGCCCCCCCCATCGACCGCAGACAGGCGAGAAGAAAGTCTCGCTGGTCCGCGTCGTCCTCGAGTATCGCGATATGCATCCTGCTCTCACTTGTCTCACCCTGCCGACACTATAGCGAAGGGGCATCGCCCCGGGAATGTCACAATCTTTGACATTGCCCACCACCCAGCCCCGTATACTGACGCTGCCTACCCCTGATGATGGAAACTCCCATGCTTCTGCTTCGGTCCGCCTGGGCTGCCGCCCTGCTGTGCCTGACCCTGCTGCCTTCCGCCCTCGCCCTGGCGCTGGAGCCGCCGACCGGCCGCGTGCTGCTCAAGGTAGGCGGTGAGATAAGCGTCACCAACGTGGGCGACGAGGCCCACTTCGACCGCGAGATGCTGCTGGCCCTCCCCCAACGCCAGACCCTGACCGCCACGCCCTGGCACGACGGCACCGTTGCCTTCAGCGGACCGCTGGGGCGCGAGCTGCTGGCCGCGGTCGGCGCTCGCGGCGAGAGCCTGCGCCTGGTCGCGCTGAACGACTACGAGGCGAGCCTGCCGGTGGCGGACCTGCTGCGCTACGACGTGATTTTCGCCATGTCCATGAATGACGAGCCGCTGCGGATCCGGGACCACGGCCCGCTGTTCGTCATCTACCCCTTCGACGAAGAGCCCCACCTGCTCAACGAGGAGATCCTCATGCGTTCCGTCTGGCAGGTCGCCCGTATCCACGTGCTCGACGACTGATCGGGACGATGCCTGCTACCAGCCGCCTGCGCTACCGGATCGCGACCCTCGCGGCCATAATGCTGTTTCTCTCGGCCCTGGTCACCGGGGGAGCGATCTACCATCGTCAGCAGCAGGTCGAGCAACGGCTGCTCGAGAACCTCGTCTGGGCGACCTACCAGTTCGATCGCGAGGTGCGCGAGAGCCGCATGGCGCTGTTCCAGGCCGGGGTCGGCGACGTCGAGGAGCTGCTGCTGCGCCACGAGATCCTGGTCAGCCGCGCCGCCCTCTTCCAGCGGGGGCAGCTCCATCAGGCCCTGCTCGACACCCGCCTGGTCGACGCGGCACGCAACGCCGTGGAAGCCGCCCTCGCCCTGGACCCCCTGATGCTGAGCCTCGAGGAGGACGAGCGGCTGCTGGACCGCGAGACCCGCCAAGCGCTCGACGCGGAGCTTGCGGCACTGCAGGCGCTGACCTCGACGCTGCTGGTCGACACCAACGCCCACGTCTCCGCCCTGCGCAACCGCGAGCGCAACGACCTGCTGAGCCTCTACGGCGTGGTGCTGGGGCTGATCGTGCTGCTGATGGCCTCGGGCAGCGTGCTGGTCATGCTGCTGATCCGTGAAGGGCGCGAGCATGCCGTCAAGACTCGCCAGCTGGAGCAGCGAACCCGGGAGCTGGATGCCACGGCGCGGCTTGCCGAGAAGGCCAGCCAGGCAAAATCGGAGTTCATGGCGGTGATGAGCCACGAGATCCGCACCCCGCTCAACGGCGTAGTGGGGGTGGCCGACCTGCTGGCGGACGAGCCGCTGCCTGGCCGCAGCCGTGAACTGCTGAGCTCACTCAACGACAGCGTGCTCAGCCTGCAGGCGGTCATCGACGACGTCATCGACTACACGCGCTACGAGTCAGGCGGGCTGGAGCTGGATGCCCACCCCTTCGAGCTTCGCCCCTTCATCGATCAGCTGGCCCGCAGCTACCGGCTGGAAGCCGAACGGCGCGGCATCGCCTTCGAGGTCAGGGTCGCACCGGAGGCGCCGCCCGCCCTCGAGGGCGATACCGCCCGCCTGCGCCAGATCCTGATGAACCTGCTCAACAACGCCTTCAAGTTCACCGCCGAGGGGGCTATCAGCCTCAGGGTGGAGCAGACGACGGAGGGCGGCGTGAGGTTCCTGGTCCGCGATACCGGCTGCGGGATCCCCGAAGAGAGCCGGGAGGCCCTGTTCAAGCCCTTCTCGCAGGTGGATAGCAGTATCTCGCGCCGCTACGGAGGCTCGGGACTGGGGCTGGCGATCTGCGCGCGCCTGGTCGCATCCATGGGGGGGCGGATCGACATGGAGAGCCACGCCGGACTCGGCAGCCTGTTCTGGTTCGAGGTGCCCCTGGCGGAGGTGGCCCCGGAGTTGGCACAGCGCCACCCGGGGCCGACGAGCGAGGGCTTGAGCCTGCCCGACCTGGTGCCACGCCGCATTCTGGTAGTGGAGGACCAGGCCACCAATCGCGACCTGGCGCGTGCCATGCTGGAGCGCCTGGGCCAGCGGGTGAAGGTGGCCGAGAATGGCCAGGAGGCGCTGGAGCGGCTGACCAGCGAGCCCTTCGACCTGGTGCTGATGGACATGCAGATGCCGGTGCTCGATGGCCTGGCCACCACCCGGCGCTGGCGCGAGCGGGAGGCCCCTTCGGGCAGACGGCTGCCCATCGTGGCCATGACCGCCAACGTGATGCCGGAGGATCGTGCCCGCTGCCTGGCCGCGGGCATGGACGACGTGCTGGGCAAGCCCTTCACCCGACAGGATCTCTATCGACTGCTGCAGGGCTCCCTGCCGGGGATGACGGAGCTCGCCACGGTTCCCTTGCCGCCCGAGACGCACGACACGGAGAGCTCGGCGCTGCTCGACCTCGGCACCCTGGTCTCCCTGGAGGAGGGACTGGATGGCCCCACCCTGCGCGAGCTGATCACGGGATTCCTGGACCGCCTGGGCGAGCGCCAGCAGCGGCTGGTGGAGGCACTCGGCCGCGGGGATCTCGAGACACTCGCCGAGACCGCCCATGCCCTGAAGGGGGCCGCGGCCTCAATGGGCTGTCAGGGGCTGGCTCGCACCGCCGCCGACCTGGAGCGCCGTGCCATGCTGGGAGAGGAAGAGGCCTCCTCGCTCGAGCCCCTGGTCGCCCTCATCGCCCAGCAGGGCCATGAAAGCCGCGAGGCCCTGGCGCAGCTCGGCTACCTGCACTCGACTCAGACCAGCGCGAGCGCTCCCACCTCCTCCAGACGGTAGCCATACTGGTAGATGCTGCGCAGCCGCAGGCCATGGCGTCCATCCAGGCCCAGCTTGCGGCGCAGGCGGCTGATATGGGTGTCCAGGGTGCGAGTCTGGACATCACCGGGCAGCCCCCACACCAGCTCCATCAGGAAGGCGCGCGACAGCAGCTGACCGGGATGAGACAGAAACAGGTTGACCAGCTGGTACTCACGCTCGGTCAGCGGCACGGGGCCGCCGTCGACCGTCGCCTCACGCCGCGAGCGGCAGAGCCGGTAGCGACCGAGTTCCAGCACGCTGGCCGTGGAGGGCTGCGTCAGGCGCCGCCCGAGTGCCTTGACCCGTGCGCGCAGCTCAGCGGGATTGAGCGGCTTGTGCAGGAAGTCGTCTGCCCCGGCTTCCAGGGCCATGACCACGTCTCCCGGCTGATGGCGGGCGGTAATGAACAGGACCGGCTGCATCCAGCTCTGACCATGGCGCAGGTGCTCCAGCACCTCGAGCCCACTGGCATCGGGCAGATGCCAGTCCAGAACCAGCAGATCGAACGGCTCCAGTTGCATCCAGCGGCGCAGATCGGACGCACGCTCCAGCCCGGTCAGCCGATGCCCATCGAGCGCCAGGCAGGCGGCAATGAACGCCTGCTGGTCGGGGTCATCCTCAAGCACTGCGATATGCATACCATTCCCTGTACATTAGTTTTACAGGAATCGTAACAGATGATGACGCCGCCACCGACCAGCGACACAAAATTTGACATTTTACCCCTGAAATACAGCGATCCGCTCTTGCCAGCACGGAAAGAAAAACCCTACAGAAGCTGTACAGGCTAGTCGGCAGGGCCCTGCTGCCACTCGCGACGCATCACGGCAAGAAACAGTTCGCAGCGCTCGTTCTCCCGGTTGCAGGCCGCCAGCGCCAGCATGTCGGCCACCTCGGCCAGGAAGCCGTGACCCAGTACCCGGGCGCAGCTGGCCAGGTGGGCCGCCTCCCCCTGCAGGGTGAGGTAATTCTCCACCTGAAGATCTAGCCAGGCCTGCTCGAGGAGCGGAGCGAGGCGGTCGCCGAGGAAGGCCGCTGCCGGATGGCGGGGAGCCTCGACATTCATGTGGGGAGACACTGCATGATCTGCTGCTGGATGGTGTGCCATGAGGCCTTCTCCTTCGGTGCGGTCTCTGAATAGCTGGCGCGCCAGGCGTCGAAGCATTCGGCGTACATCGGCTTGGCGAAGAGGTAGCCCTGCCCCGCATGGCAGCCGACCTCGTGCAGCAGGCGACCCTGCTCCCAGGTCTCGATGCCTTCGCCCACCACGTCGAGCCCCAGGCGCCTGGCAAGCTCGGTCACCATCTGGATGATCTCCCGCGCCTTGGGGTCGACGTGACACTCCCCCACGAAGGCGCGGTCGATCTTGAGCTGGGTAAAGGGCAGACGATAGAGCTGGAGCATCGAGGCATTGCCGGTGCCGAAGTCATCGATGGCGATGCCGAAGCCGAGCTCCCGCAGGTGCGTAAGGTGGTCATGAGCCCGGGAGAGGTCCTGAATGCCGCGGGTCTCGGTCAGCTCCAGGGTCAGGCTCGCGGGGGCCACGTTGTGGCGCTCCACCCGGCGCAGCAGGCTATCGAGGAAGTTGTCGCTGTCGAGGACCGCCGGCGAGAGATTGATCGCCAGATCGAGATGGATCCCGGCGCTCGTCCAGCGGTGCTGCTGGGCCAGGGCCTGCTCGAACAGCTGCCAGGTGAGCGGGATGATCTGGCCATCCTGCTCGGCCACCGAGATGAAGCGGTCGGGGGATACCAGGCCGCGCTCGGGGTCCTGCCAGCGGGCCAGGGCCTCGACGCCGGTGAGTCGGCCGGTGACCAGACAGACCTTGGGCTGGTAGGCGAGAAGGAAATGCCCATGGGTCAGGGCCGAGTGGATCTCCCGGGACGCGATCTGGCCCCGGGAGGCCTGCAGCTGGTCCACTATGCGCAGCAGAGCCCGGGCATCCAGAGGCTTCTCGAGGAGCCCCAGCATCCGGATCCCGGCGGAGCGCCCCAGGGCGATCGCCCCCATGACCCGCTCTCGTTCGGCACCGCTCAGCAGGATCACGGCGGGACTGTCCTGACGCGTCATCAGCAGGCGGATGACGTCCAGCCCGGTGGCGCTACCCAACCGATAGTCGAGGATCACGAGGTCCACGTCGAGACGTTCGGGACTGGCTTCCAGGGGCTCGAGCCCCTCGCTCGTCTCGATATCATGCCCACGCCTGGCCAGCAGGCTGGCCACCAGCGCAAGCATGGTAGGGTCATCATCGATAATCAGGCAGCGCAATGGTTAACCCTTATGGTGAGTGACTAATGACATTGTATGAGCCCTCTCGGGCTCGGGATATTCGCCGGCAGGAAACGTCACATTCCTTGACAATCACGCGTGAAAAAAGCGAAGAAACGAAAAAAACCCCGCTCGAGGCGGGGCGCAGACGAAACCACACGGGCAGGTGTGGTCCAGGGCAGGAAGCCTTCTCTCAATGGGTACCGGCGCCGGCACTCAGGGCCAGAATTCCGGCATGGAGTTGGCGCAGAGCGTGGACATGTTCAGGGGCGATAGGGAGTGATACGCGCCCCTGCAATCGCTCCACCTCGGCGGCGAGCTCAAAGAGCCGAGCCTCGCGGGCGAGCGTGGCGATTCTCGCCAGATGGCGGGTCAGCAACGCCGCATCACCCTGGTCCAGGTCGATGACCATCAGGTGTGATCGTGCCACCAGGCCGACCAGGTGGCGGGCTCGATACCAGGTCGGGAGCACGGGCCGGGTGGGCATTCCCGAGAGACGAGAGGTGGACCCGATTTCAACTACCGGCATGGCACGATTCCCTGATCGCCGCCTCACGCCCATGCGAGAGGCTTGACACCATGCCACCTTAACGCCCCACTCTCCCCGGCGCAGCAGGAGCGGCGCGATCTTGACAAAGGTTTGCAATGAGCGGCGTGGCGAGCCGAGTCAGGCCAGCCGGAAACCCGCCCCCGCCAACAGCGAGGCCAGGGCGGCGTTGGGCTCGTCCAAAGCGACCTCCAGGGTGGCGAACTCGCGGCGCAGGGGGTAGTGGGCGCGACAGGCATCGAAGCCCTTCGCCATGCCCTGGCGGCGGCTTTCGCGCAGCAGGCTGTCGTGGTCGCGGCGCACGTCATGGACGGCACGCAGGCAGAGCCGCAGCGCCTCCTCGGCGGCGAGGCCCGGGCCGAG
>ERZ869909.1815-NODE-1815-length-16100-cov-7.291082_pt1 | contig 16100 bp, 14 predicted proteins | sample MGYA00520892_ERZ869909 | MGnify/ENA primary metagenome ERZ869909 (study PRJEB32215, sample SAMEA104723947) | bioreactor metagenome | biome: bioreactor; feature: anaerobic bioreactor; material: water | place: China | collected 2015-03-12 ...
TCGCGGGCACGGGCCGCGACGCGTGAGCGCGGGCCGCCGGGCGGCGGCGCGGCCGCTGCCGTCGTCCGGCGGACCCATGACGAACGTCTGACGCCGACGACCGACCATGCGGTAGGCTGTCGCATCGCCCCCCAGGAGCCGCGGCCGCGGTCCGTGGCTCGACCCCCATCCAGGTGTCACCGTCGGCATGGCCCACACGACGACACGAAGGAGTGACCGAATGAAGCGACTCGCCCTCGTCCTCATCGCCGCCAGCCTGCTGCTCGTGGGCAACGCCCAAGCGCAGCGCGTCAACCTCCTGTGCAGCCCCGACCTGGCCTGGTGCGAGGCGCTCGGCCCGGCCTTCAAGGCCGCGACCGGCATCGACCTCGACTTCATCCGCGTCAGCTCGCAGGACGCCCTCGCGCGCCTCCGGGCCGAGGCTGCCAACCCCGTGTTCGACGTCTGGTTCGGCGGCACCGGCGACCCGCACCTGATCGCCGTGCGCGAAGGCGTCACCGAGATGTACATCCCGAGCGTCTGGGACGACATCATCCCCGAGCTGAAGGAAGTCATCAACGGCGAGTACATCCCCCTGTACGCCGGCGCGATCGGCTTCGTGGTGAACGAGCAGGTGCTCAGCATCCTGCCGCTCCCCAAGACCTGGCGCGACCTGGCCGACCCGATCTACCGCGGCCTCATCGCCATGCCCGACCCGACCAGCTCCGGGACCGCCTACACCACCCTCGCGACGCTGATCCAGATCTTCGGCGAGGAGGAGGCCTTCGACCTGCTCCAGCAGATCCACCTGAACGTCGCCGAGTACACCCGTTCGGGCTCCGCCCCCGGCCAGCTGGCGGGCCGCGGCGAGGTCGGCATCGCGATCCAGTTCATGCACGACGGCGTCAAGTTCGCCGCGCAGGGCTTCCCGCTGACGGTCTACGCGCCGGAAGAGGGCGTCGGCTACGAGATCGGCGGCATCAGCCTGGTGGCCAACGGCCCCAACCGCGACGCCGCGATCGCCTTCATCGAGTGGGCGTTGACCCCCGAGGCGCAGGCCATCGCAGGGGCGCAGGGCGACTCGTACCAGATCCAGTCGAACCGCAACACGGCGCAGCACCCGCTGGCCCCCAACTTCGCCGAGATCAACCTGATCAACTACGACTTCAACCGCTGGGGCGACCCCGCCGTTCGCGACGCCACCCTGACCCGCTGGCTCAACGAGGTCTTCTCGATCCCGCGTTCGCGCTGAGCGTTCGCGATCCCCGGCTCCGCTCACGCAGGCTGCGGCGTGAGCGGAGCCGCCACCTCCCCACCACCGCCGGCCGGGGTCTCGACCCCGCGTCGCCCCCGGCCGAACCGCGGCCCGTGAGCCCCGCATGAGCGTCAGCGCACCCACCGCCCCGCCCCCCTTCTCCTCCTCCCGCATGGGCCTCCGGTTCAGCGGCGCGTGGTTGCCGGCGGCGGCCGCGATCGTCGCCTACCTCGCCCTGCCGTTCGGTCGCCCCGGCCGCCCGTTCCTCACGATCGACCCCGACCTGTACGCCTGGGCGATCGGCGACCCGCTCCTCTGGGTGGTGGGCGTCGCCCTCGTCGCCTCGCTGGTCGTCTCGCTCCTGCGCCTCTCCACCGCGCCGCGCGGCGACCTGCTCATCGTCGTCGGCGGCGTCGGTCTCGTGTCCGCCGTCGCCTGGTTCGTCCTGACCGCGACGCCCTTCGGCATCGGCGCCCTGGTGGTCCTGCTCGGGCTGGCGATGGTCCTCGGGCACGCGCTCAGCGAGTCCGGCCGGGTCCAGGGCGACGCGTTCATCGCGACCAGTATCTTGATCGTCTCGCTCTTCGTCCTGCTGTTCATCCTCTACCCGCTGTTCATGGTGCTGCGCAACGCCGTCTACATCAACGGCGCGTTCGATCTCTCGCAACTGCGCCGCACGCTGACGCACCCGCTCTTCTTCGTGCTCGACAACCCGCGCAGCGCGATCGACGAGGTGGGCATGACGCTGCGCTGGGGCATCGGCGGCGCGCTCGCCGCCGTCGCCTGGGCCGCCTTCCGGCGCCGCGCGATCGCCGTGCTGGCGTGGCGTCTCGTGCTCGGCGCCGTGTTCGGGCTCGTCGCCGGCATCATGATCTACGGCCGCGGCGCGCTCCCCACCAGCCTGCTCACCGTGGCCATCGTGGCGCCCGCCTGCACGCTCCTCGGGCTCTCCTTCGCGCTGCTCGGCCAGCGCGCGCGGTTCGCGGCGGTGCGGCGCTCGCTCGACGCCATCAGCGTCCTGCCCATCATCACGCCCCCCTTCGTGCTCGCGTTCTCGATGATCTTCCTGCTCGGCCGCCGCGGCATCATCACGCACGGGCTGTTCGACGTCACCAGCGGCTGGGTCTACGGGGTGACGGGCGTCGCGATCGCCCAGATCCTGGCGTTCACGCCGATCGCCTACCTGCTCATGCGCGGCTCCATCTCGTCGCTCAACCCAGCGCTCGAGGAGGCCGCCCAGACGCTCGGCGCGGGTCCCTGGACGACGCTGCGCTCGATCACCTGGCCGCTCGTGCGGCCCGGCCTGGCGGCGGCCTTCCTGCTGTCGATGATCGAGTCGCTGGCCGACTTCGGCAACCCCATCATCCTCGGCGGCGACCGCAACTTCCTGGCCACCGAGGTGTACCTGTCGCTGACGGGCCGCTACAACCAGTACGAGGCGGCGTCCTATGGCGTCGTGCTCCTCGGCCTGGTGCTGCTGGCGTTCTTCGTCCAGCGCTGGTGGCTGGGCGGCGGCTCCTTCGTGACCGTCACGGGCAAACCCAGCAGCGGTGCGCTGGCCCCCATCCCGCGCCTGCTCGAGGTCGTGCTCTCGCTGGTGCTGCTGGTGTGGACCGTGTTCGTCGCCGCGCTCTACATCTCGATCGTGGTCGGCTCGTTCGCCCAACTATGGGGCGTGAACTACACCTTCACGCTGCGCCACTACCAGGACTTCATGCGCCTCGGCTGGCCGGTGTTCCTGTACACGGCGCGGGTCGCCGCCATCAGCGCGGTGCCGGCGATGCTGCTCGGGTTCCTGGTCGCGTACCTGGTCTCGCGCCACCGCTTCTGGGGCCGGCGCTTCGTCGAGTTCGGCTCGCTGCTGTCGTTCGCCACCCCGGGCACGGTCATGGGCGTCGCCTACATCTTCGCCTTCAACACCGGCCCCTGGCTGCTGACGGCCAGCGCGGTGATCATCATCCTGGCGCTGGTGTTCCGCAACATGCCGGTGGCGATCCGCGCGGCCGTGGCGGGGCTGGCCCAGATCGACCCGAGCCTCGAGGAGGCGTCCACGATGCTGCGCGCGCGCTCGCTCACGACGCTGCGCCGCGTCCTGTTCCCGCTGCTGATCAACACGCTGGTGACCGGCCTGATCTTCGCCTTCGTGACGGCCATGACGGCCGTGAGCCAGGTCATCTTCCTGGTGAGCCCCGGCAACCAGCTCGCCACCGTGCTGCTGCTCGGCTGGGCCGAGCAGGGGCAGTTGGGCCGCGCCGCCGCGATGGGCACGGTGCTCATCGTCTCGATGCTGTTCACCATCTTGGTGGTCTTGGTGATCGCGCAGCGCATCAGCGCGCGCGTCGTGAGGGTGGAACGCTGATGGAACCGAGCACCGTGATCCAGGGCATCGCGCCCGCCACCGTCGAGCTGCGCCAGCTGGTCAAGCGCTTCGGCAAGGACGTCGTGGCGGTCGACCACGTGGACCTCTTCATCGAGCGGGGCGAGCTGATCACCCTGCTGGGCCCGTCGGGCTGCGGCAAGACCACGGCCCTGCGGCTCATCGCCGGTCTGGAGCGGCCGACCGCGGGCCAGATCCTGATCGACGAGGAGGACGTGTCGCGCCTCCCCGCGTACCTGCGCGACATCACCATGGTGTTCCAGAGCTACGCGCTGTTCCCCCACATGAACGTGTTCGAGAACGTCGCGTACGGCCTCCGCGTGGCCCGCCGTCCGAAGGACGAGGTCGCGCAGCGGGTGGGCGAGGCGCTCGCGATGGTGGGCCTCGAGGAGCTCGGCCACCGCGCGACCGCGGCGCTCTCCGGCGGCCAGCAGCAGCGCGTCGCGCTCGCCCGCGCGCTGGTGATCCGGCCGCGCGTGCTGCTCTTCGACGAGCCGCTCTCCAACCTCGACGCGAAGCTGCGCCGCCGGGTGCGCGAGGACATCCGCGACCTGCAGCAGCGCCTGGGCATCACCAGCGTGTACGTCACGCACGATCAGGAGGAGGCGCTGGCGATCAGCGACCGGGTGGTGGTCATGCGCGAGGGCGTGATCGAGCAGATCGGCTCGCCGCACGACCTGTACACCCGCCCCCGCACCCGCTTCGTCGCCGACTTCATCGGTTCGGCGAACTTCCTGCCGGGCCAGTACGACGGCCGCCACGTCGACCTGTTCGGGTACCGCCTGGCCCACCAGCAGGACGTGCCCGCCGGCCCGGTGACGGTGATGGTGCGGCCCGAGGGCATCGAGTTCGCCCGCGAGGGCGAGATCGGGATCGAGGCGACGGTGCGCAGTTCGGCGTACCTCGGCGCCGCCACCGAGTTCATCTTCGACGTGGCGGGCAGCGAGGTGTTCGCCACCATGGTCGGCGGCGGTCTGACGACCGCGAGCCGCGGCGACCGGGTGACGCTGCGCTTCAAGCCGACGTCGGTGGCGTTGCTGCCGGCGGTGTAGAGAGACGCGGAAGGGGCGAGGACGCCTCGTCGTCGGGTCCGCGCCACAGCCCGCTCGGGCCCGCCACCGTCCACCCGTCCGGCAGGGCGAGTTCGCGCCGCGGCCAGCCGCGTTGCAGCCGGTCTCGCGTCTCTTCCCAGGTCCTCACGCCCGACACGGCGTCGGGCTCCTCGACGCAGCAGGCGCCGACCGCACATGCGGTGTTCATGGCTTCTTCGAGGCTCAGACCGCGCAGGAGCCCTGCCAGGAAGCCGGCGACCGTGGTGTCGCCGGCGCCGACCGTGCCGGCCACGTCGACGCCGTAACAGGGAGACCAGAGCTCGCGCCCGTTCCACCGACCGTGGGCGGAGAGCCGCGACGCGTCGGCGGACGTGCGCACGTAGAAGCCCAGATGGCCCAGCTTGATGCCGACGACGCTGGGGCCCATGGCCATCAGCTCGCCCGCCACGTCGCTGACGAGATCGGCCCGTTCCGGACGCAGCAGGTCGCCGCCCGCGCGCTGGAGCCGGAGGTAGGTTTCGCGCCGCATCATGTAGAGGATCTCCTCGAAGCTCGGCAGGAAGAGATCGACGTGCGGCAGCGTGCGTTCGAGGATGGCGCGCCAGTCCACCTGGCCCGCTTCCGATGCGGGGTCGGGCATCGACATGTCGAGCGAGGTGGTGAGCCCGAACGCTCGGACGTTGGCGAAGAGGCGCTCGAGCCCTCGCCCACCGTCGCGGTAGAGGTGCCGCATCAACGTCGGGTAGCCGAAGTGGAAGAGGCGGGCACCCGTGAGGAACTCGTCTCTCACATCGTCCGCCGAGAACCCGTCGTTGGCCCCGGCGTCGTGCAAGAACATCCGCTCGCCGGAAGGGGGCGTCAGCACGATGGTGTACGAGGTGCTGCCGTGAGGCGCTACGGTCACGCCGTCGACCTCGGCGCCGTAGCCGAGGAGGGTCTGCCGGACGACGGCGCCCAGCCCGTCCCCACCGATCTTGGCCACCAGCCGTGTCGCCACGCCGAGCTTGAGGAGGGCCAGCCCGGTGTTGGAGACCGCTCCACCCGTGGCGACCGTGGTGTCGCGGATCTGCAGCAGTTGCCCTGGGCTCAGCGCGACCCGCTGCGCGGCGACCCGGCACACGAGGTCGAGGCAGAGGTGGCCGGCGACGACGGCGCGGACGGCGTCTTCGGGCACAGTCATCCCTCGAATCCGCCCCGCACGGCACGGTAGAGACGGCGGTACCTTCCGGCGACCTCGCGGTAGCGTTCGCTGGCCGCGCCGGGTTCGGCCACGAGCGTTGGCGAGAGCGTGGGCATGGGCGCGCCCGCCAGCACCGCCGCCCCCTTGGCCGACGCGTCCTCGACGTCCGCCAGGTAGAGCGGCCGGTTCACGACGTCGGCCAGCAGCTGCCGACGGAACGCGTTCCGGGCGCCGCCGCCCGCCACGACCAGCGTGTCGGCCGCCGCGCCCACGTCCAGGCACGCGGCGATGGCATCGTGGATCGCGAACGTCACGCCCTCGATCGCCGCGCGCGCCAGGTGGGCGGGGCCGTGGGCCAGAGTGAGACCCCAGAGCGTGCCGCGCGCCGCCGGGTCCATGTGCGGCGTGCGCTCGCCGGTGAGGTACGGCAGGAACAGCAGACCGTCCGCGCCGGGAGGAACGTTCTCGGCTTCGCTCACGAGGCGTTCCCAGGTCCAGCCGAGCAGGCTCCGGATCCAACTCAGGGCCAGGCCGACGTTCTGCACCGCCCCGAGCAGGTGCCAGCGGTCCTTCACGGCGTGGCAGAAGAGATGCACGCGCAGCTCTGGGTCCGGGGTGGGCGTCCTCAGCGGCGCGAACACCTGGCCGCCGCTGCCCATGGTGACGAGCATCGTCCCGGGATCGACGAGGCCGCATCCTATCGCCGCGGCGGCCTGATCGCCCGCACCCGCGACCACGGGGATGCCCGCCGGGAGTCCGAGGGCGTCGGCGGCCTCGCGCGTCAAGCCTCCGGCCACCTCCCCCGAGCCGATGACCGGCGGCAAGAGATCGGGCGAGAGCTCCAGCGCGGCGATGACCTCCTCCGCCCAGCGCCGCCTCGGCACGTCGAACAGCAGCGTGGCGGAGGCGTCCGAGGCATCGGTCGCCACGGTGCCCGTCAGGCGGTACCGGAGATGGTCCTTGGGCAGAACGAACCGGGCGCCGCGCCGGTAGGCGTCGCGTTCATGGTTCCGGACCCACATCAGGCTCGGTCCGGTGAAGCCCGTGGCGGGGGGATTGCCCAGGATCGAGACCTGGGCGTCCCTGGGAACGCGCGCGTGAAAGGTCTCGACCTCACGGGTCGTGCGCGCGTCGGGCCAGGCGATGGCGGGACGGACCGGCCGGGCCTCGGCATCGAGCAGCACCAGCGTGTGCATCTGCCCCGAGACGCCGATGGCCGCGACGGAGCCGAAGTCGTGGCCTGCGCGTGCGCGACGAACCGCCTCGAGCGTCGCACGCCACCAATCCTCCGGGTCCTGCTCCGCCCAACCGGGGTTCGGCGTGTGCAGGGGATACTCGGCGGCCCCCGTGCCCACCACCTCCCCCGCGTCCCCCACGAGGAGGCACTTGACGCTGGACGTACCTACGTCGATGCCGAGGACCATGCCGCCTCCGGTGAGTCGGGACCGGTCGAAGCGCCGTCCTAGCTGGGCGGCGTCACGCCTTTCCCGTGGCGTGCATCATGCGGATCTTCTCGCGGGCCACGGTCGTTAGAGCGTCGCGGGCCGCGGCGTAGACCTCGTAGTGCGTCTGCGCCGGTCCGACCGTGCTGCGCCAGGCCGCGAGCAGCGCGCGGAACAGGGCGGCACCGATGTTGACCTTGACGACGCCGAGCCGCACGGCCTCCGCCAGATCGGCCGCAGGGATGCCGCTGCCGCCGTGGATGACGATGGGGCCCTGGATGGCCTCCGCCACGGCGCGGAGCCGATCGAGGTCGAGGTGGCTCGACTGGCCGTGGCGGGAGCCCACCGAGCAGGCGACCATGTCGGCTCCGCCCTCGCGCAGGATGCGGGCGGCGACCTCGGGTTCGGTCAGGTGCACGTCGTCGTCGCTCCCCTCGCCGCCGCCGAAGCTGCCCGCCGCGGCCTCGAGCGAGGCGCCCGCGGCGCTCGTCGTCCGGGCGAGCTCACGGGTGAGGCGGATGTTGTCTTCGAGCGGGTGCGCTTCGCCGTCGAACATCACCGACGAGTAGCCGGCGCGCAGGCACTGGACGATGCGCTCCTGGCTGTCGCCGTGGTCGAGGTGCAGCATGATCGGGACGCTGGCCTCGTCCGCGAGCCGGCGGACCAGCCCGGCGAACACGGCCGGTGAGGCGTGATCGAGGTCGCCGGGATAGGTTTGCAGGATGATGGGGGCGCGCTCCCGTTCCGCCGCCGTCACGCAGGCCCGGGCCATCTCCAGGCTGCAGACGTTGAAGGCGGGCATGGCGTACTGGCCCTCGTACGCGCGCCGGATCAGGATGCGACCATCAGAGACGTAGGGCATGGTTCCTCCAAGGAATGGGGTCGGGGTGGTGATGAAGGTGGGCGGGGCGGCGCCAGCCGCGGGTGGTACCTCACGTCGACGCACCGCCTTGCGCGCGGCACGCCTGAAGTGCCCTAGCGTAACGGACGTAGTCGAGGAAGCGGTCGTCGTAGGTGCGCTGCCACGCCGGGTCCGGCAGGAAGGTGGTGCGGGCGCGGTAGGTCCGTGCGACCGCCGCAGCGGGGCTCTCGTAGATCCCCGCGCCGAGACCGGCCAGCAGCGCCGCGCCGAGCGTGACCGCGTCGGCGTGACGCGGGAGCTCCAGGGGCCGGCCCAGGACGGCCGCGCGGATCCTCGCCCACAGCGGGTCCGCGGCGTTGCCGCCGACCATGCGCACCAGCTCGATGGGGATGCGCGTGACGCGTTCGAGCGCCTCGAGGCCGGCTCGCAGCTCGAACGCGACCCCTTCGTAGACGGCGCGGGCCAAGGTCGCCGCGCCGTGCTCGGGGCGCACCTCCAGGAACGCGCCGCTCGCCTCGGCGTCGTTGAAGGGAGGAGCGGCGCCGTGGAAGTGGGCGATGAACAGGGGCGCGTCGGCGGGCCCGACGCTGCCGGCCAGCTCGCGAAGGGTGTCGAAGCCGTCGAGGTTCAGTGCGCTGCGGATCCACTGCAGCGCGCCGCCCGAGCTGTAGACGCCGCCGAGCAGGTAGCTGCAGCCGTCGATGACGTGCGGACCGGTTCCGAAGCCGGCCGCCGCGGAGGGGCGCGGGGGCGTGGGCAGGCCGAGCGTGAGCGCTTCGGCCGTCCCCTGGGAGTCGAGCGCGATGCTCGGCGTGAGGGCGCCGCAGGCGAGCGCCGCGCAGATGTGGTCGTGCCCGCCGGCGAACACGGGCGTGTCGACGGGCAGGCCGGTGATCGCCGACGCGTCGGGCGTGACCGTTCCGAGAAGTGTCGCGGCGGGGACGATGGGGGGCAGAAGGCTGGCATCCACGCCGGCGGCGTCGAGGATCTCCTGCGACCACACGCCCGCCTGGACGTCGTATGCCATCGTCCGCGCGGCCTGCGACGCCTCCATCACCGCCCGATCGGTCAGGCGGTAGCCCAGGTAGTCGGTCACGCTGAGCCAGCGTCGCGTCCTCTGCCACGCCGACGCGGCGTTCTCCTGGAGCCACACCCACTTGGCGACGGTGTGGATGGGGTTCGGGTAGAGGCCGGTGATCGCGTGCCAGCGGGCAGGCGCGAGCACCGTTGCGAGCCGCTGCATCTGGGGGGCGGCGCGATCGTCGTACCAGGGGATGACAGGGTGCGTCGCGCGACCGTCGGCGTCGAGGGTCACGCCCGACTCGCCCATGCTCGCGACGGCCAGGCCCGCGATCCGCACGTCCGTCGCGTGCGTCGCCTCGCGGACCAGGCGTGCCGCCACCTGCCACATGGCGTCGGGATCGTAGTGGGCCGGCCCGACGGTGCCGGTCGCCAGCGGCGTGGGAGCCTGCCGATGGGCGAGCAGCCGGCCATCCACGGCGTAGATGCCGACCTTCGTGTGGGTCGTACCTACGTCGATGCCGAGGAGCACCCTACTGCACCCCCACCGCGGTACGGGACGACGAGGCGGGGTGGGTGCCGGGCATCGGCGTCCGGTCGGCGGCGTCCTTCGCCGGCACGTCCATCACCCCTTCACGGCACCGAACGTGAGCCCCTGGACGATGTAGCGCTGCGCCAACAGGGCGATGATCGTCGGCGGGATGATGGCGAGCAGGGTGCGCACGGCCACGAACCAGAACTGGATCCCGCGCGTGTCGACCGCGCCCGCCATCAGCACGGGAATGGTCCTCGCGTTCAGGGTGCCGAGGGTGAGGGCGAACAGGAACTCGTTCCAGCTGAACGCGAAGACGATGAGCAGGGTGGCGGCCATCGCCGGGGCGGCGAGCCGCAGCGAGATGTTGAGGAACGCGCTGAAGTAGGACGCGCCGTCGACCAGGGCGGCTTCCTCCAGTTCGACCGGCAGGTCGAGGAAGGCCTGGCGCATGATCACGATGGCGAACGGCAGGTTGAAGGTGATGTTCACCAGGATGAGCGACAGCAGGGTGTCGAGCAGCCGGAGCTGGCTCATGATGAGCAGGAACGGCACCACCGTGGCGATGGGTGGCAAGATCCGTTGCGACAGGAACCACATGGTGATGTCTTCATTGGGTGGCCGCCGGTAGCGGAAGCGCGCCAGCGCGTAGGCGGCCGGCGTGCCGATGAGGAGGGCGAGCAAACTGGCGGAGATCGAGATGACGGTGCTGTTGAGGAGGGCCCGGCGCGACTCCGGCACACGCAACTCGGTGGCCCAGTTGTCGAGCGTCGGGCGGTAGTGCACGAACGGGATGCCGAGGCCGGCCACCGTGAAGGTGTCGGCGGGGCGACGAAGGCTGAGGCTCATGGCCCAGTACAGCGGCATGAACCAGATGATCGCCACGCACAGGGCCACCAGCCCGTATCCGATGGCCAGGGAACGCCGTCTCATTGGTACACCTGCCGAATCCGCTTGAAGAACGACATCAGCAAGAAGAGCACCACGATCAGCAGAAGGAAGGCCAGCGCGGAGCCGTACCCGAAGTCGAAGAAGCGCCTCGAGGTCCGGTAGATGAACATGGAGAAGACCTGGGTCGAGGCGCCCGGGCCGCCTGCGGTGAGGGTGAAGGGGATGTCGAACACCTTGAAGGCCTCCGCCACACGCAGGACGATCACGAGGATGATGGTGGGCTGCAGCATCGGCAGGGTGATGAAGCGGAACAGCGTCCAGGAGCTGGCGGACTCGAGCCGGGCCGCCTCGTAGTACTCCTCCGGGATGCCCTGGAGCGCAGCCAGGATGACGATGAAGACGAACGGCGTCCACTGCCAGACATCGACCAGCATGACCGAGAACAGCGCGAGATCGGGGTCCGACAGCCAGGGGATCTTGACGCCGAGCAGGCCGTTGATCAGCCCGCCCTCCTCGTAGAAGATCGTGAAGAAGAGGAAGCCGACCGCGATGGGCGTGGCGAACAGCGGCAGGGTCATGACGGTCCGCAGCACGTTGCGCGCGGGCAGCGGGCGGCTGAACAGCAGCGCGAACGCGAGGCCGAGCAGCAGTTGGATCACCACCCCGCCAACCACGAAGATGAGGGTGACCCGAGCGGCGTTGAGCGCGTTGACGTCGCTGAAGGCCCGGGCGAAGTTGCTGAGTCCGATGAAGATATCTTCCTGTCCGATGCGGACGTTGAAGAAGGACAGCCGCAGGCTGTAGAGCAGGGGGAACACGGTGAAGGCCAGCACCCACAGCACCGCGGGCAGCAAGAACACGTACTTGAGGCGGTTGTTCCAGCGCACGAGGGGGTCTCCTTCGTGAGGGGGTAGGGGCGTACGGTCGTACGCCCCTACCGTGGGCCAGGAAGGTTACGGGTTGTAACCGATGGACTCCTGGTACTGCTTGAGTTGCAGGTCGCGCCCGCGGCGGTTGGTGATGTCGTCCCAGGCGCGCGCGGTGCGGTTCAGCGCCTCGCGGGGCGCCAACCGACCGACCATGGCCTCGCTGAGGTTCTGGTCCAGGGCGCGCCAGTACTCCTCGGCGCCGTTGATGCGCAGGTACGTGAGCATGGTGTCGGAGAAGTTGTTGTTGTAGTAGGCGTCCAGGTAGAACTTCATGTCCGACTCGTCCCAGCCGGCGGCCAGGTACCCCTCGAGCGAGGCCGTGCCGGCGGGCGGCAGGAAGTGGATGCTGACGCCGGGGTCGACGCCCGTCCAGCCGCGTTCCACGTTCCAGAGGCTCACGGGCTCGGTGGCCATCAACGCGTACAGGCTGTAGACCACCTCGGGGTTCGGGCTGCGCGCCGAGATGACGCCGTGCCACGAGCCGCCGGTCGTGTTGCCGACGACGTTGGGTTCGCTGGGCGTTTCCCAGGTGTTGGTGCACATGTTGAAGACTTCCGCGCTGCCGGGCAGCACCGAAGCGCCGAGCTTGCCCCGGATCACCGAACGGTCGGTGTCCTGCACGAGCGCGCCGACGTCACCCCAGGAGAACACGAAGATCGCCTTGCCGCGCAGGAACCAATCCCAGGCCGTGCCCAGGTCCCAGCCGACCTGCGCGCGCGGGCCGTAGGAGGCGAGCTCGATCAGCTTCTCGAGCGCCTTCACGTGGCCATCGCTGTTGATGGTGGGTTCCATCGTGGCCGGGTCGAACCAGTAGTTGTTGGTGCAGCGGTCGACCGTGTCCCCGGGCCGGACTACGTAGGACGCCGACATCGACATGTAGTGGAAGTGACCCTGCTCGTTGACGCGGAAGTGCATCACGATGCCGTTGTCGGGGTCGGGGTCGTTGGCGTCCCAGTTCTTGCCGTTGAAGAAGCGGGCGATGTCGATAACGTCGTCCCAGGTCTGGATCGGGAACGGCATCGGCGTGCCGACTTCGGCCTGGTAGCGGGCCTGCCACTCGGGATCGCTGAGGATGTCGTTGCGCCAGTACAGCACCTGGGCGTCCGTGTCGTTCATGGTGCCGTAGATGCTGTCGCCCCACGAGTGGATCTCGCGCAGGGCCGGGGGCCACCAGCTGGGATCCCACTGGGGGAAGCGCGGGTCGGTGATGTAGTCGTCGATCGGGATGATGAAGCCCGGGGTCACGTACTCGCCCATGTACCAGGCGCCCTGGATGAAGCCGTCGAACTGGTTCAGTCCAAGCCGCAGGTCGTTGATGGTGGTGGGGAGCTGCTCGGCCAGGGGCATCTCGACGATGGACAGGGTGGCGCCGGTCAGCTCCTGCCAGGCGGGGCGGAGCCGGTAGAGCGGTCCGGAGATGCCGCCCTTGGGCCCCGAGTTGTTGACGGTGATGGCGATGCGCTTGCCCGCGAAGGGCTGCTGACCGGGTCCGAACAGCGTGCCGAGCTGCTCGGCGCTCACGGTGATGCGCTCGTTGTCCTCGAAGGTGATGAGCGTGACGCTGCCGTCGGCATGCCACTCGAGGTACTGCTGTGCGTTCGCGAGACCGAACGCGCAGACGAACAGCGCCAGAAGCCAGATGACTCGTTTCACTAGGGCTCTCCTTCGTGTCGATGGTGCAGGGCCGCGGGGCGGCCTGCGGGCTTCGAACCTCGACGATGGGCGTCAGATCGCGACGATCACCTCCCATCCGCGGGCTTCGAGCCTGCGCCTGTCATCGCCGGACAGGGCGGCGGTCGTGATCAGCGTGTGGGGTTCGTCGACGGACACGATGCGGGCGACGCTGGCCCGTCCCAACTTGCTGCCGTCCGCGAGGAACACCGCGCGCTCGGCGCTCTCGAGGGCAGCGCGCTTGACCCGGACCTCGACATGGTTGTTGTTGGTCATGCCCAGCTCGGCATCCACGCCGGAGGCGCCCAGGAACGCCCAGTCGAGCCGAACCCGGGCGAGTCCGCCGACCGCGGGCTCGCCGACGGCGCCGAACGACTGGTCGTAGATCTCGCCGCCCAGTTGCGTGAGGTGGATGCCCTTCAGCCCGGCGAGTTCGGCGCTCACCTTCACGGACGAGGTGACCAGGTAGAGCGGTGCGAGCTCGCGCTTCACCAGGTGGCGGGCGACCTCGATGCACGTCGTGCCCGCGTCGATGTAGACCACCTCGCCGGCGCCGACGAGCTCGGCCGCCCTGCGGCCGATGTCTTCCTTCTCCCGCCGGTTGATGCGCTCGCGCAGCCCGTACCCGATGTCCCGCGCTCGCAGCGACGCCGCACCACCCCGCATGCGGCGCACCAGGCCCCGGTGATCGAGTTCGGCGATGTCCCGGCGCACGGTCATGGCCGAGACGCCGAACTCACCCGACAGCTCCTGCACCTTGACGAAGCCTTCGGCTTCGACGCGCTGGACGATGCGTTGCTGGCGTTCGCCCGCGAGCATGGCCGCTCCTTCTTGTGAGTTGGCGAGACATTAGCACAACAACGCACATCGCGGGAAGGGGTGGCCCCGCCGGGCTACGCTGGCGCCATGGACCTGCGCCTGCCACGGCCCATCCGCGTCTTCGCCTGCGACATCGACGGGTGCCTCGTCGCGGTCGACCACGCCGCCGTCGACCTTCCGCGGCTGCACGACATCGCCGAACTGAGCCGGGCCAGCGTCCATGACCCGAGCGTGCCGGCGCTGACGCTCGTGACGGGACGGCCGCACGGCTACCTCGACGCCTTCTCGCAGGCGCTCGACGTTCGGCTGCCCGCCAGCTTCGAGAACGGCGCGGGCCTCGCGACGCGCCACCCGTACCGCGCCTGGCTGTCGCCGGCAGTGGCGGAGGGCCGGTCGCACGTCGCGGAGGCGGAGCGGCTCCTGGCGCAGCGCGGCGACGTGTTCCTGCAGCCGGGCAAGCTCGCGTCGCTCAGCGTGTTCGCGCGCGACGCCAGCGTGAGCGTCGAGCGCCTGAGCGACGACCTGCTGCGTTGGGTCGACCGCCACGGCCTGCCGCTGTCCGTCGATCCCGCGATCGACTGCGTGAACGTGCTGTTGCGTGGCGTCGACAAGGCCACGGGCTTCGCCGCCGTGTGCGAGGCCGCGGCGGTGGACGCGGCCGAGGTCGCCGGCATCGGCGACGCTGCCGGCGACCGGCCGTGGCTGGCGCGCTGCGGGGTGTCGTTCGCGCCCGTCGACGCCACGCCCGACGTACGTGCGGCGGTGGACCACGCGTCGGAGCTGCCCGACGTACACGCGACGCTGGCGGCTTACCGCGCGCTCGTCGCCGCGAACCGCGCATGGCTCGCGCGCTCCGGCGTGGACGCCTGAGGCACGCGTCAGTGCGCGGCCGACAACGGGCAGCGCGCGAGCGCGGTGTGGCGCGCGCCCTCCGCGCGCAGTTCGCTCGCCATCAGATCCACCGTCGCCACCCGCCACGACGGCCCGCGCCAGTCCAGCCCCGGGGCCAGGGTGGTGCGGAGATCGAGCGGCTCGCGGGCCCGGGCCAGCGTGACGTGCGGCGCGAACGGCCGGCCGCCGCAGCGATGGCCGATGGCGTCCGCCAACGCCGCCGCGAGGCGCACCTGCAGTGCCACGACCTCCGCCGCACCGGCGCCCCAGCCGACCCACGCCACCCGCGCGCGGCCTGCATGCGGGAACGCGCCGACGCCGCGAAGGCTGGCCGCGAAGGGCGACACGGTCGCCGCCACCGCGCCGACCGCCCGCCGGGCCGCCGCTAGATCGTCGTCGTCGAGGTCGCCCAGGAACGCCAGCGTGAGGTGCGCCTGCGCCACCGGTGACCAACGCAGGCGCCCGGGCGGCGCCGGCAGCGCACCACGCAACGCGCCGAGCGCCGCCTGCACGTCGGCCGGCAGGGCGATCGCCACGAAGGCGCGGGTGCGCGGCATGCCGCCAGTCTGACGCGTCCGTCGGCCGGCGCGCGCGGACCGAGCCCGCGGGCGGCGGTACCCTGCGGTCGTGTCCGCGTCGCGCACGACGTTCTGGCTGTTGAGCCTGGCGATGGGCGCGTCGACCGTCTCGCAGTCCATGCTGGCGACCGGCGTACCGCTCTTCGCGGTGGCCCTGGGGTTGGTGCCGCTGTGGGTCGGGGTGCTGGTGGCCCTGCCCAACGTGCTCCCCGTGTTCCTGGCGATGCGGGCCGGCGGCTGGATCGACCGCGGCGGGGCCGGCCGCTGGCTCCTCGTGGGCGCCGCCGGCATGGCGTCCGCGCCGCTCGCCCTGGCGTTGGCGCCATCCGTGCCGGCGCTGGCCTGGGCGCAGCTGGCGTTGGGCGTGTTCCAGCTGTTCGCGGCCCTCGCGTCGCAGTCGTACGTGGCCGACCTCGGTGGGGGCCGGGCGCTCGAACGCAACTACGCGACGTACGCGACGCTCCTGTCGGCCGGTCGCCTGGTGGGTCCGCTGGCGGTAGGCGTCGCGATCGACGCCGCGGGCTTCCGGGCGGCGTTCGCGGTGGCGGCGGGTGTCGCGCTGCTGTCGGCTGCGCTCGCGTGGACGGTGCGCGGCGGAGTCGCCGCCGCCGGGGTCGCTGCA
>ERZ869909.1816-NODE-1816-length-16084-cov-3.909165_pt1 | contig 16084 bp, 19 predicted proteins | sample MGYA00520892_ERZ869909 | MGnify/ENA primary metagenome ERZ869909 (study PRJEB32215, sample SAMEA104723947) | bioreactor metagenome | biome: bioreactor; feature: anaerobic bioreactor; material: water | place: China | collected 2015-03-12 ...
TGAAAGCAAAAGAACATCGCTTAAGAGCGCATTGGTTATGGCTTTTGCGATGACATTTTTAAACCCACACGTTTATATCGACACCGTTGTTCTGGTTGGCGGCGTTACTGCTGGCCTTGAGCAAGTCTATAGACCGTGGTTTGTGGCCGGGGCTTTATGTGCTTCTGCAACTTGGTTTTATACACTGGTATTCGTTGCAAAAAAACTTGCTAGCAAACTGAGTAAACCAAAAACTTGGCGTATTATCAATGCATTAATAAGTGCGGTAATGTTTTTAATTGCGGGTCGTTTATTAGTGGATGTGATTCCGTATTGGCTTTAGAGGCTCAAGGGTACGAATAGGAGGTTTTCTAATTGACCGGGAAACGGTACAGAAAAATGCGGCCGAAGCCACGAAAAGTGGATCAAAATTAATGGCCGAAAGTGGGTCAGTTTAGTTGGCCATTAACAGTATCACTATGCGATTTGAAACAGCGTTTGTATCGACCGTTATAGAAGAGCTTGGCCGTCGCGTTAAAGTGGCGCGGCTGAACAAAAACATCTCTCAACAAGAGATCGCGGATAAAGTCGGCGTAGCCAGGCGCACCATTGTTGAGGCGGAGAAAGGTAACACCAGGCTTGATGCCTTTGTCGCCATCATGCAAGTGTTAGGTGTCGCCGACCAACTCAACCTATTCCTCCCCGAGCAAGAGTACTCACCATTGCAAATCGCCAAGCTAAAAGGCAAACAACGCCAGCGCGGCACTGGTAAGCTGCCGCCGGAAGAAGATTTTGAGCAGTGGTAGAGCTGCCAGGCTTACCGACTAAAAGCAGAGATCCCTAAGGAAGCCCTAGCTCTTATTTATCGATACCTGATGTCGTATTTTTGCATTTGATAAATGTCGTATTTTTGCATAAAATATGAGCTGTGATACAGGAGATGTCTGATGAAAATACAAGACAGAATACGAACCAGAGTTAAGCGCTCGAAGCGTTCTGTTTTTCTGCGCGCGGACTTTACGGATATCGCTGATTACGACCAAGTTGGCCGCGGGCTTAGAGGCCTGGTGCGAGAGGGCTCGTTGCTGAAAATAGGTTATGGCCTTTATGTTCGCGCTAGAGCCAACCGCATCACCGGTGAGCTGATGCCAGACAACCCAGCAGGTAATGACGGCGTTATCATCGAGGCAATGGAGCGACTAGGTGTCGACTACCGTCTGGATGATTTATCACTTAAGAACTTAGCCGGCGAAAGCACCCAAATTCCCGCAAGTGTTAAGGTTGTTCCTAAAAGTGCACGCTTTACTCGTAAAATTGAGGTAGGGAAACAGCGTGTCAACGCAATTCGATAGTTCTCTGTTTGTAGACATTGCTGACACCTTAGGTCTTGGCAACCCTGCTATCGTCGAAAAAGATTACTATGTTGTGCAGTTGCTTCAACATATTACTAGTCTTGAATTGGAATACCATGACATAGTCTTTTCCGGTGGGACAGCGCTTGCGAAGTCACAGGTAAAAACCTACCGCATGTCTGAAGACGTTGATTTGAAGTTGGTCCCCAAATCATCTTTTGCTTCCCTTTCGTCACGAAATGCACAAATAAAAGCGCGTCGCGCTGTTAAGCATTTGATTGAATCACTCATTGCAGAGAGTCCGATTTTATCGGTAGAGGCACAGGCTACGGTTCTTGATGAATACAAATACTTTAGCTTTGACATCCGGTATCCTCAGGCATACCAGCAAGCACCATGCCTTCGCCCATTTATAAAGCTGGAATTCACCGAATCAGAGCTGCTTAGTGCTGCGGAAACTCGAAGTATTCAGTCTATTTACGCTCAGGTATTAGGTTATGAAGCTGAGGTAAAGGAATTGCCTTGTGCGGTTATTCTTGAGACGCAAGCAGAAAAGTTACTCTCTATGATGAGAAGAACAGCTAGTGTCGCGCGTAACCCCGAGAGGGTGGATGACGAAACTCTGGTTCGGCATATTTATGATACTTACCATATACAGCTTGCTCAGCCTTCCGATATTGCGGAGCTTGGTCCATTGGTCGCCAAGGCCATTCTTGCAGACGTTAGGCGCTATGGTAATCAGCATCCTAAAATGGCTTCCTCTCCCATAAACGAATTGCGTTTTGGGTTAACTTTGTTACAAGATGAACCGCAATTCGCTCAACGTTATGAAAATTATGTGAGCCCAATGGTTTACGCCGATCACGCTGTACAGTGGCCAGAAGCGTTGGCAGTTTTCGTGAAGCTATCGAATGCAGTATTGGGGTACGCAGAGAAAAGTTTGGTTGAATATGATCTTTCTCCTGAATTAACACCACCTTTTCAATGAGATTGCAGTTTCTTTGACAGGCCCAGAGGCTGGGATTCTCATGCGGCACATAAATGCAGCGCGGCGGTTGGTGTTACAGCAGAAGAACGAAAACAGTGGTTTAGGAAAAGCTTTCTTCAGAAATGAGGGTTAGAATTAAATTAGATTAGGGCTGCTGATAAAGCAGCCCCATAACAACTTCATTAAAGATTTGGCTTGTTGATAGGCACAGTCGCATTGTCACGAGTGAATAGTCGAGCTTCACCGTTATGCACCATATAAGGGAACGGCGATGCGTAGGTACGAGAGCCAGACCGATAGCGGTGAGGATTAAACGCTAAAACATCAGCATGACGCCAAATCGATGGATGAATCATGTTCCCAGTTAGCAATTGCGTGGTAATTAAAATGCTCGACTCATCAGCGGCTAAGGGATGATTTTCGATAACACTGTCAATTGTCATGTCAATGGCACACCATTCAACACGCTCTGGACCATCGAACCCAATTACGAAATTACTTGGGTTCCCAGGGCGGGCATTAATCGCCCCTCTAATTGATTGACATTCTGGCCCGCTGAAATACATCACCGCATTAACATCGTCAGGGCGACGGAAGCCTGTGTAGACACCATTGCCTTGAATATCAGGGAAGTCCGCTTGCAGCGCTGCAATAACCTGTTCGTAAATATAATCACGTACATTTAAGAAAGACTGTTGTGCATCATCAACGATTAGATGTTTAGGTACGAAAAATCCTGCATGAGGAGGTACAGAAGCAGCCTCTCGATTAGCACGACCAGTATTCGCCACATCAGCAATAGCAGAGCCCAGATTCATACCTAAGAAATTAATCGCTGCACTTCCTGCCCGCTGTCCGCCTGAGTAGTAGGTGTAGGTATCTTCTACGTTTCGTGTTTCATAAACATTGCCTTGAATGCCCATAGACAGCATCGCATTCATCGCGAATGATTTATTGTCATCCCATTCGTAGTCGTATTGCGTGACCGGCATTAGCTCATAATGGTCAGTGACTCGTTCCACCTCACGAGAGCTTGACCCAGACGTTGACGAACAAGCAGATAGTAATAACGCACTGCACAGAACAGAACTAACTTTTAAGAAAGAACCTTTCATCAGTATCTCCATTTATTATTGGTTTATTCCCTCTCGCCTACGGGGGTAGGCCTGGATACAAAACATCACCAAATACTCTTGAATATCAGCGAAGCCGACGATTCAAAGTGGTAAGCATAGGTGCGATTTGTTGCGAGTGAAGATTACAAAAAATTAACGAAGAGGTCTATTTTTTAGTGGGTTCGTAATACCCCATTGCGGAAATGAATGTTTAAGCAAAACATTAAGTTAATAAGGGGCTAACAGTGCAGCCCATGCTCCATTCTCAGCGAGCAACGCCTTAGCTGCAAATTTAAAGCTCGGTTATTTAGCATCCCGCAAGCTGTCTGCTACGAACCGTTTTATCAGTTCCTCTGGTGTAATACCTAATTCGCTTGCTTGTGCTTTTATTCGAACAGGCGTGGTGTCATCGTGCGTATAACGGATAGCAAAACTTTCGCCTTTCGGTTCTCTGAGCTCTTTCATTTCCTGCCGCCATTGCCCCCGGTGGATGTAGAGGAATATTATTGCGCCTATTAAAACAATCACCGGCCCTAGAGCTATCATGATTTTAGCAATTAAATCGGTCATCGCTGGTTTCACTCCTGATAAAGTTAGATTAAAACCACGCTATCACGAATTTCTACTTGTGCTACAAAAGTCACCGGGAAAGTTTCAGGCGCTTAAAAGGCGAAGCAGGTGTGGAAGGATTCAATGGTGAGAAAGATGCTGAATCAGTACATTATGACGCCTTACAGTCGCATCAGCTCTTTCAGCTCGGGAGTTGGCTCCGGCTGCGATTTCAAAATCGCCTGTAGGCGCTCCCAAGCCTCCTTGTCCAGCTCGGTAACCTGTTCTTGCTTGGGCTGCTGTGGTTGGTTTTTAGCTCTAGTCTCTTTCATAATATTCTTAATCCGCTTAATTGCTGCGCGACAACTATCGAACAAAAATAGCCTCGGAGGAGGCTATTCTACGGTGACTATGGTTGGCGACCATTCATCACCTGTAGCGTCCTAACAACACAAGAATATTGGCACATCTATGGTAGTTCGACAAGTCGTTATCCCGAGGTCGCAGGGTTGCAAAGGATTTATTAATTTAGGGCTTGGTAGCTCATTTTGGACGGTGTGAATTTAACCACAGAAGAGTGAAATTTATAAGAAAATCAGGTGTTCGCGAGACAGCAGTTATCACTGATATTCTATGTGATATTTGCAATGAGGGTGTGGTGAATGAGCTTCAGCAAACGAACTTGAGTAATCTGGAAAGCGTCTCCGAGTTTGTGACGTTAAAAGCCGAGTTTGGTTATGGTTCAGAGCGAGATGGCGAACGGGCGCGTTTCGATTTCTGTGAGCGGTGCTTTAAGGAGGTTGAAATGAAAATCGAAGAGCTCAAGCGACTATCGGAGCGATCCGACTAAATTGTCGGACGCGTCCGACAATTCCTTGCAACGAAACTTAATTGAAGAAAGGGATAATCCCTCTGTTTCGTTAGGGCGCTGCGTCAACATCCTAATTGCCGTTGGTTTTCAGGACGACTGAACTTGTCGATATTCTTCATGTTACTCAGAATGAATAGTCTTACCCACAATCTGCGCTTGTTCTGCAGCAGCGGTTTTAGTAATCTCAAGGAATAGTAAAAAGCACGCCGACGGAATTATGGCGAGCGATTATTGAGCCAGCTCGGTGGTTTCCTCAAGGAAGAGCCTTCCTCATAAGTTTTTCTTCGCCTATTTGAATTCTCGTTTCGCTGCGTTGCTGCGGTCTATTTGTGCTTGTTTTCAGGCTTTGTTCCTTTATCCATGAGGGCTCTAGGGTGAATCTGGGGTAGATAACAGGCAAGGTTAAAAAACGACAAAGTGTGCATGCCGGTGTATTGGGGATATGAGGCGTGCTCAGTAATACAATGTTATGTTTCGGCAATTCTTTTCTTGCGAAACCCCAGACTGTAACGTACATTTATAAGTACATTAAGTTGTACATAGGTAATGCCAATGACAAGAGTACATGTAGACGAAGATATTCGACCTCTATCTGAATTTCGGGCCGGAGTTGCAAAGTTTGTGAAGCAAATCCATGAGACTCGGCGCCCGATGGTACTAACACAGCGTGGTCGCGGGGTTGCAGTACTGGTTGATGTTCAAGAGTACGAAAAGATGCAAGAGCGCTTGGAAGTGCTCGAAGAGGTTTACCGCGCTGAAGAACAAATCGCTAATGGTGCCGGAATTTCTCATGAAGATGCGAAATCACGCATTTTGACTAAGCTAGCTCAATGAAGGTAGTTTGGTCTCCGCTTGCGCTAGAGCGCGTAGAAAGTATCGCTCAATACATTGCCGAAGATAAGCCGAGTGCGGCGTTACACTGGGTTGATGGTTTATTTTCTTGCGTAGATCGCTTAGCTGAATTTCCGGAGAGTGGACGAGTCGTCCCTGAGGTGCGTTTGCAGCGTATTCGAGAAGTGGTGTTTGGCTCTTACCGAGTTATCTATAGCATAACAAATCAGGTGGATATTCTAACGGTTCGTCGCAGCAGTCAGTTATTGAAAGCCTCTGAGTTCGGTGTGGATGAAACATAACAAGTCAATGAACTACGCGCCGTTGGCGCCGGACACGCGAAAGCGCGCCGGTTATTTCGGGCGTTATGTTTTTGGGGAGCTCTAATTGAATCTCGGTGACTGGGATAGCGCTGTAGTAAAGAGTATTCTTTTTGTCGGTTTGATTATCGCGTTTTTAGCGTTATTCACGGGGCTTTTCCCTAAGTCGCTTAATGATGTTGCTGGTTTGTTCGTTTTTTTCTTTTTATACATTGGCGTATATATACTAATTTCAATAATCGGGTGGCTCTTAATCGGCTTTCCAATTCACTGGTTAGCTTGTAAATATACTAATGGTTCATTTTTATATTATTTGGTTTTGCCTGTTATTTTTTTAATGCTTGCTTTGTTTAATGACGGCCCAGTCCTTTTTAGTTTAGCGCCAGTATTACAGGCATTTTTCTTCAGGTATTTCGTTTATAAGGATTTAGCAAGGTGAGTCAGCAAAAACATAACAAACCGCTAAAATTCGTTCCGGCCACAAAAAGCGTGGCCTCCACCGGACTCGCTAACGCTCGCCGTTTAGCGGGGCGTTATGTGGGGGCGCTGAGTAACGAGCATGGATAAATATTCCAAGATCGAAAAGTATGTTGTAGCGAGTGATGTTTGCAGCCGGGATGGAATCGGAATAGAGGTTTATTCTGGCAACAATATGCTTCTGGAAGTCTTTCGAGATGACACTAAAAAGACTAGAGAGGTGACTCTTTACAAAAAGGAGCTTGATCTTGAGCTCGTAGAGCAAGCAGTTGCACTATTCAAAAAGGAAATCCCGTGGGAATTTCAAGAATAACATCAGCTTACAAGTCGCCACATAACAAGGCCCAGCAGTTCGCAGCCTGCGGCTGCCGGACTCGCTACGCTCGCCGCTGTGGGCGGCGTTAGGCGTTAACAAGGACGCAGCCCATGTTCAGAAATAACGATACCAACTACATCAAAACGGATGCATTAGAGAGACTTAAAACCGAGATCGAGGGCGTATCCACTGAGTGCTTCATTGAAGTCCGTCTTATTGGAGGGCTTCTGAAGTTCACTCCACGCGGCGTATACACAAAATTGCTTCTCGTACTCGAGCAACCTGATTTTCAAGATGCTGTCGTCATCAACTTACACAGAACATCAAAACTGACTTCTGAGCATAAGGGCAAAGCCGTTTCTACTTCCTGGGTCTTAGGCTTTTTGGAACACAACTCATCAGAGGCGAAGGAGGCTGTTCGGAGTGAAGAAACACATCAGCAAGAAGCGGAGAAAGCGAAGGCGGAGTTAGAGCGAGCATCACGCATTCTACCGCGTCCGCCCAGAGTGAAATGCAAGGTGTGCAACGGGCAAGGTCGATGGCAGGCAGGTGATCCAAGTTATGGCGATGCTCACTTCGAATACTGCTCCGCATGTCACGGAGCAGGCTATGTGGACGCCTAACACATCACTCCAACCGACCCAAAAATCGCTGTGCGGTTTTCGGTCGGCTGAGTTTAGTCGTTAGCTGAAAAAAGGAATCAATAGTGGAAACCTACTCTGTGGATATTAAAAAAGATGAAGAAGGCTACTTGGGTAGAGAGTGCCCCGAGTGCGAAAAATACTTTAAGATAAAGCCGGGTACTGGTATTCCTGATTTCTCCGATTGTTATTGCCCCTATTGCCAGCATCTTGGGCCGCAAGACCATTTTTGGACAAAACAGCAGATTGAGTATGCGCAGTCAGTTGTTCTAAATAAGTTTTCTGGCGATCTTCTCAAAACAATGAAGAAGATGGAGAGAAAACCAAAAAGAAATCAGTTTATTTCTATTGGAATAACCGTAAAGGGAAAGCCAACTCCCATTACCTACTACTCTGAAAAAGAACTTGAAGAAAAAGTCGAATGCAAAAACTGCACCTTGCAGTACGCTATCTACGGTGCATTCGGGTACTGCCCTAATTGTGCTGAGCACAACTCCCAACAGATAGCCGAGGCAAACTTTGATCTGGTCAATAAAATACTCGATCTGGCTAAAGAATCACCATTAGATATAAAAAGTAAGTTAATTGAAAACGGACTGGAGGACTGCATTTCGGCATTTGATGGGTTTGCACGAGAGCGTTGTCGCGATCGATACCCTAAGCTGTCATTTCAAAATATTTACGTAGCCAAGAAAAAGCTCGAAGAATCTGGAATTAACATCGCTGAAGGTCTCGATATCTCCGAATGGGAGTTCGTCGTAAATCAGTTTCAAAAGCGCCACCTTCTCGCGCATAAAATGGGCGTAGTTGATGAAGAATATATAAAGAAAACGGGCAGCCATCCAGAACAGTTGGGGAAGAAGGTGTCGATCACTGAAAAAGATGTTGTGTCGTTGATAGGCCACCTAAAAGTAATCGTCTCGAATCTTTCGAAACATGTGCAGCGCAGCTAACAATCCCAGGCACTGGGACAAGTTTTCCGCTGCGCTCGAAATTTGCCCGTGCTGTGGGCGTTACACGGTGATCGTGGTAAGCTTGAGTTGGATCAATAGCGAACGTAACTCAAGGTGAATTTACTCTTACCTTTCGACTGTAAAGTGACGGGGAGTAATCAGCCTTTGACGATATTGATGGTAAAATATCGATGCTGAATCGCTTGTAATTGCTTCTACTAAAAACTGTAGGCTATTTTAGATTTTTACGAATCGAATTGCTCAAAAGAGAAGGATGCTTCCTGAATGGCAGGTGAAACAGCAAATATTGCAGAAGTTGCAAACAAGGTATCGAAAGACATCTTTAAATTTTTTAGGTGGGAAAAAATGCCGATCATGGATGAAAACTTTCCTTGCCATAAGGTTGATTTGCACAAAAAAAAGAAAAGCAAGAAGGACAACCCATCGCACACCCACCCCGTCGACACGGTATTTAGGTATTTTGATCCTTATTTAAACAAGTACATTTACCTTAATACAGACCTTAAAAGTTATAAGAAAGGCAGCATTAAACCCTCAGAGGTCAAGAAAGCAATTGAATCTCTTGCAAAGACCTTGGATTGCGCAATGAGTAGCGTTGAGTGGAAGAAGAAATATGTACTCGACAGTGAATCCTATATCGTTCGTTCGCTCCTCTTTATCTATAACTGGGACAAAGATTATGACTCTGACCTCATGGGAGAGCTCGCCAAGCTCAAGCTTGGAGATATTCCCCTCTCAACTGATGGTGTGATTCACGTTCTGGGCCCAGACCAAATAACTTACTTGTATTCGGTCGTAAAAGATATCGAAGGATTGATTGCCAAGCAGGAGTTGCCTAGCGATGACTATTCTTTTTTATACCCCGATTTAGTTCTTCATAAAGCGCATGGTGACCAAAGGCTATATCCCGCTACGATAGAAACATTATGCTCTCCTTATATGATTCTCAAGCATGGGCCTGTAATGGAGTTTAAGGAGGTTAATGGAGAGCTGAAAAAAACTCAAAAGAATTCCTCCGGATATGTTATTTATTATAACGAATCGGGGAAAACTGACAGTGAATTCGTCTATCTATTTGATGTCTTATCAAGACTTCAAATTCTGAGTAGCCAAAATACAATCAAATTTCGAGTCGCCAACTTATCCGTTGATAATAGCATTCGTAGTAACTTTGAGAGAGCAAAGCATAAGTATGTTGCTGATTGGGGCCTAGACGGCCATCGGAAACATGATTTAGATCGAATCGAATTTGATACTGTCTCAGCAACTTCTCCAAACTATAGCCCTGGCATGCTTGCCTGGAGGGTAAATGATTAAAAAAGGAAGTCTTTACAGTGCGTCGGACAAGGCATTTTTTGATGCTCTATGCCAACATAAGATGTCTAAGCCAGCTCTACAAGATCTACTCTGGCGTAGAGGCATCATTTTATCGGGCAAGTCGGAGAAGCAAGCTATTGCAAGACACTTTAGTCGAATGCATCATGACTATTTCGATCATAAAATGATATCGGATAAAGTATCAACCGGCTCAAATAGAGAAAAGCAAACGTCATATTTTTCAAGCGTTACGGTTGACTTAAGTGAAATTGAGTTAATTGCTAATGAATTAGTCGATGCGCGCAAAGAGGTCGATAATTCTATTCAATTTTCCGCAACAGAGAAATCGGTAAATATCGAAGTTTCATACAGCTACTATGACCATAATCAGCCTGAATTTAAACAGTTGGTAAGCAAGACCGCACGTATTTCAATAGAAACTTCTGAAGAAGGGATAAGCATTAGAGCCCCGGACAACGAATATGTCTCTGAAATAACCACGTCATTGTTGTCTAAGCTTGAAAAGAAATGTGGCGATGAGTTTGAGGTTGAAACAATCAGCTTATACGGCATCGAGGACATCGAGAAAAGAAATTCATTCTTTGAAAATTTGATTTCAAACTTGGAAGGCATGGAGCTAAATGATGTTTCCGATGTGGCGGTATACAACCCCGTCACTGGCGTTGAGGATGAATTAGGTGTTCATGTAAAACGAGCTTCTTTGAACGGAGAGAGTATTTTAAGATCCGGGGAACTTAGGCAGTTCTATAAAAAAGGTTTTTTTGTTTATAAAATTTCATGGTCGACGGTCGAAAAAGGCAAGTTTGATTCTGATATCTACAACTTCCAAGCACAGTTCAACGATCCAGATGGGTGTAGGAAGTTCTCCTATTTGGTCAGGGGGGCTCGACGATATATGGAGGGAGGAGAGCACACAAAATCCTCCTCCTCGCTCAGTGCATTTGACGAAATTCGGATGATGCGAAAGCTGGAACAAGCAGCTAGGCGCGCGAAAGAAGCCGTGTTCATGCCAAATATTAAGGAGGTTTAGTATGAATAAACTAAGGAATAGATTCTTGGTTTTAAGGCTTGACTGCGGGCTTAACGATCTAGCTGAAAATATAAACTCCAATCAATATACGGAGTGTAAGGGGGTGGGAGTTATCTCAGGCACTCTCGACAGAGACATCGTCAATGCAACGTTTGTGGAGAAGAAGAAGGTATATGATGAGATAAGTTATCCTGATGGCGAGACTGAGACAATAGAGCGATATAAATATATATATTTTAGCTTTAAGGCTCAGGCGATATCTGATAAGCACTACCTTTTCCAACTGGTCAATGCGCCAGTATCAATTAAGTGCTTTGTAGAATTTTTATCCAAGATATATCCCAATTTAGCTGTAGAGAAGTTCACGTTTGACCTACAGAGGTTCCACGAAAGTATTAAGCAAGACCCAAAGGTAGAAAGGGCTAGAGTTACTAGTTTGAAAGCTAGTTCCTTGCCATTCAGCGAAAAAAGCGCCGCTAAGATCGAACTTTTTTCCGAAACCGATTCATATCGTGAATTGAAGCGAGTATACGGTGAAAAGGGATACCATTTGGATAGATTGGTATTCAAGATCAGCTCTGGTGGCGGTGATTACGAAATGTTAGCTTCAGCGTCAGGTGCAATTTCTTATTCCGAACTTTTGGATGAGTCTATTGCGATTGAATCATTCGTTGGCTCAATAAGCTATTGAGCCGATCAGAGTAAGTAATTTGGTTAGATAAACTGGAATTTGATTAATTCATCCTTTTCCCAAATTTTTCGGGGTTGATAGCGTTAGGCCCTAAGGAGGTTTTATCATGGCCTTTATCTGCGGGATCGAACTCAAGTCATCCGAAGCGGTATTCGCGATAGTGGATTCGGCTGGTGGACAGATCCGATATGTAGATTCGGACCCGAAGCGCATGCAAGTTGCAGATGATGAGAACGCGGCTGACGTCCAATCGTTTTACGACGCCTTCTTAAATTTTCTACGTAACAATCACATAGAACAGGTCGTGATTAAGAAACGTGCTAAACGAGGGCAGATGGCCGGTGGCGCAGTCACATTCAAGCTGGAGGGGCTTATCCAGCTCAACGGTATCGTTCCGGTCAGTTTCATTTCTGGTCATGCTATTTCTGCCTATCAGAAGCGCCATACTTTGAACATTCCAGCAGCCCTGAATCGATATCAAGAGCAAGCATATCTGGCAGCTAGTGTTTGGGCTCTGAGGTAAGCCGATGGCAAAGCTCTTCATCGATGGCTTGAGTGCGCCAGATAAGATAAAGGCTCAACTGCGAGTGCTGTCGAGAGACATTGAATTTTCGCGAGAAGTTACGAAAGGGGGGAATGGGTATCTGTACTTCGGCAGGAATCGAATCCTAAACACAGAAGTTGCAGTCAAGTTTTACTACTGGGGTGGCGATATTCGATTCCACGCAGAGCCATCTGCCCTCGCGCGGCTCGTCGGGGATAATATTCTCTCGATCCAAAATGCGGGCCTTCTGGATGGGGAATGGGCATTTTTCGTAACACCCTTCTGCCAGAGTGGCGATCTTGATGACCTTCTGGACAGTTCGTCCATTGGAAACATCGAAGCGGTCGACCGTACTTGTCAGATTTTGAGTGGCGTGGGAGTCCTTCATGAGCACAGGTACGTTCATCGAGACCTGAAACCGGCCAACATCTATGTCGGCGACAACTTCCAATCGATCATCGGAGATTTTGGCTCGATCAAACACATCCCGGATGGTCATAGTTCGATTCCCGCCTCCAGCCATGCCATCCTGTACCGGCCGCCAGAGTCGGTAGAGTCAAACTCCTATGGGTTTGAGGGAGACATCTATCAATGCGGGTTGGTACTGTTCCAGCTTCTCGGCGGCTCGTTGCCCTATGACGAGACGTCATGGTTGAACCGCACTGAGAGGAAAACCTACAACGAATTAACAAATGACGCTGATCGAGCGATTTATGCAGATCAGTGTATTAAGGCGAAGATAATCCGGGGGAGAATTGTAGATGTATCGACATTACCACCTTGGGTTCCGGAGGTTCTGAAACGGACGATTCGAAAGGCTACTCATGTTGATCCGACTAAGCGATTTAGATCAATCTCGGCCTTTCATGCCAATTTGAACAACAGCCGGTCCAGAATTCCCGACTGGTGCATCACCGATGGTGAGCCTCACCTAAGAGGGCAGCCACAATTCAAGGTTCGTGAAGAAAATGGCACCTACTGCGTAGTTAAGTCGCGGAATGGTTCAAACTGGCGACGCGACAATTCATTTCAAGGCACCAGCATCGATGAACTTGTTAACGAGATTGCGGAGAGGGTCTAACAACTCGTTGCAGCGGCTTTATGTTCCCAAAGGAATTTGAATTATGGCGAGACCTTCGAAAAAGGAAAAAAGAAAGCAGAAATTAAAGGCTAAAACTAGGGCTGCTCGCCGCGCGGTGCATGATAGGAATCGTGAAAGTAAGTTAGCAGAGAATATTCTTAGATTTGGCAAGAAATTAACCCGAAGGCAGTTTGATGCGTATTGTTACTGCCGAATGCCCTTAGCACGCTACACTGCAGAGGAGATCGAGTGGTACTCGCTTTTTGATGGTAAGCTGTTGGGGATTGTGATTAGAGACGAGACTGATAACGATTATGGATTCATTGTGCTCGGCAGGGACTTGAGAAAGTTATTTCGTTGCATCGAAATTGGTAATGAGTTTCATGATACTCCAGAAATGGCCCGAAAAGCTCTAGCTAAAAAGATTTCTGAGGATTATTTAGGAAAGACACAGGATATGTATCCACAAGGCGACGAAACTGACGCTGGGTTTGCTCTGTTTACAGATATTATTCCTGAGAATGAGCAGCATCATGGCTACAAAATACTTAAGAATGAACCTAGATTTGAGGCTGCTAGGAATATCATATCTGAAATCGTAAATTCGTTTGTTGATAACGACGGGCATTTCGAGAGAGAGTTTCAGTCGGTTAACTTCCAAGCAAAATTATGGGAATTGTATTTGCATATATACATTCATAATGCAGGCTTAATGGTAGAAAATAATCATCCAGCGCCTGATTTTGAAATTTCTTTCTTTGGAGAAAAAGTATTCTTTGAGGCAGTGACAGTTAACCCATCTCAAAATGAAAATCGTCCTGATTTACCTCCTCCTAGAACACATGAAGAAATTGAGGAGAGGCTAAACGATTTTATGCCTATTAAATTTGGAAGCCCCTTATACAGTAAATTAAAAAGAAAATATTGGGAAAAAGAGCATGTCTCAGGAAACCCAATTGTTTTAGCAATTCATGACTATCATAACGACAATGCGATGACGTGGTCTAGAACGGCATTGTCAGAATATCTGTACGGAATTAGAACACGGGTTGTTGATGGGAAGCCTTTTGTAGAGGATATAGAAGAACATAGTTGGGAAGGGAAAAAAATACCTTCTGGATTCTTCTACCAAGAAGAAGCGGAAAATATAAGCGCAGTACTTTTTAGCAATCAGGCAACAATTCCAAAGTTTAATCGCATGGGGAAACTCGCTGGTTTGGGTAGTGCTGAAGTCAAGATGATTCGAAATGGCTTTTTATATAATCCAGACCCAGAAGCTATTCACCCTATCCCATTCTCCAAAGATTTAGATGATCCAGATTATGAAGAATCATGGTCAGATGGGCTTATAATGTTCCACAACCCAAATGCCAAACATCCTGTAAATCCAAATGCATTCTCTGATATTAGTCATATATTCTACTCGAAAGATGAAGGCTTTTTTGGATATCATCAGCCCTACGATGTCGGCGTTTTTCAAGGTAGTTGACACTTTTTTCTCGTTTAAGCAGCCTGTTTTTCGTCCTGCTTAACCGGCTTTTTCTCAGGGTTCAACGTCGTTGGCCCGACCGGCTCGCAATTACGAACATCACGCTTACCCCATCGACTTGGATTTGCTGTTTTTGCAGCCTCCATACACCGTTTCCGTTGAGCCAAGATGGCTTTGTCTTGCCCAGTATGACGTTGATGTGGCGTTACAAAGTTTAACTTGCTGTGCTTGTGTTCGTAATTGTACCAGCGCGTAAATTTCAATACCCATTCGCGCGCTTCTGCCAAGCTCTTAAACCCATTTGACGGCCACTCTGGGCGGTATTTGCAGGTTCTAAACAATGACTCTGCAAACGGATTATCATTACTCACTCGTGGCCGGCTGTAAGATGTGGTGACACCCAGCTCATAGGCTTTTGCACGCATGGTCTGGGATTTCATTGGCGCGCCGTTATCAGAGTGTAGTACTACGCCCGAGTGCAAGCAGTTCTCGCGCAATAAGGTGCGCTGTAAGAGCTCAGCAGCGAGCTCACCAGACTCCTGTTCATGGACTTCATCGCCCACGATTTTACGGCTGAACAAATCTTCGAGCATATACAAATAGAAATACTGCCCTCGTACCGTACTTGGTAAATACGTGATGTCCCAACAAAACACTTGGCAAGGTCCGGTTGCTTCAAACGTCCCTGGTGCTTTATGCCCCTTAGGAGCCGCACCACGACCACGGTGATACAGTTGACCATGCAGCTTTAGCACCCGGTAAAAAGTTGATTCAGAGCCATAATAAAGGCCCTCATCAAGCAACGTCGGTACAATCTGCGTCGGCGGTAAGCTGGCAAAGCGCTTCTCATTGCTGACGTTTAATATAATCGCCTGCTCAGCCGCAGAGAGCTTGTTCGCTGGCTCTGCACGCACAGCATCTGGGCGTTTATCTGCAAGCACTTTGCCATCCTGATACCAGCGCTTATAGGTACGTAAACTGATACCTGCTTCTTCGCAGGCCAACGGCAACCGGGCACCTGATTCTTTTGCTTCACGTATCCACGTTACATATTGCGTGCGCTCTGAGACCGAGGTTAATCGTCCTCGTTGTCGTTCTCCCAAAGCGCATCCAGCTTTTTTCGCAACACCAGTAATGCTGCGGTTTCAGCCAATGCCTTTTCTTTCTGGCGAAGCTCACGCTTAAGTTGCTTAATCTCTTTGCGATCCGCTTTGCGTTGTTGTTTGGCTTCTAGCTCTTGCTCGCGTGAACTTGCGAAGCCTTTTAGTGAGTCCGCTTTCCACGCTTTAACTTGCTCAACATAGAGCCCCTTTGCGCGGCAGTACTCGCTGAGCTCAGCTTCATTCATAGAGCCGGTTTCGACAACAACAGCAAGTTTTGCTTCTGGTGACCATTGGTCTGGTGTTGGTTTGTTTCCTGGCACGGGGCGACCCTGTTCTCTGGCTTTGTTACGCCAATTATATAGGGTTTGCTCGCCAATGCCTTCCGTTCGTGCAAT
>ERZ869909.1817-NODE-1817-length-16070-cov-7.417495_pt1 | contig 16070 bp, 20 predicted proteins | sample MGYA00520892_ERZ869909 | MGnify/ENA primary metagenome ERZ869909 (study PRJEB32215, sample SAMEA104723947) | bioreactor metagenome | biome: bioreactor; feature: anaerobic bioreactor; material: water | place: China | collected 2015-03-12 ...
CCAAGGCTGCTCCTTCCCTCGTCCTTCGCGAAGCGGCAGCAAGGATCACCCCCGATTGAGGGTCGCCGTTCTTCGTGCTCGGAATGACGCGCTTTTTGATGGTTGTCGACAGGCCGCGGCGGTCGAGGCCCTCGGCTGCGACGAGAAGACGCTCCGATAGGACGCCGCGACGCGCGAGAGCCCAGATCGACCCCGAGAGCGCGTCGCCGAGGGTCGCAGGCGAGACGCGCGTGCTCTCGACGAGAGCACCGCGGCCGCGCGTCGCCGACGCTGCATCCCGCGGAAGCCCCGGAGCAACAGGCCCAAAACGGCGAGAGCCCCGACGGGGTGACCGTCGAGGCTCTCTGTAAACCGCCCACCGTCGATGACTCGCGGTGGGGTAAAATGGCTCGGCAGTCCGAACCCTTCACAGGTGCTGGCGTCCGAGAGCCAGCAGAGTCGCAGAATACCCACGCGGCGCTCGGCCGCGCAACCATTGTGTTTTCGGCTCGCACGCGATTCGCGCCCCCCAACCGGAGAGCGGGCGCGAGTTGCCCGTCGATGCTCTCGCTGAACAGCGGCTCCGATGGTCGGGTCATCGAGCACCGTCTCGCCCGGCGAACCACGCCACGAATTGCTCTCTCGCGCCAGCGTCGTACGCCGGCGCCTCCCGCTCGATCAGGCAGTCCGGTCCGGCCAGACCTTCGCTGCTGGCGCCACAACTGCTCCCGCACCCCGCGGGGCCGACCTTCTTAGCCATCCGTCGCGGAAACACATCGAGCGGCTCGTCGTAGCGTCCCAGGACCCAGCGCTGCTGACCGAACATGCGGCCACAGGGGTACACGTCCCGCTGCATGTAGATGATGTTGTGGAACCCGGATCCGCAGGTGCTCCCGAACATCGTGCAGACCCGGTCCGGCTTCCCGGCGACCGCGCGTCGGTAGGCCTCGAGGTTCCCGATCTCGACGTGGTCCAGCTTCCGGGCGTCCTTGATCTCGGCGATGCGGCGGAGAGCCGCGTAGAACTCCGCCGTGGAGACCACGTACTCCGGCGGCACGTCGACCAGGCGGTCGAAGATGATCTTGTCGAAGCCCTCGGACTCGATGAAGTCGAAGTATGCGTCCAGGTTGTCGACGACGTCGCGCCCGAGGGTCGTGTTGATGGCCACGGGCACGCCCGCGGCGCGCAGGACTCCGATGCCACGCATGACGGCTGCGTGCGAGCCGCGTCCGTTGTGCCGAAAGCGCGTGCGGTCGTGCATCCATGCCGGGCCGTCGAGGGACACGCTCGGAGAGAGCTCCAGCTCGACCATTTCGGCGACCACCCGCTCGGTGAGCGGGAGGCCGTTGGTCACGGTGTAGAAGCGCAGGTCGTGGTCCGGGGTGGAGCGGTTCAGCTCGACGATGGCCTCGCGGATCTCCTCCCAGTTGAGGAGAGGCTCGCCCGAGCCAACGAAGTTCACCTTGATGCGCTTGTTGACCTCCGGACGCCGGCCGTAGGCCTGGATGCGGTCCAGGATGACGCCGATCTCCTCGGCGCTGAGCGCGTCGGGACCCGGCAGGTGGTCAGGCTTCAGGAAGAAGTAGCAGTAGCTGCACTTCAGGTTGCAGACCGAGTTGACCGAGATGCAGACGCGCTCGATGCCGCTCACGGTTCCTCGTTGGGGAGGGTTCCGAAGAGCCGGTTCCCGGTGTCGGTGCTGCCTTTGCCTACGTACTGGTTCTCCGAGACGCGGGCGAAGTAGAAGTGGACGTCGGGGTGGTCGCGCTCAAGACGCTCCGCGGCGGGCACGGGGCCGACGAGCGCCACCACGGCGATCCAACCGGCCCCACCTTCGCGGAGCTGGGCGATGACGGGTTCCATCGACGCCCCGGTGTTCACGACCGAGTCCACGAGCACGAAGCGCCGCCCGTGAACGGCACCGAGCTCATCGAGCTCCGCCCTGCTCAGCCCGACGCCCCGCTTCGGGGAGACATGCACCACCCGGGCGTGGGGCAGCATCTCCCGGACGCCCTCTGCGGCATAGAGCCCGGCCCGCATCAGAGTGACGATCACGATCTCGTGCTCGCCCGTCACCCTCCAGCCCTGACGCTGCCCCTGGGGATGCTGAATGGGGCGAGGCTCCAGGGGCAGGTCATCGACCAGCTCGGCGGCGACGAAGCGCCCGAGCGCAACGTGCGAACGCGACAGCTCAAATGGGCTCGTGTCGGTGCGGCGTGACTCGGTCGCCAGCAGACGCACGGCGTGGCGCTCGGTGTAGTGCTTCAGGGGCATGCTGCACTCCGGGAGACGAGACCGGCGACGGACGGGAAGTCGAGCAAGGGTATGCCCGCATGCGGGTCGCCGTTGGGCGCCACCTGCCAGAGCGACGGGTGGCCGTTCAGGTGGGGGACCAGATCGGCGTTCCGGCGGTGGTTCAACACCATGACCGCGTGATGGGACATGCGGAGGAGCTCCGTGTCGACGTCGGAGTCGCCCACGCCGACGACCGTGGTCGCGCGGTCGAGGAAGAGCCGAGCGACGACGGCCTTGTCCGCACGCCCGAACACGTACGGACTCGCAGGGTCGATGCCGCCGATGACGCCGACGCCGACCAGGCCATGGGCGTCGAGGATGCTGCGCCAGATCCGAGGGATGCCCGCAGAGACGACGAATACCCCGGCCATACCCACAGCCCGGGTGAGGAACTCCATGGCGCCCGGGTGCAGAGGGGCCGCGCGAGCGACCTCGGGGGCGAGCTGGGCGAACACCTCCTCCCCGAGACCGACGTGCATCTCGGCGTGGAAGCGGAATGCGTCGAAGCAATACCCGTCTCGCTCGAAGCGGCGCTTGATCACGAGGGGGTCGAGGCCGGCGCGGCGTAGGAAGGTCCGGCTGGTGTCGTCGGGGCCCAGTGTCCGGTCGCCGTCTACGAGGAACACTGGCCGCCCCGCACAGGCGGATACGAGTGGGCCAACCAGCTCGCGGATGCGGGCGGCGTTGGAGGCGGGGTCGCGCGGGAGTTCTCTCATCCTTCGAGGATCTCCCGAAACGCGTCTTGGATGCGACGGTCGTCGCCGACCGGAAGTCGATGGAGAACCATCCCCCACTCGCGTGCGATCCGCTCGCTGGTCGTGCGTTCTCCGACCAGCTCCTCGGCAATCACAGAAGGGGCCTTGCTGCGCCCTTTGCTCGGGTCTCCTTGTCGCCGTGCCAGGACGATCTCCACGGTCGCGTCCATGAGCACGAGCTCGCGGAAGAAGCGGCAGTCGGCCTCGGTGAACACGGGCCCCACCAGGCCGGTGCTCTCATCGAGGAGCGATGTGTGACCGTCGCAAAGGATGTGCTGGCCACGCTCCGACTGGCGCCGCGTCATCCACGCGATGGCGCTGACACGGTAGTCGTGCTTGACCTCGGGCGGCAGGTGGTCGAACCGGGCCAATTCCGGTCCCGCAAGCTCGCGAAGAACGGCGGACCCGACAACGTGGTCGATGGTCGGCAGGCCAGGGGCCACGGCCCGCACCAGGGTCGATTTGCCGACGCCGCGAACCCCGACGAGGCAGATCCTACGCAGACTGCTCACAGTCGGTCCTCCGAATACCAGGCGATGCGGATCGAGCAACGGGGCCCCTTCTCGTACACCTGGCGTGCGGCGCAGCGGAAGTGCTCCTGCCACGGCTGGCGCTCGTCTATCGGCCAACGACTCCAGCAGCCGCCCCGAGCCACGATGCGGCCGTCGTCCAGCGGACCGACCGGGTCCACCACCTCTCCCCGGCGGAACGGCCGAAACCCGTCACGCATCGTCTCGTAGACCAAGCCGTGCATGTCTTGGAGCCCCCAGGCGTTGGAGCGCAGAAGGCCGACACGCTGCATCTGGCGACGGGAGTTGCGCTTGGTCCATGCGTAGTCCTCGAGCAAACCCGGTCCGTCGCCGGGCCCCGGGTCGTCCCCGAAGCAGTAGATGGCCTGGGAGCCGGCGCGGCAGGCGTACTCCCACTCGGCCTCGGTGGGCAGGCCGAAGGCCCCCGAGCCCGGCAGCGCGTTCAGCCGATCGAGGAAACGCTGAATGTCAGCACGGGCGATGTGGATGATCGGGTACTCGGGGTGACGCTCGACATCGCGGAGGTGCGGCAGGGAGCCCATGACCTCTTCCCACAGCCCTTGGGTCACCGGCGTCCGGCCGAGCAGGAAGTCGCGGGAGATCGCGACCGAGTGGCACGGGCGGTCCTCGCACACACGGTCGTCTCCCATGACGAAGCTCCCGGCGGGAATGGGCACCATGCCCTTCAAGACTCGGTTCACGAGCGGGTGTACCACTGCCGGTCGCGGCTCGCCCGCATCCACGGACTGCACCGCGACGCGTTCCGCTCCCGAAGTCGCCCGGGTCTCTGCTAGCGCCTCGTCGATCGTGACCAGCGGCGTCTCCGTCCAGGGCCTCCACGCGGGCTTGCCGGCGTGCAGCAGCCCCAGCCGCTCGCCCTCCTCGCGAAGCCAGCGGTGCGGCTCAGGGCCTACCCGGCGCTCCAGCTCGCGGAGGCACTCCGCCCTCGTGGTCGCCTGGTCATCCTCGACGTGCAGCACCTCGTCCTGCACGACGGCACCGAGGTAGTGAGGCGCCTCCCAGTCGAAGTTCAGCTCGTGCGCCAGTCCCGACAGGGCGTGCCACGCCTCGTTGCTGGTGGCCAGCCACGCCAATGCGGCATCCGGACATGTACCCTGCCGAGCAAGCGGCTGGGGCCAGTGGTTCAGGAAGCGGCCGAGGAGGTCGCGACCCAGCGCGGGCGACCAGAAGGCGAGCCCGAGCTCCCGGGACTCGTAGCGCCCCTTCTCGCCTCCGTAGGACAGCAGGTTCTCCGAGGTCACGAGACCGCGGAGCCCGTCGATGATCAGCGCCTTGGCGTGGTTCTCCATCGGCTCCTCGCTCACGAGGAGCTGCTCGCCGAGCGTTTCGCGCGCGTCGCGCACGGTCCTTCGGGCGCGCTCGAGTTGGTCCTTGCTGTGCCGATCGGAGGGTCGCCTGCCAGCCCACTCGCGTCCCCACACCACTCGCACGATCGGGCGCGCTCGCCCCCCACCTCCCAGGTCGCGCAACGTGGCGGGGTCGAGCGCGCTGTCCGCGAGCCGGTCGGAGGCGAGCAGGACCGAGCGCCGAGCCGAGCGGGCGTGCGCGAGGAAGGCGTCGCGCGTCTGCTGCTCGTCCAGAAGCTCCAGCCGAGCCGCGGTGAAGAATGGTTGGGCCGCGACCCGCAGCGCCTCGATGGCCACGGTCCACATGGGCTGGCTGCCCGCCGCCTTGGTGGGCACCGCGCCCTGGACCAGGCCGACAGCCTCGCGTAGCCGAGCAACCGCCTCGGCGCCGCGGGTGAGGGGCTGAGGGAGGGACCCCAGCAACCCGCCGAGCCGATCGACCAGCGCGAGAGCATCCCCGCCTTCGACGTTGGGCTTCACCGCCTCCAGCAGCCGTGCGGCGAAGCGCGGATCGTCACCGGCGAGGCTGCACTCGAACACGAGCGCCCCCGGACGGCTGCTTGCCGGGTTCCAGCTGCCCAGCATCCACAGGCCGCCGCTGGTGACGACGACCTTCTCGTGGGAGCGCCGCCGACTCGCGACGACTTCAGTGCGCTTCGCCAGGTCGGAGTCCTCAGCTCCCAGCGCACGCATCCACTGCGCGATGTCCGACAGCTGGCGCTCCGGTGGGTCGTCGCTGGCGTGACCGTAGACCACCAGGAATCGCGTGCTCCGTGGCGCAGCCTGGAGACTCTGGCAGAGCCCCTCGGGCTCCGCGAGGTTGTCCGGGTTTAGGAAGGCCGTGGTCATCAGCACGACGGGAGCCGGCAACTCGGGCATCGACTCGACCATCTCGGCCAGCGCGTCGAAGTGGCGCTGCGTCGGCCCACAGACCGGCCAGGCCCGGGTGGAGCTGTCGAGCCAGGCCGCAAGCTCGGTTCCGATCGTGTCGCACAGGGAGCCCAGGCCCTGGATGCGCTGGTGCACGACTGCCGGCGGTCCGATCCGCACCGGATCTGCGGGGAGCCGTTCGATCTCGGACGCAAGCTGCTCCACTGGGCTCCTCGGCAGCTTCACGACCCTTGACCGTGCGACGCGCCGCTCCCCGAACAGCTCCGGCGCCTTGGCGAGGAGGACGGGCTCCAGCTCGCCGAGCTCGTCGGGCATCAGGCGCTGCACCTCGCCGAACATCGGGAACAGTAGGTCCTTGCGCTCGCCCGCCGTCAGCGCGGTCCCAAGGAAGGCGCGGTCCCGTGCGGTCCAGACCTCCTCAACGCCGCCGAGCTTCCCGACAAGGTCCGCGAGGTCCGGCCCGCCGGCGTCGAGCAGCGACTGTGGGTCTGCCGCAGGGGCGAGGACCACGTCTGCACGGCGCTTCAGGTCCCAGTCGAACTGCGTCGCCGTCTGCCGGGCGATGAGGGTGCCGCCGAGGCCGTCAGCCCACCACTCGCCGGCCAGCACCTGGGCGTCGAAGAGCCGGCGAGCCAGGCCGACGCGCCCCTCGTCGTCCCAGGCCGCCCGCAGCTCGGGGTCCACGATCACACTGTCACCGGCCCAGTCGGGAACAGCCCACCGCAGGTCGATGAGCGTGTTCCGGAGCTGACGCGCGACGAGGGTATCGGGCGGACAGGGCCAGGGCGGTTCGTCGAGAAGCACCGCCCGCGAATCCCCGGGAGCCAGCAGTCGCTCCACCCAGGGCAGCAGCCACAGCGCGTGCGCATGGGTCCGTGGGACGCAGATCGTCGCCTGGACCAGGAAGCCGGGCAGCCGAACCAGCGTCCGCGGCACGCCGCGCGCGTCGCGACCGGTCGATCGGTTACCCACGGAGCACCTCCGTTGCGGGGAGGATTCGGGCGTTCGCCGGGCTCCGCGCCTCAGCCTGGTAGGCGCGCCACACCTTGTGCAACCACTCGGCCTCCTCAGCGTGTCGCTCGATGTGGGCTGAGCATCCCACGACCACCTGGCGGAAGCGGGTGCGCGAGAACATGACGTTCAGGCGCTCCAGCTCGGTCATGAAGCCCCAGGCCCTGGCGCCGAGGCTGTTGTTGCGCACGAGCGACAGGACGGTCAGCTCCGCCTCGCGGCCCTGGTACTCGTCGGTGGTGCGAACCACCTGCTCGAGCGGGATCTCCGTCAGCGCCTCGCACAGCGTCCGCAGCTCATCCGACTCCAACAGCAGGCTCTTCTGGGCGTTGTAGGGCGTGAGGATCACCATGTCGATGGTCGGACCGGGCCGCAGGCGGCGCAGGTAGGCCAGCACGACTTCCAGCTCGTAGCGGTTGTCGCGGACGCCGCGCTTGGCGTCGTCTTCCGTGGCCTCGGGCACGTCGAGCATGTGCGGTGTGTCGAGCCAGACCAGCGGCACATCCAGCCCGGGCGGCACCACGTCAGCAAGGGGCCTGGCCGGTAGGAGCCCCCGCGCGACCAGCTCGCCCTTCCGGTGGTCGAAGAGGCGGCCGTAGAAGACCGAGCCCACGACGCGCGACAGCGGCGCCTCCATGCGGAACTGCTCCTCGAGGCGATGACGGGTGGGCAGGCGGTCGAAGAGGAACTCGAAGGGCCGCAGCCAAGCCAGCTCCTCGGTAGAGAGGGGAGCACGGTCCTCTGCGAGCGCGAGCAGCCCTTTGAACACCGCGCCGAAGCGCCCTTCCATCTCGGCTCGATGGTCTGCATCTTCGAGGGCCCGGCCGAGCGTGCGCCTCCATGCCTCCGCGCCCTCGCGCGTGCGCTTCTCCTGGTAGGGCGGGAGCTGCATGTGGTCGCCGATCGTCAGAACCGTTCGACCGAGACAGAGCGCGTGAAGGATCTCGCTCGGGTAGCACTTCCCGGCCTCTTCCACGATGACGAGGTCGAAGGCCTCCGCCCCGAGGAAGTCCACCATGGCGCCGTCCATGGTCGTGCAGAAGAACAGGTTGGAGGCTTGCTGCCCCAGCGTGGCGAGTCGCCGGTCGTGCTCGTCGGAGGAGGCCGCCTGCCAGCGGCTCCACTCCGCGGCGTCCGAGGCCCAGCCGCGCCCCGCCAGGTCTCGGCTGACCGCGGGCGCGAGCCAGCGCGCATCGATCTCTCCACGTCCCTTGCGCAAGCGGGCCTGAGAAACCGACCGCCAGGCGCGGCAGGGCAGCTCGTCGGCCTGGAGCGCAGCCGTGATCTTCGCGAGGATATGGTCCAGTGCGAAGTGCTCCTTGGCGCAGACCAGCACGCGGGCGGCGGGCTGCCGCGCCAGGAAGCGGCGCACGACCTGGGTGGCCAGGTGGGTCTTGCCGGTCCCGGGTGGCCCCTGGACGGGGAACACGCTGCGGACGCCGAGCACGGCCTCTTCGAGGTCGATGCGAGGTTGCGGATTGTCTGCGAACGGGGAGAGCTCCGGCGGGTTGGTCAGGTAGCCCTCCAACGCGGGGTGCTCACCTGCGAACGCCGTGAACGCCCGCTTGCGGAGCATCAGCGTGTCGTCGCCCGGGTTCGCAAGCCGGACGAACCCACGTTCCGGAAGCGCCGTGCCCTCGCGCCGAATGTAGACGTAGGGCTGATCCACATGGACACCCACCCATCGCAGCCTTGGCGCGTCGATGGGGACTCTGCGGAGCGGGTCGGGCAGGTGCTTGCTGACGACCAGGGAGGGCGTCGTCCTCGACTCGTCGACCAGCGCGTCCCACACCTCCTGCGGCGACGGGCGTGAGAGTGGCGGGAAGTGCGGGTCCTGCCACGTACGGCCCACCTCGAGCACGCGGTCGTTGCCGCCGGACCGCAGCCCCAGGCGCTCGGCCTCTTCGTCTCGCAACGCTCTGTAAGGAAAGACGACCAGCGCGCGCTCCAACAGCTCCGCCTCGGTGAGCAGGGCCAGGAAGGACGGAGCCTGGGGGCGGTGTCGCTCGCGGCGGCGCGCGTCGTCGGCGTCAGCGCGGAGCAGACGGGTCAGCGCTTGCACGTCCGCGCGCCGGAGGGCGCCGAGCAGCGACTCCACGAGGCGGCGATCGCCGGGGTGGCGAAGCGCCTCGCGGCGCGCGATCTCTTCCTCCAGCCAGCGCGCCGCCAGGACGAGGTCTGCGCGGCCGTCGGCGGGGTCGCTACCGCCAGGAGGAGCCAAGACGGAGGCAGCGCCCACCGGCCGGCGACTGGCATTATCGGGGCGAAGCCGGTGGCACCAGCCAAGAGGCACGAGGCGAGCACGTCGAGACAAGGAACCAGCGTGCGGTCGCGCCAGCAGCCGAAGGTCTCTTCCTGCGCGTCGTCGCGGTCGAGGGCGCCGGGTGCGAAACAGACCGTCAGCAGCTCGGGCGTGACCTCGACATCCGTGGGGTGCAACACCCCGCGCGGCTTCGCCCGCGCTGCCCTGAGCCGGTGCAGAGCGTGCTCTCGTGCGAGAGGGAGCCAGGCGGGACTGACGGCGATCCTCGCAGCCAGTGCGTCCCCGTCGCGTTGCCATCGGCCGTGCGCGCCACCCCTCATGCAACCCTACTCGTCTTCGTCGTTGCGGTCGACAGCAGACATCGCCCGGGCCTTGAAGTCCTGGTTCGTGTCGGTGCGGTCGGCGTGGGCTTGGATGGCGCGGGCACGCTCTACGGTCATTCGCACCGAAGACCGTGAGCTGCGGCTGGAGCGGTCGTCGCGGGTGCCGCGGTCGTTGCGGCCCGTGGCCTCGCGACCCGATCCGGTGCGGCTATCGTTGCCCCTACTCATGGATGCCTCTCTTCTGGCATGCGCCAGCGGTCCGGTCAGCATCCGAGCGAGACCGCTGATTGTCCATCCACGCGTCCAGATCGGTTCGTCGGAAGCGCCACTGGCCACCGACCTTGAAGCCTGGAAGCTCACCGCGCTGCGCCATCGTGTACGCGGTCTTCTCTCCGATCTCCAGGAGTGCAGCGACCTCCTTCATGGTGAGCACCTCGTCTGTCATCACCGAGCATCTCCGAGGTCTGGACGCGATCGATCCGTTACCAATCTTTACCGATGATCACCGAGATCCACAATCCCAGTCGTCCGCGGCGATCCGCGGCGACGGGCGGTGTGCGACGTTCACGATCAGCACGGACCCGTTGGACGAACCGCCGCAAGCCTTGCCTTCGCGGCGGATGAACGCCTCCATGGGGTCAGACGGCGACACCTACGGGGAGGACGGCCATGGCCAGCTACGCAGAGAGGATCACGAAGGCGCCGAGGACCTTCACCGACCGGGAGCAGAAACTGCTCTTGCAGGTGACCGGGGAACACCGCAGCGGGTTCCGCGACCACGTCATCATCGCGACGGCGCTCGCTACCGGCCTGCGCGCGCACGAGCTGCTCGCACTCGACGTCGGCGACGTGTTCGACGCCGCGGGCCGATCCCGGCGGCGGGTGCAGCTCCGCGTCTTCAAGCGCAGCCACGACGACCCCGCGGCGCAGGAGGTCATCCTGCCGGACGGCCTGCGGGCCAAGCTCGACAAGCTCCATCGTTGGAAACGGGCCGAGGGGCAGAGCCTGGCCGCCGACGCCCCGGTGTTCGTCAGCCGCAACGGCAACCGGCTGAGCGGCCGTCAGCTGCGCGAGCGCTTCGCCCTGTGGCAGGACCGCGCCGGGATCGAGCGGCCCCTGTCGTTCCACGGGCTGCGTCACTCGAGCTGCACCAACCTGTACCGGGCCACGAAGGACCTCCGGCTGGTGCAGCGCTTCGCCCGGCACGCCAGCATCACGAGCACGATGCGTTACGCCCACCCTGCCGACGAGGACCTCGTCCGCGCGGTCCAGGACCTGCCCTGCTGAGCCCGCGCCCGGGCGGCCGAGGTCACCCGCACCAAAGCAGTGACCAGCGGCCCATTCGCTGACCACCGCGGGGCGCCGGTCACTTTCCACGGGACCACCCGGTCAGTTTCCCGAACGCGCCGCACTCGGAATGTCCGTCTGGTACCCATCAGGCAAACGCGCGGTGCTCCGAAATCCAGACCGCCCCCCCTCCCCCTGGATAGGACTGCGCGTCCCCAACGCTCGCCAGTGACCGAGCGGTGCCGGACGAGGAAAGCGGCGGTTCGTCTCCGTGTCCGAGGCACCCGTGCTGGGCCGTAAGGGTTCGGAATCGCGTGGCGCGGTCGCAGTCGAACCGCCACTTTTGGACGGAAGCTGAGGTTGGTGCGGGGCGCCTCGCAGCGTCGGACGAACGATGGAATGCATGAGAGCTCCAGGACAGGGCCCTATGGCTTCCCCGGCAGGCTCCTCCCCCCGCACAACCCTGCGTGCATGGTTCCAGCGGAGTCCCACCGGCGTCGCCTCTTCACTTGTCAAAGAACAGCCGCTCATGAACGGCACCAGAGGCAAAGGCACAGCCACAGGCAAGCGGGGGAAGGGCGTGGAGAAAAATCTACGTGGCTCCTCGCACGGAAAATGAACAGCCGGCGGGGCGCTCCGAATTTCGGTAATTTTTCCGGTCGGCGATTGCGGACGCTTTCGCGCGGGGGAAGCTCCATGCGGCCATTCGGCCCTCCGACGCGCACCTTGACACGTGCAGCCCGGGCGCCCACCATGTGAACGGGTCATTTGGACCGCCCGAACGAGCCCCGCTGGAGTGACCATGACCGTAACGCCTTCTGAAACGCTGCTTCTCCTGCGTCCCGATCACGCGGCGGGGATCGTGTCACCACTCGACGTTGCGCTCGAGCTGCGTCTGGGGGTACCCGCCGAAGCGATCGACACGCTGCGGGAGCGAACAGGGCTGAGCCTCGGCGACATCCTCGAGGTGGTGCCCGTATCCAACAGCACACTCAAGCGCAGGCGACAGCGCGCCGAGATGCTCTCCGCAGAAGCCGCGGACGCCCTGTTTCGTCTGCTGCACACCTTTCGTGAGGCCGAAGCCGTACTCGGCTCTCGGGAGAAGGCACGTGCCTGGATCGTCGCGCCAAGCCGAGCGCTGAACCACCACCGCCCTCTGGACCTTCTGGCCAGCAGCGTCGGTGCCCGCATCGTCGAAGACGAGCTGGCCGCGCTCGAACATGGGTTCCTCGCGTGAGGGTGTGGCGCATCGCTCCGCATCGCTACCTGAACCAGGTCTGGGATGGCCTCGGGGGACTACACGCCGCAGGGCGCTGGCACGAACGGGGTGTCCGCATCGTCTACGCTGCCGAGCACCCCGCCGTGTGCGCGCTGGAGATCCTCGTCCACCTCGATCGACAACTGGTGCCCACTGATTTCTTCCTCTGCGAAGCATTCATTCCGGATGAACTGATCACCACGCTCCCGGTGAGCAGCCTGCCCGACGACTGGGCTTCCTGGCCTGCAGGCAAGGGCACCCGGCGACTCGGGATGAGCTGGCTCGCCAAAGAAGAGCACCTGGCGCTGCGTGTCCCAAGTGCAGCAGCCCCACGGTCGTTCAACGTCCTGATCAACCCGCTACATCCAGAAGCCCATCAGGTCAGAGCCATCTCTCGTGAACCCTGGACACCGGACAGCCGCCTCTTGGTGAGCGCGGACTGACCCCCTGGGCTCAGCACGGCGAAGCCGACCATACCCACTCCGACCGGGCTGCCTTCCTCGATGCGGCGTAGTCAACCTCACCGGACCGTCGCGAAGAGCTCCTGCGAGTGCCGCTCGCGGGCTTCCATGGCCTCTTCGCACACCGGTGCATCGCCGCCGTAGAGCACGGTGAGACGACCGTCTTCACTCCAAGCGCCGATCTCCTGGAAGAATCGCAGCCTCTGCGCTTCCGTCATCGCGTGAAAGATGGCGACGCCGCGCTCAAAGGCCTCGGTCAACGTCTCGCGCCTCGGTAATGTCGTGTTCATGAAGCCTCATATGAGGTCACGCCTGACCAAGAAGGCAGGCAGGATGTAGCACAGACATCTCCCGCTTTCGAGTGCCCAATTCTCACACATCCTCGCCCGCGGACGGTACCTGAGCCGTCACCTTCGGGCTCTCCTCTGTCGTCGTCGAGGCGGCTTCTTGCTCGGCCGGTATCTGCTCCACCGCACGCTGCCCCTGCACCCCAGCCATCGCCGGCAGCACACTACCGTGCATCCCAGCCATCTCCGGCGTCACATCCACGATCCCCTGCTGGAACTCCCGGTGCCGCTGCTGGATCCACTCCAGGGAGATGTGGTGGTGGGTCTCCTTGCGGCTGTCGGCGCCGCCCATGAGGAACTCCTTGAGGCGCACGACGGTGTTCAGGTCGCTGATGGAGTCATGGCGCACGCGACCTTCTTCGAGGGCCTGCTTGAACTGGGCGGGGTAGCCATCGAGGAGCACCAGCACGTCTTCCTTGGAGAGCGCGATGGCCTCGGCCTGGGCCTCGATCATCTTCTCCTCGATGCGAGCTTCCAACCGGAGCCGTGCGCGTTCCCGCCGCTTCTGGACGTTCGCCTGTTGCGGATAGATCGCGCTGGGCCCGGTGTCGATGCCCACGTCGTCTCGCAGTGTGCCGAGTCTCTCTGAGGAGGCTCACCTGTCGGAAGTAGCGCACGTCCGACCAACACGTGCGGTGCGCGTTCGTCTCGAGATTGCACAGGCCACCGGTAAGTCGTTGTCCAGAACAACCCAGTTGCACAGCACGGGCAACGCAGCTGCTCCAGACAACAGACAGCGTTCGTTGCCTTGGAGCATCCTGTTACGCAAGGTGCGCAACATGGGACGGGCTCCGCAAAGCCGCCTTCCCCTACCTCGTCACCGGCAGCGCCGCAGCCGCATGCATCGCCCCCGTGGCGCCCACCCGCCTGGTGTCCGTGAACGTCCAGGACCCAGCGGACGCCGCCAAGGCGCTGGGGCTCCGAGCGGCCGACGCTGGCGCGAACGTCGTGCTCCTGCAGCCCGAGGACGGCTCGCTCTTCGACCGCGCCGAGGACCGAGACGGGCTGCGCACCGCGAGGCTCCCCGTGGTCGTCGCCGACCTGCTCTCCGGGCCGGGGCGGTCGCCCGCGGAGGAGGAGGCGCTGATGGAGTGGATGGCGGCGCACGAGGAGGTGTGGCGTGGCGGACCGGGAAAGGCAGGAGACGCAACGTTCATCGGCACTTCGCCCGGCGAGGAGGCGGACGCCAAGCTGCTCGCGGCGCTCAAGGTGATCGACTGAGGCTTGCCAAGAGCGTTCCCGGTCGCTACACCCCTCAAGTATCCCTCAAAACTGAGGGAAGGAGGTCCACCATGCGACTTGAAGCAACCGTCCCCGACAGTCGAGGCTCCGCGGTGCAGGAGCTCGCGGAGCAGCTTGGCCTGAGCCGCAGTCAGATCATCGACGAGGCGCTGTCCTTGTTCCTGAAGGCCGTCCTCGAGATCCGTCAGGGCCGTCGGCTCGTCACCCAGGACCCACGAGGCTCGCAGGCCCTCTGTGAGCTGACCACCCCGACGCTGACGACGCTGGAGTGGGCACTGTCCTCCGAGAAGCTCGAGCTTCCAGAGGCAGCGCTCACGAAAATGCAGGAGCTGGTCGACGCACCGACGGAGCCGAGTAAGCGGCTCCGAGCAGCTGCGAAGCGCCATGGCCGATGAACGAGCGGTCGTATCGCACCCGACCGATCGGATCGGCCGATCCCTCCTCAGGTTTTCGGAGCGGGACGCGACCGCTCGATGACTATTTCCAGCGCCACGCCCTTTCGAACGACCAGGGGGACGTGGGGCGGACCTACGTCCTCGACGCGTCGTTCGAGGACATCACAGATGGCCTTCCTGACGTGCTGGGCTTCTACACGCTCAGCATGGCCTCCGTCGCATCGCAGGACGTCGCATCGGTCCTCGCCAAGCGCCTGCCTCGATACCCGATGCCGGTGGCGCTGATCGGGCGCCTCGCCGTTGACGAACGCGCTCGCGGTCGCCGTCTCGGGGAGACGCTGCTGCTCGACGCGCTGGCCCGCGCCGTCGAGGCCTCGCAGCTCATCGCGTGCCTCGGGGTGATCGTGGACGCGAAAGACGCCGCAGCCGAGGGATTCTACGCGAAGTACGATTTCGTCACCGTGGATGACGCCTCCTGGCCGCGTAGGATGTTCCTGCCAATGCACGTCGCTCGCGCGGCGTTCGAAGACGACTGACCGCGGGTAGCTACCGCACCTGCGGCCGCATCAGCGTCGAGCGCGGGCCCTCGGGCGGGCCGAAGCAGACGCTGCAGCGTCTGGCCTCCGACGTGTCGCCGCGAAGCAGCTCCGGAGAGCGCTACTCGTACCGGCTGGCCTGCTCGCCGAGGGCGTGGTGGCGCTCGCTCTGAAGCGCGCGAAGCAGCGCATCGATGACCGGCGCGAGCATGGGCTTCCACTTGCTACGTCCGCGAAAGGAAGCGTTGGTGACGGGGTCCGCCGCGGGCAACGAACGAAACGCAAACGCAATTCATGAATGGAGCTGGAGGCTGGAGGCTGGAGGCTGGAGGCTGGAGGTCGCAATGCCTAACGCCTCAACGACCGAATCAGGCCGTTCAGCACCTTTGAGGTCTCCGTTGCCTGGCTGGCGAGACCGCAATGGGCGTCTTCAGGCAGGAAGCCCAACCGATGCGCCAGCGAAAGCTGGTACTCGACTTCGCGGGCCGAGCCGTAGGCCATGTCGAGGAAGCGCAGATAATCCGCTTCGCTGTGCCGGGCACAGCCCTCCACGATGTTCGAGGCGATCGACACCGCGGCGCGGCGGAGCTGGGACGTCAACCCGAACATCTCCTCGCGCGGGAAGGTCGCCGTTCCCTTGTAGACGGCGAGCGCCAGGCCGTCGGCCCGCTCGAACGCTCGCAACTTCGTGTGGTCTCTCATGAGTTCCAACCTCCAGTGTCCCGTCTCCAGCCTACAGCCTCCAGTCTCCAGCCTCCAGTCTCCGTGACGCAGAACTTCTCGACCGCCGACGCCATGGGTCGGCTGACGCTCAACATGCTGATGAGCTTCGCGGAGTTCGAGCGGGAAATGATCTCGGAGCGAGCAACCGAGGACGGCTCCCAGTGGCAGCCGACCGCAGGGCGGTAGTGGCAGGTCGCGCAGCGAGCTGCCGACAAGATAGCGGCCTCTCGGCGCAAGGGGAAGTGGACGGGGGGACCCGTGCCCTTCGGGTTTCGGAGCGTCGAAGGCCAGCTGCTCCCGGACGACCTCGAGGCTCCGGTCGCGCGCGAAGTCTATGACCTCTATCTGGAGCACCGCTCCGCGCTGGCCGTCATGCAGATGCTCAACCAGCTCGACCGGCCGTGCCG
>ERZ869909.1818-NODE-1818-length-16068-cov-91.308799_pt1 | contig 16068 bp, 15 predicted proteins | sample MGYA00520892_ERZ869909 | MGnify/ENA primary metagenome ERZ869909 (study PRJEB32215, sample SAMEA104723947) | bioreactor metagenome | biome: bioreactor; feature: anaerobic bioreactor; material: water | place: China | collected 2015-03-12 ...
GACGCTGAAGGTCGAGGCGGTCTATGTGACCGAATACGAGACCTTCGATGAAGTCGCGGCAGATTTGCCAAACTTCATCGACAACGTCTACAACGCCACCAGGCTGCATTCCGCGCTCGGCTACCTGAGCCCCAACCAGTTCGAAGAAAGAAACGCCGCGCCCCGGTCAAAAAGAGCCGCCTGACTGGTCCAGCCCGAGGGCGCACTCCACGCTTTTGGGGAGAATACATCAAGCATTCACACCCGATCCGCAGATCACCATACCGGACAGCGACTTCTAAGCGTTGGCGGCCGCGAAATATTATATATTCGATAATTATTTGAATTGGTGGCTTTTCGTCCTCTATCAGTTACTGATTCCGTCACAAACTTGACAGGAGATTACTCTTGAAAATTGAATTAGACAAACGCGTTGCGGTTGTTACCGGTGCCGGAGCGGGGCTGGGGCGCAGTCATGCCCTACTCCTCGCTGAGCGTGGGGCCGCTGTTGTCGTCAATGATCTGAGTGATGCGGCCGATGAAGTTGTCGCGCATATTCGTGCGAAAGGTGGAAGGGCTGTTGTCTCCAATCATAACGTGGCAGAGCCAGAGAGTGCTGCCGCTATTGTGGATGCGGCTTTGCAAAGTTTCGGCCGCATCGATATTGTGGTCAACAACGCCGGGATCCTACGCGACAAGACATTCGTCAAAATGACGATCAAAGATATAGAACAGGTGTTACGCGTGCATCTGTTCGGCACGATGTTTGTTACCCACGCAGCCTGGCCATATTTGCTGTCGCAGGGCTACGGCCGGGTTGTCCTCACTTCATCATCTTCAGGGTTGGCGAACAGTTTCGGTCAGGCCAACTATGCAGCCGCAAAAGCAGGGATGCTCGGCATAATGAACAGCCTGAAGAACGAAGGCCGCAAAGTAGGAGTTCTGGTGAATGTCATTGCGCCGGTTGCCGCAACGCAGATGACCGATGGGCTTCTTGGAGAACGCCTGTCATCGATATCACAACCTGAACATGTCTCGGCCGCAGTCGGCTGGCTGTGCAGCGAGGCATGCAATGTTACCGGCGAGGTTATCGCGGCAGGGGCTGGTCACTTCGCTGCGGTGAGAATGATGAAGGCTTCGGGCGTGGTATTGGACCCGGACAAACCCGCCACGATCGAGGAATTTGCCGCCGTGCTCAGCGAAGTTTTCAACATGGAAGGCTGCGCACCCTACCTTGGAACGCTTGATGCCGAAGTGCGGCGCAAGCTTGGCCTTTGAGCGGCGTGGCCGACGATTATAGCCCGTGCATATCAACGTCCGATGAACACGGGCTTTCGCTTGGTCATGAAGGCCACGCGGGCTTCAGCGTGGTCGACAGTTGAGGACAGGAGCGGCTGCTGATGCAGCTCGATCTTGAACGCTTGCTCCAGATTGGACGGGAGCTCGGCCAGAGCCGCCTTCGTTGCCGCTATCGTGAGCGGGGCCGTATCAAGATATTCACTGGCTTTGGCTAACGCCTGCGTCAGCGCGTGCCCGGTTGGAACCAGAAGATCGGCCATGCCAATGTCGGCAGCTGAACTCGCATCCATTGGACGCCCTGTGAAAATTAGATCACGTGTGCGCGACAACCCGATCCGCTGAGGCAATGACCAAAGCAATCCACAGTCCGGTGCCAATCCGATCTTACCAAACGCAGCACCCAACCGCGCGCCTTCACCAACTATCACGTAATCGCAGGCGATCGCCGTCGACAGCCCCGCGCCGAATGCCACTCCTTCGACAGCTGCGATCACGGGTTTGGGGCCGGTAATGATCTGGCGGACAATGTTCTGAAGCATGGCCAGGCGCTGCCGCGAGCGCTGTGGGTCCGGGCGGTCGTCTGCTGACTGCATCTGGCGGACATCGGCTCCGGCTGAAAAGTTTCCGCCATTGCCGGTCAGGACGATCACCCGCACCTTGGGATCAGACATCAGATCCGCCAGTGCTGCGCCGAGTCGCTCGCGCATGGCGTCCCCCAAGGGGTTCATGCGTGCCGGTTCGTTCAGCGTGATGACTGTTACCGAACCGTGATCTTCGCGGAGAACAATTGCGTCGGAGATGCTTTCGCTCATGCTGCTTTTCCCAAAATGGAACGTGCGATGATGTCGCGCTGAATTTCGTTCGCACCGCCGTAAATGCTTGCCGGTCGTGCAATCATGAAGACCTTTCGTAGATCCTCGAACTGTGAGCCTATCTCGCATTCGTTCCAGACCCCGGCATAGGAGCCGGCTATCTGCAGTGTTGCGTCACTGATGCGCTGAAACAACTCGGTTGCAAGGATCTTCAACATTGACATCGATTCAGGCGAAGCCGTTCCTCGGATTGCAGCGTCAGACACCGCAGCATAAAGCGCCTGCAGATCGTGCAGTTCGCAATACAAGCTCGCATGCAGGGCCGCAGTCGCGGGATAATCGCTGACCCCCAATGCAGTGGCGATGCGCTCGAATATTCTGAACGCATGCTGCGACAGAGATGGACTACCGGTAAAAATGCGTTCATCGCCCAGCAAGGCTTTGGCTACGTTCCAGCCCTGCCCTTCGCGATGCACAAGGTTCTCGGCAGGGACCCGTACATTATCGAAGAATACCTGTCCGAATTCGGTATCGCCGGCTAGATTTTGGATCGGGCGGATTGAGATTCCAGGAGAATCGAGGTCCAGCAGGAAGAATGAGATGCCTTGTTGCTTGCGCTGCTCCTGGCTGGTGCGCGCGAGAAGGAACATTCGCTTGGAGAACATCACCATCGTGGTCCAGATTTTGGTGCCATTGATGATGTAGTGGTCGCCGTCGCGTACCGCAGTGGTACGCAAGCTTGCCAGATCCGAGCCAGCGTTGGGTTCGGAGTATCCCTGCGCCCACAAGACTTCACCGCGTGCGATCTCAGGTAGAAATCGCGCCTGTTGCTCGGGTGTCCCATATTTGATCAGAACTGGACCGAGCAGAACGCCCCCCGAATCCAGAGCGCGCGCTGCCCCATGGCGCTCAAGCTCTTCATGGTAGATAAGCTGCTTGGCCAGTGACAGGCCCATCCCGCCGTGCTCTTTCGGCCAGGTAGGCAAGCGCCAGCCGTGTTCGTGGAGCATCCGCAACCATCGCCGCTCGTCTTCGTCTTGAAGGCGCAAAACGATTGGACGACGCCACTCCTCGGGATAATTGGTCTGAAGCCAAGCGCGGAACTCCTGACGGAACGCTTCATCTGACATCGCGTTACGATCGAAACTCTTTTCAAGCATCGGCTCTGCTCCAGTTCTTGTACCAGGAAAGCGCGGCGCCTTGTTGACCTGCCGGACTTCCGAACTGCGAGGCCCAACGCAGTGCGGCATTGCTATACAGGCCAATATCGGCATCTTCGGTGTAACCAAACGCGCCGTGGTACTGTATTGCAGATTTGCCAAGCAAAAGTGCGGTTTGACCGCAGCGGGCCAATGCTGCGTAGATTGCTCCTTCCGCTGCCTCGAAGCCGCCCCCTTCAAGCTGGCTCGCCGCGTGGCGCCAACTGGCCCCCGCCAATTCGATCTGCATATGCAGGTCGACGATGGCGTGCCTCAGCACCTGAAAGCTTGCAAGCGGCTTGCCGAACTGCTCTCTTTGTTGAAGATAATCCACCGTCATTTCATGCAGTTTCTTCGCAAGACCTTCCATTTGCGCCGCTAACGCAAGCGAACCTCGTGCCAGCGCCAACTGGATCGCCATGGCGGCTTCCCTGCCCGCTAAAAGAATCTCGTCATGGTTGACCTTGACCCCCGAAAATCGGAAGTCAGCGGATAACGTACCGTCAGACATTTTGCGCTCAACGATTGAAACGCCTTCGGCCCCGGACGCAACCAGAATGACGACGACCTGATCTCCCATTATTGCCGAGAGAAGCACCGGAGAACCACGCACCCATCCTGGCGCGAAAATCTTGGTTCCGTTAAGAACGAGTGCACTGTCGCCTTCGAGCTTGCATTCTGGTTGAACGAAGCCTGCATCATCGTGCTTTTCCTGAAATGCCGGACAGATCGTGACGCGCCCTTCGATCAACCTTTCAGCCAGCACCTTCCCGCGGGTCCCGGCACAACCAAGAATGGTTGCAGATATGATCGCTGATGGAACAAAAGGTTCGGTGATGAGATTACGGCCAAAAATTTCAGCGAGAGTCAGCGCGGGTCCCAGCCCTAACCCCGCACCTCCAAGTTCTTCGGGAAGAAGAATTCCTGTCCAACCCAGTTGAGCCATGGCTTTCCAGGCATCAGGATCAAATCCGGTTTCGCTGGCGCGCAGCTTGCGGAACCGCTCCAAGCTGTGTTCGCTGGCGGCGAAATCCTCCGCACTGTTGCGAAGCATTCGCTGGATGTCGTCCTCAGTCCTCCACATCGATCATGTCTCCAAACAATATTGTTCCCAAGAACAACGCCGGCACCAATGCGGGTGCGTCTTGGGAAAATTAGCGATTCCGGTCACCTGCATTCAATGAAACCTTTCGATTTCAGACCATTCATCAGCAATGTGCTATGTTCAAAACGGCCGATTTGATGCGGGGTCAGCTTGCGGGGCGCGTTTCGATTACTGCATCCAGCGCGATGACACCGTTGCCTGTGGACATTACCCGCAGGGGATTGATCTCAACCGTCTGCACAATGTCCCGGTTGACATCCGCGAGAAGGGATACCGCAGAGATGGCCTCGGCCAGTGCTTTTATATCTGCTTTCGGCGCACCGCGAAAACCGTCGAGCAACGCGAAGCCGCGGATCCCTCTTATCATTGCTTCGGCCTGCTCGACATTGACAGGTGCCCGGCGTGCGACTGCGTCTTGATAGAGTTCCACAGTGACCCCACCGATACCAAACATGATCACCGGGCCGAAGACCGGGTCATTGTGAACACCGACGAGGCATTCCACGCCACCCGATACCATCGGCGAGATCAAGAAACCTTCGATATTCGCATTTGGCGCGGCCGCACGCACAGAGCGGTTCATCGCGCTCACAGCCTGCGCAACATCCGGGGCGGACACATCGAGCGCAACCCCACCCGCATCGGTCTTGTGAACAACATCGGCAGAGACGACCTTGATTGCAAACCTGCCGTCGAGACCGGAAACATGAGCCGCAGCGGCAGCAGCGTCTGGCACCACAACTTCGCGCGGGCAGGGAATGCCGATTGCGTGCAGAACCTGTTTGGCTTCCAACTCGTTCAGCGCTCTGCCGGCTGATAGGGACGGGAGTTTGTGGGTCACCATGGGCGCTGGTGATGCAGGGCGATCCCAGGCATCTCGGATACCGGTCAGTGCAGAAATCGCGCGGATCGCGCGTGCGGGCTCGCTGAACGTCAGGAGACCGGCTTCTTCATAGGATGTCACAACCTCGGGCGGCGCTGTCACCGTCACGGCGATCAACTTGTCGGAATGCGTCCGAGCGACCTTTTGAAAGGCCTCGAGCAGTGGCTTGACCAGAAAGGGCAGGCCTCCGATCAGTCCGATATTCACATAGGCTGAATCAAAAAGCCCTGTGGCAAGCATCGCATCGGCGGCGAGGCCCATCTTTTCAGGCTCGTTGGCAACCTGACCTGTGGTGTCTACCGGATTGAGCACCGAAGCATTTGGCAGATGTTCGAGAATCGTCGCCTGCGCCGCCTGTGGTGTCAGAGGAACCTCAAGTTTGTCGTCGCTGGCATAATCCGCCGCCTGAATGCCCAAGCCGCCCGAATTCGTCAAAATCGCCAGACGCCGACTTTGCGGATAGATGCCACGCCGCAAGGCATAGGCGACATCGAGCATATCTTCGGTCGTGCGGGCGCGATGCACCCCGTATTCACGAAACACCATGTCATAGATTTCATCTGACCCGGCAAGAGCTGCGGTGTGAGAAGCAGCTGCCTTTGCTCCTTCAACGGTTCGGCCAACCTTGAGCAATATTACTGGCTTTCGCGCCAGGCGGGCCGCCTCCAGGCCTTCCAGAAAGTCCTTTGCGTAGCGAATTCCCTCGATGTACCCAACGATTGCATCGACATCGGGGTTCTCGACCAAAGCGCACAGAACCTCGCCGAATTGGATATCGGCTTCATTGCCCGTTGTTACCCATGTGCCGAATTCAATCCCGCGTGTGCGCGCATATTTGAGCACTTCACCAGCGTAACCGCCGCTCTGGCTTACCAGCCCGAACCGACCCCTTGTTCCCCGGACATCATCAAAGACTCCAGAAAACGTAAGGTATGCACCGCTGTGTACACTGTATGCGCCCAGGCAATTGGGCCCCAGGACGCGCATGTCATGCGCGCGTGCAAGTTGTGTCAGTTCCGTCTGACGCGCCAGCCCCGCCCCATCGGTTTCGGCAAATCCTGCACTGAAAATGACAAGCTGGCGCACTCCATGCGCCGCGGCGGCGCGCACCGCATCCATCGCGGCGTCGGGCGGTAGCGCAATGATTGCTGCGTCGACCTGGTCGCCGATCGAACTCATCGACGGGAAAGAGTGAAGCCCCTGAACCTCTGTTCGGGTGGGGTTGATTGGATAGATGCTGCCTGTGAACCCGCCTTCCTTGAGATAGCGCACCGGCCGCCCGCTAATCCGCGTTGCGTCCGACGAGGCGCCAAAGATCGCCACAGATTTCGGGCTGAATAGGTGTTCAAGGCGGCTGGTCATGGAAACCTCGACAATGGCGGAGCGACAATCCCGGCGCGCAGGCGCAGCAGGATGAAACGATCTGATACGGCAAGGCCGCTGCAGTGACAGCCTTGATGGGTAAACCATCACCTATCTGGAGAACGAGCAAACATCACACTGCGTGATTGTGGAAACCGCGCTAGCCGTCTTAGTCAGACAACGTGTCGTGGCAACAGGCTGCAAGAGAAAGCTGGCGCAGAAAGAACAGGAGTGAGCCTAATGACCCAAGCAGTTCTGACGATTGAACCCGCCCCCGGCCTGCCAGGGGTGCTGATCGCCACAATGGACAATCCGCCTGTCAACGCGATTAATCTATCACTTTTCAAACTCGTTCGGGACTTTTTCAGCGAGATTGACGAAAAACACCCTGACTGCTGTTGTGTGGTGCTGACTGCCCGGGGGAAAGTTTTCTGTGCCGGCGCAGACGTCAAGGAGATCTCCGAGCGAACAACCGAAAGCCAGATCGCACGGTCAGCGGTTTCGCGCGGCGCGTTCGATGCGGTCCGTCGGTGTCCGGTTCCGGTTATTGCGGCAGTCAATGGCGCAGCGGTCGGCGCCGGTGCTGTCGTTGCTTCCTGTGCGGATATTATTGTCGCGTCCGATAGAGCAACGTTCTCGCTGCCCGAGATTCTGGTCGGTGTAATGGGCGGCACCCGTCACATGGCGCGACTGCTTCCAGACAAGATGGTGCGTTATCTGGCACTGACCGGGCGCAAGCTCGACGCCGCTACTCTCGAGCGCTTTGGCGCGATCCAGCAACTGACAACAGAAGAAGGGCTGATGCCGGCCGCACTGGAGTTGGCCGGGGAAATCGCAATGCACAGCCCGGCCGCCGCGCGCCTGATGAAGGAAGCCATAAACCTCACGGAAGACATGCCGCTGACCGAGGGCTACCGCGTAGAGCAGCTGTTCACCACGCTGGCCTCTTCCATGCCCGATTCACGGGAGGCCGCAAGGGCATTCCTCGAAAAACGCAAACCGATCTGGGGAAAAAAGGAGTCACCATGAGCGATCGCTATGCCGATATGCCCCATCCCATCAAGGATTTCACGGGCTACCTGTCGCAGGGCAAATTCATGCTGCAGCGCAGCCGCGAAAGCGGAAACTATATATTCCATCCTCGCGTGGCCGAACCCCTGACCGGCTGCACCGATCTGGAATGGGTCGAGGCATCAGGCATGGGCACTGTGTATTCGACAACCACGATTCGTGTGAAAGCCCCGGCAGCCGATTACAATCTGGCGCTGATCGATCTTGCCGAGGGGCCTCGCATGATGAGCCGGGTTGACGATGTCGCACCGGATGCCGTGACCATCGGGATGAAAGTCAAAGCGCGGATTGTCGAAGAGGATGGCAAACCGCTCGTCGTCTTCTCGCCAATCTGAAAGTTGCGCAAAGGAACGGAACCATGGAGAGTTTTCCCCGCGGCAAGACTGCAATTGTCGGTGCTGCAACCTTCGGAATCGGCGAGGCACCGGGCTTTACAGCAATCGATATTGCGGTTCACGCCACTGTGAAGGCGCTGGCACAGGCAGGCCTCAAGCCTTCGGACGCGGATGGATTGTTCATCTGTCTGCCCGACGACTTCCTGTCTGGGCTGACGTTTGCTCAGTATCTTGGCATACACCCGAAGATCACTGACAACAACCGGACCGGCGGCTCGGCCTTCATGACGCATGTAATGTGGGCAACGCTAGCGCTTGAGGCGGGTTTGTGCGATGTGGCGGTTGTCGCCTATGGCAGCGTGCAGCGTACCGCCACGGGCGGGTTGCAAAGCGCCGCACGAACTGATCCGATCGAAGGACCGTACAGACCTCGACTGCCGGTAGCCGCCTATGCCCTGTCCGCCGCGCGACATATGCATGAGTACGGAACCACGTCCGAGCAATTGGCCGAGGTCGCGATTGCGGCACGCGAATGGGCCAAGCTGAACCCCGACGCCTTTGCCCGCGGCAATCTCACTATAGATGACGTTCTGTCCGCACGCAGGGTTTCTGATCCGCTGGGTGTGCGCGACTGTTGCCTGGTAACCGATGGTGCCGCTGCAATCGTGATGACCCGTGCAGATCGGGCACGCGACCTGTGCAAGACACCGGTTCACGTTTTGGGCGCAGCGGCGGCAACCTTTCACATGGCGATTTCCGCAATGCCCGACCTGACTGTCACGGCTGCCAGCGAATCCGGACCCCGTGCCTTTGCGCAGGCAGGCTATCGTCCGAAAGACATGGATGTGGTTGAACTCTACGACGCTTTCACGATTAACCCTGTTCTTTTCCTTGAGGATCTGGGATTTTGCCCAAAGGGAGAAGGCGGGAGGTTCGTTGGCGACGGAAAGCTGCGCCCAGGTGGCGGGTTGGCCATGAACACCAACGGAGGTGGCCTATCCTGCGTACATCCCGGGATGTATGGACTGTTCCCAATCGTTGAGGCCGTCGAACAGATCATGGGCCTGGCTGGAGACCGGCAGGTCAAGGGTGCGAAACTCGGCCTTGCCCATGGCAACGGCGGTTTCTTGTCTAGCCAGGCAACTGTAATTCTGGGTGCTCCGGAAACGGTCTGAAACTATTCCAAATACAGCAGCCAACCCTCCCCGAAAGCGGCTGCGTATTGCGGAAGCTGTGTCGAGCCTCGTGTTCAGGCTCGACACAGCTTCCGGTTTTCAAGAAATCCCGCGCGTTCCCGATTCAACAACCGGAACTGCGGGGGGAAAAATATAGCGCATATGTGAAACATATCGTCAATACCTTTACCCGCCCAGGTGCTGTGCGCAATGAAGAAAAGACCTGATCAAAACGAAGGGCACTGGTGCCATGGCCATTGACTACGATCGTCTGCTATCGCTTCAAATTCCTGACCGCGAGCAACGTTACACTTGGCGCGACACAGCGCTTTACGCGTTGGGTCTGGGTGCGGGGCTTGACCCACTGAAAGCAGACGATCTGCGTTTCGTCTACGAAACGGAGATGCGTGCCTTGCCGACGATGGCCGTGGTTCTGGCGCATCCTGGCTTCTGGATCCGGGATCTGGAAACCGGAATTGACTGGGTACGTGTCGTGCATGGTGAGCAAGGGCTGGAAATTCACCGCGAATTGCCAGTTGAAGGCACGGTCGTCGGGCAGAACCGCGTGATTGACGTCGTGGACAAAGGCGAGGGTCGTGGCGCCTTGGTGGTGTCGGAAAGGCGCCTGTTCGACAAATCCACGGGCGATCTGCTGGCAACAATTCGGCAGGTAACATTCTGCCGCGCAGACGGGGGCTTCGGCGGTCCGGCGCGCACCCTCCCACCGCCGTATGCCATTCCGGATCGCGCCCCTGATCTCGTTTTCGACATCTCTACCACGCCGCAGTGTGCGCTTGTTTATCGACTTTCAGGTGATTTCAACCCACTCCATGTCGATCCGGCGGTAGCGAAATCGGCCGGGTTCGATCGACCGATCCTGCACGGGTTGGCGACATATGGCATTGCCGGCCGTGCCGTTCTGGCAGGGCTGTGCGAGAACGATCCTTCGCGAATGATCGGCCTTGATGGCCGGTTTACAGCTCCAGTCTATCCTGGCGAAACGTTTCGGACCGAGATCTGGCGCGATCCGGCGAACTTTTCTCAAGCCTCGTTCCGCGTCCGCTGCGTGGAGCGCGACATTGTCGCCATCAACAATGGACTGGCGGTCCTGCGCCGCTGAGAAGGGGAAACAATGACTGATAACTCCACCGCTGTGTTCGATCCGGCTGCCGATGGCTGGACTGCGGTTACGGGCGGTTCTTTCATGAGAATGGTCGGCCCGGTCTGGCGCAAGGGGTTCGGTCATGAAGTCCGTTTTGGCCTGTTGCCCGAAGCAAAGCACGGCAACCATCGAAACATCGTTCATGGCGGCATGTTGATGACGCTGGCGGATTATGGGCTTGGCTCATACATGTCTGAAATCACCGGTAATCAGCACCAAGTTACCATACAGCTTGATGTGCAGTTCAACAGCGGTGCCGTTCTCGGCGAGTTCCTCGAAGTCAAATCCGAGGTGACCCGTCAAACCTCGCAGCTCTACTTCTTGCGCGGGCTTATCATGGCGGGTGAGCGCGTTGTGGTTTCGGCCAGCGGCATCTGGAAATCTGTCAGACCGCTTTGAGCACAGAAAAACTTCGCATTGTTTGCGGCAACCGATGATCGGAACCTTATGATGAACGAGAAACTACCCCCCCTGCAATCTGCAAATGGCGCGTTAGAAGGAATCCGCGTCATAGATCTTACACGGGTTATTGCCGGGCCGCTTTGCACGCAAACGCTGGGCGATCTCGGGGCTGAGGTGATCAAGGTGGAGCGCCCTGGCGAGGGTGATGATGTGCGCCGCGTCGGGCCGCCCTGGATGCCTGGACGCGAGGCGGAAACCTCGACCTACTTTCAGGCCGTCAATCGCAACAAGTATTCTGTGACGGTAAACTTTTCCGAGCCCGAAGGAGCCGAGCTGATCCGTCGGATGGTAAGTGAGGCTGATGTTCTGGTCGAGAATTATCGCCCCGGAACCCTGGCAAAGTATGGGCTCGGCTATGACGATCTACGAAAGATCAATCCGCGACTGGTGTACTGCTCAATCAGTGGCTTCGGGCAGGATGGCCCCTATGCGTCGCGTTCCGGGTATGACTATCTGGCACAGGCCATGGCTGGAGCCATGAACGTGACCGGTCTGCCGGACGGAGTTCCGGGTGCCGGACCGGCCCGCGTCGGAATTCCTATGGCAGACATTTTCGCCGGTTATCAGGCAACGATCGCGATCCTTGCTGCGCTGATGAACCGTACTCTGACGGGCGAGGGCCAGTCCATCGACGTGTCCCTGTTTGACGCGCAGTTCGCGGCCATGCTCAACCCCGCAGCCTCATGGTTGAACGCTGGGATCGAGATCGGACGCACCGGCAATGACCACCCCTCGGCCGCCCCTTATGGGGTATACCCGGTCGATGATGGCTATATCATCATCGCCACGTTCAACGACCGGGAATTTGTCCGGTTGGCGGCCGCATTGGGGCATCCCGAATGGTCAGAGGACGACCGCTTCTCACGCAATGGTGCGCGCGTTGCGAACCGCGAGGCCCTGCGCCATGCAGTCACCGAAGCGCTCAAGGGCCGGACAAAGCGCGAATGGGTGGAACTGCTGACCAATGCCACGGTTTCCTGCGGCCCGATCAATACGATACGCGATCTGGAGCAGGATCCGCATGTTCTTGCCCGTGGCATGATCGCTTCGGCGGAACACCCGGAACTGGGAACCGTTCGCTTTCCCGCCAATCCCTTTCGGATGTCCGCGACACCCACGACTTACCGCAAGGCCCCTCCCCTGACCGGCGAAGACACCGAAGCTGTGCTCACGCGCGTACTGGATCTGACTGAGGGTGAATTCACTGAATTGCGCAAACGTGGCATCGTGTGAGGAGCAGAGCACATGTTCGACCCATATCGCTTCGATCCCGTTCTAATGCCCGAAGGCGCCGAGTCCCTTCGTGAGGAAGTGCGTGACTTTCTGAACGACTGGAGACCGCGCTGGTCACCACGCGATCTGGGTCTTTCATGGATGCGGTTCGACAAGGAGTTCTCGCGCGCAGTGGCCGCCCGTGGCTGGATCGGCATGACATGGCCAAGAGACTACGGTGGCGGGGGGCGTTCAATGCTGGAGCGGTATGTGGTCATTGAAGAGATGCTTGCAGCTGGCGCGCCGCTAGGGGCGCACTGGATCGGCGATCGCCAAAGCGGGCCATTGATTTTGCGTCTGGGCACCGAGGCGCAAAAACGAAAATATCTTCCTGCAATGATCTGCGGCGAAGCCTGTTTCTGCATAGGCCTGAGCGAACCCGATGCGGGTTCGGATCTCGCTTCGGTTCGCACCAAGGCCGAGCGTTGTGACGGTGGCTGGAGGATCAACGGTCGCAAGATCTGGACCACCAACGCCCACCACTCTGACTACATGATCGCGTTGGTGCGCACGCAGGGTACCGTCGAAGACCGCCACCGTGGGTTGTCGCAGTTGCTAATCGACCTCGCCACACCCGGGATCGACATTCGGCAAATCAGCGACCTGACAGGCGAAGCCCATTTCAACGAAGTGACGTTCGATGATGTCATCGTTCCCGAGGACGCGCTGGTGGGAACCGAAGGAAATGGTTGGGAGCAGGCGACCGCCGAACTCGCGTTTGAGCGTTCTGGGCCTGATCGCTTTCTGTCGTCGATGCCATTGATCGAAACCCTTGCAGACGAGATTGCCGGTGCGAAAGCCTTGCCGGACAGGATTGCAACCCGTGGAATCGGGCAGATTGCGGCTGAACTTGCGGTTTTGCGCCGAATGTCGGTCTCCATTGCCGGGATGTTGGAGCGAGGCGAGATGCCCAACCAGGAAGCGGCAGTGATCAAGGAACTGGGTGTCGAACTCGAACAGCGCGTTCCCGAACTGGTTCGCAGCCTGGTTGACGCGCCAGTGGGGCGAAGCGTGGAGAGCGCTCTTTCCGAAATACAGGCGATGGTGCTTCAGGTTTCACCGACGTTCTCGCTGCGCGGCGGAACGCGCGAAATCGTTCGCGGAATCATGGCGAGAGGGCTGGGTCTAAGATGAGTGAACAACTGACATCCGACATGCTCAAGGATCAGCTTGACAGGGTGCTTCGAACCTACGTCGACATGCCCCTGCTTCGCACAGCCGAAAGGGGTATCCGACCCGTCGCACTTGAAAACGCTTTGGCCGGCCTCGGATTCGGGACAGCGTTGGTCGCCGAAGATCAAGGCGGCGCAGGTCTGACCTGGTCCGATATCGCCGGCGTATTCGAAACCCTGGGCTATCATGCGGCACCAGTTCCTCTGGGAGAGACGATGCTTGCGCACTGGGCACTGGCACAGCTTCACCACCGATTGCCTGAGGGTGTTGTGCCTGCAATTTCGCTGGACACATTGCCCTTTGATTCGAACGGAAAGGTAAACGGGACGGCGCAAGTGCCGTGGGGACGTCAAGCCACACATGTGCTCGCCGAGCTGCATGGCAATGGCGAAACGCGGCTGGCATTGATCGACGCAACCGCGGCGAAGATATCGGCAATTCAGACCGTTGGTCGTGACCCGTCTGCCAGACTGGTCCTCGAAAGCGCACCAGTTCTGGCGTCGGCTCCGGTCGGCCCGATCGGACTGATCCCGGCGCTCGCAGTACTGCGTGCAGCGCAGATTTCCGGTGCCTTGTCGCGCACGCTGGAACTGTGCATCGACTATGGCAATACCCGCGTGCAGTTCGGCCGTCCAATCGGAAAATTTCAGGCAGTGCAGCATTTGATTGCCGGTCTTGCCGGAGAGGCCGCCTGCGCAAAGGCTGGGGTTCAACTTGCACTTGCCGGATTTGATTCAGGAAATGGCTGGGAAAGCGCCGCAATTGCCAAGATACGCGCATCTGGCGCAGTAGCCAAATCGACCTTTGCCGCGCACGAAGCGCATGGTGCCATCGGGGTCACCGAAGAACATATCCTGCACTATTTTACTCGCAGACTTTGGCAGTGGCGCGACGAGGGTGGGAATGAACACTACTGGTCCGAACGGCTCGGAGAAAGGCTTCTCGCTGATCGTTCGACCTCCTTGTGGACGCATATTGTCGATTGGTCGAAAGGCTGAATGCGTAAGCGTCCGGCCTGACCGCTATCCGTTCCAGCGCCAAGGCAGCAGGTCATCGACCTTTGTGATCTTGTAGTCTGGGATTCGGGCGAGGGTGTCGGCGAGCCAGGCGTGGGGATCGACGGCGTTCAGTTTAGCCGTTTCGATCAGCGTGTAGGCGATGGCGGCGGCCTTGCCGCCTGCTTCCGAGCCGACGAAGAGGTAGTTCTTCCGCCCGAGGGCAACGGCGCGCATGCCGCGCTCGGCGGCGTTATTGTCGAGTTCGAGGATGCCGTAGTCGAGGTAGGGTCGTAGACGTTCCATCCGGGTCAGGGCGTATCGGATTGCTCCGGCCAGCGGGGATTTGCCCGAGATCGTGGTGAGTTGCATGGCCAGCCATCGCTCCAGATCGTCGAAGATCGGGGCGGCATGGGCTTGTCGCAGTGCGGCGCGGAGGTCTGGTGGCGAACCTCTGGCCTCCTTCTCCACAGCATAAAGCTGGGCGATCCGGCCGATGGCCTCTTCTGCGATCGGGGAGCCTTGTGATCGGTGGATGTCGACGAACTTTCGCCTGACATGGGCCATGCAGGCGACCTCGCGGATCGCTCCGCTCCGATAGAGATCCTCGAACCCGGCATAGCCGTCGGCATGCATCCAGCCGCGGAAGCGGGCGAGGTGATCCTTCGGGTGCTGGCCCTTGCGATCACCGGAGAAGCGATACCAGGCTGCCGGTGGCGCGTCGCCGCCCCAGGGGCGTTCGTCGCGGGCATAGGTCCAGAGCCGTGCCGTCTGGGTCTTGCCGGTGCCGGGGGCCAGCATGCTGACCGGCGTGTCGTCTGCGAAGATCGCCTCAGCCGACAGAACATGGCGGCCGATGGCGTCGGCCAGGGGTTCCAGCAGGGCGGTGGTCTTGCCGACCCAGTCGGCCAGCGTCGAGCGATCAAGATCAAGGCCTTCGCGGTCGAAGATCTGGCTCTGGCGATACAGGGGGAAGATGGTCGGCATACTTGCTGACCAGAACATGGGCCAGGAGGCCCGGCCCGGGGCGACCACGTTCAATGGGGCGCGAGGGCAGCGAGGCCTGGACGAAGCGTTCACAGCAGGCGCAGGTCAGCCGGGGGCGCACGATCCGGTTCACGATGAAGCGGCCGGGGACATACTCCAGTTCTTCGGTGACATCCTCGCCGATCCGGCGCAGGCGGCCACCACAATCGACACAGGCATCGGCACCGGGCGTCAGTTCCACCACCATCCGCGGAATGTGGTCCGGGATCGGACGGCGCTTGGGTTTGTCCTTCTCCTCGATGTCGGGCAGCTTCATCCGTGCTGTCATCGAGGCGGCTGCGATCTCGCTGGTCTCGAGCGCGAGTTGCAACTGCTCCGCCGTCTCGGAAGACGCGCCAAACCGGTGCGCCCGGTGCCCCGCCAGTTGATGACGGAGCTTCTCGATCAGAACCGCCTGTGCCTTCACCTCGGCCAAGAGCCGCGCGGTAAAGCTGCGCAACTCCTCGGGGTCTTCCGGCAAAGTGACGGTCCGATCCAGCATGAATACAGTTTATCTCACTGTATTCGTTGTGGGAATCGTTGATTGCGGGACTGGCAGATTATCCTGCCGCCAAAGGCCGCCACGTCCGCTGCGGCGCCCGCCAGTCGATGCCTTCGAGCAGCATCGACAACTGCGCAGGCGTCAACGCCACCTTGCCCTCCTTGGCCGAGGGCCAGACAAACCGGCCCTTCTCCAACCGCTTCAGGAACATGCAGGCCCCCTGGCCATCCCACCAGATGACCTTGACCAGATCGCC
>ERZ869909.1819-NODE-1819-length-16066-cov-3.960535_pt1 | contig 16066 bp, 29 predicted proteins | sample MGYA00520892_ERZ869909 | MGnify/ENA primary metagenome ERZ869909 (study PRJEB32215, sample SAMEA104723947) | bioreactor metagenome | biome: bioreactor; feature: anaerobic bioreactor; material: water | place: China | collected 2015-03-12 ...
AAGTCGACCACCTCGTTGGAGTCGTTGTACTTCGTGCCGTCGCCCTTCTGGTTGCCCTCGCGCTGGACCACCTTGGCGAGAAAGGCGCGGTACATCAGCACCTCGTCGTCGGTAAGCTTGTATCTGCCGTCAGTGGGATCAAGCTCACCCTCCTTCTCGGCATCAAAGCCCACTGCATCGGCGAGCTTCGCAAGCCGTCCGGTGCTGGCCTTCACCCATCCAACGTTAGATGGATGGTCGAGCATGATCGTGTCCCAGATTCGCCGCTTGGCGAACTCCTCCGGCTCGACCACTTCATAGGTGTAGCCGTGGGCAATGCCGCCATCGATTTCCTTTTCCTCGACGGCGGTAAGCTCAAGCACGTAGTCGCCGAACGGCATCAACTCAAACGAGCCGCCTCCGCTACGTTCGACTTCGCTGATATCAATTGCGGTAGCCAGTTTGGCCATTCAATATCTCCTATTGTGGTGGTTGCGCTGCTGGTGCAGCGTGGTGGTGGGTTAGTCGAGGCCGATTGCGTGCCGCCAGCCTTCGGTGCCGAACGCGTCGTCCTTGTCGTGTTCGTCGAGGAACATTTCGAGCGCGTCGAGATGTTCAAAGATCTTCATGATCTCATCGGGCGAGGCGTGGCCGACCATTGCCTTGCCGCGTACTGTGTTGAGGAACTTGTCGGTTTGGACGCCCATCACGCCGCCTCCTTCGCCTCCGCCGTCGCCAGATAGAAGTACTTCGACAGTTCAGCGAAGCCCGCACCCTTCCGGTAGTTGATGGACGCAGGCATATTCAGGCGATTCTTCGCCAAAAATCCGGCCCGCTCGTCCGTGAAGATGACGCGTTCCGAACCGGACATGCCTTCCGGTTTAGCCTCTTTCTTGCCGAAACCCTTGTCGATCTGTTTGACCGACGTGCGCTTGGACAGGAACAGAAGCGCATCGCTCTTTTCCATGATGATGTCGACAGCCCGCTTTTGGAGTTTCGGACGATACCGATCATAAGAATCGACAATCGGATCGTTGTGCGACTTCACCTCACTATGCAGAATTTGCACGACATGCAGTCTATGGCGCGCCAATGCACGGATGGCGGCAATGTAGTCGTTCCAATCGTTGTCGGCCTCAAGGTAGCCCTTGCCGAAGGCGGTGGGGGAACCCTTGTCGTTGCTGTCTATGGTTTCCCATCCCATGCGCGCGCAGGTGTGTCGCCAGACCAGTTTTTCCAGCGCATCCAGGCTATCGATGATGACCGTCTCGAAACTGTGGTCTTCGGTGAAAAGCTGCTCGAAGACGTCCAGCAGATCGTTGAACGATGTGATCGGGCGGGGCTCGCCCGCTTCGTCGGTAAGCGTGGTCAGTTCAATGTCAGTCGGCGGCTCCTCCCCTTCGGTGAATAGGTAAAGCGGCGACGGGAACTCGGACGCGAGCGTCGTTTTGCCGATGCCGCCAGATCCATAAATGGCGAGCACTGGGGGGTGCTTGCGTTTGGTTGTTGTGAGTGACGATAGGCTGATAGCCATAGTATCTCCTCTTGTTGCGGTGTGGTGTGGTGGCGCTGCGGGTTGCGGGGCAACGGGCAGCGGTTAGTCGAGTGCGACAATCATGCCGGTTGCTGCACAGACGCCGAAGATGAGTACAGCAACAGCGGCAAACGCCCCGAAATGTGCCGACGCGATGGTTGTAGCGAGCACAATGGCGAGGCTTGCTGCGGCCGCCACGGCCGCAAACGCGAATCCTGCGACGAACCGTTTCAGAAAGTTCATTGCTTCCCTCCTTATGTTAGAGCCACCATCATGCAGACGACGAGCAACAGCGCCGCGAACATGATGAGGTTGATGTCTGGATCGTCGGGCGCGGTCATGGTGCCAGCCAGCCGTGGTGGCCCACTATAAGGCCCGCTGCGAACGCCCACGCGCACAAGATGAACCAAGTCTGATGCACCATGCTCACGCCTCCTTGCTGCGGGCAGCAAGCATCGCATCCGCGTAGTCGTAGGCCAGTTTCGCCGCCTGATCTGGTCGTTCATGCACCGCTATCGACGACAAAGCAGCCAGTGCCGCATCGTCCCGGAACTCACGTTCTTCTGTGGTTAGTTTCACATGATCCATGTCATCATCTCCTTGATTGCAAACGCCGCAAGCACCAGCATGACGAACGCGCCGGTTAGCGCGACGCCGCCCCACAAGCCGCTGCTGCACGGCTCGTCGTGGTCTTCCTCGGGCGGTACGTCGTTGGTGGCGTAGTCGGGCGGGTAGCTATGGAATGTCATGCCAGCCACCCCACTACCCAAAGCAGCCCGATGGTCGGAAAGACCAGCTGCCATGCGAGGATGGCGGCGATCAGGGCAAGGGTGAGAGTAATCGCCCCGCATAGCGCCAAGCCTTCGGTGAAGCCACGCCAGAAGGCGGGCCAGTTGATGGGGTGGGTCATGCCCACGACTCCACCCTGTAGACGCTGTAAGTGGTGCGGAAGACCTGCCCGTCTTCCTGCGCCTTTAGGCGGCTGGTCGTGATCGTCATGCCATCGGCAAAACGTCCCTTGCTGTCGCCATAGACCTGCCCGCGAAGGCACGGGCAGCGCGGATCGCCCTCAAGCAGAAGGCGGGCATTGCGGAGGGTTCCTGTAATCTCCATAAACATCTCCTCTCGCTGTTGCGCGATGCGCAGCAGCTGTGGCGTTGGTTGGCTTGGTGGGGCTTAGGCGGCGGTAAGCGCGGCCAGAGGCAGGCTATAGTTGCCGCCGTCCGTCTGGACGCTGGCGTGGTAGCGGTCGACGCCCGTCACAAGCGCAGGCCGTGCAAGGATAACAAGATCACCGCGCTTGATCGTCTTGCCGACCTTCCGAGCCACCTTGAGCGAGTCGGCCAGCGCCGCGGTAAGTTCGCCCACGGACAGTTGCACGATGTCGTCGTCGCTGTCGCGATATCCGCAGATATCGAAGTCATCCTCATCGAACAACGGCACGGTAAAGCCGGTGGTGCTGTTGGCGGGATCGTCTGCCTCCGCAACGGGCACGGGCTGGATGTGGTCGTGGCGAAGATAGCGTTTGTCGCCATCGCGGTCGATGAACGTCACGGCCTCCCCGTCGCAGTGGATAACTTCAAACTCATCGCCGGCCTTATAGCCGCCGTAGAAATCATCCTCGTCAACAATGATGCGATCGCCCTTCTTAAACTTTCCCATATCCATCTCCTCTTCGTGGTAACAACGCGGCCGGTTACGCCGCGCCCTTGGTTTTGGTGTTCGCGCGCAGTTCCTTGGCGCGGGTGAAGTTGATGACGTTGTCGTTTTCCTTCGCGGGCTCTGGCTCTGGCTCTGGCTCGCCGTCTCCAATCGGGCGCAACTCAAAGCCGTGGAACCACAGCACATTGAGCGACGGTGACACCCGCAGCCCGACGAGAGAACCCATGAAGCCGATTACGACGCCGAAAACGTCGGGGTTCATAATGTGCTCGGCGACATCACCCTCATGGATGCAATCGCAATCACGTTCAGCAGTCATACTGCCTCCAAAATCGAAACTCTGGGCATCCTGATCTCGACGTATCGAAAAACCGTCGAGCAAAAGCCGCTATCCAGTACGGTGCGCACATCGCTTTTCTTCTTGCGCGCGGGCCGCTCGTAACCCTGCCTTGCGGCAATGACCTTCCATTTCGGTATGCCGAGCTGCGCAGCAACGACGGAGTCCGGCATGGCGCGAATGTCGCGCGTTGGGTTGTCTACTTCCTCGTCCCAAGCGCGATTAATCATGTCTATCATTTGTGGATTCATGGTCTCCTCGTTGCTGTGGTGCGGCTTGACACGGCGCTGGTGAGGAGCCATGTCTAAAAAGCCGGTGTGGTGCCGGTAGTCGGAACCCTGAGGATTATAGGTGGCAACATCTCCTCTCCTCGGGTAGTACGCAGAACGGGGCCGAGTTACGGGTGGTGCCGGCTCATATGGCCCCGTTTGCTTTTTGGGTGGGCTGGTTGCCCGCTATGGACAACCAGCCCCATCTCCTCTTCGTGGTGACGCCGTTGGTTGCGGCGGTGGTATGGGTGCCCGGACACGTGTGGTGCCATGTCCGGGCCGCTGCCGGCTCTCAACGTTGGTGAGACGGAGTCCCCGGCAGCGTTTGGGGTTATGCGGCGAGCGCCGCATAGGTATTCTCAATCTCCATCAATCTGTCTCGCCGCTCCAGCAGCAGCTCTGCAATTTCCGCATCGCTGGATATGTCGAAAATCTGCAACAAGAGGCTGGGCGTCACGATCTTGGTGATGGTCTCGACTGTGGGCGTAACGTTTACGACGCCCGGCTCTGTGGCGCGCTCAAGCTCCTCCTGAAGGGCCTCCACTTGTTCTGCCAGCCGCTCCTTGTCGGCCTCTGCGAACATGGCGCGGGTATGAGCCTCTTGCGACTGTCGCTCGGCAATCGCAACCATGTCATCACGCGCCTTGATGATGCTGGCCTGCTCTTTCAGTTTCTCTTGAAGGCGCTCATGCTTTGCTTTGAGTTCGGCAACCGTTTTGGCGGTAACTTTTTCGCCACTGGCAGCAAGGCCAAGGGCCTCGTCACGCACTGGTTCGGGAGTGGATGGAGCGGCAAGAGCGTAGAGGGCTGTGGGTCTCAAATTCGAAATCATTTCGGATTTGGAACCAAACTGCTCATAAACACGCATAAAGTTTAAGGCCGTTCGGTCGGTCATCCCAAATTCAGCGTCGATCCATGGCAGGAAGTTTCCGTGACCCAGCGCCTTCTTCTGCTCGATAAGTTCCCGCCCGACTTCGATGATGCTTTCCGCAGCAAGCTGCATTCTGCCGCGAATACGCTCCGCAGCAGCCCGCGCGGATGCCGCCTTCTCTACCGAAAGCATGCCGTAGTTAAAGGTGATACCCGCGCTAGGCAGCATGTTACTTCCCCCGCTTCAGTGCACGAACTTCATCCGCGTATTTGCAGATTTTATCCTTGTGCATCGCCACGATGAGATGTTTCGAACTGAACGTCTTGCCCTTGGCATGATGCTCATACGCCTTCACGGCATAGTTCATCAGCAGGCGACCTAGCGCACTGTTGCCCTTGCCACGGTTTTCCTTACGTCGCTGAACAAGTGCCTCTACGGCATCAACGGTATTGTCCGACTTGTTGCCAGCGTCCGCTGCATATAGCTCCCAGAAGCGCAGAGCCTTGTCACCATGCTTGGCGAACGTCAGCAGCGCACCCATGACGATGCCATAGGGAAACGCATCGCGGGTCGGCTTGATCTTGTCGAGAAGCATGATTTCGTCAGCGAACATTTTGACCGCGCGATTAATTACCGCATTCTTGGTGTTTCGCGTGACGCCGACCTGGTTCACGAACTCGTACAGTTCGCGCATGGCGGTGCTGATCCCGCCTTCCGTCAGCATAGGGCTGGATGGATTGATGCCTGCCTCACGAAATGCGCCTGTCACGCGGTCGGTGCCAAGCTCAGTCGCACCGGAGCTATCGAACATATCGTACAGGTCCATCGCAGCCTGTTCGTCGTGGCACTCATATACGTCCACAAGCAGTAGAGACGGCGGTCGCATCCGACCATCACGCCACAGTGCCGACCGTGTGTGGCCGTCAACCTTATACTCGCGTCCATCCGGCAGCAGCGCCATCGCCACTTCGCGGTGCTTCTGATTGGGGTGAAGCAGATGATCCGCGCGACCATGAGCGATGCGCACCTCTTCGTTGCGCTGGCGCGGATTGCTTGGAATCTGGTCCCAGTCAGCAAACGACATCGTGATTGTTTCACTGCGTTTGAACCGATCGTCGCCATAGGCGTCATTGCGGATAGTCAGTTCAGTCACATTGGCGCGCGCTGTCGCTGGCTTGCATGTGGGCCTGCGCCTTCTCGTCTCGACCGCCACCTCGCGGCCTCGTGCCATTACTGATTGCATTTCATTCTCCTCTTGTCTGGTTTCAGTCCCCTTTGATTCGAATGCCGAACGTTAGGGTTAATTCCTTATAGGCATACCTATAATCAATGTCAATGCTATAGGTGTGCAAATTTTACAGAGGGACCAAATTCGCCTATATGCGCGCCTATGAATTATAGACAGATAGCCCAAGGACTCGCCGACAAATTGGGGAGTCAGTCCAAGGCAGCCAAAGCGGTCGGCGTCAGCCAGCCGTCTTTTCGCGCTTGGCTGCATGGCGGCACCATAAGCGGCGAGAATCTCATCTCGTTACAAGAGGCCGCTGTGGCCCATGGAATTATAGAAGAGAACGGCGTTCGACTAATTGGGGGTGCTGCCAAAAGCGTTGTGCTCCGAGAGCTCGATTCCAAGCTCGGAGCAGGAGGCGCCGGCGAGGCCCTTATCGCACAAACGAGGAGAGGAGCAGATTTCTATGAGGATGCGTTCCGGGAGGAGGATTGGGGTATGCCACTGTCGTTCCTTCGAGCGGAACTAAAGGTAGACCCCAAAATGGCGCTCGTCGCCGAGGTCATCGGGGACAGCGGGTATGATCCATCCAACCCAACCGCACCGGGATCGCTATTTCCGGGCGACCGGGTGATTATTGATACTCAAGATCGCCGGCCGTCGCCTCCGGGGCCGTTCGCCGTCTACGATGGGGATGGCCTAGTTATTAAGTTGGTCCACGCAGTTGATGGCGACCCTCCGAAATACCGCCTGTCGAGCCGCAATCCTACCTACGGATATTATGACAGGACGGTCGAGGAGGCATTTTTAATCGGGCGCGTAAAGGGTCGCATAAGTCGCCTTTAGTCATCGCAGGGAGGGGAGTATGAGCTTTTTCGGAGTGATGGTAACGGTCGCCGTCGTAGTGGCTGCGGTGGGCATACTCATGATGATCGTGCAGGGCGCGGCTCGCTCCTCCTTGAGGAGCGGCGCAAAGGACTGGCTGACGCAAAACAACCTAACCGAATACATGGTTACGTTCGCGCCCGGCGACGCTATTGGCCTTAACTACCAAACACAACAGGCTGGCTTTTCGTCTGGCGGACGCAACTTCATGGTGCCGTTTTCGTCCATTGTGTCGGTCGAAATTTCTGAAAATGGCAGCACAGTCAGCAAGACGAATCGTAGTGGTCAGTTGGCCGGCATGGCTGTCGGCGGCGTTCTTATGGGTGGCGTCGGTGCCGTTGTTGGCGGCCTTTCAGCGTCCTCATCATCTCGCCAGAAGGTCGGCAGGGTTTCGATCAACGTAATAACCGACAGGCAGGAAGCGCCATTCATCGAACTTAAGGTCTTCCACGACAAAGAAATCGATAAGGGCGGATTCATTTATAACCAACACACCACCGAACTAATGCCGTGGTATGGTCGGCTCAAAGCAATCGTAGAAACCCAAGCCCCGTCGCCGGCAAGGTGAGCAAGCAGTAGGCTATCTGGGCAAGGGAACGCCCATGAATAGAAGCAGGAAGTACAGCCCTATCAGGGACGCGGCGAATGCGGCCGAAGCCACGTAGGACGACCATACTGCCCGCTTGAATGTTCCCTTCCGGGCATCTGCGACGATATTGGGCCGCTCTCGCTCAATCGCGGCGCTTGAATAAGCGGACACTAGGCGAAGGGCGTTTGACCTATAGCCGTCCAACACAGTCTGTGTCTGGCCCTTGGCGTGCGCCCTGTATTCGTCCGGCGTCGGTCGACGCTGGTTCTCCTCGATGAACTCCAAAACCCATTCGCGCTTGCCGATTTTGTATATGCCATATGCGACAATGCCGATGAGCTGTTCGGCGTCACCGGCATTCCCATCACAAAGCTGCTCAAAGACCGTATTGTAGAAGTTGTCGTTACCCGCCGACTCCTCGGCGACCGCCGGAAGATGCTCCACCCCTCACCTCCTGCTTGATGTCGCGAACAATATCGCGGAACACCGCGCCCGCACGGCGAAGCCCCTCCTCGTGCGTAGCTTGGTCGGCAATGAGAACATAGGTGCCGTCCGGGCGGTGCATCTTTTCAAAAGCGCGCCCACTGGCTGTTGGCCGGATGATTACCTTTTGATTCGTCATCATCGTTCTCCCTGCGTTCTTTTTATATGGCTCATCGCTCCTTGAGCAACGATTAATCAGCCAATCCCGCATCCATCGCACCGCCGACTTGCCCCTCTTTCTCGCCACCCGCACCATTGCTGGTGGTATGGTTATTTTCTATAGGTTCGCCTATTGACAGTCAATAGGTATGCCTATAACAATACCCCATCACCAACTGGCGATGAGGAGAAACCGCCATGAACGACAACATTCCGCCGACGGGAGAAAGGCCCCACCCCAGCCAGCACGACAAGGCGCACCGGCGCTATCTGGAGCATCGCCGTGCGGCATTGGTCCGCGAGCTGCGGCGCGTGAACGAGGAGTTGCGTCAGCGGACGCCCGCGCCGAAGGCGCGTGAGGACAACGATTGGGACTTCGATCCCCGCTCCGTTAGCGTGGAGGCGGCCCGATGACCTGCGCCACCAAACCCCACCACCTCCCCGACGCTATCGACGCCAGCTACCAGCAGCGTTCGATCCTCGAAATCCTGATCGACGCCTACCCGCGCAAGGTGCGCGGCAGCTCGGTGATTGACGCACTTTACGCCGACGATCCGAGCGGCGGCGCGGAATATGCCCGCGTCGTGCTGTCTGTACAGATGAACCGCCTGCGCAAGCGCATGGCCCGCAGCGGGTGGACGATTCCGAAGCTGGGCGGCGGCAAGGGGAATGTTGGGTTCTACAGCATTGCGAGGGCGTCATGAGCAGGCACAACGACGATTGCGCGGGGCGCAATGTGGCGCAGGACTACGGCAAGCATACGCCGGGGCGTTGGCAAGTTCGCTCTGGCATCGATGGCTCCCCGAAGATGGATAGCCGCGATGGCTACACAGTCGAACGCGCCGACCCCACAGCCGGCAAGCCGTTCGTGGTCTCTACATGGAGCCTTCCGAACGCCCGCCTGATCGCCGCCGCGCCGGAGTTGCTGGAGGCGGCAAGCTTGCTCCCAACCCACTGGCTCGAAAGCGGTGTCTTGTCGGATCGGCGCGCGGATGGGCTTCGCATTAAGCTGCACATCGAAGGCACCGATTACGAGCACGAGTTCACCGTTGCTGAACTTCGGGCAGCCCGCGCCGCCATCGCCAAAGCCACAGGTGCATCATGACCACCCTCGGCACCAAAATCTTCCTTTTCATCTTCATCGCTTACGGCGGCGAGCAATACGCCATGGACGTCGGCCAGTTCGACGACGAGATCGCGTGCCGCATCACGATGGAGGAAGTCTTTGACGACCTACAGGCCGACGGCTTCCGCGCCGACCAGATGACCGCGGTTTGCCAGCCGAGCGGGCTGCCGGTTGTGGTCGCCCACAACTAGCAGCCGACGAACCACCACCACATAGAGGAGACACCACAATGCAGATTCTAACCGCCCATGAGTTCATCGCCCAAGGCACCAGTGCCGCACAGGTTGCATCGATCGCGCGATACCTGGCGACCAACGAATATGGCCACAAGGCGCAGCCCGAGCTTGCGGCCAAGGTGCGCGCCGTCGCCGAGGAAGTCGCCGTGCTTACCGGCGTGCGGCTGTACGGCAAGCGCGGATACTACGTTGCGCCGCGGCCCGCCAATGACAATCGGCGTAGAAGCAGGAGGGCTGCGTGATGGTAACGCATATAGAGCCGGCAGACCTTGCTGAGGCCGACGCCAGCGCCGCGGATTACCCGACTGTTGCCCCGCAACAGTGCGGGGTAAAACCCGATGCATATGAAGTTCGCTGCACCGATGGGGGTTATGAATGGCGCAGGCCGTATCACGGCGAACTTGAGGTAATCATGAACACAGGGAAGGACAAGTACGGCAAGCCATTCGAGTACCGGGAGCTCTACGCCGCAAACCGTCTCATCACCGCCCTCCTACCGGAAGACGTTGCAGGGCTGGTGGAGCGGTTGCGGACACCAGCATTGCGTGACCCGCTGGAATCCCGCGCAGACCTCATGGACCGCGCCGCCTCCCTCATCCAGTCGCAAGCGGCGAGGATCGCGGAGTTGGAGGCGGGGTTGGAAGCGATAGCCGTATTCCCGAACCCACCGACAGTTTCACAGGCCCGCGCCCGTGCCATGCTGAACAAGGACTCCTCCCATGACTGACGCACAGACAGAAGCGCGGGCGATTGTCTCCGCTGCGCTGCCGCCACATGAGCAAGCGATGCTCGGCGGTGATGCAGTTGTCGTCCTGTCCGACCTGATAGCCACCGCCCTCGCCGCGAAGGATGCGGAACTGGCGGGCGCTATGGACGCAAGCGAACGATTTTCGGTCGCATGGCGGGATGCAGAACGGCGATCCGCCCGCGCCGAAGCCCAAATCGCAGGGACATTGAAGGCGCTGAAAGAAATCGACGCGCTAGATGAGGCCATGGGCCACGATCTTCGGGAGCGACATGCGTTCGAGGCTGTTGCAATCGCCCGCCGTGCCCTCGAAGCATGGGGAGACGAGAATGGTTGACCTGCTCACCGAACTCAACGCCGCCCATCGAGAAAGTCCATCGTGGAGGCTTTACGGACTGTGCCACCAAGCGGCATCCCGCATCACCGAACTGGAGGCAAAGGTCGAGCGGCTGACGAAAGAGCGGGACGATTTGCAAAACCGCCACGATAGCCTCGAATACGCGCTCGACGGCATCAAAGCCCGATCCGAAGCCCTCTCCCGCACAGGCGCGGTGAAGGTGGACCGCCAGCGGCTGAATATCGAAATCAGCAAATGGGCCACCGATAGCGACCTGCACATCACGATTGGCGATGTCGAGGCACTTCACGAAGCCATACTCTCCGCCCTTGAGCCAGCCGCACCGGAAGGCGAGCAGGAGGCGGTGGCGACTGTCGCGAAGGTCAATGCAGCAGGAGCGTCGTGGAACACAGTTTACCCGGCTGATGCGCTCGACAAACTCCCAATAGGCACTCCCCTCTACACCCGCCCCGCAAAACAGGCGGTGACGGAGGCGATGGTCGAGCGGTTCATCGGGGTCTATGAAACCGAATGTCGTCACCGATACGACCGGGATGCAATTCGCGCAGCCCTCAAGGCCGCGATGGAGGCTGGATGATGAGGCCACTTATTGAAGTTATGTCGGAAGCCATGCACGATCTTGGCGACTGGAACCCGCAAGAGTCCGCTGAATACGTTGAAGGGCGGTTGCGTGCTGCCGGCCACCGCATCCTCGGCCCGGATGAAGTCGATGCGCTTCAGAAGGCGCTCTACAGGGCAGAAGACGGTGCAGGAACGCTGCCTGCCAGGGATGCCGTCAAGCTCAGACCGGCCGATTGGCATGCGATCGGCGACCTTATCCGCACACTCGGGAGGAAGTCATGAAGCTGAGCGACATGGAGCTGCGTGAACTTGGCCTGCTGATACGCGACCCGAAGTACGGCAGCAGTGACCGCAAGCGCGACCGCGCCAGAACGAAGCTTAAGCGTCTCGGGCTGATCCGCTTCGACCGAAAGGCGTGGGAGTGGGAAGTTCTGCCGGATGGGCTTGTCGCCCTCGGGAGGAAGGCATGAGGCTGACGGAAGCGCAGCAATGGGCGCTCAAGAAGATCGCCGAGCATCCCGGCATCTGGCCGTCCTATCTCGGCCAGAAGATGATGGAGCGTCCCGGCGTTGAGGAAAAGCGTCGTGGCGGCAACAGGTCCAGCGCGCAAGGCCTCGGTCGTGTTGGCGGCCTGATGATGTCTCGCCTATCGAAAGCGGGCCTTGTCCGTACGTGGAACCTGACGAACGGCAATTGGCACGCCACCAAAGCCAGCATCACCGCCGCCGGCCGCCAGGCCCTCGCCAACAGCGGAGGCGCGAATGAAACCTGACAACGATAACAAACTCCCCTTCCGCGCCCTCGACGCCCTGCCGCTGTTTGCCAGCGACAAGGAGATCGCGGTGGCGGTGGTGGGCAAGACGCGGGCCGCCTACTGGCAGCGCGACGTGCTTCCCGTCCTTGAGCGAAAGGGCTTCCCGGCTGTCGATCCACTTCATACGGGGCGGGCAGTCCCCTTGGTTCGCAAGTTTTACGAGGATTATTTCGGCATCACGGCCGGCTTTGCGATGGCGAAGCCCGGCGGAGAGGAAAAAATATGGCAGCCGAAGCGGAAACGCGCAAGCTGATAGCAGAAATGGGCGGCGCCACCGGGCTGGTTTGGCGGAAGAAAGCCAAAGGCTCCACCCCTTACTGGCGCCCTCCCGTCTGGTATATGCCTGATGGCATCAAGCCGGAGCACGTAAATCTTTCGAATCTAGTCGACGACCCGGCTGCTCTGGTAGCGAAGTGCCGGTCGTTACAGGCTGACGCGCTGGCATGGAGGGCGGGAATACGCGGCCACGTTGGTGCGTTCGACGGGACGCTAGGCCAGATTATCCAGAAGTATCTGACCGATCCAGACAGCACGTTTTTTGCGTTGCGCCCCGGATCGCGCCATCCATATGAATTTTATGCCGACAAACTCATCTACGAATTGGGCGAGCTACGCCTCGACGAGGTTACTGGCGTCGACCTGAAGCGATGGCACGATCGCTGGTCCGCAGGTGGTGAAAAACTGGCTGCATCGAAGATGATGCGCGCCGTGCTGGACGCGGCCATATCGTTTGCGATCATGAGCAGCCGCCCCGGCTCCGCGGAACTGCGTGCAGCGACCGAGTTGCGCAGTATCTTGAAGACGGCAAATCGGAAGATACCGAACCCGAAGCGACGCGAGTCAACAGTCACGGCCGACGATGTTGTGCTTCTGCGCCGCGCCGCGCATGATGGCGGCAGGCCTAGCATGGCGCTGGCCTATGCTCTGGTGTTCGAAACGACGCTCCGCCTATGGGATGTCCTCGGGCAGTGGTGGCCGCACGACGCTCCGCTTGTCAGCGACGTGATCGCCCCCGTGGTGCGTGCTCGCAAGGTGCCGCATAAGTGGTTTGGGCTTCGATGGGAAGACATCGACGCGGATTTGGTGCTGCGCTACATGCCGTCGAAGACGAGCGCCAAGACCGGGCTTGCCGTGACATTCCCGCTTGCGCGCGCGCCGATGGTAATGGAGGAACTTGCGCACTGGCCCATCGAGCGGCGCACCGGCCCGGTGATCGTGTACGAGGGTACGGGCCTGCCATACAGCGGAAACTACTTTGGTGAGTTCTGGCGCAAGGACCGCGAGGCAGTGGGGTTGCCGTCGACGGTATGGGCGCGCGACCTGCGCGCATCCGGCATCACCGAGGGCAGGGCGGCGGGCGTATCGACGGACGACGCGGCGAAGGTCGCCGGCCATGCCAGCACAAAGACAACGAGCGCGATCTACGACCGGGCGGCGCTAGAGGCGTCTGAGCGGTTTGCGGATGCGCGGGCGAAAAGGCGGGCTGAACGGTGAACGACAGGCCTGATATGCAACCCGCCTTCTGGTGCCAATACAAACCGCCGGATACAGCGATAGCCGCGCTGGCGCAGATGCCGGAACACGCCATCACCCCAGAGGCGTTTATCACCGCATACTATCGAGACGCAGCACAAAAGCGGAACAAATCTCGTAACGCCGTGTAACGCGCCCATTGATTCCACTGAACTTTAAATTAACGGGTTGTTTACCACGTTGGGCGAAAGGTGCGTTTGTCGGTGTTCCGTAGCTATTGTGTCCGTCGTTGGCTCACGGTTCTCCACCTGCGGAGATCGGCCATGGCATGCGGCGCGCGGCGCGCGACGACACGCACAGGGGCCGGGGTCCGCGGCGAAAGGCAAGGAGCGCCGGGATCGTCCCGGCGTCGATGCGGCAGCGGACGTTTCCATGCGCGACAAACGATCCTATCTCGATTCGGTGAATGCGGGCCGCAGGCGCAGGGCGGGCGCCTCGCTCGACGAGATCGACATGGCGCTCGACAGGCTGGAGGAAAGCCTCGGCCACGACCGGCGCGGGCGCAGGCCGGCCGCCGGCGGTCTGCGCCGCGAAGCGCCGCGAGGCCGCGAGCGCGACCATGATCGCACCCATGACCTGGACCGCGACGAGCGCGACCACCGCCACGCCGGCCTGTCCGACGAGATGCAGATGCTGCGCGAGGAATTGCGCCAGCAGATGAGCAACGGGCTGCGCCACGAATTCGACACCCTCAAGAACGAGATCGAGCACGGCCTGCGCATGGCCGCGACGGGCGGCGCGCCGGATGGGCTGCCGGGCGGGCAGGTGGCGGAGCTGAACGCCGAGCTCGAACGGCTGTCCTCCATGGTGCAGCGGATTTCGGGCCGCAACGAGGATCGCCACATCCAGCATCTGCGGCTGGAGATGGAGGACATGAAGAAGGCGCTGAGCCAGCTCGCCCGCGAGGAGACGCTGCGCTCCTTCGACCGGCGCTGGGGCGAGTTCGACCGGCGCTTCAGCGACATGGCCGGTTCGCTGGCCGGCTCGTCGGCCGATGCCGATCCCGCCTTCAAGACGCTCGCCGCCCGCATCGAGGAGATCGGCGGCGCGGTCAGCGCCCTGCCGACATCGGGCGCGCTGCGCTCGCTGGAAGACAAGATGCGCGTGCTGCAGAACGCGGTCGAGCGCGTCTCGCACCAGCCGCGCAACCCCGACGCCGCCATGTTCGACGCCATCGGCGAGCGCCTCGACGAGATTTCGCGCGCCGTCGCCGCCGCGTCCGCCGCGCCGCGCGCGGCCGCCTTCGACCCCGAGCCGTTCGAGCGCATCGAGGCGCGCATTTCCTCGCTCGCGCGCCAGCTCGGCGAGACGGTCCAGGACGGCGGCGGCGCGGTCCGCGACCTCGGCGACCAGCTCGCCGCGCTGTCGCACCGGGTCGAGGACCTGGCCCACCGCGTCGACCTGCCCGAACGCGCGATAGAGCGGCTGGCCGGGCAGATCGGCACCATCGCCGACCGCCTCGACCGCGCGCCGGCGCTGCCCAATCTCGACGCCGTCTTTCACGGGCTGGAAAACCGCCTCGCCTCGATGTCGACCCTTCTGGAGCAGCGCCACGAGGATGCGCTGGCGCAGGGCCGGGCCTTGTTCCACGACCTCGAAAGCAGGATGGAGGAGGTCGCCGCGCGCATCGAGGCCGAGCGCGGCGCTCCCGAAACCGTTCCCGGCAACGACGAGCAGTTCATCGCCGCCATGGACGCCCGCTTCGCCGAGCTTGCCGCGCGCTTCGAGCGCCAGGCCGCCGCGCCTCAGGCCGACAGCGGCGCGATCCGCGATCTCGAAAAGCGGCTCGATACGATCTCGAGCCGCATCGAATCTTCCGCCGCCGCCCCGGCCGTCGATCCCGCGCTGATCCGCAGCCTCGAATCGCAGATCGCCGGCCTTGCCGACCATATCGCGCGGCCGGCCGCCGGGCAGGACGGCGGCGACATCGGGCCGCGCCTCGACCAGATCGAGCAGTCCATCGCCGCGTCGAAGAACGACATCCTGGAGGCCGCGCGGCGCGCGGCCGAGGACGCGGCGCGCAAGTTCTCCGGCACGCCCGCCGAGAGCGCGCTGGTCGCCGGCCTCGCCGACGACCTGAAGTCGCTGGAGGCGCTGACGCGCAAGTCCGACGACCGCAACGCCCGCACCTTCGAGGCGATCCACGACACGCTCCTGAAGATCGTCGACCGGCTGGGCGCGCTCGAGACGACCGACGCCAAGGCCGCCATTCCGGCTGCCGCGATGCCTGCCGCTGCGGTATCCGTGGCCGAACCGGCCCGCGACATGGCGCTGGGGCCCGCACGCACGCCCTCGCTGGCCCCGGAAGACGTCGCCCTGCCGCTGCCGGCCATCGCCGAAACGGTCGAACCGGCGCGCAAGGAAGAAGCGGCCGCTGGCCGCGCCTCGCTTCTGGGCGGGCTGGCGCGCGCCCTTTCCAGCCGCAAGGACAAGCAGGACCGCAAGCAGCCGGCAAAGCCTGACGCCGACACGGGAGCCGACGCGAAGGCGGTGCCTTCGGTCGATCCCGACGCTCCGCTCGATCCGCAGCTTGCCAACGAGCCGCTCGAGCCCGGTTCCGGCGCGCCGGACCTGAACGCCATCATGCGGCGCGTGCGCGACGAGCGCACCGGCGCGCCGCGCGGAACCGGCGCCGGCGCCGAGGTTTCGCGGGCCGACTTCATCGCAGCCGCCCGGCGGGCCGCGCAGGCCGCCGCC
>ERZ869909.1820-NODE-1820-length-16056-cov-7.260404_pt1 | contig 16056 bp, 14 predicted proteins | sample MGYA00520892_ERZ869909 | MGnify/ENA primary metagenome ERZ869909 (study PRJEB32215, sample SAMEA104723947) | bioreactor metagenome | biome: bioreactor; feature: anaerobic bioreactor; material: water | place: China | collected 2015-03-12 ...
GCGACCTTGCCGTTGGGCAGCACCCAGGCATTGATCTGGTCATTCTCGAACACGACGAATTCCCAGTCATACTGGGTAAGGCCGGAGCCTTGCGCGATGCGCTGGCCGACGCGCTCGACCTGACGGCGCTTGTTGGCATCGCGGCTGACGCGCTCCTGCTGCAGGGATTGCTGCCAGGTCTGCTGGGAGAGCTGGGCGATCTGCGCGTCCGAAACGATCATCAGCTGGCTGCGGCCAAGCGCCTCGTTATGCGCGGTGCAGCCTGCGACCAGCGGCACGACGGTGCCGGCAGCCAGACCCATGAGCAGTTCTCGCCGGTCCATTCTCACCACCGGCAGGCGGCCCGCAGGCGTATCAACCAGATCTGACATTTCGGGGTCTCCCTTCAAAGATATCCACTCCCGTCGCCGCCAGCGCTATACTGAACCCGCAGGCGATGGAAACCGTTGCCTTGGCGAGTTAAACATAAGCCGGTCGGCGACGGAACTGTTCCGTTTGCCCGCCGTCACCAACACGGGAGCCACTGCCATGCGCCGCCTTCTTGTCATCCTCGTGGTGCTGGCCGGGCTCGCCATTGCCGCTGCCCTGATCATTCCGGCGCTGCTGACCCCGGAAAACTGGCGCGGCGAGATCGAACGGCGCGCCGGCGAGCAGCTCGGGCGCGAGGTGACGATCGGCGGCGAGATCGGCCTTGCCATCCTGCCCCGCATCCAGATCCGCGCGGGAGAGGTGAGCATTGCCAATGCGCCGGGCTTTGGCGAGGAGCCGTTCGCAGAGGTGGGCCAGTTGCGGCTGGGCCTTGCCCTGTGGCCGCTGTTTTCCAACCGGGTCGAAGTGGACGAGTTCGTGCTGGTCGATCCGGTCATCCGCCTGCGCCAGACCGCCAGCGGCAATAACTGGACCTTCGGCACTGCGCAGGATGGCGAGGCGGCAGCGGGGAGTAATGACGGGTTCCGCCAGCCCGGCGCCCTGCCCTTTGAAGGCAGCTTCTCGGGCCTGCGCATCGAAAACGGCATGCTGAGCCATGTGAACGGCGCAGAGCGCTGGGAAGTCTCGGCGCTGAACATCACCGTCAATGCCGGCGATCTCGACCGCGAGGCGCGCCTGAACGGGGATTTTGTCCTGCGCGGCGAGACCATACGCCTCGATGCCCGGCTGGGCGGCGTGCGTCCGTTCCTGTCCGGTGCCCGCACACCGCTCACCCTGTCCATCCAGTCGCGCCCGCTCCGGCTCGACTTTGAGGGCGTGGCGCTTGAAAGCGCACATCTGGATCTGGCCGGGGAGGCGAGCGCCGAGGCTGATCTGATGGGGCTGTCGCGCCTGATGGGTGAGCCGCTTCCAGCGGGATCGGCCATGCGCACGGCCGCTGCCTCCGGCCGTTTCACCAGCGTGCCGGGCGAGATCCGCTTCGAGAATGCCCGCCTGCGCCTCGACGATATCACCGCTTCGGGCGCGCTGACCGCCCGGACAGACAGGGAGCGGCCCCTGCTGACCGGCCAGCTGGTGATCCCGGTCCTCGACCTCAATCCCTACATGCCCGAGCAGCAATCTGGCGCGAGCGCGGCAAGCAGCGGGGAATGGAGCACCGAGGAGATCGATCTGGGCGCGCTACGCCTGGTCGATGCCGATCTGCGCCTGAGTGCCGGGCGGCTGGTGTTCGGCGAGATCGAGGTCAGCGAGGCCGATGTGCGCGCCCAGCTGACCAATGGGCGGCTGGTGGCCGACCTGTCACGCTATACGCTCTATGGCGGGCGCGGTTCGGGCCAGCTGGTGGTCAATGCGCGCGGCGCCACGCCCAGCTACACCCTCACCGCACAGCTGCAGGGCCTGCAGACGCAGCCCTTCCTGAATGCGGCCGCGGAATTCACCGCCTTGCGGGGCCTTGGCAATTTCACGCTGGAGCTGTCCAGTTCCGGGGCCAGCACGAACGCGATCATGCGTTCGCTCTCCGGACAGGGAAACCTGCGCCTGACCGACGGGGCGATCGAGGGCTTCAACCTCGCCCAGATATTGCGGGGTATCCAGACCGCCCTCACCACGCGCCAGCTGCCGCAAGGCTTCGGCCCCGCAGAGGAGACCGATTTCAGCGAGCTGGGCGGCAGCTTCACGATTCGCAACGGGGTGCTGGCCAATAGCGACCTTGCCATGCTGAGCCCGCTGCTGCGTGTCACAGGCGCCGGCGAGTTCAACCTGGCCGACCAGACCATCGATTACCGTCTCAGCCCCCGCGCGGTGGCCTCGCTGACCGGTCAGGGCGGTGCGCCCGATCTGGGCGGGATAGCGGTGCCGGTGCGGATTCGCGGCAATTTCGGCAGTCCGTCCTTCAGTGTGGATATGGAGGCTGTGGCGCGCGAACTGGCTGCCGGACAGGCGCGCGGCGTGCTGGACCGCATCCTGCCCGGCCAGCGGCCCGCCCAGGAGGGCGAGGACGGCCAGCAGCCCGCGGCCACCCCCACCCCGGCCGACCTGTTGCGTGGTCTTCTCGACCGCCAGCGGCGCCAGGGCAATGACAGCGCCACCGGCAATACCGGCAGCGACGAGGACGAGAACGGGGACGGAGGCGGCTGACGTCACGCCCGCGTGAACGCAGCCGGGTTTCGCTTGCACGTTCGCCTGACAGGGCCATGATGCCCGGCAATACGGCGGCCCGGCCATTGCCGGGCACAAGGGGAGCATCATGAAAACACTCAACGCAGCGCTGGCCGCAGGAGCGATCATGGCCTTTACCCATCTGGTTCCGGCCAGCATGGCCCAGACATTCCATCCCGGAGACAGGATCACGGGCGAGCATTTCGCCACGCGTTCCCCCGTTCAGGCGGTCAATGGCGCCACCGCCTCGGCCCATCCGCTGGCCAGCATGGTAGGGATCGACATCCTCAAGGCGGGCGGCAATGCGGTCGACGCCGCCATCGCGATGAACGCGGTGCTGGGCCTGATGGAGCCGGTGGGCAACGGGATTGGCGGCGACATCTTCGTGCTCGTCTATGACCCGGAAACGCGGCAGGTCTACGGGCTGAACGGGGCGGGCCGGTCGCCCATGGGCCTCGATATCGAGACGGTGCGCGCGCACCTGACGCCAGAGGGGACGATCCCGCCTGTGGGGCCGCTGGCCGTGTCTGTGCCGGGCGCGGTCGATGGCTGGTTTGCCCTGCACGAGCGTTTTGGCCACCTGCCGATGGAGCAGGTGCTGGCGCCGGCCATCCGCTATGCGGAGCAGGGTTTCCCCCTCAGCCAGACCATCGCGTATTACTGGGAGCGCAATATGCGCATCTTCCAGGAGCGGTTTGATGCCGGGCAGTTCAACGAGTTCGACAATGCCCGCGCGACCTATCTGAACGCCGAAGGGCGCGCGCCCGCCGAGGGCGAGATATTCCGCAATCCGGACCTGGCCCGCACCTACCGCCTGCTCGCCGAACAGGGGCGTGATGCCTATTACGAGGGCGAGATTGCCCGCACCATCGACGCCTATATGCGCCGGATTGGCGGGTGGCTGCGCTATGAGGACTTCGCCGCCCACCGCTCTGAATGGGTGGAGCCGGTCACGGTGAACTATCGCGGTTATGATGTCTGGCAGATACCCCCGCAGGGCCAGGGCATGAGCGTGCTGCAGATGCTGCAGATACTCGAAGGCTATGACCTTGCCTCGATGGGCTATATGAGCGCCGATACGCTGCATGTGATGATCGAGGCCAAGCGCCTGGCCTTCGAGGACCGCGCGCGGTTTTACGCTGACCCGGCCTATCAGCCTGCCCCTGTGGACTGGCTCCTGTCGGACGAGTACGCGGCCGAACGGCGCGCGCTGATCTCGATGGACCGGGCGATGGAACAGGTGGGGCCGGGTGATCCGCCCCAGATCGAGCACAACGACACCACCTATCTTGCGACGGCCGACTCAAGCGGGATGATGGTGTCGCTGATCCAGTCCAACTATCGCGGCATGGGCGCCGGCATCGTGGCCGACGGGCTGGGCTTCATGTTCCAGAACCGCGGCGAGGCCTTCTCGCTGGATGAGGGCCACCCGAATGTCTACGAGCCCGGAAAGCGGCCCTTTCACACCATCATCCCGGGCATGGTGACCTATCAGGGCCAGGGCTATCTGAGTTTTGGCGTAATGGGCGGGGCCATGCAGCCGCAGGGTCATGTGCAGGTGCTGTCCAACATGATCGATTTCGGGCTGAACCTGCAGCAGGCCGGCGACAGCGCGCGCTGGCGTCACGAAGGTTCGACCGAACCGACCGACGGGCTCGGCACGCCTGCCGGCATCGGCGTTGTCCATCTGGAAGGGGGTGTGCCTCAGGCTGTCCGCGAGGAGCTGGAGCGGCGCGGTCACGTCATCGGACGCAGCGATGGCGGGTTTGGCGGCTATCAGGCGATCCGGCGCGATCCGGTCACCGGCGTGCTCACCGCTGCGTCAGAAATGCGCACCGACGGCGCCGCCATGGGGTATTAGAATGAACGAAGGCCGCAACCGGCTTTCATCGGGGGTTCACGGCGGAAGGCTCAGCCTTGGCTGCATGAACTGGCTGGAAAGGGAGTAACCGTCATGAAGCGTCTGGCACAATCCATTGCTGCCCTGGGGGCAGCGGCCATCGCGTTCGTCATCCTGCCTTTTGATGCGGAGGCGCAGCGCGGCCGTCCCGGCAGTGGCACGCCGGTCATCGAATTCTTCGAAGGTCCGAACTTCACCGGACGTTCGATCCGGGTGGACGGCGACGCGCCGGACTTCCGCCGCATGAATTTCAACGACATGCCAAGCTCGTTCCGGATCCAGAACGGATTCTGGGAGCTGTGCTTCGACATCAACTATCGCGGCCGCTGCCAGATATTCTGGGAGGATGCCCCGCAACTCACCGGAGGCTGGAACCGCCAGATCAGCTCGGCCCGGCCGGTCGATTTCCGGCGCGGCGGCCGGGAGGCCCTGATGATGTTCTCCGAGCCGAACTTTGAAGGCGAGGCGCGTCTGATCGTGGACAATGTCGCGAACCTCAATTCCATCCAGTTCAATGACCGGCCGCGCTCGCTGCGCGTCCTCAGCGGCGAATGGATCGTCTGCCAGCACGCCAATTTCGGCGGTCGCTGCGAAACGCTGCGCAATGAGGCGTCCGACCTGCGCCGCCTCGGGCTGGACCGCGAGATCAGCTCGGCCTCGCCGACCTCCCAATACACCCCTCCGGGATCCGGCAATCCTCCGCATGGCCCCGGCGGACCGGGATATGTCCCCGGCCCCGGCTCCAACCTGCGCCCCGGCTCGGTGTTTGGCGGCACGCGCGGCGCGCAGAGCACCTATTTCGCCACGCCCCGCGTGAATGGCGCCCCGGTAGCGCGCTGCATGAGCGCGTTTGACCAGCGCGCCTGCGAACAGGTGGTCGCCGATGCCCTGTGCCGGGGCGAAGGCTTCCGCGGTGCGGCCTTCTTTGCCATCACCGATCAGGGCCGCGGCAATCACTACTTCCTGGGCGATGGCCGCACCGCGCCGTCAAACGGGGCGCTCGCCGACGTGCTGTGTGTGCGCTAGACGCGGCTGAAACATAAAACGATGCAGTGCGGCCCCTCGCGCAAGCGGGGGGCCGTGCTCTATCGTGACGGCCAATCTTGCCGATTCCGGAGGCTGCCATGCCCGTTCAGGATCCCGTCGTCGCCGAACAGACCCCCGCTGCCGATCACACGATCAGCCAGTGCTGGGAGCGCTATACCGCCGAAGAGCATGGCGTATGGGACACGCTCTATGCGCGCCAGATGAAGGTGCTCAAGGGCCGCGCAGCAGACGAACACTTCAAGGGGCTCGAGCTTCTCAAGCTCGACGAGGGCGGCATCCCCGATTTCCGGCGCATGAACGAACACCTCTACAAGCTGACCGGCTGGGAGGTGGTCGCCGTGCACGGGCTAATCCCCAATGACGTGTTCTTCGATCATCTGGCCAATCGCCGCTTCGTGGCCGGGCGCTTCATCCGCGATGCCGACAAGCTGGACTATCTGCCAGAGCCGGACATCTTCCACGATGTATTCGGCCATGTGCCGCTGCTGACCCAGCCCGTCTTTGCCGACTACATGCAGGCCTATGGCAAAGGCGGGGCAAAAGCCGCCCGGCACGACATGATCGAGAACCTCACCCGCCTCTACTGGTACACGGTGGAGTTCGGCCTGATCAACACACCCGAGGGCCAGCGCATTTACGGCGCCGGTATCGTCTCCAGCCAGTCGGAATCGGTGTTTTCGCTGGAGGGCCGGTCACCCAACCGGGTCCATTTCGACCTGGAGCGCGTGATGCGCACCGACTACCGGTATGACGACTTCCAGCAGACCTATTTCGTCATCGATTCCTACGAGGAGTTGATGGAAGCAACCGCCGGCCAGGATTTCGATCCCATCTATGCCCGCCTCAAGGGGCAGCCGGACTTCAAGGCCAGTGACATCGTGGACGGCGACAAGGTGTATTCGACGGGCACGCAGGAATACGCGAAGGCGGGCGGGCTGGCCAAAGGAGCCAAGTGGGTCTGACCCCTCTCACCCCTTGGGGTCGAAGATGTCCTCGATCTTCAGGCCAAACACCTCGGCGAGCGTGAAGGCCAGCGGCAAAGACGGGTCGAACTTGCCCGTCTCCACCGCATTGATCGCCTGACGCGAGACCCCTGCCCGCTCCGCAAGGTCAGCCTGGCTCCAGTTGCGCTCGGCGCGCAGGACCTTGAGGCGATTTTTCATAACCTCGACCTCCTAGCGGTAGCGCCTGCGCACGAAACACGCCGCCAGACCCTGTCCGCCAATGATCGCCGGCAGCACCCAGATCAGTCCGATTTCCGGCAGCAGATCGGTCGCCTGCTGCGCGAAGCCGTAGGCAAAGCTGATGAAGCTTACCGCGCCAGCCGAGATCATCGTCGCCTCGGCGATCACCGCCCGGTTGAACTCGTCCATCGAGCGGATGAAGACGATCATGGCATGCAGGCCGTAGAGCGCGGGAAACACGGGCGATATCGCGACAAGGATACGCAGCCAGTCGGCGCCGATCGTGTCTCCGCGCAGGACGGTGATCGACCCGAAAAGCACCGCCGTGTAGCCGACCATGGCGAGGAGCATGTGCAGCATGTAGCGGCGGGCATGTGGATTTGATGTGGCAGTCATGAGGCTCTCTCCCTTGCTCTACTGATTGTCCTGGAGGAAACGGATGAGGCGGGCGTTGAATGCGTCGGCCTGGTCGATCATGAGGAAATGGCGCGCGCCTTCAATGATCTCGACACGGCCATTGGCCAGCGGCGCGTACTGGCCGGCATACAGGGTCTGCACGGCGTCCGCGTCCACCGGTGCGCCCGGCGCCCAGGGGGCAAGCACCAGAACCGGTGCGGCCACATCCTCCAGAACCGGCGAGAAATCACGCCCCGACACTTCACCAAAGGCAATCGCGACGGTTTCCTGGTCTGAGGCCGCCATCCACGCCATCAGCACGGAGTGAAATCCGGTATCGAGGCTCTGGACCGGCATGCCCTGCTGCATCGCGGCAAGATAGTTCTCGCGCGGCAAGGACCGCATCTGGGCTGTGAAGGCCGACGCCATCATGGCTGCCTGCTCGGCGGTGACCGCAGGGTTGAACAGGCGCGCATAGAACGGCACGGAGTCCACCACCATCACGGCGCTGACAGCCTCCGGGGCGCGCGCCGCCACTTGCAAGGCGACCTGCCCGCCCAGCGAATGGCCGATAACCGCTATATCCTCATGGCCGCCAGAGGCGATGTAGTCGGCAATGGCAGCCGCCGCGTTCCCGATGAAGCTGCCGTCGCCCTCCACCGGCGGCACGCCGGCAAAGCCGGCCAGCGTGAAGACATGGATGTCCGCGCTGTCACCCAGCGCCGCTACCGCGCTGTCCCAGGTGGCTCCGGAAGACCCCAGCCCCGGCACGAAAAAGACCGTCCGGGCCGAACTGTCGCCCGAGCGCTCCACCACGAAGCGGTCTTCAGCGTGCGCTGCAGCGGCTGAGCCGAGCACCCCTACGGCCAGACCCACCATCAGCGATTTCAATGCACGTCTCATCATCGTGAAGCCCCAATCTGTCATGTGTGAATGTCAGTCTGTAAGGTGAAGCTGACATATCACCCCCACCATGTCAACTACACCTGACAAATAGTCGTGTGAGGCTGATTTCTTGGGGATAGCTGATTGTCATCCCCGGGCCGCGCAGCGATCGCGGGGACACATGCCTGCAAAGTTGGATCCCGGCTCGGGGGCCGGGACCCCGATGGAGAGGTCAATGGTTGAGCTGTCAGAATTATAGAAACCGCTACACAAACCGGGGCCCCGGCCGCCGAGCCGGGGGCCATCCTTTTCATTTCACCGGCGAAAGCCGGTGCCCAGTCTTTCTGGATCCCGGCTTCCGCCGGGAAAACGCAGAAAGGAATCAGAGAAAAGGTATATTAGACCGGCAGTTCGGTCGTGTTCTTGATCGCTTCCATGGCAAAGCTCGCGCTGACATCGGACAGGGGCGCGATGGCGATGAGTTTCTTGTAGAACGCATCGTAGTCGGCGATTTCCGGCAGGGCGATCTTGATGAGGTAATCCACCTCCCCGCTCATGCGGTAGAACTCGATCACTTCGGGCAGGCGCGCGACACCTTTGGAGAAGCGTTCCAGCCAGTCGGCATCATGGCGGCTGGTCTTCACGAAGATGAAGAGCGTGGCGCGCAGGCCCAAAGCGTCCTGATCGATGAGGGCCACCCGGCTCCGGATCAGACCCGCCTCCTCCATGCGCTTGATGCGCCGGTTGACGGGCGTGGCGCTCAAGCCCACCGCATCGGCCAGCTCCTGCACGGTCTGGTCGGCATTGGCCTGCAACAGGCGCAAAATCTTGCGGTCGTGGTCGTCAAGCTGCATGGGCGCGGCCTTTGATGGTGATTTTCACCACTATACGCGTGAATGCGCGGTGAAATAGGTCAAAAATACTCATGGAGGCATGATTTCCTGATAGCAGGAGGAGGAATCATGGCTGCGACAGACATTTCAGGCACTCAGGCAGTGGACGCGCTGCGCGAAGGGCTGACCGCCCGGCATGGCATGATCCGCACGCCGTTCGGGGAGCGCCCGCTTGTCTATGCAGACTATACCGCCTCCGGCCGCCCGCACCGTGCCGTCGAAGACAAGATTTCTGCGCTCCATACCCTCCTCGCCAATCCGCATACCGAAGACAGCGCCACGGGGCGCGCCTCCAACGCCTGGCTGAAGGCGGCCGAGACCACCATCAAGCGCGCGGTGAATGCCTCTGCTGACGATGCGCTCATCCCCTGCGGTGCAGGCGCTACCGCGGCCATCCACAAGCTGCAGGAAATTCTGGGCATTGCCTGCCCGCCCGCGAGCCTCGCCCGCATGGGCGACGCTGTCAGCGCCGCTCTGGGGGCAGAGGCGAAAGCAGCTCTCGAAGCGCATATGGCGGCCACGCGTCCGGTGGTGTTTGTCGGCCCCTACGAGCACCACTCCAACGAGCTGAGCTGGCGCGAAAGCATGGCCGAAGTGGTGAGGGTAAAGCTCTGCCCCGATGGCGGGATCGACTACGCGGCGCTGGAAACCCTGCTTAAAGCCCCGCAATGGCAGGGCCGGATGCGCATTGGCGCGTTCTCGGCCGCCTCCAACGTCACCGGCATCATCACAGATGTGCGCCGCCTGGCAAAGCTCCTGCACGCGCATGACGCCATTCTGGCGCTCGATTGCGCGGCCAGCGCGCCCTATCTGGCCATCGATATGCACCCTGCAGATGAGCCGGATGCCGCAATCGATGCGGTGTCCTTCTCCCCGCACAAATTTGTCGGCGGGCCGGGATCGTGCGGCGTTCTGGTGTTCAGCAAGGCGCTGTACCGCAGGGATCTGCCACCCACCTGCTGCGCGGGCGGCACGGTGCGCTATGTCTGGGATGGCGGACATGACTTCCTGGACGATGTGGAAGCGCGCGAGAAGGCCGGCACGCCCGGCCTGCCCCAGCTTGTACGCGCCGCTTTGGCGCTGGAATTGCGCGACGCGCTGGGGTTGGAGCGCCTGCACGCCATCGAGCAGGCCTATCTGGGGCGCGCCTTTGCGGCGTGGCAGGACTGTCCCGGCGTCGAGATACTCGGGCCCCAAGACCCGTCCCGCCGCCTCGCCATCGTGTCATTCAACCTGCGTGATCCGCGCGGCGGCTGGCTGCATCCGCGCTTCGTGACGACGCTTCTGAGCGATCTCTTCGGCATTCAGGCGCGCGCGGGCTGTGCCTGCGCGGGGCCGTATGCGCACGATCTGCTGGGTCTGGGCGAGGATGAGGCGCTGGCCTACCGGCAGGCGGTTCTCTCCGGGCATGCGGGCCTGCGCCCCGGCTGGAGCCGGGTCAGCCTGCACTGGGCGATGGACGAGGCGGAGATCGATTATCTCATTGACGCCATCGCCTTCCTGTCGGCCGAGGGCTGGAAATTCCTCGACCTCTACCGCTTCGATGTGACGACCGGCGCCTGGAGCTGGCGTGGGTCTTCCCGTCTTGATCCGCGCGAAGCGATCTGCGGCGAACGCATCGATGACCGCGCCGCGCTGTTTGCCGCCCTCTTGGACGAAGCACGGGAACGCGCCTGCGCCCTCTCCCCCTGCCCGGATGCGCGTCCAAGACTGCCTGAGCCGGTGGAGCGCTTGCGCCAGTTTTCCCTGCCGGTGGAGTAGTTCGCTCTTTTCCGCGTCATCCCCGCGTAGGCGGGGATCCAGAGATCGTAGAGCGACGCTAGTTCCAAGCGGCTCTGGGTTCCCGCCTGCGCGGGAACGACGAACGTGGAGAGGAAAAACTACCCCTCATCCATGCCGAAATCGAAGTTCGGAGCCGAGTGGGTGAGCGCGCCGACCGATATTACGTCGACGCCGGTTCCGGCAATCGCGCGGATAGTGGAAAGCGTCACCCCGCCGGAGGCTTCAAGGATCACCTTGCCCTTGGCGGCTTTCACGGCGGCCTTCATGTCATCGAGGGAAAAATTATCGAGCAGCACGCTCTCTGCGCCCGCTGCCAGCGCGTCATCGAGCTGGTCCAGCCGGTCGATCTCGACGGCCACGCGCGTCATGTGCCCGGCATGGGCTTTCGCCCGCCGGACCGCCTCGCCCACACTGCCCGCAACCGCCACGTGATTATCCTTGATGAGAATGGCGTCATCGAGCCCGAAGCGATGGCTCGCCCCGCCGCCAGCCCGCACGGCAGCCAGTTCCAGCGCGCGTAAAGTGGGCGTCGTCTTGCGCGTATGGGCGATTTTCGCGCCGGTGCCCTTCACGGCCTCGACATACTCTCGTGTCAGGGTGGCGATGCCGCTAAGGCGGCCCAGGAAGTTCAGCGCCGTGCGCTCGGCGATCAGGATGGCGCGGACCGACCCTTCCACCGCCAGCACCACACCGCCGGCGGCCAGCGCATCGCCATCCTTGGCGCGCCAATAGGTCTTCAAGGTGGGGTCGCACTGGCGAAACACCTCCGCGGCGACGGCCTGCCCGGCCAGCACGCCGTCTTTCCGCGCGGCTATCACGAAACCGGCATGGGCGTGGGCGGGGATCACCGCCTCGCTGGTCACGTCGCCGCGCCCGCCCAGATCCTCGGCAAGCGCGCGGGCCACGATGTCGGTAAGGTAAGCGCTGTTCATTCGGCAGGCTCCGCGAGCGGGGACATATGAGGATGCACGGCGCGCGCATCGGGAAGCGTCAGGCGGGTATGGGCGACCACGGCACTGGTTAAGGGATGATCGCTGCGGAAATGCCCGCCCCGGCTCTCGGTGCGCAGCATGGCTCCTGCCGCCACGAAGCGCGCGGCGACCAGCGCATCGGCTTCGCCGTGTTCGGCTTCCAGCGTGTCGATAAGATCGAGAAGGCGAGCAAGCCCCGCGCCGTCGCGTTCCACGCCCGCGTGCGCCGCCATGGCGGCACGCAAGCGCGCCAGGGCTTCTGCGGGCAGTGCCGGTGCGGGATCAGTGGCTACAGGCGTCAGCGCGCGCTGCGGCGCGCTTGCAAGCGCGTCTGCCGCCCGCCGTCCGAAGACGAGACCTTCCAAGAGCGAGTTGGACGCCAGCCGGTTCGCGCCATGCACGCCGGTGGAAGCACACTCGCCCACCGCCCACAGGCCCGGCACGCCGGTAAATCCGCTGCTGTCTGTCGCCACCCCGCCCATATGGTAGTGCGCCGCTGGCGCCACCGGGATGGGCTGAAACCGCGGATCAATGCCTGCAGTCCTGCAGGCAGCAAACACGGCCGGGAAGCGTTCGGGGAACTCCTCACCCACCGCCGCGCGGGCATCGAGATATGCGCCCCGCCCCGTCTTCACCTGCGGGTGGACAGCGCGGGCCACCACATCGCGCGGGGCGAGCTCTGCATCGCGGTGAACGCCGCGCATGAAACGCTTGCCGGCCCGGTCGATGAGGATAGCGCCTTCACCGCGCAGCGCCTCGGTGGCGAGCGGTGCCGGATCGCGGCCCACATCGATTGCCGTGGGGTGGAACTGGACAAATTCCGGGTCCTGGATGACCGCGCCGAGCCGTGCTGCCCAGCTTAGCGCCTGACCCTGACTGCTGGCGGGCGTCGTCGTCACGCCATAAAGCCCGCAGAGGCTCCCCGTCGCCAGCACCACATCACTGGCAAGGACATCGTGGCGCGTGCCGCCCGCGTCAAAGGCGATCACGCCTGCGCATCCGCCCTGCTCGTCCGGGATCAGACCGCAAGCGCGCCAGCTCTCCCGGATCTCGATATGGGCCGCGGCTTTAACGGCTGTGATCAGGGCGGCGAGTATGCCCGCGCCTGCCTGATCACCCTTCACCCGCGCCACACGGGCTCTGGAGTGCGCGGCCTCGCGCGACAATACCCAGCTGCCGCCCGCTTCGCGCTCGAACGGCGCACCCAGCGCGTACAGCGCCTCGATCTCGGCAGGTCCCGCTTTGGCCAGCAGGCGTGCTGCCGCCTCATCGACCAGCCCGGCTCCAGCGGCAATCGTGTCGCGCGCATGCAAGGACGGGCTGTCATCGGCGCCAAGCGCTGCGGCCACCCCGCCCTGCGCCCAGCCGGTAGAGCTGCTCATCCCCAGCGGTGCGCCCGTCAGCAGGACCACCCGGCGCGGAGCAGCATGCAGCGCGGTCCACAGACCCGCTATGCCAGCGCCGACGATGATGAGGGGGTGGGTCACGGGAAGCTATCCTTGAAATCCCGGCCGAGCTTGCGAGAGCCGGGATCTGGTGGAGGTTCGGCACGAGGCCCCGGATCGCTGCGCATCCGGGGTTTCAGCGCTGTTGGCTAAACGCTCACATAGGGGATCGAGACGGCAGGCTTGCTGGTATCGAAGGCAGGCGGCTTGCCAAGCGAGGGCAGCGCCAGCATCGCGTCCACGCTGGCTTTCGCGCGCTCCGCGATTAGCGGGTCCACGTGGACTTCGTGCTTCATGTCGCGCAGCGCCTCATAGATGCCTTTAAGTGTGATGCGCTTCATGTGCGGGCAGAGATTACAGGGCTTTACGAAGTTCACGCCCGGATTTTCCACCGCCACATTATCGCTCATCGAGCATTCGGTGATGAGGATGGCGGTCGTCGGCTGGTGATCCTTCACATAGGCCGCCATCGCGCCGGTGGAGCCGGCAAAGTCAGCGGCTTTCAGCACGTCCGGCGGGCACTCCGGGTGGGTGATGATCATGGCTTCGGGGTGGGCGGCGCGAAGGGCCTCGATGTCCTCCACCGTGAACTGCTCATGCACCTCGCAACTGCCCTTCCAGGTGAGGATGCGGATATCGGTCTGGCTCGCGACATTCCTGGCCAGATACTCGTCCGGAATGAGGATGACCGTGTCGGTATTCCATTCCGCCGCAATGGCCTCAACCACCTGCACGGCGTTCGACGAGGTGCAGCAAATGTCGGACCATGCCTTCACCTCGGCAGAGGTGTTTACATAGGTGACGATCGGATAATCGGGATAAGCCTCGCGGATGGCGCGCACATTGGCGCCGGTGATGGAGGCAGCCAGCGAACAGCCCGCACGCTCATCAGGGATCAGCACGGTCTTTTCCGGCGAGAGGATTTTTGCCGTCTCGGCCATGAAATGCACGCCCGCCTGCACGATCACCCGGGCCTCGGTTTTCGCCGCTTCCTGCGCGAGTTTGAGCGAATCTCCCATGATGTCGCCTACCGTGTGGAAGATGTCGGCGGTCATGTAATTGTGGGCGAGGATGACCGCGCCGCGCTCGACTTTCAGCCGGTTGATCGCATCGATCAGCGGCGCATGCAGCGGCCATTCCATCGGCGTCACCACCGATTTCACTTTCTCGTAAAGGTGATCGGTGCGCGCCTTCACGCCCGCATCATAGACCAGCGCATCGGCGGCGGGCCAGGCATTATCAGGGACTTGCATGCGGGTCGGGTCGTGCCGGTCCATCGCGTTTCATCCTCTCTCCGCCCTCTTTTGCTCATTTTGAGCATTACGAGGGGCCAGAAAATCGGCGGGCCGATCACCGGTCACGCCGTTATGCTCTAGTTGAGCCTAAGGTGGGATGTTTCTACGCCCCGGCAAGGGGGGATGCAAGACAGTTTTCTTGCATCCCCTCTTGAGAGCGGAGTTGGCGCCTACCTCACACGGGCGTAGCGCAGCAGCACGACATCCTTCTTCATGGGCCGGGCTTCAAGGAGGGAGAGTTTCCTTTGCTCCGCCCATTGCTTGAACAGCGATACGCCGTCGCCAAGCAGAAGCGGCGCGATGCCGATGCGGTACTCGTCAAACAGATCCGCCTCGATCAGCGGACGGGCCAGCTGTGCGCTGCCGAAAAGATAGAGGTCCTTGCCGCCTTCGGCCTTCAGCCGCGTGATTTCCGCCACCGGGCCGGTGTTGAACACGGTCACGTTGGCCCAGTCGGAGTGCTTCACCGTGCGGGAGAAGACATATTTCGGCAGCGTGTTCATGAAGCGGGCGACATTCGCCTCCGGCCCGTCTGCCGCTGCTGGCCAGTGGCCCGCCATCAGATCATGGGTGCGCCGCCCGAACACCATGCCGCCCATCGCCTCGCCCTGCTGAAGGGATAGCGCTTCAAGGTCCTCGCTCCAGGTATCGGCCATCCACGAAATGTCATGGCCGGGGCCTTCAAACCGGCCATCCAGCCCCATCAGATTCCACATGATCAGCTTGCGCATTGATCCGTCTCCTCACGCCGCGCGGGCGAGTTCGCCAGCGAGATTGTCGAGCGACGCGCCATAGCCCTCGCGATAGCCGTCCGCCATGCCGGGCACGAATTCTGTCACCTGGCAGGTCACGATCTGGCGGGTGCTCTTGCCGCCCGCAGTGAGCGACACGCTGACCAGCGCCGCGCAAAGCGGATTGCCACTCTCCCGGATCACTTCGGCAAAGACGATGCGCTCGTTCTGGACGATATCGAGATAGAGGACTTCGGCCTGAAACCGCAGATCGCCCTTCGCGCCGCAGCGGGCGAGGTCACGCCCGCCTACACGGAAATCGGATTGCTCATAGCGCAGTTCATGGTCCGGGCCGGGCACCGCCCAGCGGCTCATCGCCTCGCTGTCCGCCCACGCGGCGAAGACACGGCTGGGCGGCGCATCGTAGCGGCGCTCGAACGTCACGGTGTCATGGGACAGGGTCATTACTGCACCTCCAAACCAATTGCAAACATCAACTGGTTGCAGCATGATCCGAACCACCTCAGATATGCAAGTGGTTTTTGAGAGGAAATGCAGATCATGGCCGACGCGCCCCGCTCGGGCTGTCCAATCAATCTGTCGCTGGAAGTGTTCGGCGACCGCTGGAGCCTGCTCGTCCTGCGCGACATCATTTTCGGCGGGCGCAGGCATTTCCTCGACCTGATGAACAATCAGGAAGGCATCTCCACCAACATCCTCGGCGACCGGCTCAAACGCCTGGTGGCGCTTCGCATGCTGACCGCCGCGCCGGACCCGGCCCATCGCCAGCGCATGATCTATTCGCTGACCGAACAGGCGATCCAGCTCATACCCATCATGGCGCATCTGGGCGCGTGGGGCCGCAGGCATCTGCCCGTCACCCCTGCCCTTTCCATCCGCGCGCAGCTGCTGGAGGAAGGCGGCCCGGCCATGTGGGA
>ERZ869909.1821-NODE-1821-length-16045-cov-21.814379_pt1 | contig 16045 bp, 17 predicted proteins | sample MGYA00520892_ERZ869909 | MGnify/ENA primary metagenome ERZ869909 (study PRJEB32215, sample SAMEA104723947) | bioreactor metagenome | biome: bioreactor; feature: anaerobic bioreactor; material: water | place: China | collected 2015-03-12 ...
GTACCTCAACAAGTTTGTGTTTAACAGAAATATTAACAACCTTAAAATTAATCTCGTTTAATAATGCACTACGGGTTCTTAACTTCTGTTTCTATACTTGTAACTAAATAATATTGTAAATCGATTTGAGGGTTTTTAAGGGAAAGTACCGTACATAAATGGCTTTTAACAAGCTTTGAAGTGTCTTTAAACTGTAAAAGATGGGTATCATTATATGTGTCGTCTGAAAGCAGGTTTTGTGTAATCTTTTTCCACTGCTCAGTTGAAGTGTTGTTTAAGAGGGAAACAAACGAGCTGCCGATAAGGCTTTCCTTGCTTTTATGTAGCCTCGCGGTAACGGGTCTGTTTACAGCAGCTATTTTAAAATCTGAGTCTAATAGATATACCAAATGAACAACCTGTGTATTAGATGTTCTGGTGTTTAAAACACTGTAAAGCTTTAAAGTTTCCTGCATCTCCTCTACAACCCAGTTGAGCATGACAATAAGTGATTCTATTTCGTCATTCTGATTGGTTCGCTCAATCTGAAAACTAAAATCACCTTCGGTTAAAGCCAGAAGCATCTGCTTGATTTGGACAATTCGTTCTTTGTCTATTTCCCGCATTGTAATTCTTTTTATACATACGATTTCAAAAAGGCCAAGGCCTTTTCAGCATCATTAAAAAATAATGTGGGGATAATGGGTTTATTTCGCTTGGTATAAACTTGAAACATGGCCTGAGCAATGTCTCGATCATCAACTATGGCTACAGCCTTGGCCAATGTTGAACCTTCCAATGCCAAAAAATCCCTGGCCGATTTGTCAGCATCACCTAAACCACGGATGTCACAAAGTATGGGGTATGATTTATCTCCTTGATACTTCATGCGCTCCCTGACAATATATCGGGCTGCCTTTAAATCCAGGTATTCTATGGGCTTATATACAAAATGCAACACGCCTTCTGTAATCCAAAGTTTGGAATACAAATTCTCATGATATCTGTACATGACAAAATGTAACTTTTTCTCTTCAAAAGACTAAATTATAAAATTTTATATAATTTGTTAAAATTTGATTTGATTTGAAGTATTTTGACAAATAATTTCTCTATTAAGTTTTCTCAAAAGGATAAAAAGTTTTCTTAAAAGGATTATTTTTAATGTTCCACATCACTACCCGTTGGAACGTATTGTTTTTTTAAATAGCTTGTAATCAGTTTTATAAAAACACCCATCCCCAGTACCATTTTTCAAGGATTTATAGACAAAAATTTCTATGCATACAATCATTTGTATACTTCATATTTGGTATTAACTTAATTTCAATTAGAACAATCATGGCAAAGATCAAACACAACAATTTCATTAACACGGTAAACGAAGTCATCAATAATGCTAAACAACAAAACATTGTTCACCTCTACGCAGAAGACAAAAAATTATCTGGCAGGAAGATTCAAATCAATGGCAGTAACCTGTTTCATTTTGGGACAACTGGCTATTTAGGTCTGGAGCAAGATCCCAGGCTAAAAGCTGCGGCAATCAAAGCAATTGAAAATTTCGGTACTCAGTTTCCCTTGTCCAAAACCTATATTTCCCATCCGCTCTATGCAGAGTTGGAAGCCAAGGTGTCCTTAATGTGTGATGCTCCCATACTCATTACCAAAAACAGTACCCTGGGTCATATGGCTGTGATTCCCACAGCTGTAGATGATAATGATGGGGTCATTCTCGATCATCAGGTGCATTGGAGTGTCCAGAATGCGGTTCAAATGGTCAAAACAAAAGGAGTAAAAGTAGAAATGGTTCGCCACAATAATTTGGACATGCTTGAGGAAAAAATCAAAAGCCTCAATGATTCTTGTTCCAAAATTTGGTATATGGCAGATGGGGTGTACTCCATGTTTGGTGATTTTGCACCCATTGAAGAGCTAATGACTTTATGTAAAAAATACCCCAAACTCCACCTTTACTTTGACGATGTCCATGGTATGAGTTGGTGTGGTAAAAACGGAGCAGGTTTTGTTATGAGCAGGCTGGGGGTGCTTCCTGAAAACTGCCTGTTGTTTGGCACCTTGAGCAAATCTTTTGGTGCCAGTGGGGCGTTACTTGTCTGTCCCAATATAAAATTACGCGATAAAATCAGAAATTTTGGCGGGCCACTCTCATTCTCTGCCCAATTGGAACCTGCTTCAGTAGCTGCAGCAATAGCATCTGCTGACATTCACTTATCTGATGAAATATATGAATTACAAAACGATTTAAAAATCAGGATTCAACATTTCAATTCCTTACTTCAAAAAACAGAGTTGCCATTAATTGACAAAAATGAAAGCCCGGTGTTTTATATTGGAACTGGTTTACCGGTAACAGGGTATAATTTTGTAAATAGACTCTTCAAAGAAGGCTTCTTTGTCAATCTCGGTATATTCCCGGCAGTACCGGTGAAAAATACAGGTGTGCGCATCACTATTTCAAGGCATAACGAATTAAACGAGATCAGCGACCTGATTGAAGCAATGAACTTCCATTACCCAAAAGCATTGGAAGAAACCCAAACAACAAATGCAAGGGTAAGAAAAATGTTCAGGTTACCTGAAGGAAATGACATCAATACAGTAAAGACACCTAAAAACCTAAAATTGCAACACGAAACAACCATTTATGAAATTAATAAAAAATCATGGAACTCATTAATGGCAAACCAAAGCCTCTTTGATTGGGAGGGATTGTGCTTTTTGGAAAAGGTATTTTCTAATCCTAACGAACCTGAAAACAACTGGGACTTTCATTACATTATCATTTCAGATAAAAACAACAAACCGGTACTGGCTACTTTTATAACAAGATCCTTATGGAAAGAAGATATGCTGGCACCACCCTCTGTATCAGAACAAATCGAACAAAAACGAAAAACAGAACCTTATTATATGTCTAACCATGTACTCAGCACAGGTTCACTGCTCACTGAAGGAAATCATTGGTACCTGGATACAAAGCATCCACAGTGGCAAGAAGCAGTACTTCTTTTAATTAAGAAAATGGAAGAAATAGACGAAAACAATCCATCAGAAATGTTTGTATTCAGGGATTTTTTGGAAGAAAATTCAGAACTGAACAACCTGCTGCACAGGCAAGGGTTTATTAAAATAAAAATGCCCGATACCGGTAAGATAACCAACCTTGATTGGACTTCAGAAGAAAACTACGTTGCATCCCTTTCTCCGCGTTCAAGAAGGCACTTTAGACTGGATGTCAAGCAATTTGAAGATAAATTTAATGTAGTATGGAAATCTAAGATAACCTTAGAAGAATTAGTGAGAATCCATAGACTTTACGACAAGGTTAAACAAAATAATTTGGGCTTAAATACATTTACCTATCCCGTATCCCTGTTTATGGAAATGAGGAACAATCTCAATTGGGAATTTCTCTTACTTTACCTCAAAGACAAATCTCAAACCCATAACCCAAAACAACCCATTGGTATGATGTGTTGCTACAAAAACCAAAACCATACTTATGTGCCGGTATTGGTAGGGATGGACTATACCTATTCAAAAGAATACAACACATACAGGCAACTTTTATGGCAAACCATCAAAAGGGCAGGGGAGTCAGGCTTTAAAGCAATTGACTTCGGTCTCACAGCACCTTTTGAAAAAAGAAAACTGGGTGCTGCAATTTACGATACCTTCGCCTATGTCCAGGCCAAAGACAACTTTATATTGGAGTTACTCACTACTCTACAAACAAAATAAACGATTCGATCTCAATATAATAAATATACTAAAGATGAATCAAAATGAAGAAAAGAGAGTATGTAACAATAGTTGAGGTATTCAATAAGGAACTAAAGAAAATAGAAAGTGATGGTTTTTTAAGTATGGATAAAATTTATGAGGTAATAATTCTCTCAAGGCATAAACTTTCTAAACTTAAAAAATATACTATCTTAATTCCATTTGAAAATCAGGAAGAAGAAATTGCTTTTTTCAAAAGCTACAAAGGCACAGTACTTTCAACCTTGATTTACTATGAAGAAGTAAGGAATTTTGAACTAAACAGCCCGGAATTGTCAATAGCATCAAAAAAGGAATTCATTCTTAAACAAGAGCAAAAAATTAAAAAGTTCTTCAAAAAACACGATTCACTTGTTCAATACATATCCTTAAACCTAACAAATCTTGATGCATTATTTTATACATTAAAGCCATTAAATGAGTCCTGGTCTGTTTGTAACGAATCTTATCACACAGACCCAAGTTTTTATACCAATCATGATTTGCTATTAACTAAAATCCGGGCATTTAAAAAGTTACTAGGCTACTTAAAAACCAAATACAATGCACTTGACAATTTCCTAAAATACGGTACACCATTGCATCCACAAGCAAATTTGCAATGGACCGGCTCTAAAACTGAACTCGTGGAATTGATATATGGCCTATACAGTAGTAAAGTCTTTAATCATGGAAATACGGATATTAAAAAAATCTCTCAATTTTTTGAAAAATCATTGAATATGGACCTTAGCGATGTTTATAAAATTTATTCCGAAATCAAAACAAGACAAAAAACCCCAACAAAATTCCTGGAAGAAATGACCATAAACCTCCGGGAAGAAATTGAAAAAACCTTTCGATAAAAAAACCCGATGTCCGGTGAGGTTTCTTAAAAAATCCCTGTGCGGTCACTGAGCGGAGTCGAAGTGAAGGCGGGAAATCGAAGATTCAGCGTAGCTAATCTCGTTATTCAAAATCCAAATTATCAAGATTAAACACTTCAATCTTTGTAATCCCAACGAAGGAGAGGACCGAACAGCAAGAAAATGCCATGCGGTCACTGAGCTGGTCATTGAGCGAAGTCGAAATGGAGTCGAAGTGAGGGCATTTTTAGTGAAGACCAAAGGATGAGGCCAGACTGCCACGTTGGCCATTTTATCACGTAATGAAACTCAACAAGGACTGCTAAATGACCCCGGCAGCCTACCTTCAGTAGGGTTGGGTCGAGTATCCACTCACACATAATCCATAAAACCTGCCCAAATCAGTGTAATCCCTAACTTAAAATATGTTAAAAAAACACCCGACCTCTGGTCATCTTACGAAAAATTAAAACAAAACACACCAAAACTTATGATTTACAGCTCTGTGTTTAATTACCAACACTTTTCTCCAACTGTTAGTTAAACACCTATATTCTCAAACCTCCCCATTTTTCAGCACCTCACACGATTTCAAAGTTTATTTGTTAAAAAAACACCCCACCTCCGGTCAACTTACGGTTTTTAAATAACACACCTTCCCAACTTTGTATCACGAAAGTCAAACCAATTAGTAACCAAATTACCGGGTTGCAGCTTTTAAGCTGATCCCCCTGCCCGGTAATTAAAAATCAGCAACAATGGGAACACCAATTATCTCTCAAGCAGACCTGGATCAATTCAAACAGGATGTCATCAACGAAATCAAATCCTTAATACAAAATTCAAAACAGGAAAAAGCAAGATGGCTCAAGAATACCGAAGTAAAAAAAATGCTCAAAATAAGTCACAGTACCCTTCAGTCATTACGGGCAAATGGCACCCTTACATACACAAAAGTAGGAGGGACCATCTACTACGATGCTGAAGAAATCAATAAACTCCTGGAGCAAAACAAAGTCAACAACAGCATTTAAGTGAATCAATGAATTACATCAAACAGATGAATGCCATATTCTCACAATTCTATAAAGACTCCAGGCTCAACCCCACACACATCAGCTTGTACTTCTCATTATTCCAAATGGGAAACATCAACCGGTTCCCAGAAACCTTCCACATAAACCGCGAGGAAGTGATGAAACTATCCAAAATCGGCTCAAAAGGCACATACCACCGCTGCCTAAAACAGTTGGATCAATGGGGCTATATCAAGTATCTGCCGTCTCACAATCCATACAAAGGAAGCAAAATCAAACTCCACCAATTTCAACCGGAACCCGATGAAGAATCCCGGCAAATAACTGTGTCAAAATCAGGACAACCGGTGTACCGGCACAGTATCAAAAATGAGACAAGTAGCGAACAAGCATCGCGTCCTTTTAATAAACAATATAAAACAAATACAAACCTTTTAAACTTAAAAAAAGAAGAAGTATGCGAATTTTTAAAATCAGAATTTCAAAAAACCATCCCCGAAGAAAAACTTTCCGCCGCCGCCGAAAACTTCATCAATCACAACCGCGCCACCGGCTGGGTAATCGGAAAAAAACCAATCAAAGACTGGCAAGCCGCCGCCAGAAACTGGATGTTCAAAGCCCTAGAAATAGAACGCAACAAAACAAACAAACAAAACCACCTAAAAACCAAAACCAACAAAGACTATGACACCCCACTGTAGCTCCCCGCGAAGGCGGGGACCTCGTCAATCAAAAGCAAAATCGCCAACAAAACCACCGTCATCACGCCTGCCCGCCGAAGGCTGGATCCGCCAAAGGCGGAGAAGTGAACTCATCAACACAGTAAAGGCGTAAGATTTTACGCCTCAATTAAAACCTTGAACCTTAAACCTTAAACCTTAAACCTTGAACCAAATATGAAAAACCTCTTCACCATCATCGACAACAACACCAAATACACCTTGGGCAAATACATCAACAACCAAATCATCTATGACTTCAACAGCACTCTGGAATACATCGATGCCAAAGGCAAAGAATGCTTCGGAAAACATTTCAAAATCTACAAAGAAGACCACCCACTCATTTACAAACTGATGATTTATACCATTAAAGACCAAAAAGCCTGTACAGAAAAAGGCATCAACCTCAACAAAGGCATACTGCTCACCGGTCCTGTAGGCTGTGGTAAAACAACACTGATGCAGCTGATACCCTGTATCACACCACAATTCCGGAAATACAACCTATTTCCCACGCGCAACATCGTTTTTGCCTTCAATGCCATCGGTTATGATATCATCGAGCAATACACTAAGGAACCCACCTGCTGCTTTGACGACCTCGGCGCAGAACCCACCGGTAGGCACTTCGGCCACGACTGCAATGTAATGGCCGAAATCCTCACCTCCAGATACGAAAGCTTCAACAAGAACCAGCTAAAATCAAACAACATTAACCAGGCACAACTACCTTTAAATAATCAAGCAAACCTAAACCTAACCTTCAACATACCCTCGCATCAAAAGACAAAGCACATACATAAATTAACACACCTAACCTCAAACCTAAACGCCACAGAAATCGAAGTCCGCTACGGCACCAGAGTCCGCTCCCGCTTACGCGAAATGGTAAACGTCCTCGCTTTCCCCGCAAATTCCATAGATAAGAGAACCTAAATCCCCGGACTTAAAACTGGTTCCCCCTCTCTTTGGGAGAGGGGGCTAGGGCCTGCCTGCCGAAAGTTTACTGTAGGTAGGGGTGAGGATCGTCATCACGCCAGCTCACCACGGTCACTGAGCTTTCCTGCCCTGAGCTTGCCGAAGGGTCGAAGTGAACCCATCAACCAAAGTACAGGCGTAAGATATTACGCCTCAATTAAAAACCTGAAATTCATCCTCCGTAGCTTCAGCGTAGGAGGACCATTAACAATTAACCATTAACAATCAACCAAAATGACACCAAAACAATTCTGGACCTGGTTCCAAGACAACCAAGAAAAACTATACATCCTGCCACTACTTTCAGCAGACGAACAGGAAGAATACAACCATTGGCTACAAACCTATTTAGACTACTACTGGGAAGGCATAACATTCGAAATAAAGTTTAGCGAAACCTATAAGACACCGGCGACACTGATACTTTATTCCAATGCCGATCCGGATACACAAATGGAAACTATAACCTTGTTAGAAAGCGCTCCACAAATGGACAATTGGTATGTAGTAACTTATAACAGAAAAAAAGAAGAATTACCGGAAGATAAAACGGTGGGTCCTAAAAATTTCAAACTAAATATAAACCAACTCTATTTCCAGCCCGTGTTTAAGACCAATTCCGATTCAAAAATCATACTCAACATTTTCACGACCAAAGACGTCTCTTATGCCAAAAGAAAACAATTCAAAAAACTATGCTCCCAAATTTTGGAAGATATGGTGGGTGAGGTACAATTTCATAATCACATAAAATTCATACGCTGCCATCTTAAATCACAACTCCCGGCAGTGGCCATTCAATTCAGCCACTTCCATCAATTCATAAACAGTCTAATTCGCCTCAATTAATGAGAAAAAGATAACACAGTACAGGCGCAATATTTTGCGCCTCAATAAACTTGAAACTTTAAACCTGAAACATGAAACCAAAACAATTCTGGACCTGGTTCCAAGACAACCAAGAAAAAATCTACATCCTCCCATTACTAACTAAAGAGGAGCAAAATGATCTCTATTATTGGCTAAAAAAACACTTGGATTACTACTGCAAGGGTCTTGGATTCAAAATAAGTTTCGCAAAAGATTACCACGGCACCGCAACACTAGCAATAACCGCCTATGGGGTAAAAGAACTATTCCCCAAAGTAATCGAACTAGTAGAAGCCGCTCCAAAAGTTGACAACTGGAAATTTGAAGCATTCATCAAAGAAAAAGAAAACCAAAATCTTGACCATCCCTATAAGTTTGGAAACCTAGAAATCAATGTCAAAGACCTCAGCTTCCAACCGGTCAAATACATCAAAAGCACAGGTAAAATAATCATACACATCTATTTTGACAAAAAGAACCCGTCATCGCGCCGTGACCGAAGGCTGGGATCCGCTACGGTCACTGAGCGGAGTCGAAGTGAAGGCGGAGAAAGCAATCCCATGAATAACAAAGCCCTAAACATCGCTATAACCTTCATCCTCGAAGACCTCCTCGGTGAAGTACTTCTTTACTCCAAGATCAAAAAATTCAAACTCTATAAAAACAAACGAAACCGGAGCATCACATACAAACTGACTCACCTGAAAATCTACCTGAGTTTACTCAATCAAAATTGAAAGGTAGATACAGAACAAATCCATTTAAAAACCTGGTTTTAAAAGATTTTTCTTACCGACTAAAAGCTTGTTAAAGTACTATTGCAGAGCGAGGTCGAAGCATTCATTAACCATATTCTGCAAATTAAGCATATGCCATAATTGATTCTAAAAATTTGAAATTAATATTTTGCACTTAATACTGTTTCGTCCTAAGTCTTACGTCTTCTAGTTTTATGTCAAAAAGACTTCTATTGGCTTTGGAATTTGTCTACCAACAGGAAGTAACATTTTAAACTTGACTAAATTTTTATACAACACTTCCTTGTGAATTTCGATTTTGGCAGAAATATTTTTTTTTCACGATTTAGCATATCTGAATTGAGGGAAGTAATTAGAAATAAATAATTAAACTGTATTAAATGGTCAATACACAACAAGTTTGCTATAGTTTATTACTATTAAAAAATTTATGCGGGACTTTAGGTATTTTTATTTATCTTCGAACAATCCGCAAATCCGTGAGGATTTTCCCCAACAAACCTTTTCCTTTGATGTTGTATTTAAGAAAAAAATATACTATGAAACAAAAACTATTATTAACATTATTACTGATATTTGCTAGCAAATCATTCTCACAAGAATCAAAATTTAGTATAGAATTAAACTATCCAATACCTATTGGCAATAATTTCATTGAAGAATCTTACAGTGGAATAATTGATATTGGAGTCGACTATCGATTTGCGAATTTAAATCCAATAAACGTTGGAATTTCTTTAAACAGCGGGGTTTTACTAAACAATTCAAACCTTAATAATGGATTTCAAAACTTTAAAGTAACATCGTATGTTATTCAACCAAGATTGTTTGGAGAATTGAATTTGGAATCTATCCGAAAACTTCATCCATCAATTGGAATTGGATATACGTTTATGGTTTTTAAATCTTCAGGAATGAATAATGGATTTGACATTTCAGATGAAAACTATTCCTTAAGCGGATTTAATTTTAATTTTGGTCTTTCCTATGACGTAACTGAAAAGCTTTTTACTCAAGTGCAATATGATTTTGTCAAACTTGGAGTAGATGATGGAGTGCCAGATATAAAGTACAATACTAATATAAATATCCTCAAAATAGGACTTGGATACAGACTTTAAAAAATTACTAATAACAAATATTAGATTGAAATTTAAGTTGAAAAGAGCAGGAATTATCAAAGTTGAGGATATTTTAACTCTATTTAATAAAAAGTTTCCCCTTTTTTATAGTAATTCTAAAGAAAAATAAGTGTGAAGATTAGTGAGATTACAAAACCTATCCTATAATACTACTCAATTTAAACATTGGCAGATACATGGCTATTAAAATAACACCAACAATAATTCCGACAACCAGTGTCAATAAAAAATTAAGTGAACTGGAGATAATTTGTCCTTGATATTTGACCTCAGTGCTGTACTGATCATAAAGTTTCTGGAAAATATATTCTGTTTGGTTGGTTTCTTCAGCGACTTTTAATAAAGCAAGCATTTTTTTATCATAAAAAGAATGTTTGGCAAAGGCATTACTCAGTTTGTCCCCTTGAATAATGTCTATTTCTATCTCTTTCAAGGTGCTTTCAAGTGGATAAAACTTGATCATATTACTCACAAGCCCGATGCCACTCACTACCGGTATCTTAGCATTGGTCAATAACGCCATCGCTTGGGTGAATTGAATCAAATAGATTTTTTTGATGTACTTACCCATAATGGGAATTTTTAATTGGAGAATCCCTGTTGCCTTGTAATACCAATCTTTTTTTGAAATCAATCTTATCCCCAAAATAAACCCCAAAAAAACAAATGCTATCAACAGACCATTTTTAGTCACAAAGTTTGATAGGGTTATAATCACCTCAGTGATATAGGGAAGATCCACTTGGTTTTGCCTGAATATATCAACAAACATGGGCACAACATAATTCAGCATAAAAAACACGACAATACAGGCTGTTATAAGCACAATGATGGGATAAGACAATGACGTTATTAATTGCCTTTTTAATTCGTTTTTACGGTTGAAGTATTCCCTGAGGTCATTGGTGATTTTATTTAGTTGACCGGTATGTTCGCCAATTTTTATGGCCTGATGCTCATAAGGGGTGAAATTCTTATTTTTTTGCAATGCTTCAGATAAAGAACTCCCGGATACAATCTCATTGGAAATTTCCTCTATCAAGGTTTTGTCTTTCTTCTTCGATTGCATTTCAGCGATTAAATCCAGAGAGGCCTTTAAATTGACCCCGGAGTTTAAAAGCAAACTGAGTTCGGCATAAAATTGCTCTTTGGACTTATTTGTAAATGAATTGCCAAAAAGGGTGATTTCTTTGTTCAAAAAGTCCAAACTTGTTTGGCTTTTGACCTTTTTTGACTCCTTGGTGATGTTTTGAAATTTAATACCCATTTTCAACCAAATAAAAAGTTGCATCATTTTCCTTAAAGATAAAAATAAAGGGTTCAGTTTTTCTATCTAAAAACTCAATTTTTATGGCGTCAACCTTGCCGGATTGAATTGGGTCGCCGGTAAAGAATAATTCTTTGGAATAGGATCCTTGAACCAAAGTATCCCTGCCTCTGAGTATTATGGAATCATCAAATGAATAAAAAATAGAATCAATAGGGTTCTTTAATAACAGTACCCGATTGTTATTGTCAAAATATATATTATGGAATTTATTGAAGTCAACTGTTATTTGCTCTTCAAGCAACCTGATTTTTGTAGTTTCACTGTAATTGTTTTGAATACTGTTCAAGTTCTTGGTTATGAATTGTAAAACTGCAAAAGCAAGACCGGCAACTATTGCGCTAATTGCAAGCACAATAAGCATTTCAGTTAATGTGAAAGCTGCTGTTTTTTTAATCTTCATAGTATATATTAAATGCACTTTCAACACCGTTCATCTTGTTTTCTGAATACAGGCTTAAATGATCACCAATATGTTCCAGGGTAATTTTCCACCTTTGGGTTTCTTCAAGATAAGGGATATTTACTTTCTTGTTTTTGGCTTGGTAAGTTATTTCTTTGATGCGGTTATTCAGTTCAAAATCATTATTGGCAACGGTATTTTTGAAAACGTTATTTATACTTAGGCTGGCAATTAAAAAAATAATAACAAGAATTGCTGAAGCAACTAAAGTTTCTACAAGGGTAGCTGCTTTTATTTTTTTTAATACAACCATTTAACAACTTTATTTTTACTGTTTTCAAAAGGTATCCCACAATATTTTTCAGAAAGATAATTGCCTAGAATCTTGCCATCAAAAAGGTGATTAATGTAAACAGAGCCAAATTTGTTGGTTACAAATCGATGTGCATAAACCGTCCCCTTTACGGTGCCATACAATTCAATATTCCCTTCACAATAGATTTCCCCTTTTATAATTGCTGTAGGCTCAATAGAGAGGTTTGTTTTGGTATGATATTCCTGTGCTTTATCGGTGAGATAAATTACAACCCCCTTCACTTGTGTGTTTTCTGAAATCTGTATCGGTATAATATGTGGTGGTGTGTTTGATTCTTCTATGGTCTTATCATCGTATAGAATTAGTGATGATGGATAGTCTAAATATACCTGATCTTCAACTATAATTTGGTCACTTGCTAAAAAATAGGCATTGCCTTTAAACCCTGATTCTATAGTTATTTTTGGGGCGACAACCAATACATCTGTAAGGTTTGCATGTTTTGAAATAACAATTTCAGTTTCACTTTTCAAAATGATATAGCCTGTATATTTCTCTGAAATCACCAGTTTTTCACGCATATAAACATAGGTGGTTTCTTCAAAAAAAGAGTTTATAATTTCTACACCTGGAGACTCAACGATGTCTGAGTGGATAGGAATATATTCAAGCATTTGTTTATGATAGCTTTTCCAAAGCGGGTCATAATGAGGTAGTTTTCCCGTGCTTGATTTTATTTCACCGGGCGCCGGCATAGTACCTGTAAAATGATTGCCTGATATACTACCGGACTTTATACCCCTGTCTGATACATAGACAATCCCTTCAATTTTAGAGTTGCCCGTTAAAACCAATGGCAGCCTGGTATCTGAAAGGTAGAGGCCACTGAATGGCTGTTCCGGTTTTGTGCCAAGCATCGCCTTTTTGCTGTAGGAGCTATTCTTAAAGACCGTTGTGGATTCCACCATTTCAAAAGCCCCCCAATTATTTTTATGAACAAGTGTATGTATTGGTAGTGGCTGATTCACCTTTTCACTAGTAATATTTTTCCCCGTTTCGATGATACTTCGGTTTGTCTCATCGATGGATAGAAGAAAAAATGTGTGTTGGGTCTTAAAAACGCTGTGGAAATGTGTAAGGGTTAAAAAAAATAGCAATAAAAGGGCAATGACCGTTGATACCATAATGGCAAATTGCATTGCAGAAGCTTTTATTTTTTTTAGTAGGTTCACATTATTGAATATTCTTTTTCTTTTCCTTTATAACGCAAAATCACTTTTTCCTGTGAGCCGTTAATTAAATTTATTTCTAGTATGGTCTCACCTTTTTTTACCAAATGCTGCTGTCCGTTGATTTGTAATATAAAAACACTGGTAGCGGAATTTTCGTCTGAAACTATACCGAGATAGTTTATAACTGGCCAAATTACTTCTTCTTCCTTCTTTCTATTATTTGGTGCTGGTTTATTTGTATTGACCTGTTTCTTGACATATGCTGTTCCTAAAAAAGGATCTGAATCAATAGGAAGGAGAGAAAAAGTATCCCTTTCTTGTGACAGGGGAGGATTAAAACTCTCAGGGGTGGATTTTCTGATATTTTTTTCATTGGGACGGAAGGCATCGTATATTTTATATATAAGAAACCCCCAGATTAATATAACAATGAGTAAAAGGATTTTTGAATTCTTTTTTTTATTCATAGCTATTCATCAATTGAAAAACTGAAAACATCACTATCCTCACTTTCATTTCCGGCTTCATCAAATGCTTTCATGAACCAGTAATAAGTAGTATCATCGTCTAAAAGGGTTGTAAAACTCCCGTTGGTTACCTCCTCCGAAAGGGCAAGGTTAAGCAAATTACTATCAAAAAAGATATACAAACTGTCCTTTTCCGGGGTGCCATCAATGGGGTCACGCGTCCATGTGAAAGTAACTTGTGTTGATGCCAAGATTGCCCCGTCAATTGGTGTAAGTAGGGAAGGGGTATTGGGAGCAATGGTGTCAACAGTAATATTTTGAGAAGTATAGGAAGTAACTTCCGTGTTGTTTTCCGCACGTACCTGCCAAATAAATTCACCATCCGGAAAATTGATAACTAAAGCTGTTTGTGTTGTGGTTTGTTCATCAACCAGTGTTTGGTCATTAGCGTCGATAATCTGTATTCTGTAAAGAGTTGCATCATTAACAACTTCCCATTGAATAGGTATGAGTGATTGATTGGTTACAATATTGTCTTCCGGGCTAAGGATAACTACTTCCCGGTCGGGAAATGGCACTTCAGTCATCACTGTAAAGGAATATGTGGTATAGCTTGTTTCTGATACCGAATTCCGTGCTTTTACCCGCCATTGATAGGCACCATCCGGTAAGGTATGGTTGAAAGATGTTGTAGATACTTGGGTGTCGACCAAAAGTTGTATGGCATTTTCAAAATTCGGTGTTGCGATTTGAATTTTATAGTTTTCTGCATATTGAACATCCTCCCAGGAAAAAGTAATCTCAGGGTTGGTGACAACCGCTCCATCATTAGGGGCTAAAAGCTGCACTTCCTGGCCTGATATATCAGTATCAAAGGTTTCAGGTTCTATGGAAAATCTTGTTGTGGTGTATGGCGTTTGTGAATTGTTGTTCATTGCCCTTATGCGCCATTCAAACTGTCCGGCTTCAAGGGTAAAAGAGGCTTGGGTATTGTTATTTGTCATGGTCGAATCTACAATCACTTGAATGGCATTTGAAAATGCCGGTTTGGCGATTTGAATTTGATATTCATCAGCTCCGTTAACGGGGTTCCAATTAAAGTTGACTGTAGTGGTTGTTAAAACTGAATTATTGACAGGGGCAATGATAGCAACAGTTTTATCAGAAAGATTTTCTTCAAAAAGGAGGTCTTCACAAGCAAATAATGCTGTAAAAAGCAATGTGGTTATTGCAAATTTTAATTTAAACTTTTTCATTTAGAATTTAAATTCGTTTTTTCTTTTAACTTTTTTTACAGATTTGTACGTGTCTGTACTACAATTAGTCCCTGAAGGAACTAAATCAAAAACCTTAATTTTCCTCCTTTGGTTTTGTCCCCAGCAAAACTCTGTAGTTTGAAATCGGATTATAGTGCCCTCAGAAAATTCGACTTGTCCGGTTTTTCTGTTACCGGTGCGCAGTTCTAAAGATAAGGTTTTTTGCCTGTTTTGCACCAAATAGATTTCTTCAGCGGCTAGTATTTGATTTAATACAGCGTCAGGAAATAGTATTTCAATTTTGGAAACCAACTTGTTTTGGTTTGTCCCCTTTAGATAATTTAAAAGATTATCATTTAGGTTAATTTCTTGAATAACATTCAATTTATCCAAAATTTCCAATGAAACATGAAGGCTATCCTTTATAGGGGCTTGGATGGAATCCCTTTTTGTAAAAAGTTGCCTGGGTTTTATTTTGATTTTTTCTAGATGCACCTTTACCGGTTCAGATAAAGACAACACAGTTTTAGGCTGGGAATTGGTGCTTAGTAAATAGGCTTTAAAAACCCCAATGGTGCCGAGCTCTGGGTGTTTTTTTTTAACTTGGGTGGTATGTTTAAGTGAATTACAAGAAGTTACAAAACATAAAATAAAAAAAAGAATCAGCTTGTCTCTCATAATTACAGAAAATTAAATGTTATTAGCGTCTAAATGACAAATATAGAAAACAATCTAAAACATTGTTTAAATAAGATCGAATTAATGTTTATGGATAAAATAGAATCTTAAAAAACTTCAATATGTCTATTGTTCAAATAGTTGTTATAGAACCTGTTGTGCATTTTAAATAATACTAATTTTTATGTTATTGATGTTCCTATCAAATATGAACTTGTTTATATATTG
>ERZ869909.1823-NODE-1823-length-16012-cov-4.176781_pt1 | contig 16012 bp, 16 predicted proteins | sample MGYA00520892_ERZ869909 | MGnify/ENA primary metagenome ERZ869909 (study PRJEB32215, sample SAMEA104723947) | bioreactor metagenome | biome: bioreactor; feature: anaerobic bioreactor; material: water | place: China | collected 2015-03-12 ...
CATGCCACGCTGTAAGGTGCGCGCGAACTGTTGCTCTTCTTGCAAGAGTGCTTTCTCAATTCGCCCTTGTGCACTGACTAACTCTGGATAAGCGTCGCCCATCAAGCGCACCAGTTCAGCTACTAAGCTATGGAAGAATGGGCCTTCAGCGCCCAGTTTCGAGCCATGTCGGACAGCTCGGCGAATAATCCGCCGCAGCACATAACCGCGGCCTTCATTGGAAGGCAACACGCCATCAGCAATCAAGAACGAACACGAGCGAATATGGTCGGCAATGACACGTAATGATTGCGCTTGCAAATCTTCCGTACCGACCGCTGCTGCGGCCGCTTTAATTAGGGCAACAAACGTGTCGGTTTCGTAGTTTGAATGCACATGTTGTAATACCGCAGCAATCCGCTCTAACCCCATACCGGTGTCGACTGACGGCTTCGGCAGTGGATCGAGCGTCCCGTCTGCTTGACGGTTGTACTGCATGAATACGAGGTTCCAAATTTCAATGTAACGGTCACCGTCTTCTTCCGGAGTACCCGGAGGGCCGCCCCACACGTCTTCACCGTGGTCATAGAAAATCTCCGAGCACGGACCACATGGGCCCGTATCGCCCATTTGCCAAAAGTTATCTTTGGCACCAATGCGGCTAATCCGATCTTCCGGCACGCCGATTTCTTTTGCCCAAATCTCGTAAGCTTCGTCATCTTCTTCGAACACAGTCACCCAAAGCTTTTCCTTCGGTAACTGCAAGGTCTCGGTTAAGAACGTCCATGCATAACCAATGGCTTCACGTTTGAAATAATCACCGAAACTGAAATTTCCGAGCATTTCGAAGAAAGTATGATGGCGTGCTGTATAACCAACGTTCTCGAGATCGTTATGCTTACCACCTGCGCGCACGCAACGCTGTGAGCTTGTTGCTCGCGTATAGTCACGCTTATCAGTGCCTAAAAACACGTCTTTAAACGGCACCATGCCGGCGTTGGTGAATAACAACGTCGCATCGTTACCTGGAATTAGGGACGAACTTGGCACGATTTGGTGGCCGCGCTCTTTGAAGAACTCTAAAAACGCCGTTCGAATTTCGGCACTACTCATACTCATAAAACGTGTTTCCTGCTCTCGGTTAGCATTGATTTACGTTGGTTTGTATTTTATCAGGGGGTAAAGATTAGCATAGCGGCGAGCGAGAAAACAGCCGCTTAGTCGGCATTCTCGAGGCTTTCCTGAGCGGCTGCTTCAGCTGCATACACGTGATTTGCGCTAAAGCCACGTTGCGCCAAAAAACGTTGGCGTTTTGCTCGCTCTTTTGGCTCCAGCTGGCTCAGTTTAGCCGCTCCGAATTTACGTAAATAGCGGTCGGTCGCCAACGCCACCCAGTCCGTTTCCGCACTGCTAAATATCTCGTCGATAGTTGCTGCCGCAATTCCCCGCTGTTGCATTTCTGCTTTAATTTTTATCGGCCCATGGCCTTGTTCGACACGACTGCGATAAAACATCTCAGCAAAACGTTGATCAGACTGCCAACGGCGCTCTTGCAGTTTCGCCACCACACGCTGCACGGCTTCTTTTGCAAAGCCGCGTTGGCAGAGCTTTTGCACCAACTCATACTCACTCTGCTCGCGCCGACTCAACAGCTGCACAGCCCGCTGTTCAATAACTGTTTCGTCTTCCGGATCTTTCGGCTGTCTGATCATACGCAACACTTCATTCTCAACACCGCCTAAGCATAGATTTGGCGGCCATTCTCGTTTGCAGCTATTCGCGGCAGTGATTCGCAGCAACGCGTCCTAACAGAAATCAATCAACAAGTGCAAAGCGAATAAACACTTGCGCGCGAATCTCTTGCTCACCCGCTTCTGTCGCACTTGTATCCGCCGCCATCATCCGTGAACCCGTCACTAAAATGCGCTCAGCATGACCGCCTTGTTCGCGAACTTGCACCGCTGGGCCTAACTTGCGACCCGCTAGCGTCGCCATTTGTTCGGCTTTCGAGCGTGCATGTTCAATGGCAGCAGCGCGTGCTTCAGCATGCAATGGCGCTGGTTCAGAGACGGAAAAATTCACTCGGCTCAGATTGCCAATACCCGCTTGCAAGGCAGTGTCGAGAATCTCATCAAAGCGGTCTACTTCGTCGAACGTGACTTGTAGGTCGCGTGAAACCGAATAGCCCGCAAACACCCGTTCCCGTTCGAGGTAGTGGTATTGCGGTTGTACGCTCACTTGCCACGAGCGAATTTGCTGACGCGGAATATCCATGGCGGTAAACAAATCAAGCATGCTCACAGTCGTGCGATCCACTTGTTGCTTCAGTGCCACCAGGTCATCACCTTCGGCTTCAATGACGAAAACCATGCTGACCCGATCCGGAACCGCTAATGCCACACCTGTACCTTGCACTTCAATATATGCCGCTTCACTCGTCGTTGCCGACTGAGAGTCTGGCTGACAAGCTGCCAGCAATGGTAAAACAAGGGCTAACAAAACCACCAAACGTTGTTGCATGACTTATCTCCTCGCTATCGACACAGCTGTCGACACAGCTGCCGACAAACATGCCATTGCCCGAAAGGACTTAATCTAACTAAATCGGCGCAACAAAACTTGCGCAGTGCCAAGCGCCGCCGCCAACAACTAATGCCCGAGCTGGCAGCACCAACACTTCGTGATCGGGCATGATTGCCTGCATTTGTCGTTGTGCTTGCTCATCGGTTGGTAAACCAAAACCTGGCAAAATAATCAGCTTCTGGTCAGGCAAGTCAACCCGTAAAAAGTTCACGTAGGTCGCCATCAAGGCCATACCGGCAATACGTTTGCGAATTCCATGGCGGTGTTCGATGCTGGCACCTTCCGCCGCCGACAAACGCGGTGAACGCGGTAAAGGCAACGTATGAATTTTCAGTGGCCGGCCTTGTGCATCACGAGCTTCCTGTAAATAGTCATACACTCGCCGACAGGTTGCGTAATCTGGATGCGAGGCGTCTTGAGTCATCGCCATCACCACTTCACCGGGGCGAACAAAGCAAGCCAAATTATCAACGTGGCCACCGGTTTCATCGGCATTTAGGCGTCCAGGGAGGGTTAAAATCGTACTCAAGCCGAGCGACTCTTTTAACTCTTCTGCCAACACTTTCGCTGTTATGCCTTGGTTACCCTGACGGTAAAGAATGCTCCCGGTGCATAACAGTGCGGTGCCTTCACCGTCATGATGAATCGCACCACCTTCAAGCACCATTGAACGCGATGTCAGCGGTAGTTTCAGGGCTTCGGCAAGCCAGTCGCGCGCTTGTAAATCTTTGGCAAATTGGTCATCAATGCCGCCCCAGCCATCAAATTCATAGGCCAACGCCTGCCATTCTCCGCTTGCAGCTTTGGTCAAGAATGGCGCGCAATCACGCAACCAAATCTCACCAAAGTCACATTCATGCAGCTTCAATAATGCAGCATCAGCAAGTTGCCCAAGCTGTTCACGCAGACGCGTTTCTGCGTCAGTAAAACTGGCCGGTTGTACTTGCAAATTAACCGGTACTTGGCGTTCAACGAGCGCTTGAATTAAGCCACATAATTCATCTTGCGCAGCAGCGCCTCGCTGCGGCCAAATATCGCTACGACTTGGCCAACGTAACCAAACACTTGCTGCTGCTTGCCACTCTGTTGCTAACATTACTGCTGACCCTTCCCATGACTACGTTTGGTATCTTTTTTTCGCGGAGCTTCGCGCTTGCTAGCAGCTTCGCCACTGCTTGGCGCTGCACGCCCACTACCCGCTCGCGTTGGCTTTTTCGCTGTGTTCGGCTTTTTACCACCGCGCGCGTTTTGCGGTTTTTTTGCCCCGGTTTTGCCAGCACCTTCTGACCGCTCATGTTTTTTATTTGCCGCCCGCTCAGGCTTTTTATCGCCGCGCTCAGGCTTTCGATCACCGCGCTCATGTTTTTTATCGCTGCGCTCAGGGCGCTGATTGTGCCGTTTGCGCTGAGCTTTACGTGCGCGTTTCAACGCCCGCTCTTGATCTTCGATGGTAATCACCGGTGCCGATTCAATCGGATCCAGCTCCACCAACTTGCGCAAATAGTTCACGTCGGTCATTGGCAGTTCCATCCAGCCGCCTTGCACTAGCCCTTTCGGCAGTGTCAGTTCACCCATGCGCACTCGAATCAAACGACTGACTGTTAAGCCTTGCGATGCCCACAAACGGCGAACTTCGCGATTGCGTCCTTCAGTCAAAATAACGTGGAACCACTGGTTCAAACCTTCGCCACCGCGGCGGCGAATTTTCTTGAAGCGTGCCATGCCGTCTTCCAGCTCAACACCACGCAGCAGTTTTTGAATCTGGCTCTCGGTCACTTCACCAAATACCCGGACAGCGTACTCACGCTCAACTTCGTAACTTGGGTGCATCATTCGATTGGCTAGTTCACCATCGGTGGTCATGAGCAAGAGTCCCGAGGTATTGATATCGAGTCGACCAATGGCAATCCAGCGCGCACCACTAAGCGGTGGTAAACGCTCGTATACCGTCGCACGCCCTTCTGGGTCCTTGCGGGTCACCAACTCGCCTTCCGGCTTGTGGTACAACAAAACCCGACAATGCTGCTCTTCAGCGTCGCGCGTTTTCACTTTATGACCGTCAATGCGAATCACGGCATCAGGTTCGACTCGCTCACCTAATGTGGCAATATGGTCGTTGACACGAATCCGCCCTTCACTAATTAAGGCTTCAATTTCACGTCGTGAGCCATGCCCTGACCGTGCTAACACTTTTTGTAACTTTTCGGTCTCTTTCACGCTTTGGTTTCCTCTTCTGCGTCACGCTCCCGCGTGTCTGTAAGTAACTCGGCTTGGCCACTTTGTGGCGCAGCTGCCTCGTCAAGATCAATCAATTCTGGCCGCTCTTGTGCTAAGGCGGGCAGATCACTGATAGACGTTAACGAGAAATAATCTAAAAATGCTTTCGTTGTTGCATACAGCGCTGGTCGACCGGGCACTTCTTTGTGTCCGACGATTTTCACCCAGCCCCGTTCTTGCAAGGTTTTCATAATCTGGGTGCTCACCGACACCCCACGTACTGCTTCAATTTCACCGCGCGTAACCGGTTGTCGCCATGCAATCAGCGCCAAGGTTTCAAGCAAGGCGGCTGAATAACGAGGCGCCCGTTCTGGCCACATATGCACCAATGCCGGTGCTAATTCCGCCCGAGTTTGAAAACGGTAGCCTGAAGCGACTTCGACTAACTCAATACCGCGGTCGCGATAATCATTTTGCAGTGCTTCCAGCGCTTGGCGCACTCGCGGCCGGTTTAACGAGAAATTCGCCAATACCCCGGACAACAATTGGTCCACCGTCACAGGTTGTTCCGCAGTAAAGACCGCGGCTTCAATTAGTTGTTTGAGCTGCTGTTCAGAAATCACGCGATTCGTCCTGTTGCCATGGGCTTGCATCGACCCGTGTCGCTTTGCGCACGTATAGTTGCGAAAAGTTTTCCGCTTGCGTCAATACAATCAAGCCTTCTTTGTTTAATTCTAATAAGGCTAAAAAGCTCACTACAACACCGGAGCGCCCTTCCTCGGGTGAAAACAGCTGTTGAAACTCTAAACTTCCTTGGTCGTCGAGCCGACTGAGAATAATCGACATTCGTTCGCGGGTCGACAAGTGCTCGCGCTTAATTTGATGATGCGCCTGCACCTGCACTAGCTGCATCACTTTTGCCAACGCCAAGCCTAACTCTTCTAACGAAACCTCGGCGGGTGTTTGCCCCGCAAGGTCACGCGCGTCGGTGTACGCCTGAGCAACGAAATAATCGCGTTCTTGCTGCGGCTGTTCATCCAATTGTTGGGCACCAGCACGAACAATTTCGTATTCCTGTAGACGCCGCACCAATTCGGCGCGCGGGTCACCCTCGTCGTCTTCATCATCGTGCTTTTGCGGCAATAACATCCGGCTTTTAATTTCAGCGAGCATAGCCGCCATTAATAAATAGTCCGCCGCCAACTCCAACTTGAGCTCACGCATCATGTCCACGTAGACCATGTACTGCTCAGTAATTTTCAAAATCGGCAGATCAAGAATATCCATTTTTTGCCGGCGAATCAGATACAGCAGCAAGTCCATTGGCCCGGAAAATAAATCCAGCATGAGCTCCAATGCTTCCGGCGGAATATACAAGTCTTCGGGCTGATCAAAAATTGGCTCACCACGGACAAAACCCAGCGGTAATGAGTGCTGGGTGTCAATCATTGCTTGTTCATCCGTTATGGTTTCTAATTCTGCCAAATGATTATCCACTGAGAATCAATCTTGCTCTTGCTCGAGCACGCATCAACCCATGCCTTAATTAAACGGCGATGGATCGCCTTCACCGACCCGAATCACTTCAATCTCGTCGTCGACCATATCCACAACCGTGGTTGGCTTCTCCATCAGGTGGCCACCGTCGATAACTAGGTCGACTAACTTTTCTAACCGCAAGCGGATTTCGTATGGATCCGGCTCGGCAAACTCCTCGCCCGGAAAAATCATCGTCGTCGACATCAGCGGCTCGCCAAGCTCAGCCAACAACCCTTGCGCAATGCGATTATCGGGAACCCGCAAACCGATGGTTTTACGCTTCGGATTTAATAAACGCTTCGGTACTTCTTTGGTACCGCGCAAGACAAAGGTGTACGGACCCGGCGTATTGTTCTTCAACAAACGAAACGCCTGATTGCCAACTTTGGCATAAATTGACAACTCGGAAAGGTCCCGACAAACCAAGGTAAAATTATGTTCACTACCGAGCTGACGAATCCGCAAAATACGCTCGACCGCATCCTTATTCTGGATCTGGCAGCCTAATGCATAGCCTGAGTCGGTCGGATACACGATCACCCCACCGGCGCGCACTATGTCAGCAGCCTGCTGCAACAACCGCACTTGCGGATTATCTGGATGAACCTGAAAAAACTGACTCATGAAGGACGTCCCCTTTTGACTTTCTAACTCACTTAAATGCTTGGTCATTATTGCATATTTGCCCAGTCATACCAGACCGGCTGAACACTTTCTGGTAAATTTAAATTCCGCCCCAGCTCACGAAATCTGTTTGGTTTATGGAAATCAGAGCCAACGCTACCTTGCAATGCATATTCGTTCGCTAACTCAGTAAGCCACTGCCGTTGCACGTGCCCTTGTTGTGACATACTGACTTCAAGCGCATCGCCACCATACTCTTTAAATTCAACAACCAGTTTGCGTAGCCATTTGTTGCTGAGATCATATGCCAGCGGATGAGCAATCGAAGACGAACCACCCGCAGCTCGAATAGCGGTCACCGCCTCTTCGATACTGCACCAATTTGGTGCAACATAAGCACACTGGCCTTTGCCGAGGTAGCGGTCAAACGCTTGCTGCACGTCACTCACATAACCATGACGCTCTAAGGCTTCGGCAAAGTGCAAACGGGTCAAAACAGCGGCTGAGTCGCCAGCAATTACAGGCAAGTCATCGCTAGCAATGCCTTGCTTAATTAACTTCTCACGAATTGCCTCAGCACGTTCCGTGCGACAGGCTTGTTGGCGTGCCAATAAAGCGGTCAGCTCAGGGTGCTCAGGATCAAAATTCCAGCCTAATATGTGAATTTCAAAGCCATGCCAGCGGGTACTTATTTCGACGCCAGGAATTAATTTCATGCGCGGAGCGACTTTTGCTTGCGCAGCACAAGCCGCTGGCCAGCCGGCCACCGAGTCATGGTCGGTAATCGCCAAGACATCCACTTGCATCACGCTCGCCCGCAACACCAATTCCGCTGGCGTTAACTCACCATCAGACATGGTTGTGTGACAATGTAGATCTATTTTTGTCGCTGTTGCGTTCCCACTCATACATACACTCAAAATAAATTGCTTATAAGCTGAAGTTTACCACTAAAGCCGAAGAAAAATGTCAAAATTAATATTGACACTATCGAGAAGTCGTTTTAAGGTGCAACTGTTTATTTTTGACATACAAGATTATTTAAGTTGTATAACCTTTTGTCTGTTCACTCAGTCGTACCAGCGCTCTAGCAGTCGACGTGTTACAGCATTCATGTCTTGAATTAAACAAGGTTTGTAACAACTCAAAAAAATGTTTCCAAGTGAGAAAGAAAGGACCGAAACATGACGACTTTACGCTTTGCTCAAAGCAATACCATGCACCGTTGGTGGTGGCACTTCCCATGCGGGTAAGTGGTCGTTGTTGTCTGTGTCTTTTCATATGACAGCTTAGAAACCGACAAGCCCGCTGCGAACCAGCGGGCTTGTTTTTTTACATCCCGCAATCAGCAGTACCAAACCCAAAATCGTTTAGTTTTGCAGGATGAACCGAATGTCAGGTCAACAACAAGAAATACCCAAGCTCGGTGATATTTTTTCAGTTTCACTGAATACCCGTTACCAAGCTGACCCCGTCGAAGTACTCCGTTGTCTCGCCGACAGCAGTCGCGAGCATATTTTGCTCGAATCTGCGGAGATTAACTCACGCACCAACTTGAAAAGTTTGTTATTGGTCGACCCCGCATTACGAATTGTCTGTCGCGGTCATCAAGTCGACATCAGTGCGTGTTCAGCCAATGGCGAAATTTTAATCCCATGGTTAAACGAAACACTCGCCAAGCAGGTTCCGGGAATTAAGACCAACACAGCCACTGACGGCCTCTTGCGCCTCACCTTTCCAGCGGCGGCAACTCAGGCCACAGAAGACGAGCGCCTTAAGCAACCCGGTAACTTAACGCCGTTGCGAGTACTGCAGCAGCAGCTCAACAACCTAACCGATCAACCGTTTGCGATTTTTCTTGCGGGTGTCTTTGCCTATGACCTGCTCGCCACCTTCGAGCAACTTCCTGATGTTGCAGAAGGTAATAATGACTGCCCGGATTATCAGTTTTATCTCGCCGAAACTTTAGTGGTCATTGATCACCAAGCGCAGTCGACTGACATCATCGGTGTGGTGCCGGGTGGCGACCAATTTTCGCTGCGCCACCAGCAGGTTTGTCAACGGATTGGTGAGCTGATGGCTCGTTTACAACAACCACAACGCGCACCGCAATCAACCAAACTACCCACCCAGCCCGTTGATTTTAAGAGTTATTTCAGCCAGCCAGACCGACCGCGTTATGCCGAAATTGTCGAAGATATGAAAGAGCATATCCGCGCGGGAGATATTTTTCAGGTGGTTCCTGCGCGCGAATTTCACTTACCGTGCGACAGCGCACTAGCCAGTTATGCAGCGCTCAAAGAAAGCAACCCAAGCCCGTACATGTTTTATGTGAAAACCCTCGACTTTGAACTATTTGGCGCTTCGCCGGAGTCAGCACTGAAGTTTTCCGCCGCCACTCGCCAAGTCGAGCTTTATCCAATTGCCGGAACTCGCCCGCGGGCTCGCGCAGCAGACGGGACAATACTGGCCGACCAAGACTCACGAATTGAATTAGCCTTGCGCCAAGACACCAAAGAAATGTCTGAGCACATGATGTTGGTCGACCTTGCCCGCAACGACTTAGCTCGCATTGCCACGGTCGGTAGTCGTTATGTCGCAGACTTACTCAAAGTCGACCGCTACTCACACGTCATGCATTTGGTTTCGCGTGTTGTTGCAACCTTGCGCGAAGACTTAGATGCACTCGACGCGTATCGCGCCTGCATGAACATGGGCACCTTAGTTGGCGCACCGAAAGTCAGTGCCGCGACCCTCATTCGCCAGGCCGAACAAAGCCGCCGTGGCAGTTATGGCGGTGCGGTTGGCTATTTAACCGGCCAAGGTGATATGGACACATGTATTGTGATTCGTTCTGCATTCGTTAAGAATCAACAAGCCATTGTCCAAGCCGGAGCGGGTGTGGTCTTCGACTCCAACACCGAGGCTGAAGTAAACGAAACCGAACAAAAAGCCAGCGCGGTTATCGCTGCCATTGTCCGTGCGAATCAGCTGCAGGAGGCCATGTCATGAGTGGTCACATTATTTTTATCGACAATGTCGACAGCTTTACCTACAACCTCGTTGATGAGTTTAAACAACTTGGATACAGCCTCGATATTTACCGCAACACTGTTAGTGCAGCGACGGTTATTCAACGTCTCGAAACCTGTGCCGCGCAAGGTCCGGTGATTTTATGCTTGTCACCCGGTCCAGGTCACCCGAGCCAAGCGGGTTGTATGCCCGAAGTCATTCGTTATGCCCAAGGTAAATATCCCATGCTTGGCATTTGCTTAGGCTTCCAAGCTTTAGTTGAGTTGTACGGCGGTGTGGTCGACCGTTGCCATGAAACCATGCACGGTAAAACCAGCCTAATGGATTGTCAGCCGCACCCGATTTTCACCAATTTACCGCAACCTTTCCCAGTTGCTCGTTACCACTCATTGCAAGCGATCCGAGTGCCGTCGGCCCTAAACGTGATCGCCTCGGTTCAGCAAATACCCATGGCGATCGAGTCGGCAACAGACCGAGTACTCGGTTTCCAGTTTCATCCAGAGTCGATTATGACGACTGCCGGCACCCAGTTGCTGAAACAAAGTATTGAATTTTTAGCCCAACCCGTTTCATCCGAACTAGCATCAGCCAACCCCTCAGCCACGAAAGGAGCTGCACATGCGTGAGTTGCATAAATTACTGAACCGAGAATGTTTGTCCGTTACTGAAACAGAAAAGCTATTTCAGTATTTAATTCGTGGCCAACTGACCCAAAACCAAATCGCCGCCATTCTCGTCGCCTTAAAAGTACGCGGTGAAACCCCAGCGGAAATCGCCGGCGCAGCAAAAGCCTTATTAGCTGGCAGTAAAGCCTTTCCAGCCCTGGATTACCCAGTCGCCGACACCTGCGGTACCGGTGGCGATGGCAGCAATACCATAAATATTTCCACGGCAGCTGCTTTAGTCTGTGCGAGTATGGGCATGAAAATCGCCAAACACGGTAATCGCAGCGTTTCATCCCGTTCCGGCTCTGCCGACGTGCTGGAGTCGATGGGCATTCCACTTGATTTGTCACCTGACGAGAACAAAGACTTACTTGATCGTTTTGGCTTTTGCTTTTTGTTTGCACCGCACTATCATCCGGGCGTACGCTATGCCATGCCCGTCCGCCAAGAGTTGAAAACGCGAACCTTGTTCAATCTCCTCGGGCCGTTAATTAATCCAGCCCGTCCGAGCGCTCAGTTATTAGGCGTTTACACGCCTGAGCTGTGCCGCCCATTAGCTGAAACCTTGCAAATGCTCGGCTGTGAGCGTGCAATGGTCGTACATGGTAATGGCTTAGACGAGTTTGCGCTGCATGGTGCGACGCAAGTTGTCGAGGTAAATGGTAGCGACCTCCTTGAATATAGCTTAACGCCAGAAGATTTCGGCTTGCAGCGTGCGAGTATTGACAGACTGAAAGGTGGTGACGCCGAACACAATGCACGTTTATTACAGGCCGTATTCCGCGGTGAAGGCGTTGCTGAGCAGCGCGACGCCATTGCCATGAATACCGCTGCGGTGCGCTATTTAACCGGCGCTGCAGCCACATTAAAAGAAGCTTGCGCTGAGAGCCTCGATCACATTCGTAGCGGCAACGTTGCCCGCCATGTCCAAGCTTTGCAGGAGGCCTTTGTTAAATGAGTGATGCAAACCTGCAGTTCATGCCGGAGGATACACCATCGATTCTGCGCACCATCGTTGAGCAGCGCCAGATACGCTTAAGCGAGCTGCAACAACAATTGCCAGAAGCCGAAGCCCACCGGCTTGCGACTGCCAGTACACGACCCGTGCGCGATTTCCATGCGGCTCTAGCGCAGGGTAATACCCAGTTTATTCTCGAGTGTAAAAAGGCCTCACCATCGAAAGGCGTGATTCGCGCTGATTTTGATCCGGTTGCCATTGCTCGGATTTATCAAAGTTACGCTGCGGCGATTTCGGTGTTAACTGAGCCGGACTTCTTTCACGGCGACTTTAGTTACCTGCAAGCGGTTAGCCAGCAGGTGCATTGCCCTGTGCTGTGCAAAGACTTTATCTTTTCCACCTACCAAGTTGCGCTTGCGCGCTACTATGGTGCCGACGCCATCCTGCTCATGCTCTCGGTACTTGATGATGCCACCTATCAAGAACTGGCAACCTATGCCGAATCACTTGGCTTGCATATCCTGACCGAGGTCAGTGATAGCAACGAAATGCAACGTGCAAATACACTTGGGGCTAAGATTATCGGCATTAACCATCGCAATCTGCGCGATATGTCGATGGATCTAAATCGCAGTCAAGAACTGGCACCACAAGCACACAGTAACGCCTTGATTATTGCCGAGTCAGGTATCGAGAATCACCAACAAGTGCGCGCGATTGCCCCCCATGTCGATGCCTTTTTAGTCGGTGGTTCACTGACCGCCGAAGCTGACATTGACCTGGCCTGCCGCGAGCTTATTTACGGTACCAATAAAGTGTGTGGCATCACCTGTATTGAACACGCGTTTGCCGCTCGTGATGCAGGCGCCAGCGCTTTAGGTTTGATTTTTGCGCAGCGCTCACCTCGACGCGTCACCCTTGCCGAAGCGCAAACCATTAGTCAGGTTCGCCATGTGCGCTATACCGCCGTGATCAGCGCCAACGACTATGACGATAGCGCAGCAATGAACGCTGCAGTCGTTGCATTGTGTCAACAACTACCACTGCATGCGGTACAAGTGCACGATCTTGCGCTTGAGCAAACAGATGCAATTGCCGAACTAAAACGCGCATTGCCCGCACACATTCGTTTGCACCTTGCCGTGCGTGGCGACCTAGCAACGACCATGAGCACATTAAACGCAATGGTCATGAGTCCAAATTCAGCCGTTGACCGTTACTTAGTGGATAACGGCCAAGGCGGCAGCGGCCAAGCTTTTGACTGGTCGACGCTGACACCGGAAGTTGCCGGTAAAGTCATTCTTGCCGGTGGCCTCAATCTCGATAATTTGTGCGCAGCACTTGCTCATCAATGCTACGCACTCGATTTAAATTCTGGCTTCGAACGCGCGCCCGGTCGTAAAGACCCGGCCCTGTTGCACCAAGCCTTTCAACTGATTCGCAGCTATTAAGGAACCTCTCATGTCTACAGCCAAGATAAATCCGTACTTTGGCGACTTTGGTGGTCAATTTGTCCCCGAGATTCTGCTTCCGGCCCTTGACCAACTCGAACAAGCATTTCTGGACGCCCAGAACGACCCAGCTTTCCAAGCCGAGTTTAAGAATCTGCTACAAACCTATTTAGGTCGACCAACGCCGCTGACCCTTTGCAAGAATCTAACGGCGGGTTCACCGGTTAAAATCTACCTCAAACGCGAAGACCTCTTGCACGGCGGCGCTCACAAAACTAACCAAGTACTTGGCCAAGCCCTACTTGCCAAGCGCATGGGTAAAAAGCGCATTATTGCCGAAACCGGAGCCGGACAACATGGCACCGCGACAGCCCTCGCTTGTGCCCTGCTCGACCTTGAATGTGTCATTTATATGGGCCGCAAAGATGCTGAACGGCAACAGCCGAATGTGTTCCGTATGGAGCTCATGGGCGCAACCGTGATTCCTGTCGACGCTGGTAGTGGCACACTGAAAGACGCAGTTAACGAAGCCATGCGCGACTGGACCGCAAGTTACCCAACGACGCATTACTTGCTGGGTACTGCCGCTGGCCCACATCCGTTCCCAACGATAGTGCGTGAATTTCACCGCATGATCGGCGCCGAAGCAAAAGAACAAATTCTCGCCCAAGAAGGTCGTTTACCCGACGAAGTCATCGCCTGCGTAGGCGGTGGTTCGAATGCAATCGGTATGTTTGCTGAATTTATTGACGAACCAAGTGTCCGCTTAACCGGTGTTGAGCCAGCTGGTAAAGGTGTCGACACCGGCCATCATGGCGCCACCCTCACCGCCGGTAAGCCGGGTGTTCTGCACGGTTGCCGGTCTTTCTTAATGCAAGAAGACGACGGCCAAATTGAAGAAAGCTACTCAGTGTCCGCGGGACTTGATTATCCGGGTGTTGGCCCACAACACGCACATTTAAATGCGATTGGTCGTGCCGAGTACACCAGTGTCACCGACGACGAAGCTTTGGCAGCATTTAAACTGCTGTCTCAAGCCGAAGGCATTATTCCCGCGCTTGAGTCCGCCCATGCCCTTGCATACGCAGTGAAACGCGCACAAAGCAGCGATAAGCCCGAAGTGTTATTAGTCAACCTGTCGGGACGCGGCGACAAAGACATCGACCATGTGCGGAAAATTTTCGCCGCCGAAGAGCAAGAACGCGCAGCAAAAGGAGGAGCTTCGTCATGAGCCAGCGTTATGACCAATTATTTAGTCAGTTAAAAGCTAAAGGCGAAGGCGCATTTGTGCCATTTGTCACCATTGGCGATCCGGACCTTGAACTGAGTGAGAAAATCATTCGCTGCCTGATAGAAAATGGTGCCGACGCCCTTGAACTCGGCCTGCCATTTTCCGACCCAGTCGCTGACGGACCAGTCATTCAAGCCGCGAATATTCGTGCGCTCAGCCAGCCCTTGAAGATTCAGCAATGCTTTGACCTGATTGCACGCATTCGCGCTGATTACCCAGACGTACCAATCGGTTTGTTGGTGTACTGTAACCTGGTGGTCTCGAATGGCACGGACCAGTTTTATCAACGTGCAAAAGCCGCTGGGGTTGACTCAGTTTTGATTGCAGACGTGCCGTTACGGGAAGGCAAGCATTTCTCTGAAATCGCCAAAACACATGACATTGCACCGATTTTCATTGCACCACCAGACGCCAGTGAAGCTACGCTTAAAAGCGTCGCCGCTGCCAGCGAAGGCTATATCTATCTGCTTAGCCGGGCCGGCGTCACAGGAGCCAACGACACCCTCAATGCACCGGCCGAAGCACTGCTTAGCACCTTGCGTGACGCAGGTGGCGCGCCTGCCTTACTGGGATTCGGCATCGCCCAACCTGAGCACGTTCGCCAAGCCATCGCTGCTGGTGCAGCCGGTGCCATTAGTGGCTCAGCTGTGGTGAAAATTATCGAAAACAATCTCGAGCAGCCCACCCAACTGCTTGAGCAACTCGGCGCGTTCATAGCGAAGATGAAAGCCGCGACACGCTGATAAACTGGTATTGCTAGAAACGAAAACGCCTTGAGTGTACTGCACTCAAGGCGTTTTTTATCTGAATACTAGAACAAATATTAGTAACACTAGGTATATATTAAATGCCCACTGCGCAATCCAGCCTACCCAGTATAAAGCGAGGGCATGCTTCCTGACGCTTTCATTCGAGTAGCCTTGAAATTCTTTTTTGAAAATAAAATTCATATAAGGCTTATTAAATAAAGACCAAGCCCTGAACCTTAATTTTTGATATAGCTCAGGATCTGTATTTTTTACCAATGGAAAGAACTTAAACCATAAGAACACTTTAATAATTAGCCCTATAGCAAAGGCGCCGGCAAATACTAAAGCGATATCAAATACGTAACCCATTCTTGTCTATCCGTTAACGCAAAGCACACGGACGACGAGCCGCGCAGCGGGTTGGCGTCCCAGCGACCATCGGGAGCGAGTGATGCGCATTGTTAGCCGCGCCTGTTTTACAAAGCACGTTTTATATATTTATTTTTCGCTATCATAAAAGCTGGTAAAGGAATAATACAGATTGCCATTATGATCAGCGAATACCCTACGAGACCGACCCACTTAAAATAAACCGCAAGTCCCGAGATAAGCATTAGAATGCCTGTTATGGCAATGCTGTTTCCGAGATACTTCGCAAACGATACAGCATCCGTAAGCTTTGAAAAAGCTACGCCATTAATGAGATTTAATCGTTGTTTTACTGATATCAGATAACCAAGTATAACCAACGCCAAGCCTGAAACAGCAGTTAATACCCCAAGGAATACAGAAATATCCACTAAAATTTCTCCCAAGTGACAAGAAAGCCGAAACCGCAATAGCGGCTAACATCTATGGACGCTCCCATTTGTGCAAGTAAAATATCGAAGTCTAAAGAGTGTGTTGCAGCCATCTATCCGGGC
>ERZ869909.1824-NODE-1824-length-15994-cov-88.449959_pt1 | contig 15994 bp, 10 predicted proteins | sample MGYA00520892_ERZ869909 | MGnify/ENA primary metagenome ERZ869909 (study PRJEB32215, sample SAMEA104723947) | bioreactor metagenome | biome: bioreactor; feature: anaerobic bioreactor; material: water | place: China | collected 2015-03-12 ...
AAACGGTTTCAACAACGCAAGGTGTTCGTCAGCAATATAGGTCACCTGCGTCCCCTCTTTCTCGTTATAAGAGGCTCGAAGCTTTTCCACAGCGCGAGAAAATCCTTTGGAACAATGGTTTCGTTACCGGCCGGGTCATCGAGCCGCTCGATCAGGCGGCCGATCTCGTCTAGCTCGCCACTTTCCAGATTCAGCGCTCGCACCATCGGCTCGAGAAGCGAAGTGTTTCCATCGCCCAAGCTGCGAAGCCACTGACCTTCGCCACCCGTATCGCTTTCCAGAAAGCTTCCCTCACCAAGCGTGCCGAGCAGCAGACTGAGATAGCGTAGGAAGTTGCCGACGTTCGCGATGTGGGCACGAAGAACGGCTGCGTCACGGCCCTCTGGAACGCCGACCAAGCGCGCACCAAGTGTGCACGTAAGTTCCACCTTCGTCTTCTCATGAAGCAGTCGAATTCCGAGCCAGCGTGTAACATCGCCAAGAGGTACAGCACCCAATGCAAGCACTGTATCAGAACCAGACAGCAATCTGCTCGCATCGTATCCCTGTTCATTAGGAATTGTGATCGCCCTAACAAAACATCTGACGCCATCCGGCAGCAAAACGCGCTTGTCTTTGGTGGCCAGTTGCAACTCAAGTTGGATCAGGTCGTCCAATTCGGAACAACAGAGATCAAGTGGCAGCGCCGAGATGCCCGCCCTTATTTCCTCCAGCTTCTTTTCCGCCTTTACGGCCTCGTCCAGGATCGGTGGATCGCTCGGCGTGTAAATCGCAAGCAACCTCTGAAACGCTTCGGAGAAAAGGGCATCGTCGATTGTACCCATGCGCGACTTCGGGCCGTCCAATGTTGCCATCACCTCGACATTTTGCGTCCTTCCGCCCTTCGTCGGAATCGTCGCAGCCGTGGTAGCATTTGCCGAACCGAGGTGGATCTGAAGCCGGGATCCTCGTTCCACGAGGTAGGCTTTTGCATGAAGACCTTCGAGATCTGACGACTTCGGCCCATCCGTCGCTTCGGCTTCATACTCAGTTGCACGCTCATCGAGCGTCGAGACCGAGAAACGCTCTCGCACTTCCGGATCTATGCCGTCGAGTTCCTCTGCCCGCGAGATGAGTTGGCGATTCTCTCTCGATCCGTACCCCTTGGTGAGCCTTTCGAGCACGGGAGCGGTGACAAAGGGAGAAAGAACCGCAAGCTTTTCGCCGTGGGGAAGAACCCAACCGTCACCATCAAGGCCATTGACCGCAAAGCTGACCTTTGTTGCACCCGCAGGGAGACCCTCCCACCAAGTTCGTTCCAAATCCGAGATTAGCGAAGGCAAGAATTTCGGAGGTGCAGGTCGGGTGGCTGGATTCGTTAGCCTTGGTAGGGCGCGCAGCAACTTTGTGAGTGGGCGGTTACCATTATTCGCTTCATCGTGTACGGCACCATCGAGAGCCAATGCGAGGTCCCAACAGCGATCATTTGTGAGATTCCTTGAAAGGATAGCCACTCTCATTCGAACAGGATCGGACTTCTTTTGGGGCTCAAATCGAATGCACCAAAGCTTTGGATGGAATGCGCCTCCACCCGGGGCCGCGACTTCCACAATGGTCTTCTCGTAGAGTGCCATCAGCCTCGCAGTATTCGGATTTGCCTCCTTTATGCGGCCTCGATCGCAGTAGACGGCGATGCGGTCGGCCATCCGCTCGACACTCTGCAGCAACGCGAGAGGGCTTCGCATCATTTCGTCTCTGTTCTCCGCATCGCGGAACACGATGCTAATCGGAATGGCAAGCGCCGTCTCAAAATCGAGCGAGTACGTAGTGGTAATGGCATGCCCGAAGCTGTAGCCATCCGGTGCACGCACGAGCGCAGTATAGAGTTCACGGTTCTCAGGGTCGAATGGCGAGTCAGCCGACATCTACAAGCTCCCCTAGGTAGCGGCGCGCAACTGCCCAGCGGAAATCCAGCCGCGCGAGACCTGAAGCGCCTGACCAGCGTTCTAGGGGTGCATCGTGAAGTAACCGGGCCTTCATCCGCTTCAACGTCTGTTCGCGCTGCCTCAGAAGATCGATGGCTTCTTGGTCTCTCTCCAGTGACTTGTTGCTTTGAAGCGTAATTTCGAGCCAGGTTCGAACGAAATCCCGAGAGGACTGGGTAAGGTTGTGACTAGTCGTTCCAACGATCTGGAAAAGGTCGTCCAAGTCCCAACTTTGAAGCGCGAGATGCTTAAGCTCTCCGCGCCACGTCTCAAGCGATTGTCGGTATTCTTCGACCAATGTGGCTGCTTCGCCATGCGCCTTGGCATTAGGGCGCTCCGCCGCTCGCAATGCAAGCAGCAGATTGTAGAGGATGCTTGCGCCGTGCATCACACCCGAAAAGCGCTCCGCATGACGGATAATGGATCGATTCCGGTCGGACACCGAGTCCTCGTGGACTTGCCAAGCCCAATCCGCGCTGAATTTTTTCTGTTTCGAGGCCAGTTCGTTCAGCAAGCTTGTTTTGGCACTCGCAGCAATGCGATCACGCAGGAAATCTGCCTCTTTGGGCAAAAGTTTAAAGTTCACTTGCTCGAACAGCTTTTCGGGCACATCGGGGAGACTTGTGCACCATAATCTGAGGTCATGATCCTTTAGACTCTCGCTCCCATAGGACAAGAATGTCGCCTGATTACCCGCTAATGTGCGGATGCCTAACATATAAATGCCAGCCCAATAGACGCTCGACGGGAGCCTCTTTAGGCTCCGTCCAGCGAGGCGGCCGATCACATCTTCGCGCTCTCCGCCGCGCAGAAGCGCTTCGCTCAGTTCGAACTCGAGCTCCCGAGCGATCATCGTCCGCTCTGCTTGACTTGCCCTTCGCTGCTGTGCTTCCCGATAGATCCAAGGAACGAACAGCATGTAGCGTATCCGTGTTTGAATAGTGCTGGTGCCCGGAAAGAGGAGATCAGCCAGCCCGTCGCGGATCGTACCCAGACCAAGCTCATCACGTGCTTCGGGCTGCTTGAACAGATCTATGAGGGTTTGAGCTCTACGCCGTTCTTCAGGGTCAAAATCGATCCAGGCAAGGTAGGACATCGGCTACTCACGTATTAACAGGATACGGTGAGGTCAGATTCCTCCCCGAGATATTGTGGCTTGGCCAATTCCAATAGCCCATGGTCAACCCAGAACACGGCCACTCCTTGAAGCGGATGCTGCGGGAACAGTCTTTCCACCAGTGCGGCGTAGCTGGAGAGCTGTGGCCAGTAGAGTCCAAAACCCTCACCTGCACCGCCGGTCTTGTGATCGATCAACAGGCATCCCTTCGGCCCAACTGCCAGCAGGTCGATCATTCCGGGAATTTCCGCACCCTCTTTAGTACGTCCTAGAAGAGGGATTTCACAAAGCAGATCGGTGTAGCCATCGGCCGCAAGCCAGGCGTTCAGCACTGTCGCCCGCTCCGCGACCAGTTCCAGAGTTGTATCGTCCAACCCGGTAGCCGCGGGCAGGGCTTCAGTAAGATCAGGCCGCGTCAGGCAAGTACGCAAGGCAAGATGGATCGCTGTCCCACGGGCCGCGTCACTAACTGTACGGGACCATGGTGTTCCCAATTTGATACCCTGGCTTTCTGGTGCAGACAGGGCCGTGGTAGCTTGCGATGGCTGCAACCTCCAAGGGGTCAAGTCCACAGCAGGCAAGGGGGTATCGCGGCCGAGCCGTGGTGTATCCGTGATCTCGGCCTCCGAATACGCGGTGAAGCCCGCGTGTTCGGGCAATTGCCTGATGATGGCCGGGCAATCAATCCCGCCGATGCGCAATTTATCACCACCGATCTGCGGCGCGCAGGCATCTGTGAAAACATGGAAGAGGCACTTGGCTTCCGGGGCTTCCTCGTCCCGCTCCTTGAGGAAACCCGGCCACTCCAGCACCAGCCGGTCGCGCGCCCGTGTCAGGGCGACATACAGCAGGTTCTTCGCGTTGGCCTCGAAATCTGTGCGCCGATCCTCAATGAACCGCCGCTCGGTTTCGGGCGCAGCAAATCCTGGGGTGTGGATCAGCGCGGCCGATGCCAGAACGGCTTCCATATCGTCGATCTTGTCCAGAGCAGTGAACTGGGTCGCAGTGCTACCCGGCCATTCTTCGATCCCGTGGTCGAATTCAGCGACGACGGTGATCGGCCACTCACGACCCTTGCAAGCGTGCCAAGTAACGATCTCTACCGCTTCAGCACTGTTAGCCGCAGGGTCGGGGCGGCGGTCGAAATCGCGCTCACCCGCACGGGCATCCAGCCAGCCCAGGAAAACCTTGGCGCTTTCGCCATGGAACCCAGCAGCGGCCTTTAAGTCGCGATGCGCGGATTCGAAGTCGATAGCTTCGGCTTCAAACCGCAAAAGGTCTGCTCGGGCCTGAGCCGCATCTGGCTGACGGTCAGCCCAAAGTCGCAGTCCGGAGGCATTGATCACAAGGTCCACTGCATTGGAAATCGGCACGCGTGCAAGGCAGCCCGACAGGGTCGCCAGCCGCATCAGCACTGGATCATCCGCCAAACGCCCCTGGATCTGCGCGCTCATGGCGGCTTGCAGGCTAATTGGTTCTGGGCCGAGAGTACGCAGGACCAATGCGGAATTCGTATCGGCAGGGTTAGCTGCATAACTGAGCGCCGCTCGCACCGCTTGAACAACTGGACTCGTCGCCCAGCCATCTTCGGCGATGCGGACAGGAACGCCGCGCGCGCGCAATTCCTCGGCATAACGGGCGGCTGTAGCGTGCCGGCAAACCAAAAGCGCTATATCAGAGGGGCGGACGGCCCTTGTGGCTTTGGTGTGCCGGTCGGTGATTGTTTCGCCCGTAGTGAGGATGCGGGCGATGCGCTCGGCGATGTGCTCCTGAGGCTTCGAGAAATTCTTCACCCCGCGCCCTTTGACGATGTTCAGCACTTCCAGCGCCGGACCAGGCACCGGGTCGCGGGTCGGGGCCAGCAGATTGTAGGCCGCGCCAAACAATCCGGTGCCCATGGCATTGACGAAGTCCATCACCGCCGGTGTTGACCGCCAGTTGCGATCTAGGGGTTGCGTCGCAGTGGGGTTGGCCGCCGCAAGTGCTTGCGACAGGCGCGGGTCAGCCCCTTGAAACCCCATAATCGACTGCTTCACATCGCCTACCAGAAGCGTCCGAGGCGCGCGCGCACCCAACTGCCATAGTAGCGCGAACTGTACTGGATTGGTGTCCTGAAATTCGTCGATGATGACGCAGTCGATCTCATTCAGCACAGCTTGGAGCACTGTTGGATCGGTGCGCAGTAGCCGTTCTGCGCCTGCAATCATGTCGGCATAGTCAATCAGCCCAAGTGCTTTTTTGCGCGTCTCATAAGCCTCCATCACTTCCTGCGCACAGGCGATCAGGCAGCGAAAGTGCAGCTTGGCATCGGCCAATGGACCGGGATGTGAAGGCAGCACCTCCGCAGCCTGCATGATCGCAAGGGCAAGGTCATCGTACCCCTCGGGTGTCTTCGTGCGGCTGTTCGAGGTGAAGAGGCTACGCAGGGACTGCCAAAGGCTCCAGTCCCGGTCCAGCAGCGTGGGCTCGCGGTCAACGCGACGAAAAAGGGCAAGATTCTTTTCCAGCGTCTCGCGGGGGCCCTTGGCGGTAACGGTGGCCATGCCGCCCTCAGGAAAGGCGGCAAGCATGGCGAAAATCGCCGCCGCCAAGGCATCACGGGCGGCGTCGGGATCCGCGAGCACTTCGCCATAGATCGTATCGAGTCGTTCCAACGCAGGTGCGATCAGGCCCGGATCACGGCCCTTGTCACCCAGCCCCCGCAACAGGTCGATCATCGACAGAACCCGGCCCCGAAGGGAATCTTCGACCGTTTCGCCCTTTTGCCAGTTAGGCTGATATCCGAACCGCTCAGGTTCGGCCTTGATCGGGTCAAGCGCCTTGGCATGCGCCAGCGCTTGCCGGATCAGCAGGTCCCGCTCGGCATCGCCAAGATGGCGCGGTTGCAGCGAGGCACCCGCCGCCAGCGCGTGTTCCGTCAACAGCCGCAGCCCCAAACCATGGATGGTGGAGACATAGGCGCGCTCAACGGCCATGGCCTCGGCGACCAGCCCGTCCGCCAGAAGACCCGCCCGGATACGTTCGCGCAATTCGCCCGCGGCGGCTTCGGTAAAGGTCACTGCGAGGATACGTTCGGGCCGCACCACGCCGCGCTTCACCCAGTCGGAAAGCTGGGTCTTGATACGATGGGTTTTCCCTGCGCCCGCGCCGGCGGGCACGATGACCAATCCTCGGTCTGAGTCTGCTCCGTCCATGGTCATGCCTCCTCGATCTGGCGAATGAACGCGGTAACCAGGGTCGAGCCGTCAGTCAGCGCATAAGGTGTGAACCCCGCCTCTTTCTTGAAAAACCCCTCGTCGGCCGAGGTGTTCAGCACCACCCGCCCGGCGCCAAGCTGCGCCATCCGTTCAGCAAGCATTGCAACAGCCGCATCATTGACGGCATCGCCCATGTCGCGGGCGGGCGAGCCTTCTGCAGGCACAAGGCCGGAAGTTAAGAGGCCACCATCATTCATCAGGTGATAAGCAATACCCACCTTGCGGCCGATCAGTGGGTCCATCCCGTCGCCGTCGCGCCGAATGGGACGCGCGAGCATGTCGCGATAAAGCCCTGCTTGCAGATCCCACCCAGCCTCCATGCGCCTGCGGCGGGCCGCTGTGCCACTTTTCTTGTGATCGACGACAAGCAGCGCATCGTCAGGCAACTCAAGGATCGCATCGGCCTTACCGTGCAGATTGATGCCATGCGCCTCACCGGCCAGCCAGATCTCGTTGCCGATGATCTTTGCGCCAAGCGCCAGCAGATGTTCGCGCCAGCGCAGCGCTGCCTGAAGAATCTCGCGTTCGAGGCCGCTGCGCTCCATTTCCCATGATGCGCTGCGAAGAAACCCCGCGTGGCGGGTGAGCGCGCGATCATAGGCTTCGGCAACCGCCGCGGTCAGTGCCGGAGGTTCTGGCACAGGCTGGTCCTTGAGGAATACATGTTCAAACACGTCATGGGCAATGTTGCCCTTGGCCATGACATCAAGTTCCTCCGCGGACCAGGACATGTCGCCCGCGCCAACCTCTTCCAACAGCCAGGCCAGTGGGCTGACCAGAAGCGTTTCCAGCCGAGAGGGCGATTGAGGTTTGGTAGTTCCATCATCTTTGCGGCGCAGCGCCAGCAGGTCGAGGCCGGGGAAAGACAGGGCCTCGGGCAGATCGTCTGGTTCCGGCAAGGGCGGCAGGCGGTGGTGCGCCACAGGCCAATCGCCGGGCGGCAATCGCGATAGGTCCAGGATCAGATCCTGCGCGTCCTCGACACCCGATATCGCCCGCGCGACTAGGGAAAGCCCGGCCGCGGGTTGCTGCCGTGCCCCAGACAGATCGCGCCACGGGATCAGAAAGGTAACTGTGCCGGTAACCGCCTGAAGTTGCTGATCGAAAAGAGACAGGCTTTGCGCCAAACCCTCAGCCCGGCCGCGAAGGTGCAGCCCTGTCGAGGCTCGGATCGTGATGATTTCGCTGTCCAGAAACATCGGATTGGCGCGCGGACGCGTCGGATACAGACCATCGGTGAAATCCGTCACGATCAGATGCCGACAGGGCCGCCACGGAGTTTCCTGTGCAGACCAGAGGCTGACACCTTCAAGGTTGCGCTCTGGATCGGCACTTGACGGGGATGCAATCTGGATACCGCGCAGGATCGCTTCCCAGTCTGGGCTACCCTCGCCGGGCGGGATCGACAGACGGGCGCGGACCTCGTTCCCGTTCGCAATGCGCTCGCAGATACGGTCGATCAGGAAACGCAGTTGCGCAAGGCTGCCAGCCGAGGCGCGAATGTCCGTCCAGAGGTCTTTGTGCGCAGGGGTGGGCGACAGGACATCGCCGCGAAAGTCACCGCCGATCAGGCTTTCCGCGAGGTCGCGCCCGGTCTGTGCGGACCATGGCATCAACGGGGACAAGGCGAGGCTGGCAAGGACCATCGCAGGTGTGGGTGTTCGCTTGGCCAGTGCCAGCTGAAGGGCTGTCTCACCAATGATGTCGCGCTCGGGCAGGCTGGAGGGAAGCCCGGAAATCGGCACTCCCTGCTCGGCAAAGGCGCGGGCGATCTGGCGTGGGTCACCCGAGGTCAGCACAGCAATCTCCCGCGCCGAGATACCGCTTTCGATCAGGACACGCGCGCGGGCGGCGGCAAAATCAGCGCAGGCCGCCAAATCGCGCAGACCAAAAAAGGCGAGGCTGTCATCCTTTGGCCCTGCCTCGATTGCTGCCTCGGCCACCCCGCCCTGCAAGGCGTGCAGCCTCGACCCTTTTCGCGCCGTGCGCCCCTTGGCGGGTGCCTCTACAGCCCCGAATTCCTGCTGAAGCCGTGCGTAAAGAGCCTTCATTGCGGCTGGCGCATGCGGATCGAGCGATCCCTGAACCACCGGTAGCGGGTCAAGAAACCGCCCATGCGGCAGCTCCAGCACATGGCGCACCGGGACCAGCCCCTCGGGCAAGCTATCACCCAGCTTGCGCCAAAGGTCGATAAGCGCATCCAGATGCCGCCGTGCGCGGCTGTCCTCCATCGTCCCCGCCGCTGGGGCGCGCAGATCGCCAGTGGCCAACACCAGACCCTCCAGCGCCGCACTAACGGCCGAGATCGTCTCGACCGGCGCATTGGCAAGGCTATCCCGCCAGACCGGATCGGGGTTCTCCAGAATCGCCCGCCCCGGCGCCCATTCTGGTGCTTTGGGTGAAAGGGAAAGCTCAGCGAGGCCGGTATCGGTCAGCCGGTACTGCAGGCCCGAGCGAGGATCGACGACGAGAAAAGGGTAGAACATGAGTTTCGATCTCGCTGCATAAATTGTATAGTGTAACGGGATGCCATTCTGACTCAATGGTTTATACGACTATTCCCGTTCTCTTCTGCGCGCTTGACAAGCCCGCTTTCGGATGTTTGACCCTACGATCACCCACCCGGATAGACCTCAAAGAATTCCTCTGCCTCATCGATATCGGATGAAAGCTGCCTGTAATCCCGAACCACCTGCGAAATGATGTCCGCACCTTCGACGATTTCCGCCCACCGGTGTCGAAGGACAGCAGCAGGATCAATCAGGCCCAGCATATTGCCAGCAATCGCCGCAGTTGAATCGCTGTCCCCACCATGGGTGGCTGCAATCAGGAGGGCCTCTTCGAAGGAGCCTCCGGCGAGGCAGGCATAAAGCGCGATCGACAAGGCCTCTTCGGCGGTCCAGCCACCACCCAAGGATTCGACTGTTTCCCCAGTACCGTCTCGAGGCGCGCGAAGCGCAGCTTGAATTGCCTGTGCAGTCTCTTCGCCCCCAGCCAGTCGCGCATAGGTCTCCGCAGTCTGGGCTGCACACTCCTCAAGCTTGGCGCCTGCGGTGACATCGGCAAGCATTTCTGCCCAAGCTGCCGCTGCAAGCTGGCCGGTCTGATGACCATGCGTCAGGGCGGATGTCTCGATGGCCATCGCGCGCACCTGGTCGCGGGGGAACATCAACCCAATGGGGGCCACCCTCATGATGGTCCCACAACCCTTGCTGTTATTTCGTGCCAAGTCCCCAAAACGTGTGCTCGCCGCCAAGGATGACAGGCAGGTATTGCCAGGCGCGCGGCAGACCCGAAGGCGAGGGTCGTTGATCAGCCCCACATCGTCGGTCTGAACCTTCGGATTGCCGCCTTGAGTTCTGTACCAGCGCAACAGCGCGTGATGGATGACGGACGGCGGGTGGCAGATACCCTTCAGAGCGCCGCGAACCCGCGCGCGCAAGATCCCCTCGACCGTGAACAGCGTCATCTGGGTGTCGTCTGTGATGGCGCCGTGCAGCCCCATGTGCCGGGGCAGCTCCGAAATGCCGTCCGGGAAACGACGGTGGATTTCCGCGAGCGACAGGAATTCGATCTCGGCACCCAGACTGTCGCCGATAGCGCCACCTAGTAGACTGGCATGTAGTCGGATCAGAGGCAGTCCATCATGTCGGGCGTAATCGCTCACAAGGCGTTCCTGAACACGCGTCTCGATTGCCCCGGGCCGTGCTGCGCGGACGCGGGTCATGGCCTCGCTCGCTGGACGCCCGCGCTCAACCAGCAGTAGGGCGGCAATCGTTCCCGCGCGTCCCAGCCCGCCCCGGCAATGGACCAGCACCCGGCCGCCATTTTCCAGGATGCGATGAAGTTGGGGCGACAACTCGCGCCAGCGCGCCATGGCCTCTGGCGCTGGCACGCCCAGATCGGGGATCGGGACGCGATGCCAGTCCATGCCGCGTGCCCTTACAGCATTGCCAAGACCCATGACAGAAAGCAGATCGAACTCAGAGGCCTCGATCAAGGTCAGGACCGCTTTCGCTCCCCAAGCCCTTATCACGTCCAGATCAACATCCAGATCGCGGTCCCATCCCTCGCCAAATACGCTGTCGCCTTTCTTGCCAGGGCAAAGGGTCAGACCGAGATGACCGTTGCCAATCGGCAGGCTGTCGATGCGAATGGGGTGAGATATGCTGTCACGAAGCAAGCGCTGTACTTTCTTTGTCGATTCGAGCTGAAGTTACTCTTGGGGTGCGTCACTTTCGGTCGTATCGGAAACTGGGTCACCAGAAGCTGCCAAGAACTGCGCCTCGACCTGATCGCCCCACCTCACCAAATACCATTCCATTTCCTGACGGCCACCAGCACGGAAACGGACCATCAGTGATCCGTCTTCAAGACGCTCGGTCTCCTGTTTCGGATGGAACACATATCCAGCAGCTTCATCGGCGACCTCAGGCAGAAAGCGCCAGACGACGTCCTGCGGTTCTTCGCGCCAGACGCCGAAGCTTTCTGACAACCACTCCTGCAGATCGAACTCTTTGGGGCGCTCATAGACATCAGGCTCCAATGAAATCCGTTCGAAACCAGCCAGTGCAAACAGACGCAGATCGTCCTGATATTCACTCCAAGCCAATAGATATTGGCGCCCCTGGCCAAATAGCATCGCAATCGGGCCGAGCCGGGTATTTCGTGAGAGTTTTGCGGTGCCTCGAGCGCGATGGTCGGCGGAAACCATTACCCCAGCGAGAATTGCCTCCCGAAGTGCAGATAAAATCTCAGTGGGAATTTTTTCACGCGGCCCAGGTCGAAAGGCGACGCCATCGGCCATCAGTTGCGCTTCAAGGTCAGCTGCAATCTTCCGGCGGCGATCCTCGCGAAACATTGCCTGCACTTTTGTCAGCAGGCGCTCCAGCGTGTCTGCCGTTACCTCATCCCCCTCACGCCTTGCAATGGCAGCTGCGCGGTGCCCAGCGGTCAGCTCATCGAGCGTCGGCTCGACCATCCGGCCCAATGAGCCGGGCGGAAAACGCCAGTATTTTCGTCCGTTTTCTCCGGAAATCTCCTCTATCTGGGGGTATGCGTTGCGCACGGCATCGCGCATGCGTTCTGCCGTGCGGCGCGATACGCTGAATTCCCGTTCGATATCGCTGAGGGAAACACCTTCCGCTGAACCCTGCATGTTCAGAGCCAGTTTCTGCAGATCTTCTTGGCGGGCGTAGCGCATTGGTCCTCCTGGCAAGGTAGAGCCACCATTGCGGCGCAAAACTATGGCGTCAACGGCCAAAGCCGATCGGCCGCGACGCCTCCATCTTTGCTGCATCCTCACGGATCAGCTCGCGCAGGATGTGCTGTGGGTCCGAATGGCCCAGTGCCTGCATCCTGCGAGCCACATTTGCGAAATCACCGGGTGCAAGTCGATCGAGCGCGGACAACCCAGCCGGAGGCGAACACGGAAAATGCGCGGCCCAGGCCAGTGGAAGCTGGCGCGCGGAAAGGTAGTCGAACCTGATACGGAAGGTGAACCGGCGCTGCGTGGCGGGGTCGAGTTTCTCGATGAAATTGGTCGTGCAGACGAAGGGTAGCGGATGGCTTTCCATCCAGGTCAGCATTTCATTGACCTGGCTCACCTCCCAGCTGCGTTCAGCGCCGCGACGGTCGGCGAGCAGGCTGTCCGCCTCGTCGAAGATCAGCATTGCACCCTCGGCGCGCGCCTCGGAAAAGGCCCGCGCGATGTTCTGCTCGCTTTCGCCAAGCCATTTCGAGATCAGATCCGAGGCGCGCTTTTCGATCACCGGCATGCCGATGACCCGGGCCAGATGCCTTGCCCATGCGCTTTTGCCGGTCCCTGCTGGACCTTCCAAACAGAAACTGATCCGCCGTGGCGCGCTTGGGGCCGCCAGCCGCGCCTCGATCTGGCCCAGATCGGCATCGGCGCGCGCCAGGTGCGGTTGCCAGGGCACATCAGCATGGTGACGCGGGGCAATGTCCGCCCCGCCCTTTGTCAGACGGGCGGCTGCATCCAGCACCTGAGAAACGATCATTTGCCCACCATCGCAAAGCCTAGCCATCAGCATCGCGTCCGATACCAGGGCCGGAGCCTGATCATGTCGTTCTGCCATCTGCGGGAGGGCGGCGTCGGGGATGCCTACGCCATGCCGGTCCTCAAGTCGCTGCCAGATCCGCGTCCGGACCCGACCCGATGGTGGGCGCATCAGCGCCGAATAGCTTATCCGCCGAAGGAAGGCGGGATCACAGGCATTGACTGAATTCGTGGTCCAGATCACCGGGATCGGGTTTGTCTCAAGGACTCGGTTGAAATGAACCTTCGACGGCGCCTCGCGAATGAAGGGGAAGCCCCCCGCCCCAAATAGGTCTTCCATCTCGTCGAACAGCAGCACGGTGTCCGATCTTTGACCCAGCATGCGGGACGCCATGGACAGTTCAGCCAGCCGTTCCCGACGAGACGGTTCCCCGCCGTCATCATCGGTTTCCCCCACCGCGCGCAGGTCCGCGCCAACCTCGCGCGCCAGCACCTTGGCGAATTCGGTCTTGCCTGTACCGGGAGGGCCGTAGAGCAGAATGTGTACGCCCGGTTTGCGCTCGGCGAGTGCGCGGGACAGCAGGTCACGCATCAGGTCTGCATCCCGTCCCAGTCCCTCGAAATCCTGCCATTCAGCCTGAGGCGCTGCCGCAGGCGGAAACATCAGCGCGATCAGGTCTGAGATGCTATGCACTTCGGCAAGCAGCGCGAGGATCAAGCGGTCCGACAGGTCGAACGGCATCCGGTTGTGGCGCCCGCCGCGGCTGCGCTGCACCAGCCCCGATCCTGTCAGTCGGCCCGAGGCGCGCATCGCGACCCGGATTTCAGACTCAGGAGCCGCGCAGAACCACGACAAAAGCAGCGGGACGGTGACCTCCCTGGTTTCCAACGCCCCGTCGACAACATGTTCGAACCCGTCGAACAGCTTGTAGAGGGCAACAAAGGTCAGCATGGATGTCTCGACCGGGGATAACCCGAAGTGATCCCCAAAGAGGGCCGCGTTGCGCTGCACGATCTCGCCCTCGCCGCCCCCGGCGCTCGGCACGAGGTCGCGAGCGATGGCCCGGACCTTGTTCCACCACTGGATGCCTGGCCGGGTACGGGGCCGCTCGGGGCAGTTCACTTCGGTCAGGTATTCCAGCCAGCTGGGCAATTCCTTGGCGATGCGGCTTGCCGGACCGAAACGGTCGGCCAGCCGGGCGATTAGGTCAAGAGCGAGGTGTTGTTCATGGGTCATTGTCTATCTCCATCGTTACGACAGAGATGCCTCAACCATACGTCAGAAATGGACAGAGGTTTGCAGCTCTGAACCAAAGCCCCCGATACGCCGACTGCGATGAACCCTCGGAACTGATAATGCCAAGTAGCGGATCAGATTTAACCTGTGGGCAGGCTGGAAAGAGTCGCACACCCCGCAGGGGCGTCAGCGACGTGGAGGTCTCTGCAAGAGCCGAATGATAAACGGCAAGATAACTCGATGAATTGCTGATATGCGGAGTTCGAAAATTAAAGCATTGGCCTGGCATAGATTTTGACCGAGCCTTTAGAGATATCGACGTCAAATCGCGTGATTGCATAGGGATGCTCGTCAAATGTCATCTCATACTGCTGGCCGCTCATCAGCTTGAGAAAGCTTGGCAGGCAAATGTCACGCTTACATATCATGGCGCCGTCTTCCAACGTCACGGAGACCCTGAAACTACAGGTGGGATCCTTGGCCTCTGGCAGTTCGAGATATTCTGGTTGCATTATGTCATTCTCATGCAAAAGGGGTTTACTGCCGCTACCCCAAGGATGGCTCTTCACGCAAGCCATTGTGCCGGCTGGCGATCGCTGATCTGTCCGAATCTGACGCATGTCTCTGAGACGATAGGTCCAGCAAACAGGAGCGCAGGAATGTACGGTCAGTCAAGGGCTATGGGTAAAAGTGAGGGCGTCAACATTTTCTATTGCCACGGTTGGGGTTCACACTTCGACCCCAGCAAGAACAAGATCCGTGCCCTTTCCAAGATGGGCCCGGTTGACGGCGTTACCGTCGACTACACCCTCCATCCACAGCTGGTCTTCGAGACGTTTGCAGCACAGTTAGAGCGTCATCCTGAAGCGCTTGTCGTCGGAACAAGCCTAGGCGGCTTCTTTGCCGCTTGGCTGGGTGCTGAGTTTGGCCGTCCATTTATTGCGATTAATCCCTCGATCAAACCGAGAACCACTCTGCAAACTTACGTTGGTCGTGGGGTCAACCACGCCGGAGTCCCGTATGAGCTGATGGAAGACTGTGTAATGGCTTATGAAGCTCTTAACTTTCGCATGGACGGACGGGGCACCATAGTTCTCGATATGGGTGATGAAATTCTGAACGCGCAGGCAACGCTTGATTTTGTCAAGAGACGGCTGCCTTTTGTCACCTTCGAGGGTGGATCCCACCGCTTCGACCATATGGCAGAACTTATCGAAAGCCGACCAGACCTGTTCAATACCTACTGAATGCAAGAGAAGTGCGAGCGGGCGCAACGCTACCCTCGCCAGAAATATGTAACGCGACATTGAGGGAGAGCCAAATGGCCGAAGCACTTGAAACCATCGACGGGATTGCCCGGCGCCTCGGTCGGGACGTGTATTATCTTGCGCTCGTCAACGAGGCCGGTGGCTTCAGGGACATCTACACGGATGTTTCTGAAATCACGGACTGGCTGGATGCGAGGCAGATCGGTTGGAGCCTTTGTGCGGGCTTTGACGAAAATACCGTCTGGATTGAAGGCGGGCCAGGCTGCATCTTCCTCGATATTCACCCAGAACTTGGACCTGAGGCAATGAAAATGGTAGAAGCACATTTCATGAATGCTGAGGGCGAGCCATCGGTTCCAGGCTATGCGCCGGCTATGCTCAGGCTCATGAAGGCACTCAGTTTTGCCGGCAGGGACGATGCAGATTGGCAGAACTTCTAGGTTTGTTTTTGCGGGCTTGTTCCGGTTAATTTTGCAATCTGAAAGGCTCTGATGATGTGACCGGCCCCCGACGGCGTCGATGTGCCCAGGTGGGTATGCGAGGATCCACATAGGAGGAGGATGACATCATCAAACCCCCTGCGCTGGCTAGAATAACGATGTTGCCCATGGTCCCACGTCCAGTTGCACGCATGTATGGTGATCCTGGCCCCCGTCACATTCGGTCATACCAACGGCAAAAATCGACCCCAACAGAAGATATCAGGATGTTGTTCTGGTTTTATCATTTGACTGTGAGGTGCCTCTGAAACCCAGAGCGATGTGTGCGCCGTCCAAAGGACGCCCTTCCATTACCCGGGAAGGGCCCCATCAGCGAACAGGTTCGGGAAAAGGCGCTCTCGGTAGTCGAGAGGGAATGCCAGTCGCACGGGCGTTTTCGGCGAGGCGGATGACAGGCAGCTGGCTGAGGTCGGCTTGCTCAGCGTGTTGCGCGCCGTGCGTTCGGACGTCTTGAGGACGATCGGTGCCTCGCCGCGTTCCAGCGATTCTAACATTCGTTGCCGATCTTCAGACCACATAACTATGAGCTATTGTTATCCCTTATCAGCCTTCAAGGTAAGCGGGAAGGAGACCCCGTGGGTTAATGCCGCTGGTGATCTGGGATAGTTTTTCGGCGATGACCTGATTGCCGA
>ERZ869909.1825-NODE-1825-length-15985-cov-277.104853_pt1 | contig 15985 bp, 13 predicted proteins | sample MGYA00520892_ERZ869909 | MGnify/ENA primary metagenome ERZ869909 (study PRJEB32215, sample SAMEA104723947) | bioreactor metagenome | biome: bioreactor; feature: anaerobic bioreactor; material: water | place: China | collected 2015-03-12 ...
CCTGAACATGAGCTTGCTGGCTGAGCAGAAGAAGGAGTTGCTACGACTGGCCGCATAAACGGGCCGCCCGTCATGATCGGCGCTTCGGGCTACGCCCTACGCGCCGATCATGACGAATGACACATTAACCAATTATCTGAAACCCAATTTGCACAACTTGACGCACACAACTCCTTATTGCTCCTGTCTCCGGGGTCGCTCCTGGCGGCACCGGAGAGTGGCTGGTGGTGGAATCCCGCGGAGAATGGCAGGGGGTTCAGCCTCGAGGTGCAGGGGAGCACGCTCTTCATCGCGGGCTATCTTTACGCTGCCGATGGCACCCCGACATGGGTCAGTGCTGGCGGGCCAATGACCAGCGAGCACGCGTTCGATGCCGATCTGATGCGCTTCGAGGGGGGGCAGACGCTCGCGGGCGACTATCGGCCTCCGGCGCAGGCGGTTCCGGTCGGCCGCATCTCGCTCCGCTTCACCAACGCGACCAGCGGCTTCCTGACCTGGCCGGGTGGGACCATACCCATCGAGCGATTCAGGTTCGGCTCGGCCGTGAGCGGCGCCGCGTTCGAAAGCGGCTGGTGGTGGAACGCCAACGAGAACGGACGCGGCTATTTCATCGAGAACCAGGGGGACTCGGTCTTTGTCGCGACCTACATGTATGACGATTCCGCCAACCCGGTTTGGTATTCGAGTTATGGCGCGGTCGATGGAGGTGTGGCCCTTCAGGCCAGCCTGAGGCGCTTCTCGGGCGGCCAGGGCATGACGCAGCCCTATGCGGGTCCGCCCGACAACGAAGAGATTGGCGGCGTGACCTTGCGTTTTCAGAGTCATACCCAAGCGAGCCTCACGCTGCCGGGCGGCCGAACTGTGCCGATCACGCGGTTCGTATTTGGTGACCCGCGACCGTCGTGGCAAGGGGTGACGACGGGCAACAGCCCGGACCAGAACCGGTTCGTGGCCGCCCGGGGCTATCCGCATGCGTTCGCCATCATGTTTGCGAGCGAGAATGAGGTTGATGGCCGGCGGGTTCCGTTGGACCCGCCCCGCAGGTTCGAAACCTGGCTCTACAACAATGCGCAGCTCACGCTGGCGCGCTTTGACAACGGCTTCTTCGATCGCGAGGAGGTGATCGCCGGGCACATGGAGATGCAGGCGACCAGCCTCCGTCCCCAGGACTTCTGGTTCGACATGACCGAGGCGCAGGTGTTGGCCCACATGGGGCAGCCCAGTTGCATTGAGACAGACTCGCTCGATGGCAGGTCGTACCGCTTCCTTCGCTACAAGCCCTCCGGAGGGCGGACGATCGCGTCCGTCGGTTTCGTCGACGGAAAGCTGGTGGGGGTCGTGGCTGGAATGGCGGCAGCGTTTTCATCTGCCACGCCCAGCGCCTCGCCCGCCGATCTGATGTGTTCGAACTGAGGAGGATGCGGCCATGTTCAAGGGAAAGAACTCATGCGGTGGCTTTCTTCTCACCGCGCTCGCGGTCATCGTGGTTGTGGGATCGGTTGGCGGGATCGCGATCTATGGTGCTCAGAACACCATCGGCGTTGTTCAGCAGCAGATCCGTGATTGCGAGCAGAATATCGACAATGTCTCCGACGCGGATCTGGACAGGTGCTCCAGAAACCTCGAGCTGCGCGGCCCGCTGCTGAATCACGCGGCCCAGGGCCTCGGCCTGGTGGGAACGATTCCCTCGGCCGGTGGTGGCTCGGCGGGTGCGTCGGCCTCGCGGGCTGCGGTCTCGGATGCCGTGCTGCAGGTCGGCTCCACGGCCATCGAGAGACTTGATGACTGCCCGGCCACGGGGGGGCGAGCCGCGCCCCAAGCGTTGGACCGGACGCAGGTGGCCCGCGCCGACACCTGCTCCAATGTGAGCAACCCCTTGCCTGCGGACGTGGCGGCGGTGCTCCTGACCGGTTGTACGTCGGGGGTCTTCGCCTGCAACAATGGGTCGCTGATCTGCCGTTCGCTGGTGTGCAACGGGCGAAGCGAATGCGGCGACGGCAGCGACGAGAGCGTGTGTGGTACGGAGCTCTCGTGCTGTCAGGCGACCAATGGCTGCCCCGGAGAAACCGCGACCTCGTGCGCCGAGAGTTGCTGCTGCTGCCCCTACGGCGAGGTTTGCGACCGAGACAACCCCGCAAACGGTTGCGTCAGGGCGAGTCTCGGGGGAGGCGACGCCGACCTGGAGGGCCGGCTGCAGGCCTCCGGCGCCAATTGCGGCCTGAAGCCGCAGGTGCCGTGGCGATCCGGCGAGAAGCCACTACCGTCGGACGACTGACCGCCTGTGCGAAGCCGCCGGCATCCAGGTCCGGGAGCCGGAGGCTTCGCTTGGCCGGGTATGTGCCTCAGCCCGCGCTTGAGAGATAATCCGAAGTTTGCGGATTGATCCGCGTCTGAGGATCTGACTTGTGGCACTGACCGTTCTCGGCCTATCGGGCGCGCTGACGCACGACCCCTCCGCTGCGCTCTATATCGACGGCAAACTGGTGGCCGCCGCCGAGGAAGAGCGCTTCGTTCGCGACAAGCACGCGAAGCACCGGATGCCCTACGAGTCGGCCAGGTTCTGCCTTGATTTCGCGGGCGTCAAGCCCAAGGATGTCACCGCAGTAGCGATTCCGTTTGCGCCAATCAGCCTGTTCGGCCCGGCGCGCTGGCACTACGCCAAGCGCTACTGGTATGCGCCGGACCGTGGACTGGACGCCATTCTGATGGGCAACCGCCGCTTTCATCGCTACCGCAAGCGTATCGAGTGGTGCTTGCTCCAACTCGGTTTCGACCTCTCGAAAACCGAGGTCGTGCCGGTCGAGCACCACCTCACGCATGCCTCCAGCGCCTACCACTGCTCCGGCTTCAGCGAGAAGACCGCGATCATGGGCATCGACGGCAAGGGTGAGTACGCCACCACCTTCTTCGGTTACGGAGAAAGCGGCAGGATCCACAAGATCAAGGAGTTCTACGACCCCGACTCGCTGGGTGGGCTATACGGTGCAATTACAGAGTACTTGGGCTTCGAGATGCTCGATGGCGAGTACAAGGTCATGGGCATGGCACCCTATGGCGATGCCACCCGCTACGACTTCTCGCGGCTCGCCAAGTTCGAGAATGGCGAACTGGTGATCAACACTGACTACGCCAATGTGATCGGCCTGCGCCGTTACAAGGAGAAGGGCAAGGGCTTCTACTTTTCGCCCAAGCTGATCGACTGGCTTGGGCCGAAGCGGGAAGGCGACATCGCCGACGACCCCTACATCCACTACGCTGCGAGCATGCAGAAGCTGTTCGAGGATCTCTCTTTGCAGATGATGGATTATTACCTCGGCGACATCCTGCGCGAGACCGGCAAGCTGGCCTTCGCCGGCGGCGGGGCGCTCAACGTCAAGCTCAACCAGAAGATCATCGCGCGACCGGAGGTCAAGGAGTTGTATGTTCAGCCGGCCTCGGGTGACTCCGGCACTGCGGTTGGCGCGGCATCTTACGTGTCGGTGCAGCGCGGGGTGCCGGTCGAGAAGATGGAGCATGTTTATCTTGGGCCGCGCTACAGCAACGAAGACGTGATCGCCGCCTGTGCGCGGCACCCGGCCAAGCCAAACTGGGAGCTCGTCGCCGACGGGGATACCCAGATTCCCCTTCGTGTCGCACAGGTTCTCGCCGATGGCCAGCCCGTAGCCTGGTTTCAGGGGCGGATGGAGTTCGGCCCCCGTGCATTGGGGGGACGCTCGATCCTGGGCTGTCCGAGCGTGCCGGGGGTGGCCGACCGGATCAATGAGCAGATCAAGTTTCGCGAGCGCTGGCGCCCCTTCTGCCCCAGCATGCTCGACACCGTGGGTCCGCAAATGCTCGGCACCGATCACCCCGCGCCTTTCATGACCTTCACCTTCGAGGTGGCCGAGGGCTGGAGGGAGAGGGTGCCCGAAGTCGTCCACGAAGACGGCACGGCCCGCGCTCAGGTGCTTAGGCGTGAGTTCAACCCGCGCTACTACGACTTGATGAAGGAACTCGAACGCCTCACCGGCAATGGCGTGGTGCTGAATACCTCGCTAAACCGCCGCGGCGAGCCGATGATCTGCTCGCCGACCGACGCGCTGAACATGTTCTTCGGGTCGGATTTGCAGGTGCTGGTGATGGAGGATGTAATTGTGAGAAAGGGCGCATGAGGGGTGTCGCCCGACCCTGCCGGATTGCTTCTTCCGTGCTGCGCGGGGGCGTGCCGCAGACATGACCTATTCGGCGGTTGTACGCCAACTGGGCGCCGTGTTGCGCCAGGCTTGGGCTGAGTCGAGTCGTGCGTCGATCGTACTGGCCGTTGGCTGTGGGCTGTATGCGGTCGCGCTGATGCTGCCGCTGAGTGGCAAGGCGGGTAACAACATCGCCTACGGTTTGATACTGTTTCCTGCGCTAGTGGCCGCGGCGCAATCCCCGAAGCGTTTGAGCCTGGCCTGGAAGGGGGCGCTGCCTCTTTTGTTTTTCCTTGCGGCCGTCCTGCTCGTCAGTCTCTTTCATCCCTCCCCGAGTGGCGTCAAGTCCGCCTTGTACGTTGCGCTCTTTCTGTTGGGGACGGTCATCGTCTGTGCCGAGGGACGATTGCTGGATCGTCTCGTATACACTGCGCTGGCACTGCTGGCGCTTAGCCTGTTGGCAACTGCATTTGTGGAATGGGTGCGGTATCTGCTCGAGCATGGAGATCACTTCCGCACGGTTCTGTGGGGTAGGAGCACCAATCCGATCTATGCGGGTCTGTTGGTCGTTAGCGCCGCGGTCTTTGCCTGGGTTCATCTGGTCGAGCCCGCTTTGCGACAACACCGGCTCTACTGGAGCCTCGGTCTTCTCGGACTGTTCGGGATATGTCTGCTTGCGGTGGTCGTGTTTCAGGCGCGCTCTGCGCTGTTGGGCTTGATTTTGTTCGCTGTCTTCTATGCGGGGTTTCGAGGACGTATCTGGACGTCGGTAGTACTCATGGGGTCGGTTGTCGCGATCTTGATGATGACTGGCTTGATGGATGCAATCCTGGTCCGCGGCCTGAGCTATCGGCCCGAGATCTGGGGGGACGCGCTGAATCGTTTAGTCACCGAATGCAATCTGTTGATGGGCTGCGGCAGGACCGAGGAGCTTTTCGTTGACCAGTTCTGGGGTAGTCACAGCGGATACGTGGGGACGCTCTACCGTCACGGCTTGATCGGCGCGGGCGCCTTCACGGTGTTTGCCTGCTGGTATTTCGCGCTTTCCATTCGAGCGAAGAGTCGATGGTTTCTGGTGTCCCTGGTGGGCTGGGGCGGCATGCTGACCGCCATGGATGGGTTCGTTGGCGGGCCGGACGCTTGGTGGGTCTTCTTCTGGTTTCCAACCGTCGCCGCAATCGTGGAATCACAGCGCGCTATTGGGCGTTGGCAACATCCCGCCTGAGCCGAATGAGGCGTGTACCCGGAAGGGTGGCCGCTAAAGCGGGGGCGGACGCACGCCCGAAGCAAGCCCGGACTTGATGATTGAAAACAGGGCTTTTTTCAGGCTGCCGCTTTCCAGCAGCGAACTCGGTTGGAGCTTGAACGCCCGCCAATAGTGCGAACGCGCTTCGGCGAACCGCCCGTTCGTGTAGAGCATTCGGGCAAGCGATCGATGCCGGCGGGCGGCATAAATGCTGCGCAAGGGCATCAGCGTGCTCGGGATGATCGCGGGGTCAAAGAGCGTATCCACGGGCTTCAGTCCAGCCGCGAGGATTTTGTCGAGCTGCAATCGGGAGCGGTTGGGGTGCGCGTGGATTCGGCTTATCAGGGCGTCGACGCAGCACGCAGGATGGTTGGCGAGCACCTGGCCGAAGAACACGATGTCGGTGTTTGCTCGCAACTGCTCGGGGTAGCGGTACTCCCGGCAAATGGCCAAGGGCGTTGCCGTGCTGCCGTGTTGCAGGCCGGTGAGCCGTCTTTCGACGAAAGACTTCAGCCTTGGCGCCGCAGCTGCGGGGCAGGGCGTGGCGGGGCGGTCGCGGACTGACCCGTCGAGGCCGACGGATTGGTAGCCTCCGTAGTAGACCCGGGTGTCGGCCGCTGCGCCGTCGCGCTCGATGGCCACGCCCAGCTTCTCCAGTCCGTCGGGCAGCAACTCGTCATCGGCGTCGAGAATGACGACGAATCGACCTTTGGCGATCTCGATTCCTTTGTTGTAGGCGCTGCTTTGCCCACCGTTTTCCTTGCGGATGAAGCGTATCTGATCGAGCCGATTTTCCAAGCGTGCGGCCGTATCGTCGGTGGAGCCATCGTCGATGACGATAGTTTCGAAACTGCGAAAAGTCTGCGCCAGCAGCGAGTCCAGGGCACGGTCGATGAGGTGCCCATAGTTGTAGGTGGCGATGATGACTGAAAAGAGGGGGCGCTCCATTGTTGTCACGGCTTGGGGTGAATCGATCATATCGGGGGGCGGTATCTTTGGAAGCACGTCAGCGTTTCAGGCTCTTGTAGAGGCGAGTCTTTCGCAGTCTTCGCTTGAGCGCGACCTTCAGGTCATAGGACAGGAAGCGCAGGCTAGAGACAGGGCTGTGGCGGAGTTTCGCTGCCTTGCAGTAATAACGCAAAAACGTTTGTCGCTTCGGTTCCGGTAGCTTGTGGCACAACCGGACGAGATCTGAGGCGCGTTCGCTTGAGCGAAGGCCGCGATGTTGCAGAACGCGCAGACGCGCTGTGTCGATCAGAGCGAACGACATCGAAGACTCTCCGGGCGTTGCTTCGGCGAGCACGTTGCCCCCTGACAGGTCGCGAAAGACGATGCCGCGAGCATGTACTCGCGCGACGAAATCGGCGAGGCTCTGGAACAGGTGGTCCTCGTCGGTGCCCTCTGGCAAGGGAGTGCCTGCGCGCAGACATGCGAACATCTGACCGGCGGAGAGGCGATCTGGCAAAAAGTCGCACACGTACCAGTTTTTACGGATGTCCCGCCCGCTTCTGAGCTCGAACCAAGCTACCGCCCTGGCGGTATCAAGTCCCATACGCGATAGCTCGGCGGCTCCATTCCAGCTTCGCAGTGCCTTCGATGGTTTGAGTCGGTCGAGCAACTTCTTGTGCGGGTGGTGCTTGACGGGTTGCTTGATTGCCAGTCGATGGGTTGCCTGCGTCGGGTGGGCTACCGTCCATATGGCATTTCGGGCGTACCGCAGGTTGGTGTCGGCTTTCGGTTTAGGGGGCGCGAGACGATCGGGTTGCAGCAGGGCGAAAAGCGCATCGGCCTCGGTCCGATTGTCCGCGAGCACCATGCCGTGCCAATTGATGTCGCGGTAATAGAAGTGATGACGGTGGTCGTGACGGTGAATGCGGACGCCCTTCAGTATGTCGGCGCTGTCGTTGGGCGAGACGCTGCGGCTGACTGGCCAACGAAGATAGACAGGCGATTCATCGAAAAGAGTGGGGGCTTCGGTCAGCGGGCGACCATCCCGGTCCAGCCATTCGGCCGCAGCAAGATCGTCGGCATCGTATGCGTCACAGGCTGCCGCGGCAAAACCGTTCATCGTCCACACAGCGTGGGTCCGGTACTCAGTCGATCTGAAGCAGTGGATCTCGACGCCCTTGCCACAACGCCCCTCGTAGACGCTGCCGGGTAGCAGTCGGTTGAAGGATGCGAGCGCCTCGAAAGCGGGGCGTCTGCGGAAGTCGTTGCTTGTGCCATCGACTGACGCATAGTGCGTGATGCGTTCGAGCTTCGGATACGTATGCGGCCCGTCGTCGATAAGCCCTTCACGGTGGCACACCAGCGGTCCCCAGTTGGCTCGCTCGAGTGCGCCAGAGGCGGCGCACAACACCATGTAGCGGGCGAGATAGTCGGCCTGCTTCTCTTCGCTGTCCGGCAACTGGCGCTCGATACGCGGCAAGGTCCAGAAGGCGGCGGGGGACATCATGCGGAGCACGCCCGCCCTTGCGCCAAGGCGCGCGAGGAGGCGGGCCTTCTTGATGAGGTTGAGCTTGAGCAGAGGTGCGAGCCGGTGCCCCAGGACTTTGTGGTCCCATCGTTCGGGCTCGGTGGCACGTTCGGCGAAGAGGTTGTCGGTGTGGATGTCCGGCAGCAGGTTTTCGCGCGCGAGCATGTCGAGTACGCCGACGGTCCAGGGGGGTTCGAAGTCGGTGATGCTCGGGCCGGCGAGGACGAGGTTTCGTTTGCGGACCTCTTCGTGCCCGACTCGCCAAGACGAGAGAAACCCTTCGAGGCGGTAGCCCGCCCAGCGCGTGCGGTTTATGGTGGAGCACAGTTCGACGATCTCGACCTGGGAGCCGAAGCGATCCAGCGTTGCGATGAGAAAGTCGCGCCATTGCGTCGTGGCTTCTGGCGAGGGCATGGCCCGCGCTGCCTCAAAGGGCTGCAGAATGTGCAGCATCACCTTGAAGTCTTCCTTGAGCAAGCGCTCCAGAAAGCGCGCAACATGGTTGTCGAGGTCACCGTAGGTGACGTCAAGCCGAACCTGTTTCACGCCGAGGTCATGAAGCGCAGAAATGACAGCGTCGTCGGTGAGCGGGTCCGGGTTGGTGGCAACGCCGACGCCGCAGAAGTCTGCGGGCACACGGTGGCCGCCAGGGGGCAGGTGGCCGCCAGGCATTGAAAATTGGCCGGTGAGCAGCGCGTGAAGGTTGGCGGCAATGAAGCGCCACTGGAGTTTGTTGGCCATGTTGAATGCGTGCGGGCCCTAGTAGCCTTGAGAGAGATCTACACGCTTGTGGGCGTTGATTGGTCAAATTCTCGGGTCGATGCGCTATCCGCGGGGGAGCAGTGTAACGCCGACCCGATTGATGTGGTCTTGCAGCGCGGCGTTATCGATCTGGTGCGCAAGCCAGGTGAGTTCGTGCGTAAACTCAAAGGTCTGGATCAAGCCCTGCTTTTCGAGGTCGCTCAGCGGGCGCTCCTCGGCCAAGCGGACCGCATCGGTCAGCCGGGATAGCGCCTTGCCATAGTTTGCGTAGCGCTGTTGCCAGCGGATGTCCTCGGGTTTCGGCATTGCGCTCAGAACTCCTGCTTGGGCAATCGTTCGACCAATGCATCCCAGGCAATCTCGAGCTCCGGCATCGTCTGCAGTCGGGTGGACTCTTTGAGCTCAAAGATATCCGGCCGGCCGTAGGTACCCTCCCTGATGGTGTAGATGGTCAGGGTGCGGTCGGTGGGGTGGACGAGCCAGTATTCAGGCACGCCCGCGCGCTCGTAGATGAGTCGTTTGACGACCTGGTCGTGCACCGCGGTTGATGGCGAGAGCACCTCGGCGACCCAGTCGGGTGCGCCGCGAACGCCGCGGCGGTCGAGTTTGCCGGGGTCGCAGACGATGATGACGTCCGGCTGGACGACGGTGTCGATGTCTTCGTTGGTTTCGTCACCGCGCGGCAGGCGCACGTCGACCGGTGCGATGAAAGGCCGGCAGGGCTTGCCTTCGAGTTGCTGTCGAATCTGGTAGAACAACTCGCCCGCGATATCCTGATGCTCGAGGTTCGGCGCAGGTGCCATCATGATGGCCTGACCGTCGATAAGCTCGTAGCGAACGTCCTCTGGCCAGGTCAGGTACTCGCCGTAGGTGTGGTGCTGGTGGTCTCGCAGTGGCAGTCCCATAGTGGTCTCTCTGTTGGTTGCCGCGAGCGATTCGCGGATTGCGCCGTTTAACGCTCTATCAGGCCTCGCCACCACCTGTGGGAGCGGCGTGAGCCGCGAGCATCGGCGCCGGATTGACGCTCTGTGCCAGGGGTCTGCGTGGCTTCGCGGCTTACGCCGCTCCTACAGGTGGTGGTTGCGTTTTCAGGCTGTTTGATTATCGCATTCATTGGCGGATGTGGGCGCGTGCTACCATCCGCGCCATCTTGATGGACAAGATTTCTCCCGTATGGCTTCTCAAAAAGCCCCCGCCGAGTCATCGCTGAAAATCTACTTCCGCCTGCTCGGCTATTTGCGGCCGTTCGCTGGGTGGTTCGCGATCAGTCTGCTTGGGTTCATGATCTTCGCTTCTACCAAGCCGATGATGGCGGCGATTCTGAAGTACTTCGTCGATGGCTTGACCGACCCCGATGCTGCCGTGCTGCAGGGGGTGCCATTGCTCGACGGCATGGACTTGACCTACGCCGTGCCGGTGATGCTGGTTGCGGTGGCGACGTGGCAGGCGGTGGGTTCGTATCTGGGCAATTACTACATCGCGCGGGTGTCCCTGGGTATCGTGGATACCCTGCGCTGTGCCTTGTTCGACAGCCTGCTGCGTCTGCCCAACAGTTACTTCGATCAGACCAACTCCGGTCATCTGGTCTCTCGGATCACGTACAACGTGACGATGGTCACCGGTGCGGCGACCGACGCGATCAAGACCGTGGTGCGAGAGGGGTTGACGATTGTGTTTCTGTTCGCCTACCTGCTGTGGATGAACTGGAAACTCACCCTGGTGATGGTGCTGATTCTGCCGCTGATCGGTGTGATGGTGCAGAGCGCTAGCCGCAAGTTTCGCAAACAGAGTCGCAAGATCCAGGCAGCAATGGGCGACGTGACCCACGTGGCGTCCGAGACCATCCAGGGATACCGTGTGGTGAGGAGTTTCGGTGGCGAGCATTACGAATCCCGGCGGTTCGGGGATGCCAGCCGAGACAACATGGCAAAGCAGTTGAAGATGGTGAAAACCTCGGCGGTGTTTACGCCGTCGCTGCAACTGGTGACCTTCTCCGCGATGTCGGTGCTGCTCGGCCTGGTGCTGCTGCTGCGGGGTGATGCGACCGCGGGCGATCTGGTCGCCTATATCACCGCTGCGGGTCTGTTGCCGAAGCCGATCAGGCAACTGTCCGAGGTCAGTTCTACCATTCAGAAGGGGCTCGCGGGTGCCGAGAGCATTTTCGAGCAACTCGATGCGCCGTCCGAGCGTGACGATGGGCGCCAGGAGATCGAGCGTGTGACCGGTCGCCTCGAGGTCCGGAATCTCAACTTCAGCTATCCGGGTGCAGACCGCAAGGTGCTTGAAGAGGTGAGCTTCTCCGCCGAACCGGGGCAAATGGTGGCCTTGGTCGGCCGCTCCGGCAGTGGCAAGTCGACGCTGGCCAACCTGATTCCGCGCTTCTACCAGCATGCAGATGGCGACATCCTGCTCGACGGCGTGTCGATCGCGGACTTCACTTTGCGGAACCTGCGCCGTCACATCGCGTTGGTCACCCAGCAGGTGACGCTGTTCAACGATACGGTGGCCGCCAATATCGCGTACGGTGATCTCGCCGGGGCGCCGCGCGAGGCGATCGAGCGTGCGGCCGAGGCAGCCTTCGCACGGGAGTTCATTGAGCAGTTGCCGCAGGGATTCGACACACTGGTAGGAGAGAACGGTGTAATGCTGTCTGGAGGCCAACGACAGCGGCTGGCGATTGCGCGCGCCTTGCTCAAGGATGCCCCCATCCTCATTCTCGACGAGGCGACGTCGGCGCTGGATACCGAGTCCGAACGTCATATCCAGGCTGCGCTCGACCATGTGATGGAAGGCCGGACTACCTTGGTGATCGCACATCGCCTGAGCACTGTCGAGAAGGCTGACATGATTCTGGTGATGGACCAGGGCCGTATTGTGGAGCGCGGTACGCATGTGGAACTGCTAGCCTTGAATGGCCATTACTCGAAGCTGCATGCGATGCAGTTCGAGCAGGAAGACGGCACGGATTCACGCTCCGAATAAGTTCGCTTCCAACCAGCGGTGCAACTCGCTGCCTCGCGGCCAGTTACGGAGCAGGCGGGCGCGGTCTTTCTCCCACGCGCGGTGGAATGCCGAGCAATCGCGGTGCTGTACCATGGCGTCGAGGTCGATCATGGCGATCTGACCTCCCTGCCAGAACAGATTGTGTGCCTTGAAATCCCCGTGTGTGATGCGGGTGCGTTCCAGGGCGTGAAACAAGGCTTTGAACGCGGCTGCCTCTATCGCATCGGGCGCACGAGGCGCGTCCTTGTCGTAGTGCCAGCGCAGCGCAGTGCCGGGACAGTGTTCCGTGATGAGCCAGGCGCGACCACGAAGTGGTCCCAACCGCGACTCGATGACGGCAACCGGCTCCGGTGTGGCGATACCGAGAGCGCGCAAACGGTGACCGGCGATCCAGGCATGCCAAGCCCGACTTGGTCGAGGTGCCCTGAGAAGGGCGTGAGCGGCATTGCGGATGTTGTAACGCTTGATCACGTAGCGCTTGCCCTCGACTTGTACCAGACCGACGGTGGCGGACCGCCCGTCCTTGAGCAGCTGCGCACATGTCAGCGCCGAGTCGGGATCGGCGAGGATGTCCGACAGTGCGGCAAGGTGACTGCGCATGACCACCTGCATGCGGCCAGGCGCATCGCTTGTTTCGAACAGAGTGCAGTTTCGCCGGGCCTTGCCGAGGTAGTCGCTGATACGCAGCCCGCGGGCGGTGTCAATGGCATGGGTGAGGGCGTTCATGTCGGGAGGCGGGATGTGGTAGGTGCTTCTCCATGCATCGACGAGTGAAGGCAAGGCGAGTTCGAGCATGACAGGAAACTGGGCGACCAGCTGGCCTAAGTTGCGCAGTGCCTGGTCGCGCTCGAGCGGGTTGCCCGGGACCCCCTGTACGGCATCTCCGTCGATGATCAGCAGCCGCTCGCCGGCGAGCAGCACGTTGCCCGGGTGAAGGTCTTCGTGCACGAGTCCTGCCTCGTGTATCTGCCCGATTCGTCGGAACAGCGTGGCGAGCGCCTGCATGGCTGGGTGTGCCGGGTCGGTCACGTCCATTGCCCTCATTCGGGCGCCGTCCCCTCCACCGTGGTCGGTACGTCCGACCAAGTCGAACACCGCACCCCAGTGCTCACGAAACGAGATCGCGTCATCCAGATACTCGGTGATGATCGCCCAACCTCCCGTTGGAAACTCACCTGTGAGAATGAGCGTCGGCGTGTCGACTTCTGCCGCCATCAGGGCGATGATGCCCCGGTGTTCGCGCTCGAAGTGGCGTTTTGCCGAGCGTCCGAAGAAGAGCTTGGCCAGCACGCGACGGCCGTCCGGCAGCGCGGCGTCGGCGGCAATGCGCTTGCCCGGCAGGTGGCGCAGAATGCGGTTGATCGCCAGCGTTTTGCCGCTGTTCAGCCTGACGAGGCACGGCAGGCATGGGTCGGCACCCAGCGTGCGCAGCCTCGCTGCATCTACAGGCTCGGACCGGGTAGACGGGGATTCAGCGGTCGAGGCTTGCATCGGCGAGGATGCCCACTGCGTCGATTCCCCGCATGCGCGCCTGAATGCGTTTTTTGCCGCTGCGTACCGTGGAGGCTTTGCTCCCAAGCTCAGGGTTCAACACCATGGTGGCGTGGTTGAGATGGTCGACATAGCGCCCGAGATGGGCAGAGTCGAGAAACACCATCCGGTAGCCGGCCTCCAGCATTTTCCGATGCATTGTCCGGCCCGCCTCGCGCTTCTCGTCGGAGAAGCAGGTACCCAGTTTGCGGATCAAGTCGGTCCGATACATCGCGCAATGGCTGCGCAGGTAACGCTGGCTTTCGTCGAACCTGACCGGATCCCACGTGCGCCGGCCGGTCAGTTTGGCTGTGCTCTCCTTCCAGAACTGTTCGATGCGCCGGCCCAGCAACGCAAGAGGTGACTTGGTCTCTAGCTTCCAGGAGCCGACGCCGGCCACCTTCGGGTCTTCGTGGAACGGCGCGAGCAGGGTGCCGAGCCACGCGGGGTCTCGCACGAAAGTGTCGGTGTGGATGGACAGGACAAACGGTGTCGTGACCCGCTCAAGCGCGAGGTCCAGCGCACGTGCATGCGACAACGCGGGGGAGTCGTCCGGTTCGCGGTGCCGTTCGATCAACTCGATCCATTTCAGCGACTTCAAGTAGGTCAGGGATTCGTCATCCGAGTCGTTGTCGATCGCGATTACGTGAACCTGCGATGGATCACAGTGCTTGCGCAACAGCCTGAGGCAGATCCTCGTGATCTCCGGTGTTTTGTAGTTCGGCACCAGAATGGTGACTTCCTTGGCGTCCAAGCACGGGCCCCCGATATCGATTCCCGCGGATTCTAGCAGGTTCGATCGCATCCCTTCCGCCCTCTGTCCGGCGTGACTCGGTGCCGGATCCAGCTTTGGGCGGCCGCTCAATTGCGACTGACGGCTCTGACGGTCAACCAAGAATGATCTGGTAATCGATCCAGTCACGCTCGGTCGGTATGCCCTCCAGTCGGCGGAGATTCCGTCTGCGCCAGTATCGACTTAGCGCTTTTCGGTGCACCCGGATATCAGAAAGATCGATCAATCCGAGCTCGCCTTCGGGCGTCAGTACGATGTTGTTGAGGTGAAGCGAGCGGAAGTAGATCCCGCTGTCGTGCAGTCTGCGCACGAAGACATTGAACTGGTACTTGAGTGCGTTCAGCCGGCTCTCGCTCAGTCCGGCGCGGACCAGGGCGCGAAGGGTGTCGCCCGGAAGCGCCTCATAGTCAACGCCGTCGCGAGCGATCTCGCGAACCCTAAAACAGCTGACGACCTTGGGGCAGCGAATGCCGCGCTGCTCGAGTGCTTTGGCGTTATCGACGAAACGCCGCGCATAGGGATACCAGGCGGCGGACGATATCAAGCGTTTGCGGCGAAACAGTTTGAGGTAATGGCCGTTGACCAACAGCAGAACCTTCTCGCCGTGGGGGTCCTTCTGGACGATCTCGGCGCCTTGTTTGAGGGTCAGATAATCGTTGATTGGAAGGATATTCACAGAGTCGGATCGGGCGCGAGAGCAGGGATGGCCATAGGGAGTCTAGCAGACCTCAGAATCCGAGTCGTTTGCGAAGAGCGCGACGAGTGTGAGCCCGCAGCACCTGGCGCGCCAGTTTCTTGGTGGGCGGATCGAGTCGAAGGATGCCTCGGTAGGCGAGCAGGAAACGCGCACGCGCGGTCCTCGTGAGGTACTGCCTGGCAACCTTGTCCAGACTCGCGAGATCCTTGACGATGCGATAACCCAGCACCGGCCAGCGCCAGAAGTGTCCGTTCGGGCAGTCGATCAGAAAGAGTTCGCCGCTGTCCGGTCGATAGAGCACGTTGCGCCAGTGCAGGTCGTTGTGTGTGAAGCGGTGCGCATGCAGGGTCCGTACGACAAAGGCGAGCTGCCGGCAGATATTGTCGAAATGCGCCCGTGTGTGAAGGACTTCGGGCCGCTGGCGTGCAAGTCGCTCGAGGTCCAGTGTGTCCGGAATTTCCCGCGTGATCATCGCGCCGCGGATGAAGACGCCAAACCTGCGCTGCTGGCCGTAAGCGACGATGTCGGCGGTTGGCACTCCCCAGCAGGCAAAATGCAGAAGGTTCCGCCATTCGGATTCGATTCGCGTCACCCACAGCAGCCGCCGGATGTGCAGTCCGCGCCCGATGTAGCGTTTCAGGTAGTAACGCGTCCCGTCGCAATCGATGCGGATGACTTCGCTGATCTGGTCGCGGGTGATGCGCTCGCCTTCGGCCTCGAAGGCAGCATCCAGGCACGGTAGCCGGGCTGCGATGGCTGAATCCACAAAGCTCGGCGTGATCGTCCAGTCGCTCATCGTTCCAGCGCCGGTCGATTGGCAAACTTGCGCTCGAACCTCTGCGCGAGGCGTTCGGCTTCACGTTCGAGATGGCGTAATGTTCCTCCTTCTTCGTTGAGGATTCTGCGCAGTGGTTGCCTGAAGTAGGCGCGGAGAAACCTCAGCCTGTCGCGAGTCGTCAGGCCGATCTTGAGCGTGGAGAAATGGAGTGCGGCGAGATCCTTGTTACGCCAGCGCACTGGCGTCGTCTTGCGAATCTGCGCGCGGTGCAGGTCGATGAGAGAGAGCTGCAGGGCTTCCGGTTGCGGCGATGGGTCGGTGTGCAGCAAGAAATGGCAGAGATAGAAGTCGCGGTGGTTCATTCCGCCATGGTGAAACTTGCCCGCAAGTTCGCCCAGGGTTCGGATTAGGGCGTGCTTCAATTTCGGCTCTGGGGGGCAGGTCGCCCAGTCGCGGGTGTAAGCGTCCAGGTCGATTGCGGGCTCGATCGCCTCGGTAACCAGAAAGGATTCGCGGTGCGCCCAGCTC
>ERZ869909.1826-NODE-1826-length-15981-cov-7.590543_pt1 | contig 15981 bp, 17 predicted proteins | sample MGYA00520892_ERZ869909 | MGnify/ENA primary metagenome ERZ869909 (study PRJEB32215, sample SAMEA104723947) | bioreactor metagenome | biome: bioreactor; feature: anaerobic bioreactor; material: water | place: China | collected 2015-03-12 ...
CGCCTTCATCGAGGCGACGCGCGAGATCAGGAAGCGCCTGCCGGGCGCGCATGTCTCGGGCGGTGTGTCCAACATCTCCTTCTCCTTCCGTGGCAATGAGCCGGTGCGTCAGGCCATGCACTCGGTCTTCCTCTACCATGCCATCAAGGCGGGCATGGATATGGGCATCGTCAATGCCGGCCAGCTCGAGATTTACGACGAAATCGAGCCCAAGCTGCGCGAGCTGGTCGAGGACGTGATCCTCAACCGCCGCGAGGATGCCACAGAGCGCCTTCTGGAGGCCGCTGAGGCCTATCGCGACACCGGAGAGGCCGAAGAGAAGGCCGCCGCCGAATGGCGCTCCCTGCCCGTTGCAGAGCGTTTAAAGCACGCCCTCGTGAAGGGCCTCGACGAGTTCGTGGTGGAAGACACCGAAGAGGCCCGTCAGGCCGCCGAGCGACCGCTCCACGTCATTGAAGGCCCGCTCATGGACGGGATGAACGTGGTGGGTGACCTCTTTGGCGAGGGCAAGATGTTCCTGCCGCAGGTCGTGAAATCCGCGCGTGTGATGAAGAAGGCCGTCGCCCATCTCATCCCCTTCATGGAGGCCGAGCGCGAGGCAGCAGGGCTGGAGCAGCAGTCCAATGGCCGCATCATCATGGCGACCGTGAAGGGCGACGTGCACGATATCGGCAAGAATATTGTCGGCGTCGTGCTGCAGTGTAATGGCTATGAGGTGATTGATCTGGGCGTGATGGTGCCGCCGGAGAAGATTCTGGAGGCGGCGCGCGAGCACAAGGCCGACATTATCGGCCTGTCGGGTCTCATCACGCCCTCACTCGACGAGATGGTGTTTCTGGCGAGCGAGATGGAGCGCGAGGGTTTTGACATCCCGCTCCTCATTGGCGGGGCGACGACCAGCCCGGCGCATACAGCGGTGAAGATCGAGCCGGCCTTCGCCAAGGCTCCCGTGGTCCATGTGCATGATGCCAGCCGCGCAGTGGGTGTCGTATCCAAGCTGCTCTCCGATACGCAGAGGCAGGATTACTGGGACGAGGTGAAAGCCAATTACGCCCGCATCCGAGAGACCCGCGCACGCACCCAGGGCAATCGCCGCCGTCTGACGCTGGAAGAAGCGCGCGAGAAGGCCTTCAACGCGGACAAGACGGCCTACACGCCCGTAAAGCCGCTCCAGCCGGGCCTGACCACGATTGATGATGTGCGCCTGGCCGACCTTGTGCCCTATATCGACTGGACGCCCTTCTTCTTCAGCTGGGAGATGAAGGGCACCTACCCGGCCATCTTTGATGATCCCAATCGCGGCGAGGCTGCCCGCGCGCTGTTTGAAGACGCGCAGCTCATGCTGAAACAGATGGTCGAAGGCGACTGGCTCAAACCCAAGGGCGTTGTCGGCCTGTGGCCCGCCCGGCGCGAGGGCGATGATATTGCCGTCTTCGCAGATGAAACCTGTAAGGCGCGCCTCGGCAAGTTTTTCGGCCTGCGCCAGCAGGCGGAGAAGGATGGTGATAATCCCTATCTCTCCATTGCCGATTTTGTGCGCAGCGATGTGACCGACTGGGTGGGCGGGTTCGCCGTCACCTCAGGCCACGCCGAGGACGAGATCGCCGAGCGCTTCAAGAAGGCCAATGACGATTATTCCGCGATCATGTTCCAGGCGCTGGCGGACCGGTTTGCCGAAGCCTTCGCCGAATATCTCCATGAGCGCGTGCGCAAACATATCTGGGGCTATGCGAAGGGGGAGCGGCTTTCCACCGACGAGCTGATCAGGGAAGCCTATGCCGGCATACGCCCTGCGCCGGGTTATCCCGCCCAGCCCGATCACACGGAAAAAGACCTGCTCTTCAAGCTGCTCGAAGCGCCGGCACGCACCGGCATGATCCTCACCGAAAGCCGGGCCATGTATCCGGCGGCCTCCGTTTCAGGGCTTTATCTCGCTCACCCTGACAGCGTCTATTTCGCCGTGGGCCGCATCACCCGCGACCAGGTGGAAGACTATGCGCAACGCAAGGGCTGGAGCGTGGAAGAGGCGGAAAAGGCCCTCGCTCCTGTGCTCGGCTATGAGCCTGACGCATCCCGGCTGGAGGAAGCCGACGCGGCGGCTTGAGGAAAATTGTCCTCCCCCGTTTACGGGGGAGGTGTCAGCGAAGCTGACGGAGGGGGGAGCTTGTATTCCAGAAAAATCCCCCCCTCGGTCCTTCGGACCACTCCCCCGTAAACGGGGGGAGACAAGAGACGCCCGCTTACTCCCCACACGCCTCACATGCCGGATCGCGAGCGAGCTTCACCGTGCGCAAGGCCCCTGAAAGCCCGTCCACAATCTGCACGCGGCCGATCAGCGGCTCGCCTGCGCCGGTGATGAGCTTGATCGCTTCCAGCGCCATCAGCGTCCCGACGATGCCGGTAATGGCGCCAACGATGCCGGTAACCGCGCAGCTTTCGGCGTCGGGCGGAATATCCGGCACCAGGCAGCGATAGCACGGCGCGTGAGCACCGAGATGCGGCGCGAAGGTCGCCACCTGTCCGTCCCAGCGCCCGACTGCGCCCGACGCCAGCGGGATGCGCGCGGCGATGGCCGCATCATTGACCGCGAAGCGGGTCGCGAAATCATCGCAGCCATCCAGCACCAGGTCCGCGCGTTCCAGCAAAGCGGGCAGATTGCTTGCATCGGCCCTCATGGCGTGAGTCTCGATGCTCACCGCCGGGTCCAGCGCCTGCAGCGCATCGCGCGCAGCGTCCACCTTGGGGCGGTCAATATCGGCTGTCCGGAAAAGCACCTGCCGCTGGAGATTATCGAGGCTCACCGTGTCGGGATCGATGATGCGCAACGTGCCCACTCCGGCGGCGGCCAGATAAAGGGCAGCCGGGGTGCCAAGCCCCCCCGCGCCGATGATCACCACTTTGGCGGCCCCAAGCCGTGCTTGGCCGGGACCACCGATTTCCTTCAGGAGGATGTGGCGGGCATGACGGTCGATATCGGTCTTGCGCACCTTCATGCATCCTTTCAGCCAGGGTTCATCATGGCCATAGCACGCTAGTCTCGAAATGGTCCAAGGGAGGTGTCTGATGGCACAGGGGATTTCGCGGCCGCGCCTGATAGTGATGACGGCACTGGCGCTGATACTGACGGCGTGCGCGACGCAGGAAGGCTATCGCCAGCGCGCGGCGCTCCATCTCGGCCACTCCGCCGACTCGCTTGTCATCGAACGTGGCTCTCCGGTGGCGCGCGACTATCTCAGCGACGGATCGGAGGTCTGGACCTATTTCGTGGCCGAGCAACGCCATGATCCGGGTGGCTACACCACCATTCCGCGCGAGCGCCGCATTGTCTGGATCGACCGTTATGGGCGGGAGCATGTCCGCATCGAGCAGTATGAGGAAACGGTCTACACCCCGCCGCGCAGCTGGATGGTGGAATGCGAGACGCGCTTCGTCATCAGCCCGGACGGGATCGTGCGCGATTTCCGTTTCGAGGGTGATGCCTGCCGCGCGCCTGAACTGAGCTGACCCGTCCAATGGGCAGCAAGGTGTGAACAGGCAGTCATTGGCCACTGGCGGCAGGCAGCAAACCGCGTCAGCCTGCCGTGATGACTGACACGCCCGCCAAATCTCCCGCTTCGGCCGATCTTGACGGCCCGGTTCTCGACTATCTGGTCAATGGCGGATCGCATGTCTTCCTGACCGGGAGGGCCGGGACCGGCAAGACCACGCTGACGCGCGCCGTGCTGGAGCGTCTGGGCCCGAGCGCTGCCGTGCTGGCGCCTACCGGCGTCGCCGCCATGCAGGCGGGCGGGCAGACCTTGCATGCGTTTTTCCGGCTTCCGCCGCGCCTTGTGGAGCCGTCCGACATTCGCCGCCTGCGCAATGCGCGGGTGGTGAAGGCGCTCAAAACCCTCGTCATCGACGAGATTTCCATGGTCCGAGCCGACATGATGTGGGCGATCGATGCCAGCCTGCGCCTGAACCGGGAAAGTTCGGAGCCCTTTGGCGGCGTGCGCATGATCGTGGTCGGCGACCTTTCCCAGCTCCCCCCTGTGGTGCGCGAGGAAGAGGCCGGGTATCTGGACATGGCCTATGGCGGGCCGTTCTTCTTCCACCCGCCCGCTTTTCGCGATGCGGGCTTCTCGATGCTGGAACTGACCAAGGTCCACCGCCAGGCCGACCCGGATTTCGTGCAGATACTCAATGCGGTGCGTACTGGCGAGCTGACGCGTGAGGAAGGCGCGGTGCTCAATACGCGCGTCACCGGCCGGTCGGGGCTGGAGGCCAGCGCCACCCATGTCGTGCTGACGCCCACCAATGAGGCTGCCTTCCGCATCAATGCCCAGAGGCTTGACGCCTTGCCCGGCCGGCCGGAGCTGATCGAGGGCAAGACATCAGGCCAGTTCGACCAGCGCATCCTGCCGACCGATGATCCGCTGATCCTCAAACGCGGTGCGCGCGTGATGCTCTTGCGGAATGATCCGGCGGGGCGCTGGGTCAATGGCTCACTTGGGGAAGTCGTCGGCTTTGCCGAGGCCGGGGTGATGGTGAAGATCGGCGAGGACGTGCACCGCATCGAGCCCGTTCAATGGGACCGCCATGCCTACAGCTATGATGCCGCGAAAAAGGCGCTGTCCAAGGAGACGGTCGGCAGTTTCACCCAGCTCCCCTTGCGGCTCGCCTGGGCGATGACCATCCACAAGGCGCAAGGCCTGACGCTGGAGCGGGTCTATCTCGACCTGCCCGGACGCCTGTTTGCACACGGTCAGGCCTATGTGGCGCTGTCGCGTGCACGTACCCTGGAAGGGATGGAATTATCACGTCCCTTGCGCCCGTCCGACATCATTGTCGACCAGCGCATTTTCGACGTGAAGAGCTATTGCGATCCTGCGCCTGCCCGGCTTGAGGGATAGGAGCCGTGCCTAGACGCCGGTTGACCCGAAACCGCCTGCGCCCCGTTCCGTGTCGTCGAGCGTCTCGGCCGGGATCAGGACCGCCTGCACCACCGGTGCGATGATCATCTGGGCGATACGTTCGCCCCGGCGCACCACAAACGGCTCGCGCCCGTGGTTTATGAGGTTCACGCGCAATTCGCCGCGATAGTCGGCATCGATCGTGCCGGGCGTGTTGACGCAGGAAATGCCGAACTTGGCCGCCAGCCCGGAGCGGGGGCGCACCTGCGCCTCATAGCCCTCCGGCAGGGCGATCGCGAGCCCGGTCGGGATGAGCTGCCATTCGCCCGGCTGCAGCGTGACCGGGGCATTCTCGGGCAGGGCGGCGGGCAGGTCCATGCCCGCCGAGCCCGGTGTCTGATAACGGGGAAGGTCCAGGCCCGCGAAATGCTCCAGCGCTTTGACACGCACCTCAACCATCACCGAATCCCCCCGCCAGATGAAATTATTGGGGGTTCTCTTCCATCCAGCGTTCCAGCGCGTCAATCCCGTCATCGAAGCTTTCAACTGTAGCGATGATCGCACTGCGCTCTGAATCCGTGATCGAACCCATCAGCACGCTGATGGCGTAGTCACCATCCTGGATCCCCATGCTGAGCACGGTGGGCTCCTCCTGGGTGCCGGCGCGGATCATCAGCGCAAGGCCTTCCAGCAACACTTTGAAGTCGTTGCGGTCGGGTACAACGCTGTCGCGGTCACACAGGATTGCAGCCGTGCCGGCGGGCATTTCGGGCAGAGCAATGGGGCCGGGCCGTGCCGCCGCACTGCGAACATCGAAGCCTTGCAGATAGGTCGGCTGCGCACCTGCCTCGCCGGGAATGGCGTAACAATTGGCCAGCGCGGCGGACCCCAATACGAAGCTTGCCGCCAGAGCGGCGCAGCTTGCAAGTATGGTCTTCATTCGAAAACTCCCGATTGCAGCCAGCGTCAGGATCGCCCCATGCCGGCCCGAAAAAGTACCGGGAGCCTAACGCCGGGACGGTGCGCGTAACAAGGCCATCACTGAATCGCCCAATTCCCGCGCGATTTCGTCCTTGCCCATCCGAGGCAACGCACGAGCCGCTGCGTGCGAGACAATCAGCACGCTGTTTTCTGTCCCGCCCATCGCATCGCCCGACACGTCATTGGCGATGATGAGGTCACAGCCCTTGCTTGCCAGCTTCGCCCTGGCCAGCCTCTCCAGCGCGGCCGGCTCAGGCGCGGTCTCGGCCGCGAAGCCGACCACCAGCGCGGGGCGCCGTGCAGATTCCAGCCCGGCAACCTCCTTGAGAATGTCCGGATTTTCGACGAGCTGCAGGCTGGAAAAGCCGGCCTTGTCCGTCTTCATCTTGGAGGCATGGCGGGTCGCCGGACGCCAGTCTGCGACTGCCGCCACGCCGATGTACGCGTCGGCAGGCAGGGCGGCCATTACTGCATCGCGCATCTCCCGCGCCGTCTGGACCTTCACCAGCGCCACACCTGCGGGCGGATCGATACTGACCGGCCCGGAGACCAGCGTCACCCGAGCCCCTCGCCCGGCCAGCGCCGCAGCCAGCGCATAGCCCTGCCGCCCGGAGGAATGGTTGGAAAGAAAGCGGACCGGATCAATCGGCTCCACCGTCGGCCCGGCTGTGACGATGATGTGTGGGGCCATCATGCGTTCAGGAGGGCCAGCGCCGCCTCGGCTATGCGCACCGGTTCGGCCATGCGTCCAGGCCCGAATTCGCCGCACGCCATTTCGCCGTCGTCGGGCCCCACAAAGGTGATGCCCCGGCTTTTCAGGGTAGCGAGATTGGCCTGTGTCGCTGCGTGCTCCCACATGCGCACATTCATGGCAGGGGCCATCAGGACGGGCTTGTCGCTGGCCAGCAAGGCGGTGGATGCCAGATCATCACACAGGCCGTGCGCGGCCTTGGCCATCATGTTTGCCGTCGCGGGCGCCACGACAATCAGATCCGCCGAGCGCGACAGCTCGATATGGCCCATCTCGGTTTCATCGGTCAGCGAGAACAGGTTGTCATAGACCTTCTCGCCGGACAGCGCGGCGACGCTCATCGGCGTGACGAACTGTTTTGCGGCATCTGTGAGAATGCAGCGCACGCCGGCCCCGCGCCGCTTCCACTCGCGGATCAGCTCCAGCGATTTGTACGCGGCGATACCGCCGGAAATGATGAGAAGGATGCGCCGGGTCATGCTGTCTTCCTTCGCAGCTCTAGTACATCGCTGTGACGCTATCGTCACCTGCCGCAACTTCGTCAGATGCCGATCCGGCCGGTCAGAGCGAGGGTGAAGACCACCCCGAGAAGCGCAGCGCCAGCGACGAGGAGGGCTGTAAGCCAGGAACCTCGATGGCTCGTCTGCACAGCACCCGATGGCCCCTGCATCCGCTCGGCGGCTTCGGTCAGGCGCTCCAGCGTTACCGGCAGAGCGACCAGACTGGTATGAAGGCGTTCCAGATCCTGGAAGATGTCGCGTATGCGCCCCTCCGGTCCGAGTTCGCGGCGCATGAAGCGTTCCACAGCCGGCGCCGAGGCCTGCCACATGTCGTGCGCGGGCGTGAGCGTGCGGCACACGCCCTCCACCTGCACCATGGTTTTCTGCAGGAGGATGAGCTGGGGCTGCAGGTGCATGTCAAACAGCTCTGTCACCTCGAAGAGCTGCAGCAGCACGCGCGACATCGGCACCTCGTCGGCGCGCTTGCCGAAGATCGGCTCGGCGACCGAGCGCAACGCCGCCGAGAAGTCCGCGCGCGCGTGGTGGGCTGGCACATAGCCGGCATCAAAATGGGCCGCTGCCGCACGGTCATAATCGCGCGTCAGGAAGCCGTGGAGGATGCGCGCCAGATAGCGCCGTTCCGGGCCTTCCAGCCGTCCTACGATGCCGAAATCCACGGCCCACAGCTTGCCATCGCGCCCGACGAACAGATTGCCCGCATGCATGTCGGCGTGAAACGCGCCGCGCTCCAGTGCGCAGGTCAGGAAGGCATCGGTGATGTCGGAGGCGAGCTGGACCCGGTCTACGCCGGCCGCATCGACGGCCGCGATATCGGTCAGGGGGATGGCATCGATCCATTCAGTTGTCAGCACGCGCTTGGCCGTCAGGGGCCAGATCACTTCGGGGATGTGCAGGTTCTGCGCGGCGATGGCGGCTTCCATCAGCTCGCTGGCGCCGGCCGCTTCCATGCGCAGATCGAGTTCCAGCACCAGTGAGCGCGCCACCGTCTCGACGAAGGCGCGCGGCTCCAGCCGGCGCGACGCCGGGAAGAAGCGCACCGCCAGACCGGCTCCCATACGCAGCACGGCAATGTCCTTGTGGATGCGCCGGTCGATGCCGGGACGCAGCACTTTTACCGCGACGCATCGCCCGTCATGCGTAACCGCCTTGTGCACCTGCGCGATGGAGGCAGCGGCAGCAGGCGGGCCGAACTCGGTGAACAGGCTATCGATGCCCGCTTCCAGTTCTGCCTCTATCACCTTGCGCGCCTCGGCCTCCGGGAACGGCTCCATCCGGTCCTGCAGGCGCGACAGGCCGCGTGCAAAATGCACACCCACCACGTCGGCTCTGGTGGCCAGCACCTGACCCAGCTTCACATAGGACGGCCCCAGCTCTTCCAGCGCGCGCGCCAGCCGCTCACCGGGATTATCAGCCCGGCCGCGAATGGCGACGAGGCGCGCCGCCCGCCCCGCAAGCCGTGCAGGGGCAGGAAAGACGGCCTGGTACTCGACGGGAAACATGGCGTCGTGGCGCGCCAGCGTCCACGCCGCGCGTACCAGCCGGAAGAAGGTGAGGACAGGTCCAAACATCAGGCGGTGAGGTTTAGGCGGCAAAGCCCGGTTTGGCGAGAGGGTGCATGTGCGGCGCAATGTCTGCGAGGATCGCTCAGCCCTGATGCTCCCGGCCTGACAGGTGCGTGGTCATTGCCGCGAACACCGCCACGCCTCCCGCCCCGCCCAGCGCTAGCGCAAGGCCCGCCCGGCCTGCATCATCGGCCAGGGTGTTGATGGGCATCAGCCAGGGAAAATAGATCCCGTTCTGTGCGTTCCATGCCGTTAGGGCAAAGAAGGTGCCGGCTATGCCGGTGGCCAGCGCGGGGGCGAAGCTGGCAAAGCGCAGGGCGATCCATAGCTGGATGGCGATGAGCAGGGTGGATGCCGCCAGCATCTTGCCAAGACCGGCTGCATAGGCGGCGATATCTGGGGAACCTGTCGCGGCAATGGCAGGCTTTGCCAGACCGGCAAGCAGTGCCGCGCCCGGCACGGCCAGAACCACCAGCGCTGTCATGGCAGCTCCCAGCCCCATCACCATCACGGCCTTGGACGCGTAAAGCCGCCAGCGGGGCAGGGGCAGGGCGCGCAGATAGTCCCAGCTTCTCGGACCGTGCTCGGTCTGCGCGGCCAGCACGGTAATCGCGGTCATGCTCATGGGTAGCATGAACTGGGCCCAGATCGCGGTCGTACCCTGCAGCCAGCTATCCCAGCTTCGCGGCTCATCAAGGCGGACCATGTTGGCGAAGACGAAGATGGCCAGCACCGCAGGCGCGGCCAGAACCATCAGCCCGGAGAGGGACCGGCGCAGCTTGGAGATTTCGGCGTGAAGTGGCGCAAACGCGCCAAGCGCGGTCATCAGGCAACCCTTTCAAGAGGGATGACCGGCGCGTCCTGACCAGTGGCCTGGCGATAGATGCTCTCCAGCGACGCACTGCCGGGCTGAAGCAGGAAGACGTCAATGCCGGCCTCGACGAGGTGGCGGTTCAGGGCGGCGCGCGCCTCTGTCCCGCCGCGACGGGCCGGTTCGCGCAGCAAGACCGGTTCGGCTCCGGCAATGATCTGATATCCCATGCGTTCGGCAATCAGGCAGGCGCGCGCGTCATCACTGGTGGTGATCCGAAGTTCCGGCGCGGAAGCAGATTTCAGCGTCGCCAGCGGACCTTCCACTACCAGCCGTCCGTCATGGATCACGCCGGCATGGGTGGCCGTCTGCTCCACCTCGCTGAGCTGGTGGCTGGAGACCAGTACGGTCGTGCCGGTGCGCTCTGGCAGGGTGCGCAGGAAGCGGCGCATGTCCGCAATGCCGTCCGGGTCCAGCCCGTTAGACGGCTCGTCCAGGATCAGGAGACGCGGCGCGCCCAGAAGCGCGCGGGCAATGCCCAGCCGTTGGCGCATGCCAAGGGAATAACCGCCAACGCGCAGGCGGGCTGCCCGCTCGTCCAGCCCGGTCAGGCGCAGAACGCGGCCGATCTCGCCCGCGCCCAGCCCAAGAAGCCGCCGGGCCATGTCCAGATTCTCCGCGCCCGTAAGCTGGGTGTAAAATCCGTGCGCTTCGAGAAGCGCTCCGGTCAGGCGGGCTGTCCGGGCGCGTTCGCGCCGCGGGTTGCAGCTGAAAATGCGGATGCTGCCGCTGTCTGCGCGCAACAGGCCCAGAAGCATTTTCAGCGTGGTGGTCTTGCCTGACCCATTTCGGCCGAGCAGCGCATAGACCGCGCCTTCCGGCACGCTCAGGCTGACATCGCGCACGGCATGATGTTGACCAAAGCGGCGGGCGAGATGCCGGGTTTCTACCGCGATACTGTCCATCCGGGCTTGATCTCCTTTAAGTCTTACATAAAAATTTTGCTTCTGACATCCTTTAAGTCAAGAATAAAAATTGTTCATGTTCGGGGTGGGAAGGCGTGCGATGGTGAAATTGAGCGAGGCGGCGCTGCGCACCCGGCTGTCACGGCTGGGCCTTGCGGCAAAGCTTGTTGCGGGGCTGGCGGCGGGCATTCTGGCGGCCGGCAATATTGTCGCCCCGGTGCTTCTGGTCGCGATTGGCAACCCGCCGCCGCAGGGCATGAGCGGCATCACGGTCGCGCTCATATTCTCCCTGCCTGCTTTCGCCTATCTCTATGGGGTATGGACGCTGGGCGTGACCTTCAGCGCCCTGGCGCGGGGCAGCAGCCTGTTCAGTCCGGCCCTGTCTGCGGGCCTGCGCCGGGTCGGGCTTGCCCTTGCGGCGGGGGCCGTGACCAGCATTGCCGTGATGCCGAACCTGCTGCGCCTGGCAGGTCATACGCAGGGCGGCTATCTGCACTTCGACACCGGGGCAATGGCACTGATACTCACGGGCGGCGCGGTGTTCCTGCTGGGTGGCATCATTGACCGCGCGGCCCGGCAGGAAGCGGCAATGAGCGAGTTCATCTGACCATGCCGGTCCGGGTCACACTCGACGCGCTGATACTGCGCCGGGGCATCAAGGCGCGCGATCTGGCTGCCGAGATCGGCCTGTCGGAGACGCAGCTTTCGCTCTTCCGGTCGGGCAAGGTGAAGGGAATACGCTTTTCAACCCTCGCAAGGCTGTGCGCGGCCCTGGGTTGCACGCCAGCGGACCTGCTGGATTACGACTTCCACCCGGACGATCTTTCCCGGCCCGATGCGGAAGAAGACTAGACCCGCCAGCCCGTGTGCAGGGCTGCGATACCGCCCGACAGGTTCGTCACCGAAACCTCGCCGAAGCCTGCTTCACGCAGTTCGGCAGCGAAGGCTTCCTGATGGGGGAAGCGGCGGATGGATTCGACGAGATACTGGTAGCTGTCGCGGTCCTTGGCGATGAGGGCGCCCAGCTCGGGTATCGCCTTGAACGACCAGAGATCATAGATGTTCGAGATGGCGCGCGTGACCGGCCTTGAAAATTCCAGGCACAGGAAACGCCCGCCGGGTTTCAGCACGCGGTGCATCTCCCGCAGCGCCTGCATGCGGTCGGTCACATTGCGGATGCCAAAGCCGATCATCACGCAGTCCGCGCTTTTATCGTCAAAGGGAAGACACTCGGCGTTGGCCACCGCCCACTCGATGCCGTCTGCCTGACCGCGCTTGATGCCTGCGCGCAGCATTTCCTCGTTGATATCGGCCACGATGGCGGTGGCGGGCTTCTCGCCGGGGCGTTTCGAGCGCTCGATAAAGGCGCGGGCGAGATCGCCGGTGCCGCCGGCCACATCAATGAGGCGCTCGCCGGGTTTCGGCCTCGCGCGCGTAATGGTGATGTCCTTCCACACCCGGTGGATGCCAAGGCTCATCACATCATTCATCAGGTCATAACGGCGCGCGGAACGGTCGAAGACGCCGCGCACAAGGCCCTGCTTTTCCTCGCGCGGCACTTCGCGGAAGCCGAAGGATGTGGTGTTGGTATCGCTCATGGGGTTAGCCTATCCTTCGCCATTGAAAGCTGCCAGTGCGGCGAAACGCGCCGGGCAGCAGGGCCGGTCAGTAAAGGCGTACGCAGTCCGGCCCGGCCTCGCCCTCAACGGCGTATCTTGCCGTGGCGCCGGCATCATCGAACCATGTCTGCCCGTCCGCGCTTTCATGGCGCAGCACACCCTCTTGCTCGCCGGCCATTGCCGGCCCCATCGCGATATCCTCATCCTCAACCGACAATGTTGCCCCCTCCGGGCTGCGATTGAGGATCACGATCCCGTCGCTGCACAGGAAGATCGCCTCCTCGCTGGTAACGGCGGCCGCCGCGTCCATTGCAGGCGGGCTGGTGTCAAACGGGTGCAGGCGGATTTCTCCTGCATTGATCCGTTGCCGGCGCACATCCACCGGGACATCGTCGCTGAGCCAGCGCAATTCACCGTCCCAGGCGAGGCCTGCGCGCACCGCATAGTTTTCTCCCTCTGTGAGGCGGGCCGGATCCACCGTCAGGCTGACCTCAAGGGGCAGGTCGGCCTCCTCCAGTACCGCGCTTGCCTCCGCGACGGCCTCATCATCTCCGCCCACGGGGACCAGCTCGATAAGCACCAGCGTGCCGTCAGGCAGGCGCGCCGCTTCTCCTACGCTCAACGTGGCTGTCAGCGTGCGCGGGGCCGTCTCGTCAAACGGGCTGCAGGCCGTCAGCACAATCGCGGCAAGGACAACAGGAAAGATGGGCAGGCGGATCATGGCGGGACCTTCAGATGACATGTGCATTCGCCTTAGCACAGCGCAGCGTCACATTCTAAGCTGCAAGACGCACACCTCAGACGTCAGGGTCATGCCATGCCCGAACTGCCCGAAGTTGAAACCGTACGCCGCGGCCTGACACCGGCCATGGAGGGGCGCCGGATCGTGTCGGCGCGGGCGAACCGGCCCGATCTGCGCTTTGCCTTCCCGGACCGCATGGCAGAGCGCCTGACAGGGGTGCAGGTGGAGCGGCTGGACCGCCGGGCGAAATACCTCCTCGCGCGGCTCGGCTCCGGCGAGACGCTGCTGATGCATCTCGGCATGTCCGGGCGCTTCTCCATCACCGCTGACGATATGACCCGCCAGCCGGGCGATTTCGTCTATGCTGCTCCTGCCAATCCCGCCCATGACCATGTCGTGCTGCAGCTCGAGGGTGGGGTAACCGTCACCTATAACGATCCGCGCCGTTTCGGCTTCATGACGCTGTTTGAAACGGCCGGCGAAGCTCAGCAGCCTTTCCTGTCCGGCCTCGGACCGGAGCCGGATTCCAACCTGTTTTCCGGTGCCTATCTCGCCGAGGCGCTCAAAGGTCGGCGATCGCCCGTCAAGACAGCTCTGCTGGACCAGCGCGTGGTGGCGGGACTGGGCAATATCTATGTATGTGAGGCGCTCTGGCGCGCAGGGATCAGCCCCCGCCGGCTGGCCCGCACCATTGCCGGCGGCCGCGCGGAACGGCTGGCGGTGGCGGTACGCAACGTCATCGCCGAGGCGATTGCGGCGGGCGGGTCTACGTTGCGCGACTATGCGGGCGCGGACGGCGCTCTGGGCTATTTCCAGCACCGCTTCGATGCTTATGGCCGCGAGGGCGAGGCCTGCCGGGGCAGGGCGGGCGAGGCTGTATGCGGCACCCCAATCGCCCGCATCCTGCAGCAGGGCCGGTCGACTTTTTTCTGTCCTGATTGCCAGCGATGATCGGTGGCATCATTACAGGTATGTCATTCGAAATGTTGTAGACATATAACATTCAGTTTGATATTTACGCTGCGAGGTCGTCCATGAGGGGTGGCCGGATACAGAACATGAAGGTCAGACCCATGCTGAAAAACATCATCAGACAAGCGGCGCTTGCCGCGCTGGGCTTCCTGGCCGGGGTTGGTCTCTCCTCCCTGGAAAGAAGCCATGCCCAGGACTACGCCGCCATCGAGGCGAGTCCTGCCCTGTGGACGCTGGAAGCCGACGGCGCCACCGTTCACCTGTTTGGCACCTTCCACCTTCTCCCTGAGGCCCTTGAGTGGCGCTCCGATGCGGTCAATGCCGCATTTGAGGCATCCGATACGGTCTGGTTCGAGGCCGATGTGCTCAGCCCGGAGGCCCAGACGCGGATGCAGACCCTGTTTCCGCGCCTGGGACTGAATCCGCAAGGCGTAACCCTTTCCTCCCTGCTGGGCGCAGAGACCTATGCTGCATTTGAGGAACAGGCCGCGGCGATTGGCGTTCCGGCGGCAAATTTCGAGCCGTTCCGGCCGTGGCTTGCGGGTATCACGCTCGGTGCAATGCAGCTTCAGTCCTTCGGCTTCAATCAGCTCACCGGTGTGGAGGCCGTTCTCGGCGCCGAGGCGGCGGAGGCGGGCAAGCGCATCGACTATTTCGAAACCGCGGAAGGCCAGCTGCGGATCCTCGCTGATCTGTCGATGGAGACCCAGGTGGAGTGGTTGCGCGTAAGCCTCGCTGACATGGATGATCTGCGCGGCGATATCGACCGCATGGTCACGGCCTGGGCGACCGGGGACATGGACCTGCTCGATAGCCAGGTCAACGGCTCCATCCGCGACGCCAGTGGCGAACTGTATGAGGCGCTGATGGCAAGCCGGAATCGTAATTGGGTTCCCCAGATCGAGGCCCTGATTGCCGGGGGCGGAACGCATTTCATCGCGGTGGGCGCGGGCCATCTGCCCGGCGATGATGGTGTTGTGGAACTCCTGCAGGCGCGGGGATACACCCTGACCCGCCACTAGACCTTCGCAGGCAAACTGCACATCAGGCCCGCCTCGGGGTGTCGACCCCGGGGCGGGCTTCCTGTATGCAGGCCGCCGCTTCGAACTGTCGCGGCACCGCCGGGACGGTGTCATCCTCAAGGAGGGCTCAAGATGGCCTACAAGACGATCCAGACCAAAACCGAAGGCCGCGTGGGTGTGATCACCTTTGACCGGCCGGCGGCGCTGAACGCTTTGTGTGACGAGCTCACAACCGAGCTTGCCGCGGCGCTGGACGCCTTTGAAGCCGATGACGACATTGGCTGTGTGGTTCTGACCGGGTCTGCGAAGGCGTTTGCGGCTGGCGCCGACATCAAGGAGTTGCAGGACCGCGATTTCGTATCGCTCTACATGCACGACCCGTTCGCAAAGAGCTGGGAATCGGTTGCGCGCTTCCGCAAGCCCATCATCGCTGCGGTCGCAGGCTACGCGCTCGGCGGTGGCTGCGAGATCGCCATGATGTGTGATTTCATCATTGCTGCTGAAACAGCGCGGTTCGGCCAGCCGGAAATCAATCTCGGCGTGATGCCGGGCGCAGGCGGCACCCAGCGCCTGCCCCGCGCGGTGGGCAAGTCCAAGGCGATGGATATGTGTCTTACCGGGCGCATGATGAACGCCGAGGAAGCTGAGCGGGCCGGACTCGTCTCGCGCATCGTGCCGGCGGACGACCTTCTGGATACGGCCATGGAAGCGGCCGAAACCATCGCCGCCAAGTCGCTGCCGATCGCCATGATGACCAAGGAAGCTGTCAACATGGCCTATGAGATGGGGCTTAGCGAGGGCATCCGCTTCGAGCGCCGCGTCTTCCAGTCCCAGTTCGCAACCGAAGACCAGAAGGAGGGCATGGCTGCCTTCGCCAGCAAGCGCGCCGCCCACTTCCGTCACCGCTGATTTAGCGCGCTGCGCGGTTGACGAAGCCGGGGTGCACGGGTATACGCCGCGCCTCACTTCGCTCATCGCTTGCCTTTTCCGGGCGCGGCGCGAAGATCAAAGTTACGTTCAACGTCTGTTTCAGGCCCCTGGAGTTTCCATGGCGAATACGAGTTCGGCGAAAAAAATGGTGCGCAAGATTGCGCGCCGCACCGCCATCAACAAAACCCGCCGCTCGCGCATGCGCACCTTTGT
>ERZ869909.1827-NODE-1827-length-15961-cov-5.274616_pt1 | contig 15961 bp, 14 predicted proteins | sample MGYA00520892_ERZ869909 | MGnify/ENA primary metagenome ERZ869909 (study PRJEB32215, sample SAMEA104723947) | bioreactor metagenome | biome: bioreactor; feature: anaerobic bioreactor; material: water | place: China | collected 2015-03-12 ...
CCCCCATGGACGGGTTCACGGCGGGTCCCGAACAGGCGTACCCGCCCCCGGCCTGCCGTGCTACGGAGCACCTGTAGACGATGCCCGCCCAAGCGGCTGCCTTGAAATTTTTCCCCGAATCCCCACGTCTGCCCTCATAACATGCCGTTTTCCCGAGGCTACAACATTCGTTTGAGGAAGCAGACCATGTCCCAGGCCGCCCAGACCGAAAAGCGCGAATTCCAGACCGAAGTCAAACAGCTCCTGCACCTGATGGTGCACTCACTCTACAGCAACAAGGAAATCTTCCTGCGCGAACTGATTTCCAACGCCTCGGACGCCGCCGACAAGCTGGCGTTTCTGGCGCTGCAGGACGACACGCTGTATGAGGGTGACGGCGACCTGCGCATCACCATCGAAGCCGACAAGGCGCAGGGCACCCTGACCCTGCGTGATAACGGCATCGGCATGAATCGCGACGACGTGATCGCCAACCTCGGCACCATTGCCCGCTCCGGCACCGCCGAATTCCTGCGCCAGATGAGCGGCGACCAGAAGAAGGACTCGCGGCTGATCGGCCAGTTTGGTGTTGGTTTCTACAGCGCCTTTATCGTGGCCGAGCGCGTGGAAGTGCGCACCCGCAAGGCGGGTGAACCCGCCAGCGCCGGCGTGTACTGGGCCAGCGAAGGCACGGGCGAATTCGACCTGGGTGAAATCGAGCTGCCCCGCCGCGGCACCGAAATCGTGCTGCACCTGCGTGAGGACGAGAAAGAATTTCTGGATGCCTGGCGTCTCAAGTCCCTGGTGCGCAAATACTCGGATCATATTTCCGTGCCGGTGATGATGGCCGCTGACCGCACGGACGACGCGGCGGCGGATGACGACCAGAAGGACGCGGCACCGGCACTGGAGCAGGTCAACAGTGCCACCGCCCTCTGGACCCGCAACAAGAGCGACATCAGCGACGAGGAATATCAGGACTTCTATCGCCATGTGTCCCACGATTACGGCGAGGCGCTGAGCTGGAGCCATAACCGCGTCGAGGGCAAACTGGATTACACCTCACTGTTGTACCTGCCCGCCCGGCCGCCGTTCGACCTGTACCAGCGCGAAGCGCCGCGGGGTCTGAAGCTGTATGTGCAGCGTGTATTCATCATGGACGACGCGGAACAGTTCCTGCCCCTGTATCTGCGTTTTATCAAGGGCGTGATCGACAGCAATGACCTGTCGCTGAATGTGTCGCGGGAAATCCTGCAGAACGACCGTACCGTGGCGTCATTGAAGCAGGCGCTGGCGAAGCGTGCACTGGACATGCTGACGAAGCTGGCGGACAAGGAGCCGGAAAAATACCAGCAGGCCTGGGAAGCGTTTGGCAGTGTGCTGAAGGAAGGCCCGGCAGAGGATATGGCCAACCGCGAAAAGATCGCGGCGCTGCTGCGGTTTGCCAGCACCCATACCGGCGAGGCGACCCAGAATGTCAGCCTCAGGGATTATATCGGGCGCATGAAGGACGGCCAGAAGGCGATCTATTACGTGGTGGCCGATGGCCATCAGAATGCCGCCGGCAGTCCGCACCTGGAGATCTTCCGCAAGAAGGGGATCGAAGTACTGCTGTTGTCTGACCGCATCGATGAATGGCTGATGAGCCACCTGAGCGAGTTCGACGGCAAGCCGCTGCAAGACGTGGCCCGGGGGCAGCTTGACCTGGGCGACCTGGAAGATGCGGAAGAGAAACAGAAGCAGGAAGAGGCGGACAAGACCTACGCCGACCTGACCGCGCAGATTGCAAAGATTCTGGAAGACGACGTGGCCAGCGTGCGTACTACCCACCGGCTGACGGATTCGCCGGCGTGTCTGGTAGTAGCCGAGCATGATATGGGCGCCCAGATGCGGCGCCTGCTGGAAGCGGCCGGGCAGGCCGTGCCGGACAGCAAGCCGACGCTGGAGATCAACCCGGAGCATCCGCTGGTGCAGCGCCTGCATCAGCAGGGCGACGGTCCGCACACGCGTGATCTGGTGTCTGTGATTTACGAACAGGCGCGTCTGGCAGGCGGTGAAAACCTCAAGGACGCCGCGGGCTACGTGCGCCGCATCAACGCCTTGCTGCTGGAACTACAGGCCTGACGCTTCGCTCAGGGCTTTCCTCACCGCTCAGGGCTGTCCTTATCGCTCAGGGCTGTAGCCGCTGGATTTCCCAGTCGTCTTCAGCCGATGTGCGGCGGTACTCGAAGCGGTCATGAAGGCGGTTCGGACGGCCCTGCCAGAACTCGATGCGTTCCGGGATCAGACGAAAACCGCCCCAGAAGGGGGGCAGTGGCAGGGCGCTCTCGCCGAAGCGCTGGCTGACTTCGGCGAGCCGGGCCTCCAGGGCGGCGCGACTGGCGATGCCTTGGCTCTGCTGCGATGCCCAGGCGCTCAACTGGCTGCCGCGCGGGCGGCTGGCGAAATAAGCCGCCGAGTCTGCCTCGCTCACCTTGCTGACCTGCCCCTCGATAATCACCTGCCGATTCAAGGGCAACCATGGGAACAGCATGCTGGCGCGGGGATTGGCCAGCAGAGCCTGGCCCTTGCGGCTTTCATAATTGGTGTAGAACACGAAGCCGCCGTCACTGACGTCCTTGAGCAGCACCGTGCGTTGTTGCGGTTGACCCTGCTCGTCAACGCTGGCCAGTGTCAGGGCGTTCGCATCCGCAACATTAACGGCCTCGGCTTCGGCGAACCAGCGCTCGAACTGCACTAACGGATTCGGGTCCAGATCGGCCCGGCGCAGGCCCTGGCTTTCATATTCGCGGCGCATATCGCTGAGTTTCATGGTCTGTTCCTGGTCCGGCGGCAGATCTGCGAAGGCTGATTTGCGAAGATACTCCGGGCATGATACGCGAAAGCGCTTCGCCCGTGCTGATGCAGGTCAGGATGGGCGATGGCGCGTAGCGCCACAGTGAAAGGGAGAGCGGCGATGCAGACAGAGACAATGAACAGGCCGGCACAGGGCAAGGCATGGCGCTGGCTGATGCTGGTCGGGGTCATGCCCTGGTGGCTGGCCGCCTGCGGTGACGCGCCGGAGCCGGATACGGCGGCTGCGCCGGAGTCGGTGTCGGAATGGGCGGCTGAGGCGGAAGATGCGGAACCGTTAAGCCAGCCCTGGGTGGATGCCAGGGCGCGTGGTGTGGGTTTCCGCGCGGTGGGCAATGAGCCGGGCTGGCATCTGGAGATCTACCCCGACAGTCACCTGCATCTGGTCCTGGACTACGGCAGCCGCACGATCGAAGTGCCCGCGCCGGCGACGGAAACGGAGCGATTGGGCGATGTGACCGTGACGGTGCGCAGCACCGAAGCCGAAGGCGAGCCGCTCTATATCGAGGTGCGCGAAACCCTGTGCCAGGACACCATGGCCGACCAGCAATTCGACTATCAGGTGCTGGTGCGCCTGGGCGAGCGTGAACTGGAAGGCTGCGGGCACTCGCTGGACGGCAGCACCTGAGCGACCCTCGCGCGACTTACTCGTCGGGGGCCTCGACCACACCGTCGTAAAAGGCATCGCAATCGCTGCGGGCAATGCGCAACAGGCCCAACCCCTGGTCCAGCAGGTCCAGGGGCGCGCCCAGAAGGGCGTCGATGATGCTGGGTTCATACACCCGGGGATCATCGAACGGCCCGTCAACACGCTGGCGGATCACGGCGCAGCCGTCCTGATTGACGACAGCGACCTCCAGGTCGCGCAGCATGCGCTCGCCGAAGTCGACCGCCCCGCGCGCCGCCACCCGATTGCGTTCCGTGGCCAGGGCCACATCAGTGGCTTCGGCAACGCCTGCCTCAAGGGTCCAGTGGGAGTGGACCTGCTTCAGGGTGGTATCGCCATCGGCGCGTTCGAGCAGACGGGCAAATTCGCCGCCCTTGGTTGCCGCCAGCCCGGCCGGTCCGGCAAGGAGCACCGCGCCCACATCGGTCAGGTTGAAGCGCTGGGTGCGGCGGTAGCGGCTCAACTCCTCATCCAGATCGAAGCCTTCGATATGAAGGTCCTCCCCTTGCAGCAACAGCTCACCGGCCAGCGATTCGGGCCAGCCGCCGGGCCAGGCATTGTGGGCACCCCGGGCCTCCAGGGTGAGTGCTGCCTGGCCCGTGCCCCGGATGGACTGCCCGGCGCGCCAGGCTTCGGGCAGGGCTTCGGCCTGCAGGTCCGGGAATTCGAGTGTCAGCGACAGCCGCGCTGGCGGCTCGGCCAGCGCCAGAGACACATCGGCCTGGCCTCGGCTTTCCAGCCAGGTCAGGGCCAGATCGCTTGAGGTGAGCGTGCCCTCATCGGCCTCGATGGTCGCTGCAAGATCGGCGATCAGCAGAGCGTCGTACCGCAGGTGCGCTACCTGCACGTCGGCCTCGAAGTGCAGGCCATAGAAGGGATGGTCGTCGTCGGGTGGAGAGGGTCGCCGCAGGGATTGCAGGGTCAGCGCCACGCCTTCCAGGGTCAGGACGGGTCGATCAGCGTCCTGCCAGCGCAGGGTGCCGTTGCTCAGTGTCACCCGGCCAAGCTGTACCGCGCCGGGTTCGGCGTCCGGGTCGCGCCAGCGCCGTGGGTCCGGATGCAGCGTGCCATCCGGATCGCGGTGCAGGATCAGTACCGGCGTGTCCATGTCCAGGCGCCGGATAGCCACCTGCCCGCGCAGCAGGCTGCGCCAGCCAAGATCCAGCCGCGCGCCCTGCAGGTGCAGCCCGGGCGCCTCTTCCTGCTCAAGGTCGGCACTCAGACGGGATTCGCCCAGCCTCAGCCCCGGGCGGGGCAACAGTTGCAGCCGCGCTCCCTGGATGTCGGCATGCAGGCCGGTGTAGTCGGACAGCGCACCGGCGAGCCTGTCGTTCAGCGGGCGTTCGGGCCACAGGGGCGCGAGCGCGATGAGCACAAGCAGCAGCGCAAGCAGCACCAGCATCGCCAGGCCCAGCAGGCGTCCAGGTCGCAATCGGGCAGGTTGGCGAGACATGGCGGCTCCCTCCGGTCTGGTGGTGGCAAGGCGTCAGTGTAGCAGAGTGTATACCCTGTATCCGCGCGGGCCAGGTGTGGCATGCTGTCAGGCCACGTACCTGCGGAGGTCATCATGACGTATTCCCTCGACAACGCCGCCCTGCGCGAGGCCATGAGCCTGCCCGCTGACGAACGCTACGATTATTTTGTGCAACACGCGATTGCCCATAATGAAATCTGGAGCCTGGCTCAGGGCGACGATTGGGCCATGCTGCGTGCCGATGAACAGGAATGCCTGCCCGTATGGCCGCATCCGGACATGGCGGCAGCCTGGGCCCGGGATGACTGGGCGAGCTTCAAACCCACCGTGATTTCTCTGGATGTCTGGCTGGAGCGCTGGCTGCCCGGCATGAGCGACGATGGCTCGGGTGTGGCGGTCATGCCCGATGAACACGGCGACAGCGTGGTTGTGGAGGCGGACGATCTACAGCAGTCGATGATTGCAATATTGCGGGCAAAAAAGAAATAAAACACATGATGGCACTTTGCCATCATGACGCGGGCTCTCCTGATTGGACTACCGTTGAAGCGGGGATTTTCCCCGCTCTCAATGTAATCCAACAGGAGATTCATCATGAACCAGCATATTCAGATTCCCGCCACCGCATGGCAAACCGCAAAGCAGAGTCATCGCATCGAAGACTGGCAAGGCTTGCCGTATGCGGAAGCGGAAAACACCTATACCCACTACCTGGAAACCTGGCTCAAGGATTCCAACGCCTATACCAATACCTATTTTTCACGCTATTTCGAATGGCAGGGCGTTTGCCGCGAAGCCTGGTTTTTCAAATGCATCGCGGAAGACATGTTGCAGGATCAGGGCGTCTTCATTACCAAGCTGGCGCACAATGATTATGTCAACGAAACCTTTCCGTTCCAGCGTATTCGTTGTGAGCTGAACACGGCACAGGTCAAACAGGCGTCATTCTATATCCTGTTCCGTTTCTTCAATGCCGATAATGGGGACCTGGTATCCGGTGGGTATCAGCAGATCGTTTTTGCCAACCATCAGCGGCGTATCAGCCGCCTGCCGGCGGCGGTGCTGGACAAGATCCGCACTTATGAAGTCCCGCTTGATGTGACCGTGGCGTAAGCACCACAACTGTATTGAGCCGGGGAGTGCTACGGCGCTCCCCGGCTCTTTTTTTGTTCTATCAGGGGCGGGGCAACGGCCAGCGCAAACGGAAACTGGTATAACGCCCGAGCCGGGACCGGCAACGAATCTCTCCCCCCATGGCACGCATGGCACGACGGCAGAAGGCCAGGCCAATGCCGGTGCCCACCGTGCGTGTCGTGTAGAAATCATCAAAGATATGCGGCAGCACTTCCGGTGCCATGCCTGTGCCGTTATCGGTAAAGGTGAGGCTGGCACCGCCCGAGGTCTGACGCAGACTGATGCGAATGCGCGCGGTGTCGCCGGTGGGCAATGCCTGACAGGCGTTCTTGATCAGATTGTATAGCACGAACACCAGCAACACGTCCGAGCCGTAAAAGCGACAATGCGGATCATCGCGCAGGCTCACGCGGGCCGCCATGCCGTCGGTGAACGGGTAGTGGGTCAGTGCTTCGCGCACGCAGTCACTGGCGTGCTGGATACTGAAGCTGCTGTGATCAATCTCGTCGGCCTGCGCGGAGGCCAGCAGCATATCAATCACCAGATTGGATCGGTCCACTTCGCTACGGATGACATCCAGACTGTTACCCAGCGCTTGCACGCGACCGGGCCGCACCGTGCCGAGTGCTCCCGTGGCAAGGGCGTCGCGGTACAGCGCCATCAGTGTGGGCCAGTGTTCGGCGATCGCTTCGGCGCGCAAGCGGATGGTCGCCAGCGGTGTGCGCATTTCATGCGCGATGCTGCTGGCCAGGGAAATCAGCGTTTGCCGTTTGCCCTCCAGCAGGGCGAGCTCCTGTTGCCGATCGCGATAGGTCTGCAAGGCATCACGCAGGTGCTGGCGCAGGGTCTCCAGTTCCCAGGGCTTGAGAATATAGCCGGTCACGCCGCCCTCGTTGACCGCGCCGATGGCCTGGTTGACCTGTGCGTGAGACGTTGTCAGCATGCGGATGGCTTCTGGCCGTTGCTGGCGCGCCCAGCTGAGCACGTCGACGCCGGTGCCATCGGGCAGGTAATGATCAGCCAGGACAACGGCGATGCTGTGACCTTCCTTTTCCAGCAACTCAAGCGCCTCCGCCAGTGTGCTGGCGGTGATCAGGTCAAATTCTCCATAGGTATGACGAAACAGCCGCTGAATTGCGGGTTCGTCCTCCACCAGCAGAATCCTTGCCGGTTGTTGCGTGCTCATCGCGCCTCCTTGCTGAGGGCAGGGTTGAGGGCAGAAAATCGAATTTCCACTCGTGTCCCGGAACCCGGTGTGCTGTCCAGCCGCACCTGGCCGCGATGTTCGGCGGCAATGCGACGCATGACTTTCAGGCCCAGACCGCTGCCACCGGTTTTGGTGGACTCCAGCGGCAAGGTCAGGCGCTGTTGCTGCGCTACGCTCATGCCGACGCCGGTGTCGGTGACGGTGAGGCTGACCGTTCCGGAATCTTCCAGGGTTCGTGTTTGCAGGGTGATCGTATTGAGACGCGCCGGGTCGGTGGCCTCCACCGCATTCTTGAGCAGGTTGACGCAGAGGATCAGCAGATCATCGGCGTCGCCGCTGAGCATCGGTGCGCGGCTGTCCAGATCCAGTACCAGCTGCGCCTTGCGTTGTGGAAACAGTTTCACTGCGGCCTGCACCACGCCATTCAATGACACGGGCCGTTCGTGCCGCTGCCGGTCATCGTGCAGTACGCGCAGCATCCGCTCCAGAAGAGCAAACAGTCGCCGGCATTGCGTGAGCACTTCGCTACGCAAGGCCTCCGCGTCCATGTCGGATTGCGCGTACATCTGCATGATGCTCAGTGGTGCCTTGAGTTCATGCTGGTACTCGTTCATCAGTGCCATCAGCGACGCGGTCTTGCCGGCACGTGCAAGACCTGCGGAGACACGGGCGTAAGCCTGTACCTTGTCGAACGCCAGCGTGAGTTGGGCGGGCAACAATTCGAGCAGATCGAGATCGGTATGAGTGTAATGCGGAAAACCGTCCTGGCGACCAATCAGCACCAGTGCCAACGGGGCCGTGTCGGTACCAATGCGTAATGCGCTGCGTGCTTCATGTGTCTCCAGCAGGCGGCGGCTCGTGCCGCTCAGGGCGCGAAAATACCCCACCGGTTGCTCAGCCAGATCCGTGACCAACGGATGGTCGGCGGGCAATGACTCTGCGTGAATGACATCACCCTTGCGGGTATCCCAGCGCAGGAAGTCGCCGGTGGCCGGGTCCATATCGCCGCGCACCAGACCGGCACGCACATAAAGATGTATCGGCGTCATGCGCGCATGCGTGCCCAGCACGTCTTCCAGTGCCCGCGCCAGTGCATCCAGTGTGATGGGCTGGTGCAGGGCATGACCCAGCGACTGGACCACATCGGCGAAGCGATACAAGTGACGATCACCGTGCATCAGTCGGTCGGGGAGGCCCTGCAGGTAACGGCGCAGGGGCTCGTAACTTTCACACACCAGCACCAGCCAGACGATCCCGATGCCGGCATAGACGGGCAGCCCTGCATCGGGCCAGTATCGTTGCAGTGTGAGCAGGGTGCCAACGTACAACGACGCGAAAATGCCCAGCGTCATCAGTCGCGCCAGCCCCTGGCTGATCACGACCGACACATCCATCAGCTGATAACGCACCGTGGCCAGCGTCAGCAGACCCAGACTGACCGAAATCAGGAATACGCCCGGCGGATAGAACTCCAGCCCGTAGTTACACAGATAATCCACCGCAGCAAACAGATAGATCAGCAAGCTGGCGATGCAGTAGCGCAAACGAATGCGCTGGCGTGGCGCGGCATCTCGCTGCGCAATCCAGGTAATGTACAGGCCACGCAGCACCACTACGCCGGTTTGTAATACATGCAACGGGTGCAGCACACCGGCTTCGGGATAAGGCCCGAAAAAGTAATCGTAGGTGCCGGCCACGATCCAGGGTGTGGTCAGCAGCAGTATGGCCAGCACACCACACAGCGCATAAGAGGCCATCACCAGGCGACGCTCTTTTTCCGTGCCGGTAATTTCGACCAGAAAGTGATACAGCGTTGTCGGCAAAAAGAGAATCATCAGATAGCCGACATGAGCAAGCGTCAGTGCAGTGCCAGGATCTTCAACACGAAAAAGTACCGCCCAGGTGGCTTGCCAGAAGAACGTTGTCAAACACAGCAGGAAAAAGCTCAGTGTGACCCGCGTACGTCCGCGCTGCTGCAGTACATACAGACCATAACCCAGAAACAGTATGGCAATGACAGCGGGGAAGAACGAATACACCGGAAAAAGGCTCCTTGAGCGTAAAGTACGAAAGTACTCAGGATAGACCTTTCAGGCGGCTAACAACACCGTAAAAAGTGATAGCAGAATGCCATCATTTCAGGGGCGTCCGAGCAAACGGCGCAACCAGGGAAGACGTTGCTGACGGCGGCTTCTTGCCAGATCGAACTGGGCTGCGCCCAGGGCCTTGTGCAATTGCCCCGGCGTTGGCGCGAAGCCGTACTTGAGGCGCCAGGTGCGCTCTGCCTGCCGGATCAATGACAGGCAAAGAAAGTCGTACGGGTTCATCGCATCATAACTGAGCGGTTGCTGTTCCCAGTCACCATCAACACCGGCCGCTTCCAGTGCTTCACGGAACCAGTGGATCAGGGCAGCTTCACTGTAGGGATTGTCCATGTTGTCATCCTGAAACAGTCCGCGTCAGTGAAAGGTGAGCTATTCTCCCGCTACAATCACCCTTACCGCCGCCAGTTCCACGCGTGCTTCGCCGATGTGTTGCGCCAGTTGCCGGGTTTGCTCGTCGATGAAATCGATCTCCTCCTGACGAATGGCCGGGTTCTTTTGCTGCAGGCGCAGCAGTCGGTCGCGCTCGTGGGTCTGATGGGCCCGCATGCGTGCCAGGGCGTCGTTGATCAGCGTATCGGCCTGGGCCTGGCGGCTGGCCAGATCTTCATCCAGCAAGCGAGCCAGCAGGGTCTGCTGGCTCTCGACGATCTTGCGCGCCAGTGGCTTGTCCAGCTTGTGGCATTGCTTGTCCAGCCCACTGTGGCTGATGGCCTGGCTCAGATCGCGGCCCTGGGCGTCGATCAGCCCGCGCATGATGGTGCTGGGCAGGAAGCGGTTGGCCTGCAACGCACGCGGGGCGACGCAGCTGAGGCGATAGAACACCTCCACCAGCAGGGTGCCGGGTTTGACCTTGCGGTTGCGCAGCAGGGCGACACAGGCCTTGCCCTTGTCTTCGCCCAGCACCATCTCCAGGGTGCCGGTCACCATGGGGTGTTCCCAGGTGAGGAACTGGATGTCGTCGCGGGCCAGCGCGGTGCGACGGTCGCTGGTTACGGTGGTGCCCTCTTCCGGCAGATGCGGGAAAGGGCCGACCATATGAGCGCCGGGTTTCAGAATCACGGTATCGGTGGAGTGTTCCTCCACGTCCACGCCGTACCGTTCGAAAGCCGCCTCCATGAAATCGGCGGGTGAGTCGGTATCGGCAGCGGAGACCCCTTCGATCAGACGCTCGGCCCGCGCCGGATCGTGGGCGCCGAGTTCCAGCAGGCGATCGCGGCCTGCTTCCAGGCGCGCCAGCAGTTCCCGGGTGACGGTCCGGGTGGTCTCGATCAGCGCCTCAAGGCGCTCGCTGTCCTGCGGCGCGGTCAGGGCCTGGTCCAGGGCCTCGGCGGTCTGTGTCAGGATTTGCGGCCCGGCCGGGTTGGTGCGGGTGAAGGCCTGCATGCCGTCGTGGTACCAGCGGAACAGGACTTCCTGAGCGTGGCCGCTGAAATAGGGCACATGAATCTGGATGTCCTGCTGCTGGCCGATCCGGTCCAGGCGGCCGATACGCTGTTCCAGCAGATCCGGATTGCGTGGCAGGTCCATCAGCACCAGCTGGTGGGCAAACTGGAAGTTGCGACCTTCACTGCCGATCTCGGAGCAGATCAGCGCCTGCGCACCGTCTTCCTGATCAGCGAAGTAAGCGGCCGCGCGATCGCGGCTGATCAGGTCCATGTCTTCATGGAAGACGGCGACGTTCATGCCCAGCTTGTAGCCGCACCAGGCGTGCAGGTCGATGGCCGTTTCGCGCCGGGCGCAGATGATCAGCACTTTCTGGTCGCGATGCTGGCGCAGGAAGTCGGCCAGCCAGGTGACGCGGCTGTCTTCGGCGCACCAGCTGTCATCGGCATAGCGGCTTTCCGGATGCAGGCAGTCGTCCGGGTCCGGACCGGTGGCGTCCACCGGGCCATACTGCTCAGGCCAGGGCAGCGGGATGCCGGTGACATGGCGTGCCGGGAAACCGGATACGGTCTTGCGGGTGTTGCGGAACATCACGCGGCTGGTGCCGCTGCGGTCGAGCAGCTCGCGCAGCAGGGTATCGCGCTGATCCTCCTCGATGGGCAGATCCGGCAGATAACGGGCGGCCTCCTGGCGCAGGGCATCGTCCCAGTGCGTCTCGTCGTGCAGGCGGCCGGCTACGGCGGCCACGGCTTGCCAGTGTTTCTGTTCTTCGAGGAAGTCTGCCAGGGTGTGGAACCGGTCCGGGTCGAGCAGGCGCAGGCGTGCAAAGTGACTTTCCTGGCCAAGCTGTTCGGGCGTCGCCGTCAGCAGCAGCAGGCCGCGCGCGGCAGCGGCCAGGCGCTCCACCCGCTGATAGCCTTCGCTGGCATGGTCCTCGGACCAGGTCAGGTGATGGGCTTCATCGACCACCAGCAGGTCCCATTCGGCGGCCACCAGTGCGTCCATATCACAGTGTTCCAGAAAATCGGTACTGCACAGGATCAGTTGCTCCGACAGGAATGGATTGTCGGTGACGCCGGCAGGTGATTCCCCGGCGGTGCCGTTCTCTTCGGCGATGATCTGCGCCAGCATGTCGCGCAGGTCGCCCTCTGGCTGCAGCGCGGCCAGCCGTTCCTGGTCGAAGATGCTGAAATGGAGGTTGAAGCGGCGCACCATCTCCACGAACCACTGATGGACCAGCGGCGGCGGCACCACGATCAGCACACGCTGTGCGCGGTGGGTGTGCAGTTGCTGATGAATGATCAGACCGGCCTCGATGGTCTTGCCCAGGCCGACTTCGTCCGCCAGCAACACGCGCGGCGCAAAGCGCTGGGCAACTTCATCGGCAATCGCCAGCTGGTGACCGATCAGCTCGATACGCGGCCCGCGCAGCCCCTGCACCGGTGACTGTTCGGCGGTGGCTTCTGCGTTGAGGGCGGCGGCGCGCAGCGCGAACCAGCCGTTACTGTCGAGCTGCTTGGAAAACAGCCGGTCGGTCACCGCCGTCAGGGCCACCTGGTACCCGAGCTGGCTTTCCGGCAGCAGTCGGGACTCGCCCGGAGCGTCCACGGGAGTGACTGTGTACATCATCAGGCCATCGACTTCCTCGGTGGCCTCCACGCGCCAGGCCGCGCCATCAGTGCTGTGCACCTGGTCGCCCGCGCTGAAGGTCATGCGTGACAGCGGTGCATTGCCCTTGGCGTAGGTCCGTTCTTCCTCGCAGGCGGGGTAGAAGACGGTTACCAGGCGGTAATCGAGGTTGACGATGATGCCGAGCCCCAGCTCGGTTTCGGTTTCACTGAGCCAGCGCTGGCCTATGGCAAAGTCGGTCATGGATTTGGAATATGTCCCGGCTGCGGCCGCCGGCATCAGGCGCGGCGGGGTGGGGTGCGGGTGCACGGCGGCGCCGGTGCACCGGATGAGCGGGCATTATACGGGGTTGTGGCCGCAGTCTGAACCGGCGTGAGCGGAATCAGCGCTGACGCGGTCGCAGGGCGTCGCCTTCAAAGTGCACGGCATCCCAGCCATGGCGCATGAAGGTGCGGATATTACCGTGATTCACGCCATCCGGATCGCCCAGCACCTCGTCGCGATAGTAGTGCCCGAAACAGGCCAGTGTCTGTGCGGGCGGCAACTGATGCAGGGCGGCGAACGCGAACAGGCGGCAGGACACTTCGTTACTGCCCGCAGTATTGACGATCTGCTCCGGCGGCACGCCGTTGGTGAAGGTGGTGGGAGTATACTCGTACCCGGCTTCGATCACGGCCAGTACGTCGGTGACCTGGACGGTGTCCGGGGCCTGATGCAGGCGCGCCAGCAATTGCGCCTCGGTTTCAGTGAAGGGGGCGGCGTCAGTCATGCGCGGCAGGCATCAGCGGGTTACAGTTGCGGAGTACCACGCGGCCTTCCAGCATCCGGCCCCGGGCATACTCACTGAAGATGCAGGTGTTGGTGTCCGGGTCGTAGTTCTGGATCCACAGATGGTCGTCTTTCCAGGTGGCGCCCATGTGGTGCTGACCGGTGGGCACACTGATGGTCATGGTGCCCCCCCAGCGCTTGACGAACATCTGTTCAAGGTAGAAGTAGTACAGCAGGGTGCCGATCACCAGCACCACGGCACTGACGATCAGCGCCGGTTTCCAGCGGTTCAGGCGGGCGCCGAGGCCGAACAGGATCAGGAAGAGCAAAGCGACGAGCAGGAGCCAGTACAGATAGGTAATCATGCCAACAGTCCTTCAGGCAGGTAACAGATCGTCATGACCACAAGCATAACAGCAGGCTGGTGTGTGTACATGGTGCGCTGCGCGGATGGCACCTTTTACACGGGGATTACGACCGATCCGGCGCGGCGTCTTCTGGAGCACAACGGGACGGCTCGCGGTGCGCGTTATACACGGGCGCGCAGACCGGTGCAGATGGTCTATCAGGAGCCGGCGCCATCACGCAGCGCGGCAGGGCAGCGAGAGTGGCAGCTCCGCAGACTGAGCAGAAACAAAAAACCCCACCGTGGTGGGGTTTTTCGTCAGTGTGCCATTCTAGCCGTAAACCTTAGCCGGCCAGGACATTGGCAGCCTGGGGACCCTTCGGACCCTGCTGGATCTCGTAGGTCACCTTCTGACCTTCAGCCAGGGTCTTGAAGCCAGAACCCTGAATCGCGCTGAAGTGTACGAATACGTCCGCGCCGCCGTCGTCCTGGGTGATGAAGCCGAAGCCCTTGGACTCGTTGAACCATTTAACAGTGCCGGTAGCCATTGAATCTATACCTCAAAAAACCAATCTATATGTGTGTTGCATGCAGGGGCGGAATCCGGGGGGTGTTCAGGAGAGTACACATCAGGAGGAAGCTCACATGCGGGCACAATCAAAACATCCACTGCTGTCCATCTGCAGCAGAATCCACCTTACGCCCTTTCCGGATGCCGTGCCACTGTTTTTTTGACTTTTGTCAAGCGGCCTCTATACCCTTGTCATGAAAAGAAAAATCCGTTTGACGGGGCATTCATCGAGTCGCAGGGACGATAACGCATATGAACAGATTCAGAGCACACGTGTTGCGTTGGCAAGGTCGATTCGGGGTGGCCGGGGTCGCCTGCATCCTGCTGGGGGCCTTGCTCAGTATTGTCTCGGTGGCGCAGGACAGCCGCAACAGCGCCTACCTGCTGGACATCGACGGCCCCATCGGGCCCGCGACCAGCGATTATGTGCTGCGTGGCATGCAGCAGGCCCGGGAGGGTAATGCCGAGGTGATCATTCTGAGAATGGACACCCCGGGCGGGCTGGACAGCGCCATGCGCCAGATGATCAAGGAAATCCTGTCGTCACCGATCCCGGTGGTCGGCTATGTCGGGCCATCAGGATCACGTGCGGCCAGTGCGGGCACCTACCTGCTTTACGCCAGCCATCTGGCGGCGATGGCACCTTCCACCAACCTCGGGTCGGCCACGCCGGTGCAGATGGGCGGCATGCCCGGTGCCCCGGACGAGCCCGCTGAGGCGCCGCGACAGGATGAGCGAGGGGCCGCAGAGGAGAATGGCGAGGAGGCTGACCTGACCGACCGGGTGCGGCGCGGCAGCACGGCCATGGAACGCAAGGTGCTCGAGGACGCGGTGGCGTACATTCGCGGCCTGGCCGAGTTGCGAGGCCGCAATGCCGACTGGGCAGAAGAGGCGGTGCGCGAGGCGGTGAACCTGACCTCCAGCCAGGCCCTGGAGAAGAACGTCATCAATGTGGTGGCCGAGGATATCGACGACCTGCTGGCCCAGATCCATGGCAAGGAAGTGCGCATGGAGCGCGGCACCTACACCCTGAACACCGAGAACCTCCGGGTGGTGCAGGTAGAACCTGACTGGCGCAACAACCTGCTGGCAGTCATTACCAACCCCAATATCGCCTATTTTCTGATGCTGGTCGGCTTCTACGGCATCATTTTCGAACTGTCGAGCCCCGGTAACATCTACCCCGGGGTGATCGGTGCCATCTGTCTGATTCTGGCGCTGTATGCCTTCCAGGTGCTGCCCATCAATTATGCCGGGCTGGCGTTGATCATCCTCGGCCTCGCCTTCATGGTGGGGGAGGCCTTCATGCCCAGTTTCGGGATTCTTGGCCTCGGAGGGATCATCGCCTTCGTGTTCGGGTCCATCATCCTGATGGATGATGCCAACCTGCACATCTCGATACCGTTGATCGGCGGCACCGCGCTGGTGTCCGCCGGGGTGATGACCTGGGGGATCACCCGTCTGGTACGCTTGAGGCGGCGACCGTCCATCACCGGCAGTGAGGGGCTGCAGGGCGCCACGGCGGTGGCGCTGGCGGACTTCGTCGCTGGCGAGGGTCGGGTGCGGGTGCTGGGTGAATCCTGGCGTGCCAGTGCCGATGTGGAAATTCATGAAGGTCAGACGCTGCGCGTGACTGGCGTGCGGGGTTTGAGTCTGGATGTTGAACCGGTCGGGGATGGTCCCCGTGCCGCATCAAAAGGAGATTCGAAATGATTCCGTATCTGACACCCATTTTGCTGCTGCTGGGTCTGGTGGCCATGTCCGTGCGCGTACTGCCGGAATACCAGCGTGGCGTGGTGTTCTTCCTGGGCCGCTTCCAGGCGGTGAAGGGCCCCGGCCTGATCA
>ERZ869909.1828-NODE-1828-length-15958-cov-4.494616_pt1 | contig 15958 bp, 9 predicted proteins | sample MGYA00520892_ERZ869909 | MGnify/ENA primary metagenome ERZ869909 (study PRJEB32215, sample SAMEA104723947) | bioreactor metagenome | biome: bioreactor; feature: anaerobic bioreactor; material: water | place: China | collected 2015-03-12 ...
CTGGTCTGCCAGGTAGAGCATCTGCATCATGACTCGTGCCGCGGAGGCCTGATTGATCTCGCCGAACAGGAAGACGACGCGGCTTTCGAGGAGCAGCTCGTCGATGGACATCTCTCGGGTGCGTTGATACTGCACATGGGTCATGGAGGCCTCACTCGCTGATTCGTGTCTGGGCCGGGGTCGTCCCGGCAGGGGCCATGATAGGGGGTCGCACGGGGCGGTCGCACCGCCCGAGATCCGACGGGGCCGGATTGTGGAGCGGTGCGGGGTATCCGAGGTGCTGTCATCGGCCGAATCGGGGCGTGCGTTGACGCTCGTTCCGGCGGGGGGGTACGCTTGCCCTTCGCGCGTCGGGCGGGGAATGGCCCAGTCCGCCATGAGGAGATTGCGTTGCCGACGGCCGTTATCAGCGACATGCACGGAAATGCCGAAGCGCTCCGCGCGGTGCTCGCGGACATCGATTCGCGCAAGATCGAGCGGATCGTCTGTCTGGGCGACATCATCGGGTACGGCCCGGAGCCGCTGGAGTGCGTCGATCTGGTGGCCGAGCGGTGTGCGTGGTCGCTGATGGGGAACCACGACTTCGGCGTGCTCTACGAGCCGACGAACTTCAACATGGCTGCTGCGGCGGCGGCGTACTGGACGCGCGAGCAGTTCGACCGCGTCGAGGACATCTCCCTGCGTGAGAAGCGGTACCGCTTTCTCGGATCGCTGCGGGTCCGGGTGGTGGAGAAGGCCGACGGGAGCGGGCCTCCGGTGCTGGCGGTGCACGGCTCGCCGCGCCGACCGATCAACGAGTACATCTTCCCGAACGATGTGATCGGTGCGACGGACAAGATCGAGCAGATCATGGCCGCGATCGACCACATCGCCGTGGTGGGGCACACGCATGTGCCGGGGGTCTTCACCTCGGAGCCGGACTTCTACCCGCCCGAGGAGATCGGTGCGGACAAGACCTATGTCTTCCGCGAGGGCGAGAAGGCGGTGATCAATGTCGGGTCGGTCGGACAGCCGCGCGACCACGATCCGCGGGCCTCGTACGCGATTCTCCACCCGGACCGGGTGCAGTTCGTGCGCGTGCAATACGATGTCGAGAAGACGGCGGCGATGATCCGGGCGATCCCGGAGCTGACGGACTGGCTCGCGGAACGGCTGATCGAGGGACGCTGAGTCCTTCCGGGGGCGCTGAGCCGTTCCGTCGGGGAGCCATCGGGGGTACCATGCCTCCCCCCGCACCCCCGGGATCGGATGCGTCCGGCGTCATCGGCGCTGACGATGCGGCGACCGGGCGGGCGCGGATGCCTTTGATCCGACATCTTCGGGGCATGCAGCCCACTCCATTCACCCCTGCACCGCAGCGCCGGCGCTGACGAGACGGACCGGCGGAGATCACACAGCACTCATGCCAGCCACCCAGAAAAGCCCCGTCACCCGTTTCATCCTCACGCTGGTGCTCTTCGTGATCGCGACCGGGTTCGTGGTCTCGACGATCCTGCTGGGGAATCGCCCCTCCTCCTCGGGCACGACGCCCCCGGCGTCGGAGCAGACGCAGGAGGTCGCGGCGTCCGGCGAAGAGACGACCGCCCTCCCGGAAACCACCCCGGAACCCACCCCCCGCGAGACCGTGGAAGCCCCCCCGGAAGCCCCGCAAGCCGATCCCGGCGAGCCGTCGCTGCCCGAGCGCACGGAGCGGCTGGTAGACACGCAGACCCCGCCGAGCCGAGCCACGCCGGGCACGATCGCGGCGCGCGTGCAGACCTGGGCGGAGCCGTCCTCGCTCGGCGACATCGTGATCGACGGCGACTACCGCATCCGCGTTCGGTTCACCGCGTGGGGCGCGGGCATCGACGGCGTGGACATGGCGAATTACTTCATCGATGCGAACGCAGCGCTGGCGGTGCGCGGCGGGGCTGTCGATGCGCCGCACTACACCTTCGCCCGCTCCTCGCAGGAGTTCGGGGGCGTGATCACGCCCGCGCTGGCGGCGCGTGGCCTCTTTCTCGAAGATGGCGGCGAGACGAAGTTCATCGATCTCTTCAGCGCGCAGAACCCCGAGCCGAACGCGACGCCCGCGCGCGTGCCGGTGTGGCGCGAGCTTGGCCCGGGTCACTTCGAGAGCATCGTCGAGGCGGACGGCGAGCCGATGCTCCGGCTGACGAGGCGCTTCACGCTGACGCCGGGCTCGTACGAGATCGCGGTCGAGCAGTTGATCGAGAACCTGACCGATCGTCCGCTGACGATGCGGCTGGTGCAGTACGGCCCGAGCGATCTCGATGAAGAATTCACGGGGTACCGGATCGACTCACGCCGGATCCGCTTCGGCTACATCACGCGGAACGATCCGAGCCGCCAGTTCATCGAGGCGGACGGCAAGCTCTTTGATCGGTCGAAGATCCTGAAGGATGCATCGGAGCTTGACGGCGCGGTCAAGCAGATCTGGCCCTGGGAGGAGACCTTCAAGACGGCCTCGGAGTTGTCGTGGATCGGTCAGACGAACCGGTACTTCGGATTTGTCGTGCATCCGCGGATCGATCGTGATGCGGCGCGGCTGAACCTGCAGAACCCTGAGCAGAATCCGGTGGACAAGGCGCTGCCGCTGGTCGGGCGGGCGTACGCGCGCGTGCTGGGCACCTTTGTCAGTACGGGCTACGCCGATCTGGAGCAGGTCAGTCTCGCGCTGGAGTTGGAGTCCGCTCCCGTGACGGTCCGCGCGGGCGGCACGCTGGATCTCTCGTTCGGCGTCTTCGCGGGGCCGCTGTCGCGCCGGGTGCTGGACAGCCGCGAGGAGCCGATCTACCGGGCGCTCAATCTCGACGGGCTGATCATCTACCAGATCGGCATGTGCGGGATGTGCACCTTCCAGTGGCTCGGGCAACTGCTCTTCCGCTTCCTGCTGCTGCTGCACGACTATGTGGTCTTCGACTGGGCGCTGGCGATTCTGGTGCTGGTGCTGTGCGTGCGTGCGGTGATCCATCCGATCACGAAGAAGTCGCAGATCAGCATGATGCGCTTCGGGAAGCAGATGCAGCGCATCCAGCCGAAGATCAAGAAGCTTCAGGAGAAGTACAAGAACGATCCGAAGACGCTCCAGCAGGAGCAGATCCGGCTGATGCGTGAGGAGCGCGTGAACTACGCGGGCGCTCTGGGCTGCCTGCCGCTGCTTCTGCAGACGCCGATCTGGATCGCGCTGTACGCGATGCTGTACTTCGCCTTCGAGCTGCGCCACCAGCCAGCGTTCTTCGGGCTCTTCCAGATGATCTCGGGGAACAACTGGCTCTTCCTGTCGGATCTGTCCAGCCCGGATCGGTTCATCCACTGGGGCGGCAACTTCGGCATCCCACTGGTTGAGAACATCATGGGGCCGATCACCGGGCTGAATGTCGTGCCGCTGCTGATGGGCGTGGTCTTCTACTTCCACATGAAGTACATGACGCCCCCCTCGACCGGGAATCTGTCGCCCGAGCAGGAGCAGACGCAGAAGATCATGCGTGTGATGATGGTCGTGATGATGCCGGTCTTCATGTACAACGCGCCGGCGGGTCTGACGCTGTACATCGCGACCTCATCGCTCTTCGGCATCCTCGAATCGCGGTACATCCGGGCGCATGTCGACAAGATGGATCTCGAAGCGCCGCCGCCGATGAAGAAGCCGGGCCTGAAGAGCGTGCGGAACGAGGCGGGGAAGCAGTCTCGCAATCCCTTCGCGAAGAAGCGGGATGCGGAGACGCGCGAGCGCTTCAAGAAGCGGAAGTGATCGGGCCGAGCGATGCTGCCGACGGAGGACACCATCGTCGCCGTGGCATCGCCCGCCGGGCGCGCGGCGCGGGGGATCGTCCGCGTGGACGGCCCGGCGACCGGAGCGGTCATTCATGCGCTCACAGGGGAAGCGTTGGAGGATCGTGGGGTGCATCGGACACGCCTCCGACTGCGCGGGTGGGAAGCGCGTGATCTGTCGATGGCGTGCCTGGTGCTGCGTGCCCGCGCGGGACGCTCGTACACCGGCGGGGAGAGCGCGGAGTTGATTGTGCCGGGGAATCCGCACCTGCTCCGGCGGATCGTCGATGATGCGCTGGGCGTGAGCACGCCGGAGAGCGTCGTCCGCGGCGCGCTGCCGGGAGAGTTCACAGCGCGGGCGATGCTCGCCGGGCGGATGACGAGCGAGCAGGCCGAGGGCGTGCAGGCGCTGGTCAGCGCGGGCAATGCGCACGAGCACGCGCTGGCGCGGTCGCTGCTCGACGGCTCGACGGGCGATCGCTACCGGGCGCTGGCCGATGAACTGGCGGTGCTGCTGGCGCTGGTTGAGTCGGGGATCGACTTCACGGACGAGGAGGATGTCGTCCCGATCGCTCCGGCTGAGTTGCGCGAACGGCTGGAGAAGCTGGATGTCGAGATGGTGTCGCTGCTCGGGCCGGGGAGTGGCGCACCGGTGGATGAGGCGCCGGTCCGGATGGCGCTCGTCGGCGCACCGAACGCGGGGAAATCGACCCTCTTCAACGCGCTGCTCGGGCGTGAGCGGGCCCTGGTCTCTGATCGGGCGGGCACGACGCGGGATGTGATCGCGGAGGTGTTGCCGCGCGATCCGATGATGCCGCACGCGCCGGCGATCGAGCTGCTGGACCTCGCCGGGCTCGATGCGGGCTTGGCCTCGGACGGGCGAGCGGATGTCGCAGCGCAGCAGGGCGCGCGGGATGCCATCGGGGCGGCGGATGCGATCGTCTGGTGCGATCCGAGCGGCCGGTTCGACGATGCGACGGTGGCGCACCTCGTGGCGGAGCGGCCCGCGATGGTCTTGCGTGTGCGGACGAAGGCGGATTTGGTCGCGCCGCAAGGCACCGGAGAGACGCTGGCGGTGTGCGCACTCGACGGCCGGCGGATGGATGCGCTGCATCGGGCATTGTGCGATGCGGCGACGACGCTGCGCGGCTGCAGCACCCCGCTCGCGCCGGGCTCGCTCGTGTCGCGACACCGGGCGGCATTACAGGAGGCGCAGCGGTGCGTGCGCGAAGCGATGGAGCTCGTCGATCCTGCGCGGGAAGCGCAGGGCATCGAGTTGGTCGCATCGTCGCTGCGTCTGGCGCTGGACCGCATCGGGGAGATCGCCGGGCGCATCGAGCCCGACGACATCATCGGGCGCATCTTCGCGACCTTCTGCATCGGCAAGTGACGGCGTGCACCGAATGTGCGCATGAAAGCGGCCCCTCGGAAGAATCCGAGGGGCCGCGGGAGTCGCGCGTAATTTTGAGTGATTTACTCGCTCGGGCAGGTGGTGCCGAAGTTGCCTGCCAGAATGATGAAGTCGTCGAGATCCACTGATCCGTCTTCGTTGAGATCGCCTTCACTCGGCAACGCGTTCGTGGAACCGAAGTTGCCCGCGAGGATGATGAAGTCATCGAGATCCACGACACCGTCGCCGTTGATGTCGCCGGGGCATCCGGGCGGCGGCGGCGTGACATCGAGGCACTCGAAGCTGATGACCTTGAAGTCATCGACCGCGGCTTCGATCAGCGCCTGCGGATCGAAGTCCTGAGCGGTGAAGCGGACGCGGACGAGGGCTGTCGGCGTCACGAAGTCGGCGACATTGAACTGGTGGAAGATCCAGCCGCCGGAGGTGCCGGGACCGGCGGGGCCGACGGTCTCGACATTCACCCATGTTGCGCCGCCGTCGTTGGTGATGTCGACGAAGAAGGGGTCATTGTTGGGCGCGGCGCCGGTGTCGTTGGAGAACCAGCGGTAGTAGGATATGGTGGCGTCGGCCTTCTCGGAGAGGTCGATGGGCGGCGATGTCAGCGTCGTGCGCCCGTTGTCGACATCCCAATCGCCGAGACCTGATCCTGCGCGACCATCCGTGACCCAGCACTCATTGCCGACCACAGCGCTGCCCGGCTGAGCAGCGGTCGGCTCGGGCGCCATGCGCGTCCAGTTGCCGCGGATCGCGGTCTGTCCGGCATCGAACTCGCCGACCGTCCAGCCGAGATCGGTGGTGAAGTCGTCGAGGAAGACATCCTCGAACACGCCGATCTGGAACTCGTACGGGCTGTCCGGGCCGCCGAAGGGCAGGAAGCGAACGCCGCTCTCCTCACCCTCGACACGGAAGTAGAACTGCGGCTGCGAGTCGCAGGACTGACCGGGGAGCACCGCCGACCAGAGATTGCCGCCAACATTGCTCAGAGGCACCGCTGCGAAAGAATCGCTCGGATGGTCGCGGTAGAACATCTGGGCGGAGCCGGGCACGATGTCGTCGTTGACATTCGTGATCTGAACCTCGTAGGTCTGCGGCTCACCGGCTGGCACATACTGCTGAATCTGTGAGTTCAGCAGCATCTGAATACCGACCTGCTCGAGCGGCTGCGATGCAGCGATGGAGAACTTCTGGATTCCCGAGGGAACGCTGAAGCCGAGTACCTCGACGGTCCACTCGCCCGGCGCGGGGCCTTCGACGAAGACCTGCTCGACATTGTTGCGACGATCCGGCGCGTTGCGCACGGCCGGTGAAGTCGGCGAAAACTGGTCGAGTACCCACGGGAACCGCTGCACGCCCGAAGGATCGCGGACGACGAGGTCGAGATCATTCACGAGCGCGACGCCCGCGTTCGGCGTGCCGGGGGCATCGTCCCACGCGAGCGTGATGCGGAGCTCGGTCTGTCCCGGCGGAACGACCAGACGCGCCTGCACGACCTCGCTGTTGCCGACCTCATCCTCGAAGAACGAGCCGTTGCGGACGAACTCGACCGCGGCGGGCGTATTGATCAGCCCCCAGCCGAACTGATAGTTCGGGCCGAAGGTGCCGAGATCCGTCGCGGTCTGGATCAGGATCGTCTTGAGCAGTGAGTTGCTCATGAGCGGCTCGCTCGGGAACTGTGCCGCGTAATCCTGGAGGACGAGCGCGGCCGCACCGGTTGCGGCGGGAGAGGCCATGGAAGTACCGCAGGATGTGCTGTACGCCGTGTTGGAGGAAGACGAAGTTGAGGTGATACCGCCGCCCGAGGCGCAGCCGGGAGCCACGAGATCGGGCCGGATGCGCCCGTCGTCCGTCGGTCCCCAACTGCTGAAGCTGGTCATGCTGTTGTTGTTGGAGTTGATCGCACCGATGGCGATGTGATTCTTGGCGCCGGATGGGGGCGCGATGGAGTAGTAGGAGCCGTATCCCTCGACATTGCAGCGTGTGCTCTGACGCTCGTTGCCGCCCGCCCAGAAGATGCGGACTCGGTTGCCCGCGATGCCGTCGTAGATCAGCGAGTCGATGATCGAGCATGTCAGCGAGTAGTCGCCGTGCATCGAGCAGGGGAAGCCGTTCGTCGCGACATTCGTCCCGATGGAGTTGTTCGAGACCATCGCGCCGAGACTGCCGAAGGCGGTGGTGTAGTCCTGCACGATGTCGCCGGGGTTTGTGTAGAGGAAGGTGCCGCCGCCGCTGAACTGGAAGCCGAAGGAACGGAGCTGTGTGGCGGGGGCCATGCCGCGGTGCGTGCTGTTGGCGACGCCGCCGCCGCCGATGGTGCCCGCGACATGGGTGGCGTGGTTGCTCAGCCCGCTGCCGTCGTGCACGGTCAGGCGACCCTGGAAGTCGACATGGGTGTTCCGTGCGACGCCGCCGTCATAGACCATGACGGTGATGCCGGTGCCGTCGAGGTTGTACGGTCCGGTGTTAAGTTGGTTGGTCTGGAGTGCGTTTCGTGCGCCGGCGTTGAGTTCGCTGAGCATCGGGATCGGCGGCTCGACCCACTGCACCTCGTCGAGGTCGATCAATGCACGCACCTCATCGACCGGACCCTCGACCACGAGCGTGTTGGTCTGACGAACCTCGCCGCGGACGACCAGACCAGTACGAGCGATCGTGCGCTTCGCATCCTCGAGCGCGACATCCGAGTGCCACACGACGAGCGCGGCCCACTGCTCCACGCCCTCATCATCCGTCGCCTTCGCGAAGTCGGGATACTGATTCTGAAGAATGAACGGCGAGGTCTTCCACTCCGGACGGATCGACTCGACTTCGGCCACCTGCGCAGCGCCCACGAGTTGATCGATCTGCAGGCGCTGGGCATCGACACGGACGAAATACGCACCGCCGCCGAGCGGCGACAGCAGCGTGACGCCCTGCGTGGCGAGTTCGGCTCGCTTCTCAAGCGAGGGCTCGTCGGTGAAGTGCATGACCACGCGACGCGTCTCAGCGGCATCGCGGAACTCTTCGAAGACTTCGCGGAGCTGCTCGGCGGGGAGCGCCCGACGGGCTGGCCCGAGCTGACGCGCTTCGAGCAGCGCCCCGATCGCCTGCCGGTCGTTGGCGGTCTCGCTCTTCCAGATCACCTGACCGGATGCGGATCCGGCGAGCAGGCAGAGCACAAGGGCGGCGGAGAGACTTCCTGCGCCGTTCCGTACGGATGAATCAATCTGCATGGTCTTGGGCCTCTCGGACGGAGGAGCGGCACCCATCTTGGGGAGCGACCACTCCAGGGTCGGTTCTTGGCGCATCACGCTGCATGCACTTTCGGCACGAACAGCATGCGAAAACGCCATCGTGGAATTCCTATGGTTCAAGTCTGGTCTGCCCTTCCGCGAAGGGCAACCCGATCGCAATGCAAAAACGCCCCGATTTCGGCCCCAAGAGGGCCGTTTCAGGGCGTTTCTGCGAACAAATGCCGATCATTTTGGCACACATGACGCAGATCGCTTCAGGCGAGGATCGGAGCAAGCTCCGCCACGGCGGGTCCGGAGACATTGATCCGACGCTCCTCATCCGCGTTGGCGAAGGCCGTCAGACCCGTCACGATCGCGAGGCGGGCGAGCTGCACGCGGTTGCTCGCGCCGAGCTTCTGCCCGAGCGAGGCGCGGTGCCACTCAACGGTCTTCTCGCTGCGGAAGAGTCGATGGGCGATGTCGGTCGTCGAGAGCCCCTCGCCGATGAGGGCGAAGACCTCGAGTTCCCGAGCGGTGAGCTGCGAGAAGCCACGCATGTCGTCGTGCGTCGCCCGCACGAAAGGGATGTGTGCCCGCATCAGCCACGAGATCTCCTCAGAACCCGCGAGGCGTGAGGCGATGAAGACCGCCGGCTCTCCCGAGTCAAGCTGGATCGGGCTGTACACCGTCTGGCGCATCGTGCCCCAGAGCATGCCGACCACTCGAATCGATGTCTTGCGCTGCATCGCCTCACGCATGTACTGGGCGTGCTCGCGGGCCACCGCATCGGGCAGCAAGGCCCACAAACTGAGCGATCCGGGCTCCGCGTCAATCCCGAGCGATTGACGAGTCGACTCGGTCGCATCCACGATCTGACCGTCCGCCGTGACCACCATGGTCAGCATCCGGCTGTCGTCGAGCGTCGCCTCGCGCCACGCTTCACACGGCACATGGTCGAAGCACGATCCGCTTTTCGCCTGACAGCCGTCTGTCGGTCCGTTCACTGATTCTTTCATACCGTCATTCTCTCCCCGAACGGTGCGCGCAACGCCTTCACCGTTCGCTCCCTGGCAATCGTGGCCATATGTCCCGGGTTGCGGTCAACGCAGTGCGTCGTAGCACTTGATGCATCCGCGGCAACCACATTCGCGGATCGCACCTGATTGGTCACACGCACGCCGCGGTCGCTCGCGTTCCTGTGCTGCGTGTCGACTTGTAAGAAATACCCCAGAATCAGGGTCGATGCCAGCAAAACTATCGGGTTCGGCAACAATCACACCACCCTTTCACAACCCCCTCATCTTGGGGGGCAACGAATTCTACCGTAAGTCACGGATATTTCTTGGCTTGCGAAATCTGGCCCGATATCGAACCCCGTAAAAAAATTTTTGCGCAGGGATGCAGACTCATCGATTCCGACCACTTCATCCGGACCCCACGAGAGGGGTTCAGCCCCGGCGCGCCGCCCCCGTCCGCAGGCGGAGGATCGGCGGCAGGATGAAGACCGTCGAGGCCCAGACCAGCAGCAGCCCGAGGGACATCACCATGCCGAGAGAACGCACCCCCTGGTGCTCGGCGAGCGTGAGGCAGGCGAAGCCCAGCACGGTAGTCATCACGGTCAATGACACCGCCCGCCCGGTGCCGCCCGCCAGACCTGCGGGGGCATCGTGGGGCTGGAGCCGCCAGCGGTGGACCGCGTGTACCCCCGCATCGACCCCGATGCCCATGAGCAGCGGCAGGACGATGGTATTGGCGAAGTTCAGGGGGATGCCCAGCAGGGCGAGGGCGCCGAGCGTGAGGATCCCGCCGCAGCCGACGGGGATGAAGGCGCACAGCGCATCACTGAGGCGACGGAAGTCCCAGAGCAGGACGAGGAAGATGGCCACCGCCGCGTAGAGCGCGGCACGCTGGTAGGAGTGGATGATCAGGCGGGTGCTCTCGTAGATCTGGACCGCCGGGCCGGTGGCGTTCGGGGCGATGTCGAGCACCGCGCCCACGAACGGGCCGAGCCGCTCGCGCGACAGAACACTCTCGCCGTTCTCCGACTCAGGCGGGTAGATGCGGAAGATGAGGGCGCCGTCGTCCGTCGTCACGAGTTGGCGCATCGCTTCGGGGAGATCGCGCACCATCGGCCACTGCCCCGAACGCATCTCGTCGAGACGATTCTTGATGCGCCTCTGCTCGCCCTCGAACTGCAACAGCGCCCGCATTTCATCCTGCAACGACCATTCATCATCGCTTTCCGAAAGATCCCACGAAAGTTCCCCCGGAACCCCCCCGGGAAGATCGAGCGCCGCCGCGGCACGGTCAAACGCCCCAAGCAGACTGCCCGGCACGGGTATGCCAAGGAGGTACACCTGCATCCGCGGCACACTCTGCACCAATGCGTGCCGGGCGTCGCGCTCCTCCCGCGACACGAAGTGCACGCCCGCGCCGCCGATCGCGCCGATCCTCGGATCGGCCCGCAGCGCCTCGGCGAGTCGGTGGGCCTCCTCATCCGATTCCACCAGCACGACGCAGTGCCAGGTCGATCGCTCATCATCCAGAGCGAGCCGCCGCTCCCACACGACGCCCTCGGCGCGCTGCGGCATGATGGCGACAAGATCCGGGTCGTAGCGCACCTGCAACGCCCAGAGCGATGCCGCGCCGACGACGAGCAGCGACAGCGCCAGCAGCGTGCGCGGGCGACGGTCGATGAGCAGCCCGAGCCGTCCGGCGAAGGGCCGGCCCTCGCCGCCGTGACGCGTCCGCAGGATGCGCTCGGGGTGCGGCAGCAGTTCGAGTAGAGCCGGAAAGCCCGTCATCACACTGATGCAGCAGAGCAGAACCCCGCCCGCCGCGATCAGCCCCATCTCGGCGACGCCGGAGAAGGGCGTGAGCGCCATCGCGCCGAACGCCGCTGCGGTGGTGACCGCGCCCGTCACGATGCCCGCGCCGACGCCACGCATCGCCTGCGCCACGGCCTGCGGCATGTGATCATGATCCGGATGCACCAGTTCCAGACGCGCGATGAGATGAATCGCGTTGTCGACGCCCAGCCCCAGCAGCACGATCGCGAAGACCATCGACAGCACCTGCAGGTGCCCGACCGCGAGCGTCACCCATCCGAACGACCACGCCACGCCGATGAGCAGCGCCGCCAAGGCAAGCAGCGGCGTGGTCACGCCTCGGTAGACGATGATCATCAGTGCCGAGATGAGCACGAGCGAGACGATCGAGGCGACCATGCCGTCGCGCATGCTCTGCTCGGTCTCATCGGATTCGAGCACGGGCGTGCCGGTGACCCCGACCGCGAGATCGGGATGGTCCGATGCGGCGTGCGCGGATGCGACCGCAGCACGGAGCGCCGCGATCGCGGGCGCGACCTCGTTCACGGAGACGGACCCGCCCGGATCGGCCGCGCCGTTGAGCGAGACGAAGCCGAGTTGGTAACGCCCCGATGGCGTCGTGATGCGGTGGCGCTCGGGCGCGAGGTCGATGATGGGCACCGATTTCCCGTCGAGCACCGCGCGAACCCGCTCGACCAGCGCGACCGCCTCGGTGCGCTGCGATGCATCCATGTGCTCGCCCGTCGAGGCGATCAGGCGGAGCAAACCGTCGAGCGATCCCGCGGTGATGGCGGTGCGGGCGCGGTCGAAGTCCTGCACGATCTCGCTGAGGCGCTCGGTCGATTCCAGCAGCGCGAGCGAGCCGTGGGCCTCGCTGTCGTCGTAGCCGTCGATGAGCGATGACTCGTCGAAGATGTCGGAGGCGAGCAGTCCGTCGCGGAGCGCGCTCCAGAAGCGTTCGATGGCCTCGGGCGGCGCGGAGTGCGCATCGACGACGACGATGGCATCGTCCCAACGCGAGAACCGTTCCTTGAACTCGGCGTACCGCTGCTGCCAGGGGAGGGTCGGGTCGATCAGGTCCGAGCGGTCGGACATGAAGCCCAGCCCGGTGATGGTGATCCAGATGGAGACCACCGCGAGCAGGAGCGAACCGGCGAGCACGAGGCGCGGGCGGCCGGTCGCGAGCATGGCCCACGCGGTGAAGAACCGGTCTCGATCGGGGATCAGTCGCATGTGAGCCGCGATGGTAGGTCAAGCGGGGCGGGATTCATCCGTCGGTGCCGGAAAGCCCGGACCGCATGGCGCGTGGGCGGGGGATGCCGAGCTTGTCCATGCGCGAGAGGAGGGTCTGCGGATGGATGGCGAGCTTCTCCGCCGCACCGCCCTCACCGAAGACGCGGTAGCGGCTGGTCTCGAGCGCGTGCATGATCTGGAGGCGCTGCAACTGGTCGAGGGTGAGGTCGAGCAGGACATCGCGGGGGACGCTGGAGGTGTCGGCGCGTGCGCCGGTGTCGGCCGATCCGGCGACGGGCGCTTCGGGGAGTTCGACTTCGAGGAACGCGCCGGTCGAGAGCAGCGTCGCACGCTCGATGGTGTTCTCCAGCTCGCGGACATTGCCGGGCCAGCGGTAGGCGAGCAGGCGGCGGACGCTGCGCTCGCTGAGCTGGAGAATCGGGCGGGCCATGCGCCGGGCGTGGCGGTCGTGGAAGAACTCGGCCAGCGCACGGATGTCTTCCTTGCGCTCGCGGAGCGCGGGCACCTCGATGCGGAAGACATTGAGGCGGTAGAAAAGATCCTCGCGGAAGCGCCCGCGCCGGACCTGCTCGCCCAGATCGCGGTGGGTCGCGGCGATGAGACGGACATCGACGCCGATCGTCTCCGCACCGCCGACGCGCGCAAAGGTGCCGTCCTGCAGCACGCGCAGCAGCTTCGCCTGCGCGGCGGGCGACAGCTCGGCGATCTCGTCGAGGAAGAGCGTCCCGCCGTCGGCCAGCTCGAACTTGCCGAGCCGGCGACGATCCGCCCCGGTGAAGGCGCCGCGCTCGTGCCCGAAGAGTTCGGATTCGAGCAGCGTCTCGGGCAGGGCCGCGCAGTTGAGCGCGACCCACGCGCGCTGGGCGCGCCCGGAGCCCTCGTGGATGGCGCGGGCGACAAGCTCCTTGCCCGAGCCGGACTCGCCGTGGATCAGCACGGTGGCGTGCGAGGGGGCGACGCGCTCGACCTGATCGAGCATGCGGAGCATCGGGGCGGAAGTTCCGACCAGCCGAACCGGGGCCTCGGGCTGGATGAGTTCGCGCTGGACCGTCTCCATGCGCGACCGGACCCGCTCGCTCTCGGCGAGGGCATCGCGCAGGCGGGCCAGCTCCGCGCCCTGGGCCTGACGGAGGCGCGTGTCCAGCAGGGCCACCACACGGGCATCGGGACCGACGGCACGCGACGGCGGCGCGATGACGAGATCGACCATCCCCTCCCCGGGCGGGGCGAGGGGGAGATCCGCCAGCGCGGCCTGCTCATCGCTCGTCAGCAGGTCGGCGAGGGCCCCGGCCTCCGTGAAAAAGGAGCCGAGGGTCCGCCCGAGACACCGCTCCGGCCCCTGAGCGAGCAGGCGGGCGGCGTGCTGATTGACCGCCGCGACCCGATCGGCACGGAGGACCAGCACCGGAATCGGCAGGGCATCGAGCCAGGGGATGACGATCTGACGGTCCACGGGCAAAGTATGGCATATCGCAATTCCTGAGGCAACTACGATATGCCGCGTTTTTGATTACGAAAAGTCGCAGTATTCCGGCTTTCACCCCCCTACACCGGTGATTTCGCGTGGTCAGGAGGGATGGCACCGGGTTGGCACGCCGCTCGCATATTGTCCCATGCCTCGCCAGTCCGTCTGGCGGTGGAGAAAGCGGGACAGGGGACGGCTCCCGTTGCCCCCTGTCTCTTGAAAAGGGCGAGTGCTTGCTCCTCGTCCCAAACCGAGTCGTCGGTTGAGTGTGCGCCGATGACTGACGGACGGCGAGTCGCGGGGGCGTGGCCCGGTGGGCAGGTCACGCTCCCCGGCCGCTCTTTTGAGCGGGAAGCCGGGAATCGAGCCATACGCAAGGGATACACGCCCGCGTCGCACAGGGACGCGGGCGTTGTGTTTGGCCTTGCCGATGTGCGGGGCAGCCACTACACTCCCTGAATCATCCGTTTATCCGCAAACACGCAAGTAAGCCACTCCCCGGCCCGGGCCTCGCGGACGACCGCGGTCCGGCGAGGGAGACCATGCAGACGGGAGCCCTGTCAGTGAGCAAGTACTTCTTCACCTCCGAATCGGTCTCGATGGGTCACCCGGACAAGGTGGCCGACCAGATCTCCGACGCCATTCTGGACGCCATGCTGGCGCAGGATCCCCTGAGCCGCGTCGCCTGCGAGACGATGGTCTCGACGGGGATGGCGGTGATCGCGGGCGAGGTCACGACGAAGGCGTATGTCGAGATCGCGGATGTGGTGCGGAACACCATCGAGCGGATCGGCTACACGGACGGCAACATGCGTTTCGACAACCACTCGTGCGCGGTCTTGGTGTCTCTGAAGCAGCAGTCTCCGGACATCGCGATGGGCGTGGACAGCGAGGGCGCGGGGGATCAGGGGTTGATGTTCGGCTTTGCCTGCCGCGAGACGGAGGAGCTTGAGCCGGGCACCTACATGCCGGTGCCGATCTATCTGGCCCACCGGCTGGTGGAGAAGCAGGCGGAGGTGCGCGAGAGCGGCGCGGTGCACGGGCTCCGTCCGGACGCCAAGAGCCAGGTGACCTTCGAGTACAACGATCGCAACGAGCCGATCCGGGTGGACACGGTGGTGCTCTCGACGCAGCACGCGCCGCAGTACTCCAGCAAGACGGGTCAGGAAGAGCTCCGCACGCTGGTGCGCGAGCACATCATCAAGCCGACGCTGGGCGATCGCTGGTGGAACGACAAGATCAAGATCCATGTGAATCCGACGGGGAATTTCGAGATCGGCGGGCCGCACGGCGATGTCGGGCTGACCGGGCGGAAGATCATCGTGGACACCTACGGCGGTCGTGGTCGTCACGGCGGCGGGGCGTTCTCGGGCAAGGATCCGACGAAGGTGGACCGCTCGGCGACCTACATGGCGCGGTACATCGCGAAGAACATCGTGGCGGCGGAACTGGCCGATGTGTGCGAGGTGCAGCTCTCCTACGCCATCGGCGTGGCGGAGCCGACGAGCGTGCATCTGGACTGCCAGGGGACGAACCGGGTCGATCAGGACCGGATTTCCGAGGCGGTGCGGGACATCTTCCAGCTCACGCCGCGGGGCATCATCGAATCGCTGAAGCTGCGTGCGCCGATCTACACGCAGACGGCGTACCACGGCCACTTCGGGCGCACACCGGGCTCGGTGACGGTCGATACGAGCGATGCGATGACCCAGGGCACCTCGCCGAAGACCTTCGAGACCTTCGCCTGGGAGAAGACGGACAAGGTGGAGGCGTTGCGCAACGCCGTGGCGCATGTCTCGGCGGCGGTGTGAGCGGAGGGCGATTCCACACCCCCGGAAGCACCCCCGGAAGCACCCCCGGAAACACCCCCGAAGCCCCCTGAGGGATGATCAATTTTCGACGGGCGTCGCACGAAGCGGCGTCCGTTTTTTCATGGGCTGTGGGTGGTGCTTCGGGGAGGATGAGAATGGGCGTTTCGGGGGTCGTTGCGGGGGCATTCCGGGGGTGTGGGAGGGGT
>ERZ869909.1829-NODE-1829-length-15944-cov-34.041281_pt1 | contig 15944 bp, 16 predicted proteins | sample MGYA00520892_ERZ869909 | MGnify/ENA primary metagenome ERZ869909 (study PRJEB32215, sample SAMEA104723947) | bioreactor metagenome | biome: bioreactor; feature: anaerobic bioreactor; material: water | place: China | collected 2015-03-12 ...
GTCTTCGCCGTTGCTTCGCGCCGTTCGCTCGGCACCGAGGTTTCGTACGGAGACGCGACTCTCAAATGCCAGGACCTCGAGCAGTTCGATTTCTCCAAAGTGGACATTTGCCTGATGTCCGCCGGCTCGTCCGTGTCGAAGATCTGGAGCCCCAAGATCGGCGCGATGGGGGCCGTCGTGATCGATAACTCGTCGTGCTGGCGCTACGACCAGGACGTGCCGCTCGTCGTGCCCGAGGTGAACCCGGATGCCGTCGCTGGCTTCACGAAGAAGAACATCATCGCCAATCCGAACTGCTCCACCGCGCAGATGGTGGTGGCGCTGAAGCCGCTGCACGACGCGGCGAAGATCACGCGCGTCGTCGTCTCGACCTATCAGTCCGTCTCGGGCGCCGGCAAGGACGCGATGGACGAGCTGTGGTCGCAGACCAAGGGCAAGTACGTGCCCGGCCAGGAAGTGGAGCCCAAGAAGTTTCCGAAGCAGATCGCTTTCAACTGCATTCCTCACATCGACGTCTTCATGGAGGACGGGTTCACGAAAGAGGAATGGAAGATGGTGGCCGAGACGAAGAAGATGCTCGACCCCAAAATCAAGCTGACGGCGACGTGCGTGCGCGTGCCGGTGTTCGTCGGTCATTCGGAATCGGTCAACATCGAGTTCGAGCGGCCGATCACGGCGGACGAAGCGCGCGAGATCCTGCGCGAGGCGCCGGGCATCCAGGTCGTCGACAAGCGCGAGCCGGGCGGCTACGTCACGCCTGTCGAGGCGGCCGGCGAGTTCGACACCTACGTGTCGCGCATTCGCGAGGATCCGACGGTCGAGAACGGGCTTGCGATGTGGATCGTCGCCGACAACCTGCTCAAGGGCGCGGCGCTCAACACCGTGCAGATCGCGGAGACGCTGATCGGCCGCAACCTGCTCAAGGCCGCGGCTTAGAGCCGTTCTGGTTTGAGTGGAATCGCAGGGAAGGGGCGCTCTTACGAGTGCCCCTTTTTCTATTCTTCGGCGGCGGGCTTCGTCCGCAGCGCATCGACGATGGCGATGAGATCGTCGACGAAGCGGTCGCGGTGATTGTCCGCGAGCGCTGCCAGGATCGTCTCGTCCACGCGCTTCACGTAAGGTGCGGCCGCCCGCAGCCGGTCCCATCCGAGCTCGGTCAACGTCACGGCGTAGGCCCGTGCGTCCTCGCGCGTGCGCCGGCGTTGAATGAGGCCTCGCTTCAGGAGTCTTTGCGTGATGTCGGCCACCGTGGAGCGGTCGATGCCCGTTCTCTCCACGAGATGGGTCTGACTCAAGCCTTCGAACTTGGCGATCGTCGACAGCACCGCGAACTGACGCGGCGTCAAGCCGTCGTCCTGCAGAACAGCGAGGAAGAGATCCGTCGCGCACTGGTCTGCACGGTGAAGAAGATGGAGAGGCGATCGCTCGAGACTGCCGAATTCGTCTTTCGTGTCGCGCATTATCGTTGATGTGTACTTTTTTGACCTCGACCCCTGTGTGGGAGTCCGCTCCGTAAGCGGCTTCATGGCGCGCGTGCGCGACATGCGAGTACACACTTAACAATTCAGATCATCGCGTCCAGCCCAAATGGTTGCTGCAAGCAGGACTCGTGCATTTATGACACGTCAGACTATAAAAAGTATGCTGACCGTCAGTATTGACCATATCAAGGCGGCGTCAGTTGTTCGGCTCGGGATGCAGCGCATAGCGCTTTAACAGGCCAACCTGCGCGATGGCGAAGACAATTGTTATCGGCATGATACCAAATAGTTTGAACGACACCCACGCGTCCGTCGATAGCAGACGCCATGTCACTTCATTGAGCACAGCGAGAAATACGAAGAAGCAGGCCCAGCGGAACGTCAGCTTCTGCCAGCCTTCCGCGGTGAGGGCGAACACCTCGCCGAAGAGATACTTCAGCAGCGAGTGCCCGAACATCAGGCCGCCGAACAGGATGCTCGCGAAGATGCCGTTGACGATGGTGGGCTTCAGCTTAATGAAAAGCTCGTCCTGGAGATAAAGCGTGAGGCTGCCGAACACGACGACGAAGACGCCCGAGACGAGCGGCATCACGGGGATCTTTCCGAACATGATGCGGGAGGCCGTGAGCGAGACGATGGTGGCCGCGACGAAGCAGCCGGTGCCCCAAAAAATATCGGCGCGCGCGTTGACGATGAAGAAGACGACCAGGGGCCCGAGTTCGAGCAGGAACTTGAGGAGCGGCGGCTCGGCGGCTTGAGGTGCGGCGGCGCTCTTGGTTTCGAGTTGGCTCATTGTCGAGGGTCCGTTCGTTCTGTCTCACGGGGTCAGGATGCGGGGCGAAGGGCCCCTGCACTTCCGGCGCGCGGCGTCACAAGTGGTGCTTGCTCATCCATTTGGTCAGCAGCCATGCGTAGATGCCGCTCATCGGAAGCACGAAGAACAGCTTGAAGGCGATCCAGACGTCGACGCCGTTCATGGCGAAACCGAGAACGTGATAGATCTGGTCGTCCTTGAAGCCGATGCGGACGGCTTCGTTCAGTAGGGCCGTGAGCACGAAAAACCACGCGAAGCTGCGCGTGAACGTATCCCAGCCTTCCTTGGTGTAGTGGAACGTCTTCTCGAACACGTACTGGAAGAAGTTGCGGTCCAGCCAAAGACCCAGGAACAGGAAGCCGGCGAACATCGCGTTGAAGATCGTCACCTTGATCTGCACCCACATCGGGTCGCCGGTGATCAGGGTCAGCGCGCCGAAGGCGATGGTGACGGACGAGGCGATGAGCGGGAAGATCGGCGGGCGGCGGAACATGTAGACCATCGCGACGATCGCGACGAGGGTCGAGACGATCAGCGCCCACGTGCCCGCCTCGATGCCGTAGAGCGCGTTTATGAGGAACATCAAGACGAGCGGTCCGAACTCGCTCAGGATGTTGACCGTCTGCTCGGCGTTGAACGGGTAGAGGCGGCGGCGGCTCATACGTCGGTAACCCTTGTTTGTCGCTGCGGACGGGCTTGGGGCTCTTGCTGCCCCGCGCTTACGCGGACTCGTGTTTCGATGCTGTCAGATTTCTGCGATGGCGCGTGCATAGTCCTCAGCAGAGAAGGCTTGAAGATCGTCGATGCCCTCGCCCACGCCGATGGCGTGGACGGGAAGGCCGTATTTCGCGGCGATAGCAACGAGGATGCCGCCTCGCGCCGTGCCGTCGAGCTTGGTCATGACGAGGCCCGTGACGCCCGCGCGCTTGCCGAACACCTCGACCTGCTGGAGCGCGTTCTGGCCAGTGGTCGCGTCGAGCACCAGGAGCGCGCTGTGCGGCGCGTCGGGATCGAGCTTCTTGATCACGCGAATGACCTTTTCCAGCTCGGCCATCAGGCCGTCCTTGTTCTGAAGGCGGCCGGCCGTGTCGAGGAGCAGGACGTCGTAGCCGCCTTCCCTGGCGTCCTTCAGCGCATCGAACGCGAGGCCCGAGGCATCCGCGCCGAGATCGCGCGAGACGACGGGGGCGCCGGTGCGCTCGCCCCAGACCTTGAGCTGGTCGATGGCCGCCGCGCGGAAGGTGTCGCCGGCGGCCAGCATCACGCGCCGGCCTTCACGCGCGAAGCGGGCGGCCAGCTTGCCGATGGTGGTCGTCTTGCCGGAACCGTTGACGCCGAGCACGAGGATGACGTGCGGTTTCAGGCTGTCGTCGAGGACGAGCGGCTGGGCCACGGGTTTGAGGACGCGCGCCACTTCCTCGGCAAGCACTTCGCGGATTTCCGTCGACGAGACGGTCTTGTCGAAGCGGCCTTTGGCAAGGGCGGCCGTGATGCGGGATGCGGTTTCGACGCCGAGATCCGCGCCGATCAGAACGTCCTCGAGGTCTTCGAGCGTTTCGTGATCGAGCTTCTTCTTGGTGACGAGGCCGGTGATGCTTTCCGTCAGCCGCGATGACGTTTTCGAGAGGCCTGCTTTGAGACGGCCGAACCAGCCGACGCGCGCCTGCTCTGCCGTGGGTGCCGGCTCCGCGGAGGTCTCCGGAGCAGCTTGCGCGACGGCGGGTTCGGACGACGACGAGGCGGCCTCGGTCTCGGACACAGCGGGTGCTTCCGGCGCATCCTGCGGCGGCGCAGTTTCGGGAGTGTCGCTCGGCGTCGTCGCGATCTCGGACGCGGTGTCCTCGACGGGCGCCTCGGCCGGCTCCGACGTTCCAAGCCAGCGGCTCAGGAACCCTTTCCGTTTTGGTGTGTCGGCCGTCACGCGTCGACCATCCCGTTCAAGCGGCGGCCGTCGTGGCCGGCGAGCGTCGCCCACTGCAACGTGCCGACCGGAACCGGCCGGTCGATGCGCACTTCGGCGAATTGCGGCGTGCGCCCGAGGTCTTCGCGCTCCATCAAAATCTCCGTCCGGCGACCGGCAAGGCGGTCGAGATAGCTGCGATGCGCCGCTTCCCCTTTGGCGCGCAGGCGGGCGGCGCGGTCCTTGATGGCGGCGCGGGCGACTTGCGGCATGCGCGCGGCGGGCGTGCCCTTGCGCGGCGAGTAGGGGAAGACGTGGAGGTAGGTGAGGTCGCAGGCATCGACGATGTCAAGCGTGCGTTCAAACATGTCCTCGGTCTCGGTCGGGAAGCCGGCGATGAGGTCGGCTCCGAACACGACGTCGGGGCGCAGGCGGCGCACCTCGGTGCAGAAGCGGATGGCGTCCTCGCGCAGGTGGCGGCGCTTCATGCGCTTCAGGATCATGTCGTCGCCGGCCTGCATCGAGAGATGCAGGTGAGGCATCAGGCGCGGCTCGGAGGCGATGACGTCCATCAGATGCTGATCGGCCTCCACCTGGTCGATGGAGGAGAGGCGCAGGCGGTTGAGGTCCGGCACGTGCTTCAGGATTTGCTTGGCGAGACGGCCGAGCGACATGCGGCCCGGCAGGTCGGCGCCGTAGGAGGTCATGTCGACGCCGGTGAGGACGATCTCGGGATAGCCGGCCTCGACGAGCTTGCGCGCTTGCGCGACGACCTCTCCGGCGGGCACCGAGCGCGAGGGGCCGCGGCCCATCGGAATGATGCAGAACGTGCAGCGATGGTCGCAGCCGTTCTGGATCTGAAGATAGGCGCGGGCGCGCGAGCCGAAGCCGTCGATCATGTGCAACGCCGTCTCGCGCACGCTCATGATGTCGTTGACGGCGACCTCTGCCAGCGTGTCGGCTGCGAGCGCCTTGAAGGTTTCGGGCGCGAGCTTCTCGGCGTTGCCGACGACGTGATCGACACCGGCCATCTCGGCAAAACGCTCGGGCTCGATCTGGGCGGCGCATCCGGTCACGACGAGGCGTGCGCCGGGGCGCTCGCGCCTCAGGCGACGGATGGTCTGCTCGGCCTGACGCACGGCTTCGGCAGTGACGGCGCATGTGTTGACGATGATGCAGTCGTCGAGACCGGCATCGGAGGCGTGGCGACGCATCACCTCGGACTCGTAGGTGTTGAGCCGGCAGCCAAGCGTCACGATCAGGGGTTCGGACATCGTTGTTCGGACTTCGGCTCGCGGATTTTGACTGGGCTCTCTCGAGAGCGATCCTGTCTCTATGACCTGTGATCGCTCTCTACGTCTTTGATGAGACCGATGTTTCATGCCTCGAGCCGACCGGGCCCGAGGCGCCCATGATCTAAGACAAACGCCCATGAGGGACAAGCGGCGGCGCCGGGACAGGGCCGGTCGAAAGCAGGGCGCCGAGATCGCCGTCGTGCTCGATTTCAGCGGGGCCTGTCATAAGGATACGATCGTCGGCCGTCCATTCTATGACGAGCGGGCCGCCGGGCAGCGTCACTGTGACCTTGCGGTCCGTGAGGCGCTTTCTCATGGCGGACACGGCGGTTGCGCAGGCCGCGGTTCCGCAGGCGCGGGTCAGGCCGGCGCCGCGCTCCCAGGTGCGGATGCGGATGGCGCCGCGGGACTGAACGTCGGCCAGCGTGACATTGACGCGCTCCGGAAACAGCGGATGGTTTTCGATCATCGGCCCGAAACGGCCGAGGTCGTAGCTTTCCACGGGCTTGTCGACCCAGAATACGACGTGCGGATTACCGATGTTGACCACCGACGGGGAATGCAGAACCGGCGCTTCGATGGGGCCGATCTGCAGCTCGATGGCGCGGGTATCGTGAAACGGCTCAGCGAGCGGGATGTCGGCCCAGCCGAAGCGCGGCTTTCCCATATCGACGGTGATCGCGGCGCTGTCCTTCACGGTCACGTCGAGGACGCCGGCGCGGGTTTCGAAGCGGAACTGGGACCTGCCGGTTTCGAGATGCTCGAGCCAGGCGATGCAGCGCGTACCATTGCCGCAGGCGGCCGATTCCGAACCGTCCGTGTTGAAGATCAGCACGAAGGCATCCGTGCCGGGCGTGCGGGCCGGGTGCAGAACCATCATCTGGTCGAAGGCGGTGACGGGATTGTCCGCGACGGCGCGGATGTGGGCCGGCTTCAACGGACCGCCGCCGCGACGCAGGTCCACCACGACAATCTCGTTGCCGAGGCCGTTCATTTTTACATAGCGGTTGGGGGCGCACGTCATGCGGCGAGTATATGGGTGAAGCGCCGTGAAAAGACAAATGGCGCCGAGTTTGTGCTTTTCTAACCGTGAAATGCCCCGAGACCTCTCGGAATGCGGTCGGGACGACCTAAATAAGCCCAGACGCGTCAACAAGACATGAGGTTTTCCATGCGCCTTCGCCTAGGCACCGTTGCCCCCGTTTTGTTCCTGATGGCCGCTCCGGTGCTCGGTGCGTCCGTGGCCATCGGTGCGCAGACCAATGCGCCGGCGGCGCCGAAGACGGCGATCACGCTGACGCCTGTTGCCGAAGGATTGGAGCGGCCCTGGGGTCTGCAGTTCCTGCCCGACGGGCGCTATCTCGTGACGGAGCTCCCCGGGCGGCTCAGGGTGGTGGGCAAGGACGGCTCGATCGGCGAGCCCATCTCGGGCGTGCCGGAGGTGTATGCCGAAAACCAGGGCGGCCTGCTCGATGTGGCGCTCGCGCCCGATTACATCGACAGCGGGACGATCTTCCTCTCCTACAGCGAGGCGCGCGGCGATGGCGCAAGTGCCACGGCGGTTGCGCGCGGCAAGCTCACGCTCGACGGCGCAAGCGGAACGCTCACGGACGTGACGGTGATCTTCCAGCAGGAGCCGCCCGTTCCCGGCAGCGATCGCCATTTCGGATCGCGCATCGTGTTCACGCCCGACGGGAACCTGTTCGTCACCACGGGCGACCGCGGCGACCGTCCGGACGCGGCGCAGAACCCTGCGAGCACCGTCGGCAAGGTTCTCTACATCACGCAGGACGGAAAGCCGGCGCTCGAAAGCCCGGCGGGTGAGGGATGGAATCCGCTCGTCTGGTCCATCGGGCATCGGAGCGTTCAGGGCGCCGCGTACGACGCGGACAAGGGTGTGCTGTGGACGGTCGAGCATGGGCCGCAGGGCGGCGACGAGCTCAACCTCACCGAGAAGGGCAAGAACTACGGCTGGCCGGTGATCACGTACGGCAAGGAATACTCCGGACGCCCCGTCGGCGACGGCATCACCGAAAAGGAAGGGCTCGAGCAGCCGGTCTATCACTGGACGCCGTCGATCGCCGTGTCGAGCGTGCTGCTCTATACGGGCGATCTCTTTCCGGAGTGGAAAGGCAACCTGATCGCGGGTGCGCTCAAGTACATGCAGCTGCAGCGGCTCGTGCTCGAGGACGGCAAGGTCGTGCAGCACGAAGTGGTGGCCGACGACATCGGCGAGCGCATCCGTGACGTGCGGCAAGGGCCGGACGGTGCCGTCTATCTGCTGACCGACGAGCACAACGGACGCATCGTGCGCGTGGAGCCTGCGGCGAGCGAATAAGGCAAGCGAGCAAGAGCGTGCGCTTCGGACGGATAGGGCCTGACGCGATCATGGTCAGCGACCCGGGATGCCGCCGCTTCCCGGCGAGGTGCGCGGCATCGACTGATCGACCTCCTTGGGCTTCGGCTGGACCGCATCGTGGACCTGTACGGTCTCGGTGCGGTCGATGCGGCAGTCCTGGTTGCGGTCGAGCAGCTTGAAGGCGACGTTGTGCGTGCCGGTCATCTCCTGGAGCGTGACCTTGCCGTCCTTGTTGGCGTCGTAATAGGGCAGCTTGGCCACCTCGAAGAGGCGGTCGCTGCGGGCCATGGCGGCATATTCCTCGGCATCGAGGAAGCCGTCGCCGTTGGCATCGTGCTCGCGGAACATGATGCCGAGGTATTGGATCCACTCGTCGCAGGTGACGTCGCCGTCCTTGTTGAGGTCCCAGGTCTGCGCGGCGCTGATGAAGGTGCGGTCGAAATCGTTGGTGCTGCCGAACGGGTTGCCGCCCCCGCCGCCGATCGACGAGCAGCCGCCGGCCGCGAGGACGGGCAGCAGAAACAGTGAGGCCGCCCGACGAATGGCGCGTCGCTCAGACATGAAAATTCCTCCCCTGAGGCTTCGCCCCTTTTGGCAGGGGCCCGCTCCCCCCGGCCCCTTCCCTTGCCCCCCAATCGGCGCGGGAATTATGGTTTTCGTGCGCCCGCAAGGGCGGAGGTCGTTGACAGCGCCCATCCGATCGGAGAAGGTGCGGCCCAATTCAGACGGCCCTGTTTCTCAGAGCCGCCGCCCTGCACACGGTGCCGCGAGATTGCACCGGGAGGCAGGGGGGTCAACACCCGACAGCGCGTCGCGCCCTCGGGTGCGTTCGTGTTTTGCAGAAGGATCGTGATGTTTCAATCGCTTTCGGACCGGCTGTCGGGCGTTTTCGACAAGCTTACCAAGCGTGGCGCGCTCACCGAGGGCGACGTGGCGGAAGCCATGCGCGAGGTGCGCCGCTCCCTGATCGAGGCGGACGTCGCCCTCGACGTGGTGCGGGACTTCACGGACCGGGTGCGGGCCAAGGCGGTCGGCCAGGAAGTTCTGCGCTCGGTTACGCCCGGGCATATGGTCGTCAAGATCGTTAACGACGAGCTGATCCGCACGCTCGGCTCCGAGGCGGCGCCGATCGACCTGCATGCGAGCCCGCCCGTGGCCATCCTGATGGCCGGCCTGCAGGGTTCGGGCAAGACGACCACGACGGCCAAGATCGCCTGGCGCCTCACCAACCGCGACAAGAAGAAAGTGCTGATGGCCTCGCTCGACACGAGGAGGCCCGCGGCGCAGGAGCAGCTTCGCGTGCTCGGCGAGCAGACGAGCGTCGCGACGCTGCCCATCGTGGCGGGACAGGGGCCGCTCCAGATCGCAAAGCGCGCCATGGAGGCTGCGCGCCTCGGCGGCTACGATGTCGTCATCCTCGACACCGCGGGCCGGACGACGCTCGACGAAGAGCTGATGACGGAAGTGGCCGAGGTCAAGGATGCCACGCAGCCGCACGAGATCCTGCTCGTGCTCGACAGCCTGACGGGCCAGGACGCTGTCAACACCGCGAAGGCGTTCGACGCCAGGCTCGGCATTACCGGCACCGTGCTGACGCGGGCGGACGGCGACGGGCGCGGCGGTGCGGCGCTCTCGATGCGCGCCGTTACGGGCAAGCCCATCAAGCTTCTCGGCACCGGCGAAAAGTGGGATGCGCTCGAGGACTTCGATCCCGAGCGCGTCGCCGGACGCATCCTCGGGATGGGCGACATCGTGGGCCTCGTCGAGAAGGCTGCGCAGACGATCGACGTCGAGAAAGCCAAGTCGATCGCCCAGAAGATGAAGAAGGGCGAGTTCGACCTCGAGGACTTGTCCGAGCAGCTCAAGCAGATGGAAAAGATCGGCGGCATGGGCGGCGTGCTCGGCATGCTGCCCGGCATGGGCAAGATGAAGGCGCAGCTCAACGCCGCGAACCTCGACGACACCATCGTCAAGCGCCAGCGCGCGATCATCTCGTCGATGACGCCGAAGGAGCGCCGCCAGCCGAAGGTGCTGGACGCCAAGCGCAAGCGGCGGATCGCAGCCGGTTCCGGCACGCGCGTCGAGGACGTGAACAAGCTCGTCAAGATGCATCGCCAGATGGCCGACATGATGCGTGCCATGGGCAAGAACAAGGGCATGATGGCGCGCATGTTCGGCATGGGCGGCGGCGGCGGGCCGTCGGAGGCGGAGCTCGCCGACATGCAGAACGAGCTCGCGCGGCTCGATCCGAAGGCGCTCGCGCAGTTGCCTTCCGATCTCAAGGATTCTCTTCCGAAAGGATTGCCCGGACTGGGTGGCGGCGGTGCTCCGCGGCTTCCCGGTCTTGGCGGCGGCGGGCTGCCGGGTCTCGGCGGTGCGTTCCCGAAGTTCCCCGGCGTGCCGGGAAAGAAAAAGAAGTGACGAACGAATTCGGGCGGTGTGCCGCCCGCAATCAGCTGAAACAGAGAAAGGACTTTACGTCATGTCTGCCAAGATCCGTCTTTCGCGCGGCGGCGCCAAGAAGCGCCCCTACTACTACGTCGTGGTGGCGCATAGCACGGCGCCCCGCGACGGCCGCTATATCGAGCAGATCGGTACCTTCAACCCGATGCTGCCCAAGGACCATCCCGAGCGCGTGAAGCTGATCGAGGAGCGCTGCAAGCATTGGATCTCGGTCGGCGCGCAGCCGACGGACCGCGTGCTCCGCCTGTTCGACGGCGCCGGCCTTCTGAAGCGCGAGGCGCGCAACAACCCGCAGAAGTCCCAGCCGAAGAAGAAGGCCCAGGAGCGCGCTGCCGCGAAGGCCGAAGCCGCGGCCAAGGCAGCCGAGGCTGCCGCCGGCGGCGACGAGGGCGCTGGCGCCGAGGCGTAAGCTCCGTCCAGCCGGCGATCCGGCGTACGATGCGTTTTTGTGCAGGCATGCGGCCTCCGCCGCGTGCCTGCCGTCGTTTTGACGGCAGCGACGCAAATTCGCATCAGTTCCCATGCTTTTGCAATTTTCCGGGCCCGAGCTCTCGAAGCCACACCCGAATTGTTTTAGCCTCAACTGTGGCTGTCCTGAACTTTGGGGGTTGGCAGCCAACATGTGTGGCGAACGAGGGGTGTGGGGACGACCGGTCGGCCGGCGCCGGACGGGACGTGTCCCTGCAGCACACGGGGGACCTTCCATGGCTTCTTTGAGGACCAATCTCAGCGAGGACGAGGCAGCTTGGTGGGATCGGCGTTCCAACGCGCTCGTTCGGGGGAGCGAGCTCTTGGACGAAAAACCGGATACCGATACCTGGACCCGGGAAGAGCGCCGTCTCTGGATCTATGCGCTCGCCATCGGCAACCGGATCGAGCGCCTTCAATAGCGGCCGTTCGGCTTCCATCATAGTGCCCGCATTTAAGGATGCGGAGCGATCTCCGCTGCGTGGTCTGCAATCCGTAGTAGGTATTCCTATATCCGATACAATCGGATATTCGGCCGTCCCTCCATGGCGACCGGCTCTCGATTTTTGATGAGACCGATGATTCACGCTTCGGACTGATAGGGTCCGAAGCGATCATGGTCTAGCACTACGCAGACGGGCTCGGCGATGATCGACGATGGCGTTTACGGTTTGCACTTCGAAGCTGCCGCTTCGCGAGGCGGCGAGGGGCCGGCGTCGGTCGAGGGTCTTGCCGTTCTGCGCGGCGGGCTCATTCTCGGCTCCGACCCGCATGGGGGTGTTTTCAGAGGGCGCTACCATTATGATCCGGCGTGCGGTGAGGCGGTGGTCGAGGTTCAGCTCGCCATCCCGCCGCATGGCGTCCTGCTGACGGGCCTTGCGGCGGGGCCGGAGGGTGCGTTCGTCGACGTGTCCGGGCGCTTCCGGCCGCGCCATCCGATCTCGTCGGCGGTGGTCGATATCGCGGGGGCGCCGGTGGCGGTCGAGCTTCGGTTCATGGGGCCCCTCGCGAAATAATAGAGAAGCAGCGATCTTGATCCATGACAGACGATAACCGGCCAGGCGAGGGCGGCGCGTCGCGGCGCGTGCTGCTCGGGCATATCCTGGGCGCGCACGGCATTCGCGGCGCGGTGCTGGTGCGCAGCTATACGGCGGAGCCCGGCGCGATTGCCGATTACGGGGCGCTCGAGGACGAGGCCGGAGCCGCTTCGTTCACGCTGGCCGTCGAGGGCACGACGGCGAAGGGGCTCATTTGCCGGGTCGACGGCGTGAACGACCGCAACGGCGCGGAGCGTCTCAAGGGCGCAGCGCTTTACGTCCCGCGCGATCGCCTGCCGCCGGCGGAGGATGGAGAATACTATTATGCCGATCTCGTCGGGCTCGCGGCCGTCACGGAAGCGGGTGCCGAGCTCGGAAAGGTGGTCGCGGTGCTGAACTACGGCGCGGGCGACATTCTCGAGGTTCGGCGGGACGGGGCAAAGCGCACCGATCTCTATCCGATGACCGAAGCCGTCGTCGTGCGCGTCGATATTGCGGGCGGCGTGGTCGTGATCGCGCCGCCCGAGGAGGTCGAAGCCGGAGGCGAAGAGGCGGGCGATTGAGCGTGCGGCCCAGGACGGCGTGGCCGTCGCTCGCTAGTTTAGAGCCGTTCGGCCTTGAAGAGACGCGGGAGATCGCCGGTGAGGCCGGCGGCTTCGGCGACCAGGCGGCGTTTCACCTCCGGCATGCGGTCGACGAGGCCGAGGCCAAAGTCGCGCGCGGCGCGGACCAGGAGCCAATCGTTGGAGAACAGCCGGTTGAGGCCGTCGAAGGCGGCGGCCGACATGGCGGAATCGAAGCGGCGCCAGCGCTCGTAGCGGCCGAGCGCTTCGAGGCTGCCGGGGTCGAGGCCAAGCCGCAGGCTGTCCGTGACGATCTCGGCAAGCGCCGCCACGTCGCGGAAGGCGAGGTTCACGCCCTGGCCGGCGATCGGATGCACGCCGTGCGCCGCGTCTCCCACGAGCGCAAAGCGCGGCGCCACGTAGGCGCGCGTGAGATGCGTCGCGAGCGGCCACGACTGGCGCGGGCCCGCGAGCGAGAGCGCGCCGAGGCGGCCGGCCACGCGGGTTTCGACCTCGGCGAGGAAGCCTTCGTCGTCGAGCGCCAGGATGCGCTCGGCTTCGGTGGCGTCCTCGGTCCAGGTGAGGCAGGCGCGATTCTCGGGCAGCGGCAGGATGGCGAACGGGCCGGCCGGCAGGAAATGCTGGATCGCGCGGCCCTCGTGCGGGCGCTCGTGGGCGATGGTGGTGACGATCGCCGTCTGGCCGTGCTCCCATGCCACGGTCTTGATGCGGGCGCGCTCGCGGGACGGTGAGCGGCGGCCCTCGGCGCCGACGAGGAGCTGGGCCGTGAGCTCCCGCCCGTCGTCGAGCGTGATCGCGAGGTGGGTGCCGGTGTCGGCGAAGCGGGCAATGCCGGCCGGCGCGAGGATACGAATGTTCTCCGCTGCTGCGATGGCCGCATAGAGCGCGCGTTCGAGGGCCGGCGCAGGGACGATGTGGCTCGCGGTCTCGCGCGTGGCCGTGGCCCCGCCCGGCTCCAGGTGGTTGTCGTAGGTCAGAAGAATGGGACGCACGCCGGCGTCGAGGCTCGAATCCGTGATCTGGATCTCGGTCACGGGTTGGGACACCGGCGCGAGATCACCCCAGACGCCAAGCGTTTCCAGCATGCGCCGTGCGCCGGCGGAGAGGGCGAACGCGCGGGCATCTTCGGCCGCGGGCGACGCGTCGGGGCGCGCCTTGAGGTCGACGATGGCGATGCGGATCTCGTCGCCGAAAGCGGTGATCAGCCCGCGGGCCAGGGCGAGGCCGGCAAAGCTCGCGCCGGAGACGACGACGTCAAAACGTGTGGCGGGTGTCGCGTCGGTCGTGGTGTCGGGCAAGGCGTAGATCCAGCCAATGAGCGAAACGATGGATAGCCGTCATGCGATGGGTCGCCGCGCCCGCCTTGACCGGCCACCGGGCACAGCCCATCGTCCTCCACCGTCGATAGCATCAAATGCAGGGAAGCTCCATGTCGCGCGACAAGTCAGGGGGTCGGGCAAACGGCCAGGGTGCGCTCGACGAGCTCGTGGGGTTGCTCGATCTGGAACCTCTCGAGGTCAACCTGTTCCGCGGTCTCAGCCCGCAGGTGGGCCGGCACCGGGTGTTCGGCGGGCAGGTGCTCGGTCAGGCGCTGGTGGCGGCCGTGCGAACGGTGGACGAGCCGAGGACGGCCCATTCGCTGCACGCCTACTTCCTGCTGGGCGGCGACCCCGACATTCCCATCCTCTACGAGGTGGAACGCACGCGTGACGGCGGCAGCTTCTCGACGCGGCGGGTGAAGGCGATCCAGCACGGTCGCGTGATCTTCACCATGAGCGTGTCGTTCCAGAAGGACGAAGACGGCTACGAGCATGCGCTGCAAATGCCGGAGGTGCCCGCGCCTGAGACGCTTCCTTCGGCATCCGAGCTGATGGAGCGGCTGACGGACGCGATGCCCGACAACATGCGGAGCTACTGGCAGCGGGCGCAACCCGTCGATCTCAGGCCCGTCGACGTTTCTCGGTACCTCGCACGGGAGCCGCAGCCCGCCCAGCAGTCGATCTGGCTCAAGGCCAACGGCACGCTGCCGGACGATCCGAGCCTGCATCAGTGCGTGCTGGCCTATGCGTCGGACTTCACGCTGCTCGATACGGCGCTGATCGCGCACGGCAAGCTCCTGTTCGACGAGGACGTGCAGCTCGCCAGCCTCGATCACGCGCTGTGGCTGCACCGGCCGTTCCGCGCCGACGAGTGGCTGCTCTACGTCCAGGACAGCCCGAGCGCGTCGGGTGCGCGCGGGTTCTGCCGCGGCAGCTTCTTCACCCGGGACGGGCGCCTCGTGGCGTCCGCGGCGCAGGAAGGCTTGATCCGCAAGCGCCAGACCGCGTTTGTGGTCAAATAGCAGGCAAACCTCGTTCACTGCATAAGATTTGTGCACCGAATAGGCCCTCGAATGCCTGTCCGGCGAGCGAGTGTTTCTAAATTCTGAACAAAATCAGCCTTCTATTCGCCGCATTCGGAGTTGGCACAGCTCTTGACTCTGTACTTGCCGATTGCTGCCGGGCTCCCGGCGGCATGTCGGAGGCCTGTCTCGCGTCATCAGACAGAGAGCGGGACGAAACCAAGGGGTGCTCTCCAATGAAACTCATCACTGCCGTCATCAAGCCGTTCAAGCTCGAGGAGGTGCGGTCGAGCCTGACCGATATCGGCCTGCAGGGCATGACGGTCACCGAGGTCAAAGGCTACGGCCGCCAGAAGGGCCACACGGAAGTCTACCGCGGCGCCGAGTACGCCGTGAGCTTCCTCCCGAAAATCAAAATCGAAGTCGTCGTGGCGGATGCGCTCGTCGACAAGGCCGTCGAAGCGATCGTGAAGGCCGCCAAGACCGGCCAGATCGGCGACGGCAAGATCTTCGTCACGTCGGTTGAACACACCCTGCGCATCCGCACGGGGGAATCGAATGACGCGGCGCTCTGAAATGCGGCTCGCTCACACGTTGGATGACAGGGGAGTTCACGACATGAAGCAAAGTTTGTTTTCGGGCTCGACGCTGGCCCTCGCGGCCGGTCTTGCTCTGACGCTGGTCGCAGGACCGGCGTTTGCGCAGGAGGTCTTTACGCCCGCAGCGCCGGCTGCGGAAGCCGCACCCGCGCTCAGCGCCGGCGACACGGCCTGGATGCTGACCTCGACCGTCATCGTGCTGATGATGGCCATTCCCGGCCTCGCGCTCTTCTACGCGGGCATGACGCGCAAGAAGAACGTGCTCAACACGGCCGCGATGGTGTTTGCCGCCGTCTGCGTGCTGTCGGTGACGTGGATGATCATCGGCTACTCGATCGCCTTCGGCGACGGCGGCGCGCTCAACGCCTACATGGGCGGTCTCGACAAGCTGTTCCTCGGTCATCTGACCAAGGACGCGATGTCGGGCACGATCCCGGAGTCGCTGTTCATCGTCTTCCAGATGACCTTCTTCGCGATCACGCCGGCGCTCATCGTCGGCTCGATCGTCGAGCGCATGAAGTTCTCCAGCCTGCTCATCTTCCTCGTGCTCTGGAGCCTCATCGTCTACGCGCCGGTTTGCCACTGGGTGTGGGGCGGCGGCTT
>ERZ869909.1830-NODE-1830-length-15938-cov-2.938718_pt1 | contig 15938 bp, 16 predicted proteins | sample MGYA00520892_ERZ869909 | MGnify/ENA primary metagenome ERZ869909 (study PRJEB32215, sample SAMEA104723947) | bioreactor metagenome | biome: bioreactor; feature: anaerobic bioreactor; material: water | place: China | collected 2015-03-12 ...
GGCAGCTCGGTCACTGCGCCCGCCGCCTGCGCCAGTTCGGCGATCAGAGCCTCTCGCTCTGCCTCCGGCATCGGGCGCAGGCTCAGGTCAAGCGGCGCGCCGGCCAGATGCGCGGCCTCGATCGAGGTGACGGCGCGCGGGCCCCAGGCCGCGACCAGACGCTGGCGCAACCAGCCGGGCAGGCGCGGGACGGGCAGCGCGGCCCAGACGCTGGCGGGTGTCTCGGCGGCGCGGCGTAGCACGGCATTGACGAGCCCGGCAAAGGAGGCGCCCTTCGGCAGGTCGCGCGTGGCCGTGACCGCCGCATGTACCACCCCATGTGGCGGCGCGCCCAGCTCCAGCATCTCGACCACAGCAAGCCGCAGCAGCGCCTGGATCCGCGCGGGCGGCGGCTTGCGCAGCAGGGGTTTCAGGACCGTATCGGCCCGCGGCAGGTGGCGCAGCGTGGTCAACGCCAGCCGTCGGGCGCGGGCGGCGGTGGCCGGATCGACGGCGGCGGGCGTCTCCTCCAGCATACGCCCCTCGGCCAGGACCCGGTGCAGCAGCGTTGCGGCCAGTTGGCGCGCATCGGGGGCGGCACTTCTGGGGGCGGCACGGCGCGTGTCACTTCGGGGGGGGATCGGGGGGCGGGGCATCGGGTCTCCTTGCCGCGCGGGGGCGCGGGCACTATCCTGCCCTTTAGAACAGCCACCCGACCGAAGCCAGAGTCGAGCACCCCATGCCCCAGGACCACGACACGTCAGATCACGAGGATCTGCCCCCCGCCGCCCGCCGCGCCCTGGCCGAGGCCGAGGCCCGCCGCAAGGCAGCCGCAGCCGATGTCGCGCCGCTGCCGAAGGAGCTGGGCGGGCGCAAGGGGCCGGAACCCGTGCGCTATGGCGATTGGGAAAAGAAGGGGATCGCGGTCGATTTCTGAGCCCCCGCGCCCCGGTCAGCCCCCGGAAGGGACTGCGTCGGTCAGCGCAGCCGGAAATCGGCGTAATCGCCCTGGCCCTGGTCCGAGATGAAGCGCAGGGTATTGCCGTTGCGCAGCACCGCCTGGCAATTGTAGCCGATATCGGTTCCGCCCCAGTCCATGTCGCGGCAGAAGAAGCCGTCCTGCCACCGCCATTCGCCGGTGACGGGATAGCCGAAGCCGCGCCCTTGGATCTCGCCCTCCGGCGTGACCTGAAGGCGGATGCCGAAGCGCGTCAGGTCGCGGCCGGTGACGGTCTGGGTAAAATCGGTGGGGTCCACGATCCGCTCGAAAGCGGCGGCAGGGCTGGCGACCGGGGCGGCAAGCCCGGCCAGAAGAGCGGCGAGAGCGAGGGTGCGCATGGCGAAGCTCCTGTCGACTTGTGTCATTTGCCAGGAGTTACGCGCGGCGCCAGTGCCCGGATCAACGCCGCGTGCTACATGCGCGGAATATTGCCCAGCCCGAGGACATCGCGCATGGCGTATTCGCCCGGTGGCCGGCCCTGCGCCCAGATCGCGGCCTTGATCGCCCCTCGCGCAAAGATGGCGCGGTCGCTGGCGATATGGCCCAAAGTGAGCCGTTCGCCGGTGCTGGCGAAGACCACTTCGTGCTCGCCGACGATATCGCCGCCGCGCAGGACGGCAAAGCCGATATCGCCGCGCCGGCGCGGCCCGGTCAGCCCGTCGCGCCCCCGCGCGGCAGCTTGGTCCAGATCCACCCCGCGCCCTTCGGCTGCGGCTTCGCCCAGCATCAGCGCCGTGCCCGAGGGGGCGTCCACCTTGTGCCGGTGATGCGCCTCCACGATCTCGATGTCCCAGTCGGGGTCGAGCGCGGCGGCGACCTGGCGGGTCAGTTCCACCAGCAGGTTGACCCCCAGGCTCATGTTGCCGGCGCGGACGATGGCGGTGCGCTCGGCGGCCGCGGCGATGGCGGTCAGGTGATGGCGCTCAAGGCCGGTGGTGCCGATCACATGCGCGGTGCCACAATCGGCGGCAAGGCGCGCCAGCGCGACGCTGGCCTCGGGGGTGGTGAAATCGACGACCGCCTGCGCATCGGCCAGCACCTGGGCCGGGTCGTCGCTGACGATGACGCCGTTCGCCGCGCCGCCCAGCATCGTGCCCAGGTCCTGACCGATCCAGTCATGCCCGGGGCGCTCCAGCGCGCCGGCCAGTCCAGCCGCCCCGCTCTCGGCGATGACCTCGACCAGCATCCGGCCCATCCGGCCCGAGACGCCGTTGACGACGATGCCCACCTTGCCCTGCGCCATGACGACCCTCCGTCTGCCCGACCCGCTCTGTCTCCATGCATAGCGCCGGGGCGGGGCGGGGAAAACCGGCAATGGCGAGGGGATTGGTTGATGGCAGGTGGCGGCGGCTGGTGCGGGGTTTCAACTGGCCGTGGCGCGAGGTTGAAATCCGGTTAGTCTTTTCGCCGGCATCCTTTGTTTTCAATTTGTTGGCCACCGGTCCAAGCTTGGCGATATTATACTTGACAAACCAGCCTATCCGCCTGCATAGAACAGCCTGACAGGCCGGTAGTTCTCAGTCGTCCGACTTCTTCTCGTCCTTGGGCTTCTGCTTCGCGATCTGCTTCAGGCGTTCATTGAAGCGCGCCTCGTCGTCGTCCGTCCCGATCTGGCGGGCGGCTTCCTTGAAGCGGTCGGCTTGCGCGCGTTCATCTTTCCCCATAGCAAACACCGGTGCGTTATGAACCATATTTTCACCATATCTGCGCACTATATGATAGAGTGACCCGAAAAGGGAGGCCCAACATGAGCATCGAGAACAAGATGTATGCCGTCAGCCAGATAGACGCCCTAGAGCTAGAAAATCAGTTGCTGAACGGGAAGCCCCTTCGGCAACTTGATCTCTCTCACTTCATCGGCGATTCCGCGCTGCAACGCTTCTTGGGAGCTAACGAACGCCATTTCCAGGAAGAGTTTGTTCACGTCATCAAGCCCGATGCCGGTGTGCCGGCAGATGATATCAGAGATCATTGATTGATCATTCTTGATGTGTTCGACGCGCTCTTTAAGTTGCTTCAACTCCATGCTGCGACCATCAGTACCGGTCGCGACACCGTGAAACATGAAGCTTGACGTAGGGGCGCATACACGATGCGCCCCGGCTTGGTAGACCACGTTGCCGATAGAGTTCACACCGCCGATATTGTAGGTCACCAGTCGGGCCGGCAGAGAGCGAAGCATGTTGTATGTAGCGATACCATCAGCTACCGACCCGCCCGGCGTCGAAAAAAGAAGATGAACATCATCACATCCATTGTTCATTGCGTTAGCCATTGCGGCCATTAGCGCAGACGCTGTTTGCGCGGTGATCTGCGCGTTGAAGGAAATGCACAGGGGTTTCGCCCCTTGAACGTCAATGGTGTCCACAGCCATGTGGCCTCCTTGTGTTGACCCATGCTCGCGCAAGGCTTACATAGAAAGACGGTGGAGCCAGAGGGAATCGAACCCTCGGGGTAGCAGGTGGGTAGCCGTCACCCCGCACCAAGCTGGCCCCAGACAAGAGCGCCCCGCCTTGCGCGGGGCGTTTCGATTTTAGAACGGTATTTCCGAGTCGTCCTCCTCTGTGGTTGGGTCGCCACCGAGCAAATCGCTCATGTCATCATCTGGTGCCGGATGGCCAGGCTCTGTTGTGGTGTAGAGGCCCTTCTTGCCTTCCACAGACCATACCATCGGCATCCGATAGAGTTTGTTCTGAATGAACCGCCGTTTCTGGACGATCTTGAACTTTCGGTACAGGCCGACCAAGATCTGATCTAACGACGCTTCACCGCCATAGGCGTTGATGACGGTGACAAGCTGATCCTCAAGCGCATCGCCCTTTCCGATGGAAAGTTCTTCAACCAGTTCGGCCGGGAGATCGTAGATATTGCCGAGGTCAGGGGGGAGCGCAGCAGTCAGGCCGTAAAGTCGGACCAGTTCGTCGCTGACGCGATCAAGCGACTCAGCATATGCGGCAAAGGCATCCGCCCATTTGCCTTGTGCACTCTTGCCCTGATCCTTGAAGAACGAACTTATCCGCTTGACGGAATCGACATACTCCGGCATGATGACCTCACACATGTTGATGGGGTTTTGGGCTGCAACCCTACCCCAGAGGGGGCCGCACATAATCGTGTGGCCTTTCCTCGTTCCATCCACAAGATCACAGATCTGGAATCTATGCAAGGAGATTCTTGCTTTGGTCACGATTCCGCGCTTTCGGCGTGCAATTTGCCTTGCAAGCTTCTTGCTGCGATCTCTGCTTGAGCTGCGCGGCGCCCTAGGTTGCGTAAGCCCCCCGGTAGGTGAGGCGCTTGCCCGAAATGCCTTGAATGAGGATGCGAGCGCGCGCTGCGTCGTCGCATCCGTTGCCGATACGATTGTTGTAGCGAAACTCGAACTCGGCAGCGTAGCGGTGTAGGTGCTTCTTGGCGCAGTGCTGATAGATTCCCTTCATGCCGCGCTTGAAGATGCTGAAGTAGCCTTCCAGCGTGTTCGTGTGGGCTTCACCCCGGCCGTACTCGCCGGCCTGGTGGTTGACGCTCATATGCTCGGCGAAGTGCTTGCCAAGCTGGCGGTAGTAGCTCGCTTCGTCCGTGGACATGCGCGCTTCGCGCGCGACGTTCTTCTTGATGATCGGTTCGATGTCGCGGCGTGACAGGTGGTCGATGACTTGGCTGCGGACCTTGCCGGTGTCGCGATCCACTAGCGCAAGGATCTTCATCTTCTGGCGGATGCCGATCTTCTTGCCTTCCGGGTAGTAGCGCATCATCTTCGGGTCTTTGCCGATGAACGTCTCGTCGGCCTCCACGATGCCGCCGTTGCCGCCCATCAGGCCGGTTTGATCCGTGCGCATCGCCTCACGGATGCGGTGAGACATGAACCAAGCACTCTTGAGCGTGATGCCGAGAACGCGGTGCAGTTGGTTGCTGCTGATGCCTTTCTTGCTGGAAGTCATCAGGTGGATCGCCTGGAGCCACAGATGGAGCGCAATGTGGCTGTCCTCAAAAATCGTGCCCTTGCGGACGGTGAACTGCTTGCCGCAGTCCTTGCACTTCTTGAGGCCGTGGCGCTCGACGCCTTCCGGGTTCTTCTTGCTGGGTTTGGAGCGGACGCCTTTGAGTTCATACGCGCGGCCGACAACACCACAGAAGGGGCAGACCGGGCCATCCGGCCAGAGCATCGCCTCGACGTGCGCAAAGGCGGCGGCTTCGTCGTGCATGTACTTGGCGGAAAGAACGGACATGACAGGCTCCTAACTCTATGGTTTAGTTATAGGAGTCTGGCATTGGTTTGTCAAGTATAATATCGCCCCAAGCTTGGACCACGGTCCTGCCAGCGCAATTGAGCGGTGATTCGTTGCTCAGATCAGCCCCAGTGTACGAAAGCTTGCCTCGCGTTCCTTGCCGATGATCAGGTGATCGTGCAGCGTGATCGAGAGCGCCTCGGCCGCCAGCCGGATCTTCTCGGTCATGGCGATGTCGGCCTGGCTGGGGCTGGGATCGCCCGAGGGATGGTTGTGCACCAGGATGAGCGCCGAGGCGTTCAACTCCAGCGCCCGTCGCAATACCTCGCGCGGGTAGACCGGAACATGATCCACCGTCCCGCGCCCCTGTTCCTCGTCGGCGATCAGGCAGTTCTTCCGGTCCAGGAACAGCACCCGGAAATGCTCGGTCTCGCGATGCGCCATCGCGGTGTGACAGTAATCCAGCAGCGCGTCCCAACTGGAGATGACCCGCCTGTTCAGCACCTTCGCCCGCGCCAGCCGCAGCGCCATCGCTTCGGCCAGCTTCAGCTCCATCACCACCGCCTCGCCCACGCCGGACACCTGCCGAAGCCGCGCCACCGGGGCCGAGACGACCGCGGCCAGATCGCCGAACACCTCCAGCAACTGCCGCGCCAGCGGTTTGACGTCCTGTCGGGGAATCGCCCGGAACAGAAGCAACTCCAGCAATTCATAATCCGGCATCGCCTGCGCCCCGCCCTGCAGGAACCGCTCCCGCAGCCGTTTGCGATGATCGCGGATGTAGGAGGGCAGCCTGCCGCCCTCCACCAAGGGCGCGGGTGCGGCCTCATCCTCGCCGGCCGCCGCGGGCACGAAAAGGGGCAAGGGGGGCTCGGTCATCGAGGGGGCGCGCGCCATGGGCGGAGCCTGCGGCAGGTGCGTCAACAAAAAGTTAACGAACTGTCTTGCAACGCCGAGCCGGGGAATCCGGGGGCAGGCAAGATCAGCCGGTCATGCCGTCCCAGAAGCTTTTCACCTTGGAAAAGAAGCTCGACCCCTCGGGGTTGTTGTTCTCCGAGAGCGATTCGAATTCGCGCAGCAGTTCCTTTTGCTTCGCGGTCAGGTTCACCGGGGTTTCCACCACCAGCTCCAGACGCATGTCCCCCTGTCCGCCGCCGCGCAATGCCGGCATTCCCTTGCCGCGCAGGCGCATCTGCTTGCCGGTCTGGCTGCCTGCCGGCACCTTCACGCGCGAGCGACCGCCATCGATTGTGGGCACTTCGACCTCGCCGCCCAGGGCGGCGGCTGCGAAGCTGATGGGCACCCGGCAATGCAGGTCCTGCCCGTCACGCTGGAAAAGCGCGTGCTCACGCACCTCGATGAAGATGTAGAGGTCACCGGGCGGACCGCCGCGCAGCCCCGCCTCGCCCTCGCCCGACAGGCGGATGCGGGTCCCGGTTTCGACACCGGCGGGGATGTTCACGCTGAGTGTGCGTTCCTTCTCGACCCGGCCGGCGCCACGGCAGGATTTGCAGGGGTTCTTGACGATCTGGCCGAGCCCGCCGCAGGTCGGGCAAGTGCGTTCGATGGTGAAGAAACCTTGCTGCGCGCGGACCTTGCCCATGCCGCCGCAGGTGGGGCAGCTGACGGGTTCGGCGCCGCCCTCGGCGCCGGTGCCGTTGCATTCGTCGCAACCGGCAAGCGAGGGCACGCGGATGGACTTCTGAACGCCCGAATAGGCTTCTTCAAGCGTGACGCGCAGGTTGTAGCGCAGGTCGGAGCCGCGGCTGGCGCGTTGGCGGGCCCCGCCGCCGCGTCCGCCACCCATGAAGTCGCCGAAAAGGTCCTCGAACACATCGGAGAAGGCCGAGGAGAAATCGGCGCCGGGGTGCATGCCGCCACGCGGTCCGCGTGGACCGCCGCCCATGCCCCCTTCGAAGGCAGCATGGCCGAAACGGTCGTAGGCCGCCTTCTTGTCGGCGTCCTTCAATGCCTCGTAGGCCTCGTTGACCTCCTTGAAGGCCGCCTCGGCGCCCGGATCATCGGCATTGCGGTCGGGGTGAAGTTCCTTGGCCTTGCGGCGATAGGCTTTCTTGATCTCTTCGGCCGATGCGCTGCGCTCGACGCCCAGCACTTCGTAGAAATCACGCTTTGCCATTCCGGACCTCTTGTTGAAACCGAAGGCCCCGGACCGGCGTTACCGGCCGGGGCCTTCGTGTATCTGGCGCGTCAGCCGCGCTTTTCGTTGTTGTCGAGGTCTTCGAACTCGGCGTCGACGACATCGTCATCGACCGGGCGCGGCTCGCTCTCGTCGCCGGCTTCGGCAGATTCGGCCGCCTCGGCCTGGGCCTTGTAGATCGCTTCGCCCAGCTTCATCGATGCATCGCGAACGTTGTTGATACCGGCCTTGATCTTCTCGGCATCCTCGCCCTCGAGCGTTTCCCTGAGCGCGCCAATGGCCAGTTCAATCGCCTCGGCGGTGGTCGGGTCCACCTTGTCGCGGTATTCGGCCAAGGATTTCTCGGTCGAATGGATCAGGCTTTCGGCCTGGTTCCGCGCCTCGACAAGATCGCGGCGCTTCTTGTCGGCCTCGGCGTTTGCCTCGGCGTCCTTGACCATCTTTTCGATCTCGTCATCGGTCAGACCGCCCGATGCCTGGATGGTGATCCGCTGTTCCTTGCCGGTCGCCTTGTCCTTGGCCGAAACCGAGACGATGCCGTTGGCGTCGATGTCGAAGGTGACCTCGATCTGCGGCATGCCGCGCGGCGCGGGCGGGATCCCTTCGAGGTTGAACTGGCCCAGCAGTTTGTTGTCCGCGGCCATTTCGCGCTCGCCCTGGAAGACGCGGATGGTCACCGCGTTCTGGTTGTCCTCGGCGGTCGAGAACACCTGGCTCTTCTTGGTCGGGATCGTGGTGTTGCGGTCGATCAGGCGGGTGAAGACACCGCCCAGCGTCTCGATGCCGAGGCTCAGCGGCGTGACATCCAGCAGCACCACGTCCTTCACGTCGCCCTGCAGCACGCCGGCCTGGATCGCAGCGCCCATCGCCACAACTTCATCCGGGTTGACACCCTTGTGCGGCTCCTTGCCGAAGAACTTGGTCACTTCCTCGAAGACCTTGGGCATCCGCGTCATGCCGCCGACCAGCACGACCTCGTCGATGTCGCTTTTCGAAAGGCCCGCATCCTTCAGCGCCTGCTGGCAGGGCTTGATCGAGCGCTTGATCAGGTCATCGACCAGGCTTTCGAGCTTGGCGCGGGTCAGCTTCATCACCATGTGCAGCGGCTGCCCGGTCTGCTTGTCCATCGAAATGAAGGGCTGGTTGATTTCGGTCTGCTGGGCCGAGGAGAGTTCGATCTTGGCCTTCTCCGCGGCTTCCTTCAGACGCTGCAGCGCCATCTTGTCGAGCGACAGGTCAACCCCGTGTTCTTTCTTGAACTCGTCGGCCAGGTAGTTGACGATCCGCATGTCAAAGTCTTCACCGCCAAGGAACGTGTCCCCGTTGGTCGATTTCACCTCGAAAAGGCCGTCGTCGATTTCCAGGATGGTGATGTCGAAGGTCCCACCACCAAGGTCATAGACGGCGATGGTCTTGGTTTCCTTCTTGTCGAGCCCGTAGGCCAGCGCCGCGGCGGTGGGTTCGTTGATGATGCGCAGAACCTCGAGTCCGGCGATCTTGCCCGCGTCCTTCGTCGCCTGACGCTGGGCGTCGTTGAAATAGGCCGGCACGGTGATGACCGCCTGGCTGACCTTTTCGCCCAGATAGGCTTCGGCGGTTTCCTTCATCTTGTTGAGGATGAAGGCCGAGATCTGGGCGGGGCTGTATTTCTCGCCGCGCACCTCGACCCAGGCGTCGCCGTTGCCGCCATCGACGATGTTGTAGGGGACGAGTTTCTTGTCCTTCTCGACCTCGGCATCGCCCACACGGCGGCCGATCAGGCGCTTGACGGCGAACACGGTGTTCGTGGGGTTGGTCACGGCCTGGCGCTTGGCCGGCTGACCGACCAGGCGCTCGCTCTCGGTAAAGCCGACGATGGAGGGCGTCGTGCGCGCCCCTTCGGCATTCTCGATCACTCGCGCTTGGGAGCCGTCCATGATGGCGACACAGCTATTCGTGGTGCCCAGGTCGATTCCGATGACTTTGGCCATGTGCTTACCTCTTGCTTCGGCGATATATTGGGGCGGCGGTCCCATCAGGCTCCGCAGCCCCGATCCCAGTGGCCCCGGCTACTGCCCGCGCGGCAGTCGCCCGGCTTCGGGGGCTATATAGGAAGGGCAAATTGGGGCTGCAAGCCGTGGAGGCGCCGCAATTTCTGCATCCGTCCCGTGGATCAGCGCGCAAAAAGCGCGATCACGGCGGGCACCGTGGCGACGCTCAGCGCGGTGGAGATGAGGATCGCGGCCGAGACGCGGGCAACGGCGATGTTGAAATGCTGGGCAAGGATGTAGACATTCCCCGCCACCGGCAGCGCCGCGGCGGCGATCAGGACGCCGGCCTTGAACGGGTCCACTGCGAAGACCAAAAGCGCCGCAATGCCCACCGCCGCGGGGTGCAGGACGAGCTTGGCGAAGCTCAACCAACCCGCGACCGACAGCCGCTCGGCCCGGTTGTTGGCGAGCGAGGCGCCGATGGCGAAAAGCGCACCGGGCGTCGCCGCCGCCCCCAGCAACACGAGGAAGGCATCCACCGGCTCCCACAGTGTCCGCCCGGTCGTGGCCCAGGCCAGGCCCAGGGCCATTGCCACGATCATCGGGTTCTTCAGAAGACCCAGCGCGATGATCCGCGGCAAGTCGGGCGAGAGCTTGCCCTCGCGGGCGAGGGTGACGATCACGGTCAAAAGCGTGGAAAAGACCACCAGATCGATCGCCAGGACCAGGATGATGGTGCCGGCCGCGGCTTCCCCCAGCAGAAGAACAAGCATCGGGACGCCCAGAAACCCGGTGTTGCCGATGACGGAGACCTGCGCCTCCATCGCGGCCTCGGTCACTGGGCGGCCGCGTGCGAAGGCGACGGCCATGGTGATCGCATAGACCACGGCGCAGCCGCACAGATAGGCCAGCGCTACCGACAGCTCGAACATCTCGCTCGCCGGCATCGACGCGGAGAGGCCGAAAAGAAGCGCGGAGAGCGCGAAGTAGAAGACGAATTTCGTCAGATAGGCGGTGGCTTCGGCGGGAAAGAACCCGGTCCGCCCGGCCCAGAAACCCAGACCGATGATGGCAAAGAATGGCAGGGTCTGGATGAAGATCGGCAGCATCGGGTCGCGCTAGCACAGCACCGCGCAGCCTGCCAGTGGGCCTGTCGGTGACAGCAAGGGAAGGGCGGGCGGCATGGCCGCGCCCCGCCGGGTTCAATTGCGATAGCGGCCCATGATTGCATCCAGCCGCTGCCCCTGGACCGACGGGGTGCGGGCGGCGGGGGCAAAGCCACTGGAATAGGCTTCGACATCGTAGGTCGGAATGCCCAGGTTCAGCGCGGTCACTGTCAGCTGGCCGGTGGATTCCAGCAGCGCGTAGCTGATCACCTGCAGCGCCGCGCCGGCCTCGATCCGGGCGAACTGCGCGTCGAGCAGTTCCTGCTCGGCATTGAGCACGTCGAGCGTCGTGCGCGCGCCCAGTTCCGCCTCGGCGCGCACGGCTTCGAACGCAGCGCGCGCGGCCTCGATCTGCTGGTCGCTGGCCTGCAGCCGCGCCCGCGAAACTGTCAGCTGCGCCCAATTCGTGGCGACCGACTGCTGAATTTGCGCGACGGTCTGATGCAGCGCGGCACGCTGGCCCTCGGTTTGCGCGATTGACTGTCGGACGGCCGATGGCAGCCGCCCGCCGGTGTAGAGCGGAACCGACCAGTTTACCCCGGCACTGACATCAGCACCTCTTCCACCGCTGTTCGGACCAACGGGGCGCGACTCCGAAACGCCAGCGGAGACGTCGCCACGCACTGTTCCGTATCTTTGGTTGCGCGCAATTTGGCCCGAGAGTTCCGCCGCGCGGACCTGATGCTGGGCTTGGGTGATCGACGGATGGTTGGCCCGTGCCGTTGCTTGAGCCGCATCAAGTGAGCCGGGCAGGCGCGGAAGGGCCGGCATCGGCGCCAAGCTCCCGGGCGCGCGCCCGACCGCGAGTTGAAATTCTTCCCGCGCGATGGCAAGGTCGCCTTCGGCCGCGGCCAGAAGCGAGCGCGCGGCAGCCAGTCGCGCCTCGGCGATGGCGACATCAGTGCGCGTAGAATCGCCCAGTTCAAAACGCTCGCGCGCGGCGCGAAGTTCCTGGTCGATCAGGCGCACGTTGCTTTGCCGCAGGTTCACCACCTGCAAGGCGGTCTGCACATCAACAAACGAGGCGATGGCGTTCAGCAGCACCCCCTGCTCAACACCGATCAGCGCTGCGCGCAAGGCCAGCACCTGTTCGCGCGCGGCTTCGATACCCAATCGGCCTCGGCCGAAATCTATCAGCGTCATTTCAACGCTTACCTGAGCTGACACCGAACGCGGATAAAGCACAGACGAGGAGCCCAGTCGGGACCGCTCCTGACGCGCGGCATTCGCTCCGGTGACGAAGTTGACCACCGGCAACAGGGCCGAGCGGGCCTGGACGACATCCTCGTCCGTGGCGCGCAGCAGGGCCCGGTTCTGCTCCAGCAGGTTCGAGTTTCGATATGCGGCGACCAGCGCATCCGCCAGAGTCTCGGCGCGTGCGACCGGCGCGGCCATTGCCACGGCGAGAGTCACAGCCGCCATTGCCGCGAAGATCCGTTTCAAGCCCATGCCTGCACCCTTGTCCGTCGCGCCTGTGGCCGGCGCTTGCATTGAGGGCCGGCAAGCCGGCCGATCAGAGCGCGAAGCTCCGTTCGCGCGTGAAACCTTCCAGTACCGGCGCGGCGGCGTTGAACGCGTCGCGCCAGCGCAGCGCGCCCTTGCGCTTTACGCCCACGCGAACCGTGCCCAGCGTGCCGTCCATGAAAAGCGCCGCCGCGCGCCCCCCTTCCTTCAGCTGGTCTTCCAGTGCCTCGGGCATCGCCTCGATCCCGCCCTGGATGATCAGCACGTCGTAGGGGGCGTGACGCGGCGCACCCTCGGCGGCCGGCGCGTTCTCGACGATGACATTGCCGACGTCGATGGCCGCGAGCGCGGCCTCGGCCTCGGCCGCGAGGTCGGCATCGGGTTCCAGTGCGATCACCGCTTCGGCCAACTGGGCGATCACGGCGCTGGAATAGCCCAGACCTGGCGCCACATCGAGCACCAGATCACCCGGTCCGATCGACAGCGCGTCCAGCATCTTCGAAAAGGTGCGCGCCTCCAGGACGACACGGCCATTGGCGAGCAGAAGGTTCTCTCCGGCATAGGCGACCTCGGCCAGCGCGTCGGGCACGAAACGCTCGCGCGGGATGCGCAGCATCGCCTGGATGATGGGCAGCTTGGTGACGTCGGACGGGCGAACCTGGGTATCGACCATCATCCGGCGGCGGGCGGCAAAATCGGGCATCACAAGGCCTGTCGCGACTGCTTTCCCGTTCTCTTGCCACAAGCGGCAGGGTCTGGCAACTCTGCGTGCATGCGCGCGGCCGACGCTGTGACCGGCGGGCGTCAGGCGGCAGTCGGCGCCGAAGATTGCGCTTGGCGATAGGTGCCGCGAGGCGCAATAATGTCCTTCGGTGGCGCCGCAGTGCGCTCCGGGGACATTCAGGAGGAGCGCATGCTCAAGGAATTTCGGGATTTCATCGCCCGCGGCAACGTGATGGACCTTGCTGTGGGGATCATCATCGGCGCCGCATTCACGGCGATCGTGACCTCGGTCGTCGATGACCTGGTCAACCCGCTGATCGGGCTGATCGTCGGCGGGATCGACTTCAGTTCGGTCAGCGTCGGGGTGGGCGAGGCGCAGTTCATGGTCGGCAATTTCATCAACGCCGTGATCAAGTTCCTGATCATCGCCTGGGTGGTTTTCCTGCTCGTGAAGGGGGTCAATGCCATTCGCGAACGCGCCGTGCGTCGCGAAGCCCAAGGCAAGCCCGAACCCGAGGCCGCACCGCCGCCGCCGCAGGAGGCCCTGCTGGCCGAGATCAGAGACTTGCTGAAGACGCGCCAGATCTGACCTGAGGCCAAGTCGGCGGGCCATCTCGGCCGGCCGCGGAGGCCGGGTCGAAACGAAAGAAGGCGGCCCGCAAGGACCGCCTTCGAATTCGATTCGCCTCTGGCTCAGGCGAGCGAGAGGTTCACGGCCGACTCGCGGCCGTCCCGGCTGGTTTCCAGGTCGAAGTTGACGGCCTGACCGTCTTCCAGTCCGCGCAGACCGGCGCGCTCCAGCGCGGTGATGTGCACGAAGACGTCTTTAGAGCCGCCATCCGGCTGAATGAAGCCGTAGCCCTTGGTGGCGTTGAACCATTTCACTTTTCCGCTGGCCATGTTGGCCTCCTGTTTTCTGATCGCTGTCCACAGCATGCGACAGCCCGGCGCAGTCAGTTCAAGATCGGTCGCGCAGGCGTCGGTAGACAGGTCAGCAGGATCGATAGAGATAACGTCGCGCTCTTCATATGCCTCAAAACCGGCGTTCGCGCAAGGCAATTGCCGGTTACGCTTTGTCAACTTCGATGACCGAGTGTGGCCCGGCACCACACGGGGCCGCGATGAAGAACTCTCGCCGCTTGATCCTGTTTTTACTGATGCTGGCGCTTTACGCGCCGGTTGCGCATGCGCGTCCCGAACTGTGCGAGAACGCGGCCCGTCGCGCGTCACTCGAGATCGGCGTGCCGGAAGATGTGCTCCACGCCATCAGCCTTACCGAGACCGGACGCGCGCATGAGGGCCGTATGCGCCCCTGGCCCTGGGCGGCCAATCTGGATGGGCAGGGCTACTGGTTCGACGGTCCCGAGGCTGCGCTGGCTTTCGCGCAGGAACAGCTTTCACGCGGGCGTCGCAGTTTTGATCTGGGCTGCTTCCAGATCAACTGGCGCTGGCATGGCGAGCACTTCCTCGCGCCGCGCGAATTGCTCGATCCGATGACCAGCGCACGCTACGCGGCCCGTTTCCTTGCCCGACTCCATGCCGAACTGGGCAGCTGGGAGGCGGCGGCCGGCGCCTACCACTCCCGCACCCCGCATCTGGCCGAACGGTATCGCGCCCGCTTCGCTCGTTTTCGTGCTGGACTTGGCGGGCCGCACCTGGCGCTTGCCGATCCGGTCCCGCCCCCGGTCGAGGTCGCTCCGCGGGTCAACACCTTTCCTTTCCTGCAACTTGCGGCGGATGCGCCGGCCGGCGCGGCGCTGGCCTCGCTGGTGCCGGCGACCGCCGGCGCGCGGCCCTTTCTCTCCATCGACGGGACACATTGATGACGCTGACCTTCGCCCAGGTCTTCCGGCCGACCGTGCTGCTGGCGCTCGCGCTGATGGCGATCATCGTGATGATGATCCTGCCGATCCCGGCCTGGCTTCTGGACATCGGTCTTGCCGCCTCTTTCGCGCTGGCGATCCTGATGTTCACGGTGACGCTGTTCATCGAACGCCCGCTGGATTTCTCGATCTTCCCCACCGTGCTGCTTGCATCGTTGATGCTGCGGTTGTCGCTCAACGTCTCCTCCACGAAACTGATCATCGGTGAGGGGCATACCGGGACGCATGCGGCGGGTTCGGTGATCGAGGGATTCGCGGCCTTCGTCATGGGCGGCAGCGTGTTCCTCGGTGTCGTCGTCTTCTGCGTGCTACTGATCGTCAACTTCATCGTCATCACAAAGGGCGCTGGCCGCATGGCCGAGGTGGGCGCCCGCTTCGCGCTAGACGGCATGCCGGGCAAGCAGCTGGCTATCGACAGCGACATGTCGGCCGGCGCCATCGATCATGCCGAAGCCAAGGCGCGGCGCGAACGCGAGCAAGCCGAGACGAACTTCTTCGGCTCGCTCGACGGGGCGTCGAAATTCGTCAAGGGAGACGCCATCGCCGGGTTGCTGATCACGCTGCTGAACCTGGTGATGGGGCTTGTCATGGGCACGATCGTGCACGGCATGCCGCTGGGCCAGGCGTTCGAGACCTACGCGATCCTGACCGTTGGCGACGGGCTGGTGAACCAGATCCCAGCGGTGGTAATCTCGGTCGCCGCGGCGCTTCTGCTCGCGCGGGGCGGCGCGACCGGAGCGACCGACAGTGCGCTGATGGCACAGATGGGCCGCTACCCGGCGGCGCTGATCACCGTGGGGCTGCTGATGGGCCTTTTCGCGCTGGTGCCGGGGCTGCCCTTTGCCCCCTTCATCGTCGGCGCGGGCGTCCTTTTGGGGGCGGGCTGGTACGCGCAGCGCCTGCGCCAGGAGGCGGAGGCCGCGCCTCCCGCGCAACCCGCCGAGGCGCCGCGGCCGATGTCCATCGGCGACGTGCTGGATCTGGACGACATCCACGTCAAATTCGCGCCCGACCTGGTGCCGATGGTCCTGGATCCTGCCACAGGGCTCGATGCGCGGATCACCAACATGCGCAACCATGTGGTCCGCAGTTACGGACTGATCCTGCCCGAGATCCGGCTGACCGACGAGGCCGCGCTCGCCTCCGGCGAATATTGCGTGCTGATCCAGGGGGTAGAGCAGGCGCGCGACCGGCTCTATCCCGACCGGATGCTTGCATTGACGCAGGAGGAGCAGCCCGATCCGCCCGAGGGGATCGAGGTGCGCGAGCCCGTCTACGGCGCGCCCGCCCGCTGGATCCCTTCCGCCGAGGAAGAGCGCGCAGCGATCCGCGGCCTGACCGTCGTCAGTCCGCCCGAGGTGCTGGCGAC